>Ga0126304_10000917_pt1 | contig 13067 bp, 15 predicted proteins | sample Plot25_FD_92538 | JGI IMG/M metagenome (GOLD analysis project Ga0126304, IMG submission 92538) | Serpentine soil microbial communities from UC McLaughlin Reserve, CA, USA - Plot25 | ecosystem: Environmental > Terrestrial > Soil > Grasslands | place: USA: UC McLaughlin Reserve, Lake County... | reverse complement strand
TAGCCGGACAGCTCCGCGCTCGACGAGGAGTACTCCTCGACGAGCGTGAAGCGCGAGCCCTCCTCAGCGACGATCAGCAGCCGCCAGAAGAGCGATCCGCCCTCGGCGGTGTTGACGACGCGCACGAACAGCGGCTGCTCGATCTCGACGCCCTTCGGCACGTGCACGAGCAGGCCGTGCTCCCAGGCCGCAGCGTTGTGCGCGGCGAACTTGTCGTCCTGCCAGCCCACCAGCTCGCCCAACCGCTCGTGTGACTGGTCGAGCGGCTCGAAGGTGATCCCGTCGGGCGTACGCTCGATCTCGATCCCGGCCTCACCGACGTAGGCTGCGCCGGCGACGTCGAGCTCCAGCATCGACTCGGGCCGAGCGACCGACGCAGCGCCGTTCGCCGTAAAACCGTCCGGATCGAAGCCGCGCAGGTCGGTGAAGCGCCAGTGCTCCTCGGTCGTGTCGGGAACAGGGAGCTCGCGGTAACGCTCGAGGGCCTCGGCTCTCACGCTGCGTACCTCCGGTGCAGGATGAGCCAGTTTCCGTCGGGATCGGTGAAGAACGCCATGTGGCAGACACCAGTGTCCTGCGTCTCGCCCTTGAATTTCACGCCGGCCCCTTCGAGTACCACGCGTGCCCCGACCACGTCGGGGACGCGCAGCGCGACTCCCGCCGGGTTCGGAACGAACGCCTCGCCGTCGGCCTCGGGTTCCCAGAGGCCAAGCGTCACGTTGCCGGCATCGAACTCATCCGGGCCGTTCTCGGCGAGGCCCAGCGTCACGCCGTAGAACTCCTTGGCCCGATCAACGTTCTGCGTGGGAATGGAGACGAAGTCGACGCGCTCCACTTCGATCAACCGACGGAGCCTTCCATCTGGAGCTGGATCAGGCGGTTCATCTCGACCGCGTACTCCAGCGGCAGCTCCTTGGTGATCGGCTCGACGAAGCCGGAGACGATCATCGCGGACGCCTCGGACTCGGACATCCCGCGCGACATCAGGTAGAAGAGCTGCTCCTCGCCGATCTTCGAGACCGTTGCCTCGTGGCCGATGTCCACCTCGTCCTCGTCGATCTTGATGTACGGGTAGGTGTCCGAGCGAGACTCCTCGTCGAGGATCAGCGCGTCGCAGACCACCTTCGACTTCGCGTTCTTCGCACCCTTCGCGACCTCGAGCAGTCCCCGGTAGCCGGCGCGACCGCCGTCCTTCGAGATCGACTTCGAGGTGATCACGGAGGTCGTGTTCGGCGCGATGTGAACGCACTTGCCGCCCGCGTCCTGGTGCTGGCCCTTGCCGCCGAAGGCGATCGAGAGCACCTCCCCGTGTGCGCCCTCGCCGAGCAGCCAGATCGCCGGGTACTTCATCGTCAGCTTCGAACCGAGGTTGCCGTCGACCCACTCCATGGTCGCGTTCTCGTAGGCGACGGCACGCTTGGTGACCAGGTTGTAGACGTTGCTCGACCAGTTCTGGATCGTCGTGTAGCGGCAACGCGCGTTCGGCTTGACGATGATCTCGACGACGGCCGAGTGCAGCGAGTCACTCGAGTAGATCGGTGCCGTACAGCCTTCGACGTAGTGCACATAGGCACCCTCGTCGACGATGATCAGCGTGCGCTCGAATTGGCCCATGTTCTCCGCGTTGATGCGGAAGTACGCCTGGAGCGGCATCTCGATCGTGACTCCCGGGGGCACGTAGATGAACGATCCGCCCGACCACACGGCCGAGTTCAGCGCCGCGAACTTGTTGTCGTTCTGCGGGATGATCGTGCCGAAGTACTGCTTGACCAAATCCTCGTGCTCGCGCAGGGCGGTGTCCATGTCGAGAAAGATCACGCCCTTGTCGGTGAGGTCCTGCTGCAGCTTGTGGTAGACGACCTCGGACTCGTACTGCGCGCCGACGCCGGCCAGGTACTTCTTCTCCGCCTCCGGGATCCCGAGCTTGTCCCAGGTGTCCTTGATCTCGGCGGGCAGATCCTCCCAGGAATTGGCCTGGTTCTCGGTCGGCTTGATGTAGTAGAAGATGTTCTCGAAGTCGATCTGCGAGAGGTCGCCGCCCCATTCGGGCAGCGGGCGAGCGCGAAAGTACTCCAGCGACTTAAGGCGAAACTTCCGCATCCATTCCGGCTCGTTCTTGTGTTCGGAGATGGAGGCGACGAGCTCGGGCGAGAGCCCGCGGGCGGACTTGAAGAAGTAGTTCTCCTCGTCGTGAAAGCCGTACTTGTAGTCGTTGCCGATCCCGGCGACGACCTCAGTTTCCGGAGTTGCTGCCATTGCTCCTTCCGTTTACGGCGCCAAAGCTCTCGTAGCCCTCGGCTTCCAGCTGGTGGGCGAGCTCGGGCCCGCCCTCCTGAACGATACGCCCATCCACGAAGACGTGGACGAAATCGGGCTTCACGTAGTTGAGGATCCGCTGGTAATGGGTGATCACGAGCGCGCCGGTCTCGGTGCCCACCAGGTCATCGACGCCCTCGGCGACGATCTTGAGCGCATCGATGTCCAGCCCCGAGTCGGTCTCGTCGAGCACCGCGATGCGGGGCTTCAGCATCGCCATCTGCAGGATCTCGACCCGCTTCTTCTCGCCGCCGGAGAAGCCGTCGTTCAGGTAGCGCGAGGCGAGCTCGCGCGGCACCTTCAGCTTCTCCATCGCGGCGAGGAGGTCCTTGCGGAACTCGGGGATCTTGACCGGGTCGTCCTCGCCGTCGTTGCGCGCCTTGCGGATGGCATTGATCGCCGAGCGCAGGAAGCTCGTCACCGTTACGCCGGGGATCGCGTGCGGGTACTGAAACGCGAGGAACAGGCCCCGCTGCGCGCGCTCGTCCGCGCCGAGCTCCGTCACGTCATCGCCGTCGAAGAGGATCTGGCCATCGGTGATCTGATAGGCGGGATGACCCATCAGCGAGTAGGCGAGCGTGGACTTCCCCGAGCCGTTTGGGCCCATGATCGCGTGGATCTCGTTCGTGTCCACAGCGAGGTCGACGCCCTTGACGATCTCGGTTCCGTCCTCGAGCGCGACGTGCAGGTTTTTGAGTTTCAGCAAAGCCATGTGAGGGTCATGCTAGCGAGCTTCTTCGGCCCTTCGGAGGCCCGAGAACGCGTCGCACCTGCACCGTAGCCGAGACCTCGTCGGGGCGCAGACCCCGCTTGGTCGCCATGCCCGCTGGCGGGCGCTCGAAGCCGCGGGTATCCTCATGGGTATGCCTGGTTGGGTCAGCCCGTGGGAGCTTCTCATCCTCCTCGCCTTCGTCCTGCTGCTCTTCGGCCCGAAGCGCCTGCCCGCGATGGGCCGCTCGCTCGGCAAGGGGATGCGCGAGTTCAAGGACTCGATCAGCGGCAAGGGCGACGACGACGACGACAAGGATGAGCCGGCCGAGCTGCCGCCCGCGGCGACGCCCGTCGAGGACGAGCCGGTCTCTGCCTCGTCAAAACGCGACGCCTGAGTAGATGAAGCTTCCGCGCCGGCTTCGCCCAGGCGAGGAGGCGACGCTGTACGAGCACCTCGGCGAGCTTCGGGGGCGGCTGATCGTCTGCCTGGTCTCGATCGCGGTTGGCTTCATCGTCGCGTTCATCTTCCACGACCACCTCGTCCGCTCGCTCGAGCACGCGCTGCCCGAGAGCCGGCGCCAACTAGTCACCTTCGGCGTCACAGAGCCCTTCATGACCTCCCTCTGGGTCAGCCTCTGGGCGGGCTTCGCACTCGCGCTGCCGATCGTGCTCTGGCAGCTGTGGAGCTTTCTCGCCCCGGCGCTCGAGCTGCACACCCAGCGGACCGTCGCGATCTTCGTGTTCTGCGCCACGGTGCTGCTCGCCTGTGGGCTTGCGTTCGGTTACTACCTCGCGCTGCCGGCATCGGTCCACTTCCTGACCAACTACGACTCGAACCTCTACGACATCAACGTGCGCGCGCGCGACTACATCTCGTTCGCGATCCTCGTCATGGCGGCCGTCGGCGTCGTCTTCGAGCTGCCGATCGTCGTGCTCGCGCTCGTTCGGCTCGGGATCCTGACGACGAAGAAGCTGCGCACGAACCGCCGGATCGGGTACGTGATCGTCGCGGCCGTGGCCGTCGCGCTGCCCGGAATCGACCCCGTCACGACGACGCTCGAGGCGATTCCGCTGATCGTGCTCTACGAAGCGACCATCTGGGTCGCGGTCGTCTTCGAGCGGCGCTGGCGCCCCGCGCCCGGGGCCGCCGAGCTCACGTGAGCTACCCGAAGATCGAGCTGCACGTCCATTTGGAAGGGACGGTGCGGCCGACGACGTTGCTCGAGATCGCGGCCCGCAACGACTATGCGCTGCCGGCCGACACCGAGGAGGGGCTCGCCGAGCTCTACGACTTTCGAGACTTCGCACACTTCGTCGAGGTCTGGATCCTGACCACGAATGCCCTCCGCAGGGCCGAGGACTTCCGCCAGGTGGTGGTGGACTACGCAGCCGAAGCCGCCTCCCACGGAGCCGTCTACGTCGAGGGGATCTTCTCGCCGGCCGAGCGCGTGCGGCGCGGGGTCGGCTGGGACGAGATCTTCGGCGGCTATTGCGACGGAGCCCAGGAGGCCCGCGAGCTGCACGGGGTGGAGATGCGTCTGACACCCGACATCGTTCGCGGCTTCCCGCTCGACGAGGCCGAGCAGGTCGTGCGCTACTCGGCTGCCTACCGCGACCGGGGAGTCGTCGGTGTGGGCCTGGGCGGCCTCGAAGCCGACTTCCCCCCCGAGCCGTACGAGCCGGTCTTCGCTCTCGCGCGCGAAGAGGGCCTCGCCTCGGTTCCCCACGCAGGCGAGGTGGCCGGACCGCCTTCGGTGCGAGGGGCTCTCGAGGAGCTCGGCGCCGACCGCCTCCGCCACGGCATTCGCGCCTCGGAGGATCCGAGCCTCGTGGGCGAGCTCGCCGACCGGAGGATCGTCCTCGACGTCTGCCCGATCTCGAATCTGCGCACGAAGGTCGTCTCCTCGCTGGCGGAGCACCCCCTCCCGCAGCTGGTCGCGGCCGGCGTTCTCTGCTCGATCTCCACCGACGACCCTGCGATGTTCGGTACCGACCTGTCGCAGGACTACGAGGCGGCGACCTCGTTGGGCTTCGACCCCAGGGACTTTTTCGCGGCCGGACTCGAGGGCGCCCTGTGTGACGACGAGACAAAGGCGCGTCTGCGAGCCCAGGCCGAAGCCTTCGACTGGAACAGCGTCCAGGTACCCTAGGCCAGCCAATGGCACGAGGAGCTGCACAAGCGCGCCGCCAGCGCCCGAAGGAACCGCCCAAGAAGCGCAAGCGCGCAGTGCCAGCGTACGAGCAGACGATGTTCTTCCCGCGCCTGCGGAGGCAGGCCAAGTGGGTCTTCGTCTTCCTCGCGCTCGTCTTCGCGGTCGGCTTCGTGGCGTTCGGCGTCGGCTCCGGCTCCAGCGGGATCAGCGACATCCTGCGCGGCAACTTCTTCGGAGGCGGTACCTCGACGAGCTCGCTCGCGAAACAGAAGCAGAAGGCGATCGCGCGCAATCCGAAGGACATCAGCGCCTACCTCGATCTCGCCGGGATCTACCAGCAGGAGCAGGACGAGGCGAAGGCGCTCGCGACGCTGCGCAAGGCCGAGAAGGTCGCGCCCAGAAACTTCGACGTGCTCAACCGCATCGCCGGCATCTACAGCGGCCAGGCAGAGCTGAAGCGCCAGGCCGCGCAGGACGCGCAGGTCGCGTACTTCGAAGCCACGGTGTCGCCGCCGGGCCTCGACACGAGCTCCAGCTTGGGCCAGGCCATCTCCAGCGACCCCTACAGCGACGTGCTCAAGACGAGGGCGAACGAGTCCTACTCGACGATGGTGAGCGCCTTCACGAAGGCGGAGGCCGCCTACAAGAAGCTCGCGACTGCGGCTGCCGGGACCTCGCAGGAGGCCAACGCGCAGCTCCAGCTCGCCGGGGCCGCGCAGATCGCCGGCGACACGACGACGGCCGTCAACGCGTACACGCGGTTCCTCAAGATCGCGCCCGACAGCCCGAACGCCCTCGCCGTCCGCCAAACCCTCGAGCAGCTCAAGGCGTCTCTGCCGCAGAGCCGGCGTTAGACTCCGCAGGGGGACGAGGACCGGGATGAACTTCGACATCAACACCGAGCAGCTGGGCGACGACGCCTACGTGATCTCACTCGCGGGCGAGGTCGACCTCTATACGGCCCCGGAGTTCAAACAACAGCTCCTGGGCGTGATCGCCAAGGGCGCCAAGGACGTCGTGGTCGACTTCTCCGATACGACGTTCATCGACTCGACGACACTCGGCGTGCTCGTCGGCGGCGTCAAGCGCCTGCGGACGAACGACGGCCAGCTCTCGCTCGTCTGCAGCGACCGCAACATTACGAAGATCTTCGAGATCACCGGGCTCGACCGGGTCTTCACGATCTACACGACGCGTGACGAAGCCGTGGCGAAGACCAGCTCCTCGGGGCAGCCCTCCACCTAGTGCGGGGCGGCGTCGCCGTCTTCGCTCTCGCGGCCGCGCTCCTTGCGGGCGGCTGCGGCACCGGCGGGATCTCGAAGGCCGGCGACACCGATCGCGGCAAGAAGCTCTTCCTCGACAAGTGCGGCGGCTGCCACACACTCTCCGCCGCGGGCACGCACGGAAATCAGGGCCCGAACCTCGACGACGCCTTCGCCTACGCGCGGGGCCAGGGCTTCAAACCGGTGACGATCGAGCAGGTCGTGCGCGACCAGATCGAGCTCGCAGGGCCGCCGATGCCCAAAAACCTCGTCACGGGGAGCGACGCCGACGCGGTCGCAGCCTACGTCGCGCTCGTCGCCGGCAACCCGAGCGCCGCCGGCCCGAAGAACGCGACCAGCGGGAAGGACATCTTCCTCGCGAACTGCGGGAGCTGCCACACGCTGGCCGACGCCGGCACGAGCGGCGAGATCGGGCCGAACCTCGACCAGCTGAAGCCGTCGCTCAGCATCGTGCAGCGCCAGGTGATCAACGGCGGCGGCGCGATGCCGGCCTTCAAGGGCCAGCTCACGACAGCGCAGATAACGGCCGTCTCCAAGTACGTCGCGTCGGTCGCCGGTAAGGGCTAGGATTCAGCCTCGAGGTCCACGACCACGTGGGTGATCGGAACCGCGAAGCGCTCGCGGGCGCCGGTGACGACTCCTCGCTCGAGCCAGTGCGACCGGCCCTCCGGGTGGGTCGAGATGATGATCTCGTCGGGCCCGAAGGTGCGGACTGCGTCCTCGATCGCCTGCAGCGGGTCGCCGTCGCCGACCTCGCCCCTCGCCTCGATGCCGTTCTCACGCAGCCGCTGCAGGCTCGTCTCGAGCCGCTGCCTGGCGGCCTCGCGAGCCGGGTCTTCGTCCGAGGCCCAGTGCCGGATCGGGCTGTTGAGCGCGGGGCTCACCACGAGCACAGCGGTGTCGTAGCCGGCGCTTCGCTCCTCGATCTGCTCGCGCAAGGGGCCGCCGCCGACCGTCTCGTTCGCGATTACGAGAATCCTGCGCTCGCCCGGCCCACCGCGGTGGGTCGGCGCCGTCTGACGCGGGGCCTCAGCGGGCCTCCTCGAGCGAAGCCACCACCACAGCACCCCGGCGCTCAGGACGACGAACACCGTCAGCCCCGCCCACTTGTTGATCACCCCCGCGATCGCGATCGCCGCGAAGTACACGACGGCGCCGATCAGGAACTGAAACGCGTCGGCTTCGCTACGAAGGGGATTCTTCATCGCGCTGCTTAGAGGATGTAGACCGTCGTGTAGACCACGATCCACATTACGTCCACGAAGTGCCAGTAGATGCCGGGAATCTCGACGCCCAGGTGCTCATCGCTCGAGTAATGACCCCGGAACGAGCGGATCGTTGCCGCCAAGAGAAGCAGCAGGCCGACGAAGACGTGGGCCCCGTGAAGTCCCGTCAGGCAGAAGAAGACCGTGCCGAAGGCGTCGGTGTAGGGCGCGAAGCCGATGCGCGCGTACTCGCTGATCTGGGTCAGCAAGAAGGTCAGGCCGAGCAAAAACGTGAGCGACAGGCCGGCCTGCAGGCCCGCCCGGTTACCCCGCTTGATCGCCTGCAGGGCCCAGTGCACGGTGAAGCTCGAGCTCACGAGAATGATCGTGTTGAGCCCGGCGATGAACACCGGCAGGTGGTGCCCTGGGGTCGGCCACGGCGTTCCGGCCGCGACCCGCACGAAGAAGTACGCGGTGAAGAACGAGCCGAAGAGCATGATCTCAGAGGCGATGAAGAGGAACATCCCGAGCGTGCGCGCGTCCACGCGCGAGCTCTGGTGCGCTTCGGGCGGATGCCCCGCGTGAACCTCGGTGTGCGCGCTCACTGCGCGACCGGCTCCCGCTTCGGCGCGACCTCGACGTGCTCGACCGGCAGGCCAGTGTGCTTGCGCAGCCGGTTGACGAGGTCGCCGCGGAGCCAGCTCGAGGTCTTCTCGCCGGGGAAGGTCGAGACGATGATCTCGTCGACGCGCTCGTCCTGGACGGCCTGCGCCGCGGCGGTGAAAGGATCGGGGTGGGCAACCTGCCCGTGGGCCTCGATGCCCTCGCCGCGCAGCACGGTCAGGGCTCGGCGCAGGCGCCGCTCGGCGTCCGGATGCGCGGAGGCGGTGGCATCGCTCTGCGGAGAGATGAGCAGGAACGCCGCAGGCCCCTGCTTGGCCCGCTCGCGGATCTTCTCGAGCAGCGGCTCGCCCACGATCGTCTCGTTGGCGACGACGAGCACGTTTGACTCCCCGCCGGCCTCCTGCTCGAGATCGACCACCACGTGCTCCAGGGGAAGGCCCTCGGCCGCACGCTGCATGCGCTCGACCACGTTGCGCCGCAGCCAGCCGGACTTCTGGCGCGGGTGTGTCGAGACGACGATCTCATCAGGGCGGGGCTCGAGCTGGGCGAGCGCGTCGCGGAGCGCCGCAACCGGGTCGGCCTCCACCACGAGCCCGGAGGCGGGGATGCCGGCCTCCCGCAGCGCCTCCAGCGTGCGCTCAAGCCGGCGGCCCGCGGCCGCGCGGCGCGTGTCCTCGTAGACGACGTAGCCCTCACGAGGCTGGTTGACGGGGGTGATTACGGTCACCCGCAAAGGCCCCTGCTCGGCTCGCCGCTTGAGCGCGTCGATCAGGCTCTTGCCGGCAACCGTCTCGTTGGCGATCACCAGGACATGCCGCTCGCCGTTCATCGCACGCGCACCTCTTCGGGAACCCGCTCACCGTTGAAGACCGCGTGCCGCGCGCCGGGGACGCCGTACTCGTAGGGGTTGCCGACCACCTGCGGGATCTCGTCGAAGTTGAAGATCGGCGGGGGCGAGCTCACCTGCCACTCTAGCGTCAGCGACCGCCACGGGTTCGCAGCCGCCGCGGGCCCGAACCGCCAGCTCTTGATCATGTTGTAGAGGAAGACGAGCGTCGAGGCGCCGAGCGCGAACGAGGAGATCGAGATGAACAGATTGAGGTCGGCGAAGCGGGGCGCATAGTCGGCGACGCGCCGCGGCATCCCGTGGATCCCGAGCCAGTGCATCGGGAAGAAGGTCGTGTTGAACCCGATGAACGTCAGCCAGAAGTGGAGCTTGCCGAGCCGCTCGTCGTACAACCGGCCGGTCATCTTCGGGAACCAGTAGTAGATCCCCGCAAAGATCGTGAACAGGGAGCCGCCGAAGAGCACATAGTGAATGTGCGCGACCACGAAGTACGTGTCCGAGGTGTGGATGTCGATCGGGACGGCGGCGAGGTAGATCCCCGAGAGGCCGCCGATCACGAACATCGAGACGAAGCCGAGGGCGAACAGCATCGGTGTGGTGAAGTGGATGCGGCCCTCCCATAACGTCGCTAACCAGGAGAAGACCTTGATGCCGGTCGGGACGGCGATCACCAGCGAGGTGACCATCATCGGCACGCGCAGCCACGGCGCCATGCCGGCCACGAACATGTGGTGCGCCCAGACGGAGAAGCCGAGCACCAGGATCGCCATCAGCGAGAGGGCCATCAGCCGATAGCCGAAAATCGGTTTCCGCGCCATGACGGAAATCACCTCCGAGGCGATGCCGAACCCGGGCAGCATCATGATGTAGACGGCCGGGTGGGAGTAGAACCAGAAGATGTGCTGGTACCCCAGCGGATAGCCGCCGCCGCTGAAATCGAAGAAGTGCGTGTGCATCGCGCGGTCGAAGAGCACGAAGAACTGGGAGCCGGCGATGAACGGCGTCGCGATCACCACCAGCAACGACGTGGTGAAGTTCGCCCAGACGAGCAGCGGCATCCGCCAGAACGTCATTCCCGGCGCGCGCATGGTGATGATCGTGACCAGGAAGTTGAGCGCGGTCATGATCGAGCTCGCGCCCGCCCACTGGACGCCCATGTTGAAGAAGACCGTCCCCAGCGGCTGGTGCACCGAGAGCGGCGCGTACCCGGTCCAGCCGGCCGCGAAGGCCCCGCCGGGAGCGAGGAAGCTCGAGACCATCATCAGCCCGGCGATCGGCAGCAGCCAGAACGAGAGCGCGTTCAGGCGCGGGAAGGCCATATCGGGTGCGCCGATCATCAGCGGAATCACGTAGTTGCCGATCCCGGCGAAGGCGGGGATCACGAACAGGAAGATCATCAGCGCGGCGTGCACCGAGAAGAGCCCGTTGAAGGTCTGGTTGTCCACGATCTGCATCCCGGGACGCGCCAGCTCGGCGCGCATGAACATCGCGAGCAGGCCGGCGATGACGAAGAAGACGATCGTCGTGACCAGGTACTGGATCCCGATCACCTTGTGGTCGGTGTTGATCCGGAAGTAGTCCTTCCAGCTCCGGGCACCGTGGCCCGAGTGGTCCTCTGGCTGGGTCGGCGAACCCGCCGCATAGCGCAGCCAGTAGTCGAAGCCGCCGAGCCCGGCGAGGAAACCGAGCGGCACCGTCGTCAGCTCGACCGTCGTGATGATCGATCCGTCCCAAATCGGATGCCAGCCCTCGAGCCAGCGGACGAGCACGGTGATCCCGGCGCCGATGCCGAAGAAGAGCGCCGTCATCCACGGGACGCGCAGCCAGCCCGGGGCGAGAAGACGGCGCCAGACCCTCACTGCTTGCTCCCGTCGGCCAGGAACTTGACGAGCGCGTCGAGCTGGGCCTGCGGCAGGCCGGCGTAGGTGCCCGGCATGAGGCCCTTCGGATATCCCGGCGCGACGTAGGCGTTGGGGTTCACGATCGACTCCCGGATGAATTCCTCGAGCGGCTTGCCGGCTTGCCGAGCCTCCTCGGCCAGCTTATCGAGGTCCGGCCCGACCTTTCCGTTGGCCCCGGCGGGCTTGAACGTGTGGCAGCCGTTGCAGCCGTTCGACACGAACAGGGTCTTGGCCGAGGGCGCGCCGCCGCCGCCGCCCGCCTTCTGACTCGTCGCCCACTGCTCGAACTTCGCAGCAGTCATCACCTCCGCCTCCGAGCGCATCACCGCATGCCCGAGGCCGCAGAGCTCGGTGCAGATCACGGGGAAGGTGCCGAGCCGCTTGGGAGTGATCACGAGCTTCGTCACGAGCCCCGGAACCGCATCCTGTTTCTGGCCGAACTCGGGCACCCAGAACGAGTGGAGCACGTCCAGGGCGCTCAGGCGCAGCTGCACGGTGGTGTCCACCGGGAGGCGGAGCGTCGAGGAGGTGGCGTTCTCGTAACCGGGGTACTTGAAGAGCCAGGCGAACTGCTGGGCGGTGACGTCGACGACGAGGGGCTTGAGCGCGTTGGGCGAGCCCGCGACCGCGCGCGGGATGTGCTCGTTCCTGGCGAGGACGACGGCGCTGACGATCGAGATTGCCGTCACGAGCACCGCCGGCACCGCCGTCCACACGATCTCGAGGCCCGTATGCCCGTGCACCGGCGGGCCGTCGGAGTCGTCGTCGGGCCCAGCACGGAAGTTGAAGACCGCGTAGACGATCACCGCGGCGACGAGCGCGAAGATCGCGATGCAGATCGCCGTCACGAACCAGAAGACGAAGTCGATGCGGTCTGCCTGCTCGCTCGCCGAGCGGGGCAGCCAGGTGATCAGCAGGGCAACGGCCGCGGCAACCGCACCGAACACGGCTCCTAGCGCGACTAACTGGACGACGGATCCCCTCCGCACCGCGCCCGAGACTACTGGACGCAGAGGAAGTGCAGGGCAGGAAGCGAACGTGCTTCCCGAGCCGTTCGAAACTCCTGCAACGAGCAGGGTTCAGGCTGTGCGAAAACGGGTAGACCTGCCCGGCAAACACAAGGAGGCTTCATGGGACTCGGAGTAAGCATTCTGTTGATCGCCGCCGGCGCGATTCTGGCCTTTGCCGTGGACGCGACGGTCTCGGGGGTCGACATCCAAACGATCGGCTGGATCCTGCTGATCGTCGGAATCGTCGGCGCCGTGCTCTCGATGATCTTCTGGTCGACGTGGGCGGGCCCCGGTTACTGGTCCTCGCGCCGTCGCGGCGGCTACGTCGAGGACGCACCCCCGCCGGGCTACTAGAGCCGTTCGGAAACTGTCACCCCGGGGCGGCCCAACGGCCGCCCCGCGTGTGTCTGGAGCTCACGCCACGGGCAACTCGAACGTGAAGCACGAGCCCTCGCGCTCCCGCGAGTCGACCCAGATCTTGCCGTTCATCCGCCGCACCAGCTCGCGGCAGATGTAGAGCCCGAGCCCGGTGCCGCCGACGCCGCGGGTCAGGTTCGGATCGACGCGGTAGAACTTGTCGAAGATTCGCCGCTGCTCAGCCTGGGCGATCCCGAGGCCCTCGTCGCGAACGGTGAACCGGAGCGCGTGATCACGTCTCGCGACCTCGACTTCGACGGGGCCGCCGTCGGGCGAGTACTTGATCGCGTTGTCGATCAGGTTCGTGAGTACCTGCCGAACCTTGTCCGGGTCGGCCGCGACCGGCGGCAGGCGCGGCTCGACCAAGAGAGACAGGTCGATCCCTGCCGGCTTGTGGACTCGCGCCGCCTCGACGACGGTCCTGGTCAGCTCTTCGGCGTCGTGGCTCCCAATCGAGATTTGCAGCCGCGCCGCGTCGAGCCTGCTCGCCCAGAGGATGTCGTTCACCGTGCGTGCGAGCCGATCCGATTCGTCCGAGATCATGGCGAGAAGATTCTCTCGTTGCTCTCCTTCCAGCTGCAGGTCGGCGCGCTGCAGGGT
>Ga0126304_10000916_pt1 | contig 13069 bp, 10 predicted proteins | sample Plot25_FD_92538 | JGI IMG/M metagenome (GOLD analysis project Ga0126304, IMG submission 92538) | Serpentine soil microbial communities from UC McLaughlin Reserve, CA, USA - Plot25 | ecosystem: Environmental > Terrestrial > Soil > Grasslands | place: USA: UC McLaughlin Reserve, Lake County... | reverse complement strand
GACCTCCTTACTGTGCAGCCGGCCACAGGCACCGACCGCAAGGGAGGCGTAGCCCTTTGTGAGCATCGATACATCCCCCAGATGCGTGATTTTAGTCGCTACTAGCAGTGGCAAGCAGGTACTAAGACGAGTGATGCATAACCGCTCAGACCAAAAGGTCGGCCAGGTGGCGCAGCGGTCGTCCGAGCTGATCGTTGAGCCGCTGCCCGCAGGTGTAGGCCGCGATCTTGGCCGCCAAGCGGGCCAAAAGACCTTGAAGCGTCTTGGCCCTGTGACGCTCCAGGGCGAAGATGTCCTTGAGCTGGTCTATGACCCCTTCGATGATCTGCCGCTTTCCCGATGCCCAGCGAAGGTCGCTTTTCGCCCACGCCCTCTTGGAGTCGTCTTTGGGAGTGGCCGCCACCAGGGCTCCATAGAGATCCAACCAGCGTCGCTCCCACTGAACGCCCGTAAAGCCCTTGTCGGCCAGGTAGGCATCGTGAGAGTCCTCGATGATGAGAAACTCCCCTATGGGCCTCTCGTCGGAGGCTGCCTCCGCCAGCCCGAAGGCGCAGATCACGCCCTCCGGGCTCACAGAAAGTGCCACCTTGAACCCGTAAACCCACTCGGTCTTGGAGGCGCTCCTCCCGAAGGTGGCCTGCCCGCAGAACAGCCCCTTGCGAGAAGCCCTCACCCTCACGATGGCCGGGATGAGAGTAGTGTCCAGGACATGGTAGACCTCCGAAGCACCACGGAGCTCTCGGGCCACTCCACGCTGCAAGTCGCGCAACTCGGGCTCCACAGAGCGCACCCTCCGGTTGAGCTGGCTCTGGGAACAGAGGTTCGGGAAGTAGGAGCGCAGATGTGCGTGAGCGAAGCGCCAGAAATCTCGCTCGCTTCTGAAGCGGGGCCACTGGGCGAGGATGGTCAGGGTGAGGACCTCCGGATCGCTGAGCAGAGCCGGACGACCGACTCTCGGTGGTTCCGAAGCGTGCTTGAGCTTCCACCAGTCGTCCACGAGCACGTACAATGAGACCAAGAAGGAGTCGAGATCGAGCATGGCACCATCCTTTGGAGAGAGTTTGGTGCACTAGCATACGATCTTGGCTCCTTCTCCGTTCTTCGCAATTACGCATCAGACGTCTTAGAGAACGCCGTAAAGCCGAAGTTCGCCGGAGGACAGACGAAATCCTCAATTTCTTGCATACTATGCGATATTGCCCTTGCGAGATTGGCTCCTGAGAGCTTCGGGGAAGCGTCCGAAGGGGGCGGCTATCCTCCTTTTTAGCAGCGTTAGTCACCGAAGTGGGGGACATGCAGGTGGCTCGCCGCCTCCCGCATCGCCCGCTCTCCCCGCCTGTCGTAGCGAGCAGTCGTCGCCGGGTCGGAGTGGCCGGCGAGCTTCTGCACCGTAGAGAGGTCGCCTATGGCGTCCAGCAGGTCGCCTATGAAGGTCTTGCGGAAGTCGTGGGGTGAGACCTCCTTGACCTGCGCCTCCCTGTGGCGCCGCTTGACCATCTTGTAGACGGCCTGGTCGGAGAGCGAGGCCTTCCTCTCGCCGTGGGCATCGGTATGTTGCACCAGGCCGTCCTTCCTTACCGGCAGGAAGAGCGGCTCGTCGGGTTCGCCGTAGCCCCTGAGCTCGAGCCAGGCGGAGAGCAGGAGGTCCGCTCCGCCCTCGACGTAGACTTGCCTCTCCTTGTTGCCCTTGCCCCGAATGCCCACTGTCCTCTCCTCAGGGTCGTAGTCGGAGAGCCTCAAGGAGGCGAGCTCGGTCCTCCTGTGGCCCCCGACGTACAGCAGCGCCAGCATTGCCGCGTCCCTGACGCCTCGGGCGCGCATCCTGGGATCGTCGGCCTCCTGGGCGCACACCTCGAAGAAGAACGACAGGTTCTAGCGTGCGCCGGATCGTATGATCGTGCTAGAGGATAAGCTCACAGGATTCGTGCTTACTAATACAGGGTATGCAGCTTCGCGTTCGAACTCCCACTCCTCTAATGTGAGAGAAAGATCGAAAATCTATTGCCAATTCTTCTCAATGGGAGGTGACTCGCGGATCACCCGCACTCTTCCACGACACTCAAGGATTTGAGGGCATCGAGAGGAACCTGTTTCGTAACGTCTTCATCTATTTTGATTAACAATTCGGTCTCATTAGAGTCTATGAGCTTGCCGCACACTGTCTCGTCCGCCCAGGCGGCGTTAACGAAGGCGGGAGGGTCCGTCGGGCCGTACCACGTAAGACCGATCGCCACTACCAGCAAGCCTAGTGTAATGAAGGTGAGGGTGCGCGCCCTTCCCAAGTCGTCCACGGCGTCTTCGCTGCGCTGGTACCTCCACTTCCGCAACTGGTCTGTGGGGACGTGCTCCGGCCAACCGTAGGCGGCTCTCAGCGCGTAGTATGCTCCGACTGCGGCGCATATCAGGGCGGCGAGCAAGAACACGCCGACGAGAACCTTCCACAGAAGTGCCAGGTCGGTGATCGTGTCCCTTCCCTTCACGACGCTGACGGTGGCAATGAGGGCCAGCAGTCCCGCCAGCCCGGTCCGCCAGTTCTCTGCCGTCTTACGAACTCGTTCCAGCTCCGTGTTTCTCAGTTCTTCCGCCTGCTCTGCGAACTTGATGTCCGCGGGCCCCCTCCCCGGGGATACCCTCACTTGGGGCTGTGGATTCATGGCTCATCCCCACTCAGCGTGGAACTGCCAGTATGCCCCGCAACCCTCTTTGTCGGCAGGACGCTTATCGTGATCACCCCCGCACCTGCAGAACATGGTGAAATCCGCCTCTGTACCCTGCGGATCCACTTGGAGGTCGTCGACCAGCGTCTTAAGAGCCGCGCGCTCTTCTGCTGCGTTGTCTATCGGCTTCACTCCCTGCAAACCGATTATTTGGTAACGGAAATTGAATCCATCTTTACATCGCGGGCACGGGCCGTTCAGTATCAGATCCGGCAGATCAAGCCGCGCATCGAATGCCTCTGCTTGAGCGTTCGTGATCTTGATCTCTTTTCTCTCCCATGGTTCGTTCGCCACGCGTTCCCTCCTATCCTTTCGCCGATCCAGAATCCTCCTGTTGCCCAGGCTACGTGGTTCACACTTTAGCGGCAGCGATGAATTCTCAATGAATCGGCGATGAATGGATTCAGACTCCATTAGTTAGCGAGGATGCTAGTGATTAGCCTCTCAATTAGTGGATCTCACTGTACGTTGTGCATAATTCGAGGTCGTGAGCGCTGCCAATCATCCGATTTCTTCGACGGAGTCGGACGTGGCCGTTTTGGTGAAGAATAATCCAGAGTATGTGGTGAAGAGTGTGCATGCACTTGCTTGAAACAGGGCATCGAAGGTCTGGGCCACGCTCGCCACGAGGAGTCACACCTGTAACTTCTTATGCGAAGAGATTCGAGGACGAGCTCGCCGTTGGTCGATAGACGTATCCGGTCGCCAAGCAGCGAGCACAAGCTTTGCTCGCGCCGCCGGTACTTCGGGCCCGGGTGACTTGAACAAACACTGTGCTCCGCGCCCCAGAGAAGCCTGTGTGATCCGTGAGCCCAATACCTGCTGGCAGGTCGTATACGTTCAAGTTGACCAAAGTCGTCCTGTAGATGGCGGCGCGGCAGTATACGTAGTGGGCTTCCGCGGCGTGAGGTGACTGTTGCTCTCGCGAGCTCTCGAGCTTGCCCACATGCGCTTTCGCACTTGTTTACGTGGTCAGGTGCGCACCACCACTTCTAATCTGTCGGTCGGTGGGAGCGCAGTACCTCTAGTTCATTGTTTCTTTGTACGAGAAGAATCTTGTTTTTATCCTGATCCATAATCTGAGCATCCGGAAAACCCCACGGCTTCGACTCGGGTTCCCAATCGAATGGCACGTCCCTATCCTTGAGACTTTTGCAGGTGCTTTGGAGGTCTTCTGTTGTCAAGACGAGGCCCGTGTGTCCTCCGATACGACGTGCAAACTGTTTCGGCTCTTCGAACGCTACCAGTGCTATCCAGTTTTCATCTCTTGAGTTTCCATCATTTGGCAGAATCAGCTTTACCCAGGATACTTTCGGCTTGTCGCACCGCTCCTTTACCTCAAAACCGAGCTTCTTCTCGTAGAAGGCGAGAGCTTCGTCGAGGTTTCTAACAAACACTGCCGCACCATAATCAGCCTGCATCATCGCTATGCTCCTTTTCGCTCGCCACAAAGGGTCACTCTCGGCAGGAGATGTCTTGGCCTGCTCGAAATGGCACCTGGTATCCTCCTTCGACTTTCCTCCGTCAGCCGCCATGGACTACACCATGAGACCATGCCCCGATGAATTCGCGATGAATTTGCGGATTTACCTGCATTGTCCGGAGCACTTTTCGCTCATAGAGCGTCCAGCCCTGCGTACCAGAGGACCGCGATCCAGCAGTGCAGGCGTTCTGCATTCAGCTTATAGATCCAGCCATCCCTCAGCATGAGGTCGGAGCGACACTGGGGCAAGCACAAACGCTTCCAGGTGCGATCGACGATGTGCTCTCTGGTTTGTTTATGGTAGATTGGTTACATGGATGGGCATGGGTACGGCTCCGTGGGCCACACCCTTGGACCCGTGCGCGTCAAGCTGCTCAATAGCTTTTTGGTTTCGATAGGTCCCAGGATCATCGCCGAAGACGAGTGGCGTCTATCTAAGTCGGCGGCCCTGGTCAAGTTACTCGCTCTGAGTCCGGGACACCGCCTCCACCGCGAACAAGTAATCGACGTGCTCTGGCCGCGTCTCAAGCCCCGGGCTGCGTACAACAACATGCGCCAAGCACTGTATTCGGCCCGCCAAACGTTCGGGCCTGATCCGAACTACGCCACGCGCTACCTAAGCCTGCGAAAAGAGCAGCTTGCGCTTTGTCCGGAGGTGGAGCTTTGGGTGGACACCGAAACGTTCGAGCGGGCCTCGGCGGCGGCACGACGCGCCCGCGATCCGGCCGCGTACCGTTCGGCCATCGACCTGTACGCCGGTGACCTTCTGCCTGAGGATCGCTACGAGCCCTGGGTAGAGGATCGGCGAGCGGAACTAAGAGGGTTGCACCTGGCACTGCTCGTCGAGCTGGCTTGGTTGTGTGAACAGCGCGGGGACTTTAGCAGTGCCATCGAGGCGTTCCAGAAGGTTGAGAAGGAGGAACCGACGCACGAGGAAGCGCATGCCGGGCTCATGCGTGCGTACGCGTACTCTGGACAACGCTACATGGCCCTCGCTCAATACGAGCGGCTCAGGACGGTCCTCTTGCGGGAACTCGGAACTGAGCCTGATGCAGCCACCCAGGAACTCCACCGTGAGATCGTGGACGGCCGTTTCTCGCCGATCCGTCCGTCCGTTGCACCCCGTTCAACCGCCGAGGTTGGAGAAAGAAGCGTCGGTAACTTGCCCGGCGCCCTGACAAGCTTCGTCGGACGTGAGCACGAATCGATCGAGGTCAAGCGTCTTCTGGCCATGACCCGGATGCTAACCCTTACAGGGACGGGTGGTTGCGGCAAAACACGACTCGCGCTGGAGGTGGCGAGGGATCTTTCTAGCTTGTATCCCGACGGCGCGTGGCTGGTGAACTTGGGGGACCTCTCTGACGGAGAGTCGGTGCCGCAGGTGGTGGCCACGACACTTGGCGTGCGCGAACACTCTACCCAGCCGTTGGCCACCACGCTCGTGGATGCCTTGCGTAAGCAGGAGGTATTGTTGGTAATGGACGGCTGCGAGCACCTGGTGGCTGCCTGCGCGCAGCTGACGGAGGCGATCCTCGCTGCTTGTCCGGGAGTACGAGTTCTGGCCACAAGCCGGGAGGCTCTGGGCGTTGCAGGCGAGACGAGGTGGGTCGTGCCCCCCCTTTCCGTACCAGATCCACTGCGTCAGACAGCTTTGGGGGACTTGAAGGAGTTCGAATCGGTGCGGCTGTTCTTGGAACGTGCGAGGTCTCGCTTACCTACCTTCGATCTTACACCGCAGAACGCCCCGGCCGTCGTGCAGGTATGCAGTCGGTTGGACGGCCTTCCTCTCGCCTTAGAGCTGGCCGCCGCCCGGATCGGGGTACTCGAGGTGGAGGATATCGCCGCGAGGCTCGAAAACTCTTTGGGGCTATTAACATCGGGTAGCCGAACAGCCAAGCCAAGGCAGCAAACGTTACGGGGAACACTGGAGTGGAGCCACGGTCTGCTTAGCAACGCAGAGCAGATCCTGTTCGCACGGCTGGCCGTCTTCGCCGGCGGTTGGACGCTGGAGGCGGCAGAGGCGGTTACGAAGGGTCAGGGTCTGGAGGAGGGTTCTATTCTGGACTTGCTCTCGCGGTTGATCGACAAGTCCTTGGTGGTAACGCAGGCAGGCGCAAACCACGGGGTCCGCTACAAAATGCTAGAACCCGTTCGCCAGTACGCCCGGGAACGCCTTGCGGTTGTTGGCGGCGCAGATGAACTACGGCACCGGCAAGCCGAATACTACCTGACCATGGCCGAGGCAGCAGAGCCCGAGTTGAAGGGACAGCATCAGCTTGAGTGGTTACAACGACTAGAGCTCGAACACGAGAACCTGAGGAATGCATTCGCTTGGGCCATGGAGCAGGAGGTAGAGTGGGGGTTGCGCCTGGGAGGGGCGTTGTGGCTGTTTTGGTACGTCCGGGGCCACCTCAGCGAGGGGCGGAGGGCGCTGGAGAGTGCGCTAGCCAAGAGCAACATGGCGCCCACCCCGATGCGCGTCAAAGCGCTCAACGGAGCGGGATGGTTGGTGCATGTACAAGGCGACTACGAGCCGGCCAGGGCATTTTATGAGGAGCAGCTGAGGCTATCACGAGAGCTAGACGATGACCTGGGCGTTGCGCGCTCCCTGCGCAATCTCGGGGCGTTGGCGTTGAACGAGGGCGATTACGAGCGGGCCAGGCGGCCACTCGAAGAGAGCCTCCAGGTGCTCCGGAAACAGGGAGCGCTTGAAGACGTCATTTCCGTGCTTATCGAGCTTGGATCGTTGGCGGCTGCCCGCGGCGAGTCGGAGCGGGCGGTGACGTTACACGAGGAAGCCCTCACGTTGAGTCGAGAGATCGGGGATGTGCTCGGAGTCGCGGTTTCCTTACAGAATTTGGGCCTTACGAAACTACTGGCAGATGATAAGAAGGATACAGTAGTCTTGCTCGAGGAGAGCGTCGCTCTGTTTCGCGAGGTTGGTGACGATCTGGACGTCGCCATCACCTTGGTCTACTTGGCATTCGCCGTGCTGTCTGAGGGCGATCACGAGCGGGCGGCGCGGCTACTCGAAGAAGGACTGCCGCTAAGCCAGGACTTGGGAGACAAGAACAGCGTAGCCAACAGTTTGGAGGCGCTGGCGGCCGTGGCCAGGGTACGGGGTCATCTACCTCGAGCGGCACGACTTTGGGGGGCGGCCTACGCACTGCGCGAGGATATCGGGAGCCCACTGCCGCCCGACGAGCGCGCCCTGCAGGAGCCTTACATCGCCGCGGCCCGTGCTCAACTAGACGAAGAGGCGTGGGAAGCGGCTTGGAAAGAGGGCTTCGAGATGAGCATCGACGAAGCCGTCGACTACGCCCTGTCTGAGAAGACGGATCATTTCGCGCCTACAGCGCCGTTGGCAGACTCCAGTGATGCACGGTCTATTCTCCTTACCCGCCGCGAGGAGGAGGTGGCTGCCCTCGTCGCGCGAGGGCTGACTAACCGTCAAGTCGCAACGGAGCTCGTGATTTCTGAACAGACGGTGGCCACACACGTCAAGAAGATCCTTAAGAAGCTGGGGCTAAGCTCCCGGGCTCAACTCGCCGTTTGGAGCAGCGAGCTCTAGGCTTATCTTCGCCGATGATCCAAGAACGTCCGGCCTATGCTTGCGGGTCGGCCCGTTTCTTCGAATCCATCTCAAGAATACCCAACATTGGGTACGCTGTTGCGCTTTGCCGTTAACGGCTGGATAACGATCCTCCCTTACGCTGTCCCTAAGACGTAGAAGAAGGGACACCGAGGAGGAGAGAGCGATGAACAACTCCTACGCTGCCCACTCTTGGAGCAAGCTCTACCGCGAGGAGAGGTTGGCGGAGGCGCAAGCGCGGCGTCTCACCGAGCAGGCCAGAAGGGGCCGTGCGCCGAGATCCCTACTTAATCGCGCGCGTTCGGCCTGGAACAGCGTGCCATCGGTGGCACGCTGTGTGGTGCCCTCGAGGTAGCCCATGGCCACGAGGAAAGGACGCAAAATGAAAGGCGCGCTAGGATCAAGATCTGCTTCTCTTGTTTGCCCTTTCTGCGAGGTCAGCTCGATCCGTCTCCCCGCAACTCACCCCACGCGGTGCGGATCTTGCGGCGAACGTCTGAGTAGAGAGGTGCTGGAGACGCTTCAGCAGGTGGCCAGTTTGCCGGACGCCCTGGGCGATCACCCGTGCGAGTGCGGCCACCCAGAGATGCGTCGGCTGCCGGATGGGACTTACCACTGCCCGGCCTGCGGCTCCGAAGTACTGTCCCTCAAAGTCCCTCCCGTCGACCAGGAGCCCGACGACCACGGCAGGGCCTATTGGGCCGGCTGGCTCGACGGTCGCTTCGGAGCTAACAAGAGCTTCGTCGACAACACGAACCTGACCAGGTTCCAGGAGACAGCAGACAGGCTGGACTACTACAGGGGCCATCGTGCCGGCCGCGAAGCAGGCCGCTCCGGTGTCATCAACATCGCGACGCCAACTTCGTGACGGCAGGACTATCGCTTGAGGCCTCCGACAAAGACCCGAGCTAGGCGATTCAGTACTTCTGGGCCGAGAGCCAACAACCGCGGAAAGTAGGAGGACGACCATGAACGCGTAAACGACGAGCGCAAGGCGCTCAAAGACACGAGTCAATTCATCAATAAGAGAGGAGCAAAAATGCGTCGATTCACCATTATGGGAGCAGCCGTGGTCCTGTCGCTGCTACTCGCGATCGGACCCCAAGCGAACAGGTCTTACTCTGCTCCCACCGTCAAGTCTGCCTCGGGAGACCTCGCGACCTACGTCAACTCGTTCGTCGCGGGCATACCGAGGGAGGGTAGCGAAGCTTACGACGTGCCCACCTCGTCTGAGAGGTCGACCATGGTCGCCGCCTACGATGCCATAGAGGCCGGCGACCTCTCGCGAGCGGCGTCTCTCGCAGATCCCCTCGGCTACGACGTGGTGCAATACGAGGATACGGTCAGCGGTCGAACGCTAGTGATACTCTCCGAGCGGCAAAACCCGGACGGATCCTGGCCTCACGCCTGGGGCATGTACATCTTCTCCCCGAGGGAGTCCTCCGATACCACAGTGGAGGTGACCCATCCGGTCGCCGACTGGAACACCGAGGACATCGGCGTCGAGACCTTCCGGAAGGCAAATGCCGAAGACCTCTTCATCGCCGGAGCCCACCGGTACGCGAACTCCGACGGATCGGCCGACGTCGCCCACGCGGACGCGTCCGTGTTCGAAGACGTACACGAGGCGGCGATTGAATCTTCGACCAAAGTCTTCCAGCCTCACGGGTTCTCTCAGACGAGCCACCCGGACTGCGGCGAGGTCGTGGTTTCAGCCGGGAAGTCTCCTCCCACCGAGCTCGCGCAGAAGGTCTACGATGATCTGCGCAGCGCGGGATTCAATGCCATTTTGTACGATGGCGATTCGTGCCCGGAGCTCGGCGCGACGACGAACATCCAGGGGGTCTTTGCTCGTACGATAGGGGCGAACTTCCTCCACGTTGAGAGTAGCAAGCCCATCCGCGACGACGACGCCCGCAGATCGCTGCTGAGCGGCACGATAGCGGGCTCTCTCGGCTCGTCCTCCGGGACGCAAGTCAGCCTTCTCCCACCCGATCAGAGCGGAGCACAGGCTCAGGCTGACCTCGCCTTCTTGAACCGTACCCCTACAAAGATCTACCACGTCGCCAAGAACGGATCAGATACCAACCCGGGCACTCAAGCATCGCCCTGGAAAACCATCCAAAAGGCTGCCACTAGCCTCGGGCCAGGCGAAGCTGCTTACGTACACGGCGGCACCTACTACGAACGCATCACCACCACTAACCCAGGGGAACCCGAAGCTCCCATATGGCTCATGGAAGCACCTGGAGAGAACGTGGTAATCAAAGGGACCGGTACTTCCGGCGGTCCGTTTGTCCGCATCACCCAGCCATACTGGATCGTCGACGGTTTCGAGATCGACGCAGGCGGCTCGTTCGCCCACGCGGTCCGCTTCGATGGGACCAACCATGCGGTCGCCAGAAATATCGACGCTCACAATGGCATTGGGAATGCGGCCGTCGTCTTCTACAAGGCGCAAAACGCGGCGCTGCTGAACAGCAGGGTGCACGAGTACAGCTGGACCGATACGAACGGCTCGCCCAAGGACAGCCACGGCGTCCTCGTCTATCGCGACTCCAAGTCCATTCTGGTTAAGGGCAACGATTCCTGGGGTCACACCGGGGACGACCTTCAGTGTGTCGACGAGGATAGTGGGTCCAGTGCGGACGACCCGACCGATATCACCATCGAGGGAAACCGCTACGGCAACACTTACCCCGGTGGGACTCTCCGAACGAGAACCCGCGAGAACGCTATCGACATCAAGACCTGCCACAATGTCACCGTCCGCGGCAACAAGATGTTCGGTTTCCGTCCGCCGAGCACGGCTCCTGGCGGCGCTGCCCTCGTCGCACACGTCAACGCGGACAAAGTGCTAGTCGAACAGAACCGGTTCTGGGACAACGGTATTGCGGCTTCGTTGGGTTCTCAAACGAACTGCTGTCTGGGTTCAGTTGTCTTCCGCAGGAACCTGATCTTCGACTCGACTACGGAGAGTGGCGGCACGGGGGGCGGAGTTAGGGTCGGTCCAGCCACAAGATTCGAGGCCTACCACAACACCTTCCACAATGTTCCGGCTTACGCCATACGGCTCGGCGACGACGCGCGCGTCGACCATGCCGTCCTGATCAACAACATCGTCTCCGAGGCAGGAAGCGCCATCCAGATCTACGCTCCGAACGTTCCCGACCTTACGAGCGACCGTAACCTATTCTGGAACGCTCCACTCCCCAACGGGTGGCAGTATGACCGGACTTCGGTATTCCAAGATCCGATGTTCGTCGACGACCCGAGAAATAACGACTACTACACGAAACCAGGGTCCCCGGCCAGGGACGTCGCCCTGCACGAGCCGCTGTCTGTGGACTCGAGGAACTCTACCTACTGCGCCGAAGGCCCGGACATCGGTTTCCTGGAAACCTGCGATTCTGCATCCCCCACCCCCACCAGCGCCACCCTCGTCGGTGCGGGCGACATAGCCACGGGTGGCAGCGCGACCGAGGAGACGGCCAAGCTGGTGCGTGCTGTTTCGGGCACGGTCTTCACTGCGGGCGATAACGCCTACGACTCCGGAACGGATGCCGAGTTCCAGAGCAAGTACGACCCCACCTGGGGCACGGAGAAGACACGTACGAGACCCAGCGTGGGTAACCACGAGTACGTCACCCCCGGTGCCTCCGGTTACTTCAACTACTTCGGTGCGGCAGCCGGAGCACGGGACAAAGGCTATTACTCCTACGACCTAGGAGAGTGGCACATCATCTCCTTGAACAGCATGTGCGAAAACGTGGGCGGTTGCGGGGCAACGTCTCCGATGGTGACCTGGCTCAAGAACGATCTTGCCGCCAACGCTTCTCACGAGTGCACCCTGACCTACTTTCACCACCCGCTCTTTAGCTCGGGGGAACACGGCAACCAGACCAAGATGAAGCCTACCTGGGACGCCCTCTATGCGGCGAACGCGGATGTGGTGGTTAACGGCCACGACCACGACTACGAACGATTCGCGCCCCAGAATCCGAGCGGAACGGCGGACTCATCGCGAGGCATCCGAGAGTTCGTGGTGGGTACCGGCGGTGCTGGTCTTCGCTCGTTTGGAACGATCAAGCCCAACAGTCAGGCACATAACTCCGATACCCACGGGGTTCTGAAGCTCACTCTGAACTCGGCAAGCTACGATTGGCAGTTCGTTCCTGTAGCGGGCAAGTCCTTCGCCGACTCCGGTAGCAGCGGCTGTCACTAGCAGTGACAACCCTCAAGAGGGCTGGGTGCGCGAGATGCACCCAGCCCTCTGTGTCCGAAACCTATCCGCAGCGCTCAGGATCAACCCGAAGCAGCAACGATTGACCTATCTGCAGTCTGCTTGACAACGAAGAAACCGGCCAGCGCTGTCCCAACTCTTTGGCCAGCAGTTTGGACGTGTGTAACCTGAACCATCGCTGCGGTTTGACAGTGATTTGACAGTTACCGGGGCGAACAGCGGCAAACGCCGAGAAACATGTGATGAGAGAATTTGGCTTATATAAGCCGTTTACGGAACATTAGCGAACAGCGGCAAACCTGCCGATATCAACTCTGAATCACTTAGTCCTGGTTCGAATCCAGGTCCGGCAGCCACCCGAAGGCGCTATTCGCCTGTGAAACGTTATGCAAAGTTCGAAGGCGCTAGTCGCCTTCGGTAGCTGCTTCCGCCCGCTCTTTGAGGGCCTGGTTCATCTCTTCGAACCCACGTAGCGTGCTGGTATCCAGGCTGCGGGCAAACAGGGGAACGAGCAAACCCCCGAAGGCTTCTCTCTGAACGAACCGGACCCGATCCCCTTCCAAAGACTGGATGACGAAGGAGTGCTCGCCGTCGAACAAGCCAGGCACGAACAGGTGCCCCAGCCAACGCAACTGATGGTTGGGCTCAGCGGTGAGCACCTTGGGTCTAAGGGTTATGCCTCTGGACTCGGGTGGTTCCAAGCGCACGTTCAGGCGCTCACCAGTGGTGGGCTCGCCGCTGATCCGGCGGATAAACGGATTCCATTGTGGATAGGAGGCGAAGTCGGTGAGCAGCTGCCACACGCGCTCTGCACTGGCGCTTATATCGATCTGAGTATGCAGTTCCTTCATCAGTACCAACTCCTCTGGGGTTCAGCATACATTCTACGGCTCCACGCCCCCAGGCACAGTTGTGGCGTGAGGCGAGACGTGTAACTACTTGGGCGTCTGGCAGGCGAAAGTTGGCTTACTCGCCCGAGTGCCTACAAGTGGTCTTCTTCGGCGATCGGGCATTGATATATACTCCATTGAGTT
>Ga0126304_10000915_pt1 | contig 13076 bp, 13 predicted proteins | sample Plot25_FD_92538 | JGI IMG/M metagenome (GOLD analysis project Ga0126304, IMG submission 92538) | Serpentine soil microbial communities from UC McLaughlin Reserve, CA, USA - Plot25 | ecosystem: Environmental > Terrestrial > Soil > Grasslands | place: USA: UC McLaughlin Reserve, Lake County... | reverse complement strand
TCCCGGTGAACTGCTCGGCGACGAAGAACGGCTGCGAGAGGAACAGCTGGATCCGCCTCGCGCGGGCGACGATGACCCTGTCCTCCTCGGACAGCTCGTCCACGCCGAGGATCGCGATGATGTCCTGCAGGTCCTTGTAGCGCTGCAGGATCTCCTGGACGCGGCGGGCCGTGTCGTAGTGGTCCTGCCCGACGTACCGCGCGTCGAGGATGCGGCTGGTCGAGTCCAGCGGGTCCACCGCCGGGTAGATCCCGAGCGACGCGATGTCGCGCGAGAGCACCGTGGTCGCGTCCAGGTGCGCGAACGCCGTGTGCGGCGCCGGGTCGGTGATGTCGTCCGCCGGCACGTAGATCGCCTGGAGCGACGTGATCGAACGCCCCTTCGTGGAGGTGATCCGCTCCTGCAGGTCGCCCATCTCGTCGGCGAGCGTGGGCTGGTAGCCGACCGCGCTCGGCATGCGGCCGAGCAGCGTCGAGACCTCCGACCCCGCCTGCGTGAACCGGAAGATGTTGTCGACGAACAGCAGGACGTCCTTGCGCTCGACGTCGCGGAAGTACTCGGCCATCGTGAGCGCCGACAGCGCCACCCGGAGCCGGACGCCCGGCGGCTCGTCCATCTGCCCGAACACGAGCGCCGTGTTCTTGATGACGCCGGACTCGGTCATCTCCAGGAAGAGGTCGTTGCCCTCGCGGGTCCGCTCGCCGACCCCGGCGAACACCGAGACGCCGCCGTGCTGCTGTGCCTGGCGGCGGATCATCTCCTGGATGATGACGGTCTTGCCCACCCCGGCCCCGCCGAACATCCCGATCTTGCCGCCCTGCACGTAGGGCTCGAGCAGGTCGATGACCTTGATGCCGGTCTCGAGCATCACTTGCTTGGGCTCGAGTTCATCGAAGGGCGGCGGCTGGCGGTGGATCGGCCAACGGTCGGCCGCGTGGATCTGGTCCGGCGAGGTATCGAGCGGCTCGCCGAGCACGTTGTAGACGTGCCCGAGGACGCCCTCGCCCACCGGCACGCTGATCGGCGACCGGGTGTTCTCCACGGGTGACCCCCTGACCATGCCGTCGGTCGGCTTCAGGGCGATCGTGCGTACCATCCCGTCGCCGATGTGCTGGGCCACCTCGCACGTGATCGACCGCGTCTCCCCTTCCAGGCGCACGTCGATCCGCAGCGCGGTGTGGATCTCGGGCAGCCCATCGGGCGGGAACTCGACGTCGACCACGGGGCCGATCACCCGGGCCACCCGGCCGTGTGCAAGCTCTTGCTCAGCCATCGCTCACTCCTTCGAGGCCAGGGCCTCGGCCCCGCCCACGATCTCCATGATCTCGGTCGTGATCTCGTCCTGGCGGGCGCGGTTGGCCTGCCGGGTCAGCACCTTGATGAGCTCGTCCGCGTTGTCGGTCGCGGCCGCCATCGCGCGCTGACGGGCGGCGTTCTCCGAGGCGGCGGACTCGAGCAGCGCGAAGTAGATCTTCGTGATGACGTACTGCGGGAGCAGGTCGTCCAGGATCTCGGCGGGCTCGGGCTCGAAGATGTACTCGGGGCTCGGCACGCCCGGGACGTCGGCCACGACCTCCTCGGGCGCGATCGGCAGGAACCGCTTGTCCGTGGCTCGGAACGTGAACGCCGAGCGGAAGTCCGTGTAGACCGTGTGGAGCTCGTCGATGCGCCCGGAGCCGAAGTCCTCGATCATCCGTGCCCCGATCTCCTGGGCGGCATCGTAGCGCGGCACCTCGGAGAACCCCGACCACGAGGCCTCGGGCGTCACGCCACGGAACCGGAAGTACCCGATCGCCTTCTTCCCCGTCAGGTACAGGACGGGTTCGAGCCCCCGGGATCGCACACGGCGGAGCAGGCCCTCGGCGCGCTTGAGTAGGTTCGCGTTGAACGCGCCGGCCAGCCCCCGGTCGCTGGTCATGACGAGCACGCCGGCGTGCGACGGCGCCTCGCGCTCCTCGAGCAGCGGGTGGACCATCGAGCCCGTCTGCCGGGCCACGTCCTCCATCGCCGCGGTGAGCAGGTCCGCGTAGGGCCGCGCCTCCATCACGCGCTGCTGCGCCTTCACGATCCGCGACGCGGCGATCAGCTCCATCGCGCGGGTGATCTTCATCGTCGACTGGACCGAGCGGATCCGCCGGCGGACGACGCGGAGCTGCGCGCCCACGGAGCGCTAGCCGCCCGAGCCCGGGGGCTCGTCCTCGTCGTCGGCCGACGAGAGGCGGTCCCAGCCGACGTCCGGCTTGACCGGGTCCCTCGGCGCCCCCTGACCCACGCCGGCCTCGCTCCCGGCGCCCGCATCCGACGACACGAAGGTCTGCGTGAAGTCCTCGAGCGACTGCTTGAGCGTGGCCTCCGCCGCGTCCGAGAGCTCGCCCGAGTCCCGGATCTGATCCAGGACGTCGGTCCGGGCGGACAGCTGCTCGATGAACTCGTCGACGAACCGCTTGGCGTCCTCGACCGGCAGGGCGTCCAGGTACCCGCCGGTGCCGACCCAGATCGCGACGACCTGTCGCTCGACCGGTACCGGCGCGTACTGCGGCTGCTTGAGGATCTCGACGACGCGGGCGCCGCGCGCGAGCTGCTTCTGCGACTCCTTGTCCAGCTCGGAACCGAACTGCGCGAACGCCTCGAGCGCCCGGTACTGCGCCATCGCGATGCGCAGGGTCCCGGCGATCTTCTTCATCGCCTTGATCTGCGCGTTCCCGCCGACGCGCGACACGGAGGTGCCGACGTTGATCGCGGGGCGCACGCCCGCGAAGAATAGGTCGGGCTCGAGGTAGATCTGGCCATCGGTGATCGAGATCACGTTGGTCGGGATGTAGGCGGAGATGTCGTTGCCCTTGGTCTCGATGATCGGCAGGGCCGTGAACGACCCGGCGCCCAGCCGGTCCGAGAGCTTGGCCGCGCGCTCGAGCAGCCGGGAGTGGAGGTAGAAGACGTCGCCGGGGTACGCCTCGCGACCAGGGGGCCGGCGGAGCAGCAGGGAGAGCGTCCGGTAGGCGGTCGCCTGCTTGGACAGGTCGTCGTAGACGGCGAGCGCGTGCCTGCCCTCGTACATCCAGTACGCGCCAAGGGCCGCGCCCGAGTACGGGGCGATGTACTGGAACGGGGTCGGATCCGACGCCGACGCGTTCACGACCACCGTGTAGTCGAGGGCGCCGTTGTCGCTCAGCGTCTCGACGACCTCGGCGACGGTGGAGGCCTTCTGGCCGACCGCGACGTAGATGCATCGGACCTGCTGCTTGGGGTCGCCGCTGGCCCAGTTGTCGCGCTGGGCGATGATCGCGTCGATCGCCACGGCGGTCTTGCCCGTCTGTCGATCGCCGATGATCAGCTCGCGCTGACCGCGCCCGATCGGCGTCATCGCGTCGATCGCGGTGATGCCGGTCTGCAGCGGCTCCTTCACCGGCTGACGGTCGACGACGTTGGCGGCCTGGATCTCGAGCACCCGCGTGTCCTCGGCCCGGATCGGACCCTTCCCGTCCAGGGGGACGCCGAGGGGATCGATCACGCGGCCCAGGAAGCCGTCGCCCACCGGGATCGACAGGATCCTCCCGGTCTGCTTGACGAGGTCGCCCTCCTCGATCTGATCGGATTCGCCCAGGATGATGCAGCCGATCTCGTCCTCGTCGAGGTTGAAGGCGAGCCCGAGGACCCCGCCGGGGAATTCGAGCAGCTCGTTGGCCATCGCGCCGGGGAGCCCCTTCACGCGCGCGATGCCGTCCCCGGCCTCGACCACGCGACCGACCTCTTCACGCTCGACCGAGGGGGTGAAGCTCTCCACGTTCTTGCGGAGGGCCTCGGCGATGTCCTTCGGGTCGAAGTTCAGCTCGTCCACTGCCATCGGGTTCACCCGCTCCTTGTGGTCGTTCCGGTCAGCTGCTCCCGCGCCTCCAGCAGGCGCGAGCGCACGGACCCGTCGAAGATCTCGTCGCCGACCTTGGCCACCACGCCGCCGAGCATGCTCGGGTCGACGATCACCCTGATCTCGATCGGGCGCCCCGTGGCCCTGGAGAGCGCGTCGGCCAGCTTCTTGGCTCTGGCGTCGCCGAGCGGGACCGCCGAGCGGACCTCGGCGACGGCCCGCTCGCGCGTCGCCGCGACGACCTCGGCGAGCGCCTCGATGATCCGGCCGATCTCCCGGGCTCGCCCCTGCTCGACGAGGAACCCGAGCAGGTTGACCGCGAGCGGGTTGGCACGCTCGCGGAGCGTGTCCGCGATCAGCTGCCGCTTGTTCTCGATCGGCAGGGAGGGGTCAAGGAGCGCGTCCCGGACGCGCGTCTCCCGTTCGAGCAGCTCGGCGAAGGCGAAGAGGCGCCGCTCGACCGCGTCGAGCTCGCCCTCGGCGTCCGCCACGCGGAACAGCGCCTCCGCGTAGCTGCGAACGAGCGCGTCCTTGTCCGCCACGTCAGTGCTTCCCGTTCGCCGCAGCGCCCTTGGACACCTCGTCGATGTACTCGTCGATCAGCCGCTGATGCGCCTCCGCATCCAACGATGCTCCTACGACGCGCCCCGCGAGCTCGACCGCGATCTCGCCGATCTCGCCCCGCAGCTCCTGGAAGACCCGGTCCCGCTCGGCCCGGATCTCGTCTTGGGCCTTCGCGACGGTGGCGGCGGCCTCGCGCTCGGCCCGCGCCTGGATCTCGGCGCGAAGCTGCTCCGCCGTCTTCCTCGCCTCCTCGATGATGCCGTTCGACTCCTGGCGGGCCTTCGCGAGCTGCTCCCGGTACTCGGCGAGCTCCTGTTCGGCCTGCGTGCGGGTCTGTTCGGCGCGCTCGAGGTCCCCCTGGATCTTGGCGCGCCGCTCCTCCAGGAGGGCGCTCACCCGCGGCAGCACCCATTTCCACACGAAGAAGAACAGGACCGCGAACGCGAGCGCCCCGACGAGCAGCTCCTCCCAGTGCGGGTACAGGTCCTTCGCGTCGTTGACGGGCTCGGCCTCCCCCTCGGCCTGGGCAAGGAACCAGATGATCGATGCGACCACGTCGGCTCCCTCCCTAGATGATGAACGAGAACGCGATGCCGAACAGCGCGAGCGCCTCGATCAGCCCGATGCCGATGAACATCGTCGCCCGCACCTGCCCGGCGTACTCGGGCTGGCGCGCCATCGCCTCGACGGACTTCCCGATCAGCACCCCCAGCCCGATGCCGGGGCCGATCGCGGCCAGCCCGATGACGAGCCCCCGGCCGATCGTCTCCAGGCCCGTGCCGACGTCTCCCGTCGTTTGCGCCAACAGTCCGAACACAGCAGCCCTCCTTGTCTAATGCTCTTCGGCCATCGCGCCGCCGATGTACGAGGCGGTGAGGATGGTGAAGATGAACGCCTGCAAGAGCGAAACGAAGACCTCGAACCCCACCAGGGCGACGCCGATCGCGAACGACAGCGGCGCGATCGCGTACAGGATCCCACCGGACTCGAGCATCGCGATCGTGCCGAGGAAGAACACCGCGAGCAGGAAATGCCCCGCGAGGAAGTTGGCCCAGAGTCGGACGGACAGGGTGATCGGCCGGACGATGATCTGGGTGATGAACTCGATCGGCACCAGGAGCGGGTACAGCCACACCGGGGCTCCGGGCGGGAACAGGACGTGCTTCATGTACCCCCCTAACCCGTGCTTGCTGATGCCGACCGCGTTGTAGGTGATCCACGCGATGATCGCCATCACCAGGGGGAACGCGATCCGGCTGTTGGAGGAGAAGTTGATCCCGGGGGCGACCTCGAAGATGTTCCAGAAGAAGATCGCGAAGAACAGCGTCGCGAGCAGGGGCATGAACCGGTCCCCCTCGGGCCCGATCATCTGCAGGGCGATGTTCTCGCGCACGAACTGGATGCCCAGCTCGGCGGTGCTCTGCAGCTTGCCCGGGACGACCCGCGGCTTGCGGAGCGCGAAGTAGAAGAACCCGATCATCAGCAGGAAGCCGAGCAGGACGAGGAACGTGATGAAGTTGAGGCACAGATCGAGCCCGCCCGCCCGCAGGGAAGGTCCCCAGCAGCCCCACACGAAGTCCTTGGTCGACGGGGGTTCGAACGCGGCGAGGACCGACCCGATCGTCGCGATCACGGCGCCACCCCGCGCCGGTCGCTCGCGTCCGTCCACAGGTCCGCCTGCATCCGACCGGAGACCAGCTTCATCTCGACCACGAGCAGCGCGATCGTGGCCGGGATCAGGGCGGCGATGAAGGCGAGGATCGAGAACCACTCCGTCTGCTGGAGCAACGCGATCACCAGGACGATGACGCCCAGGCGCACGAGGAACCCCCCGAGCCCGACCGCGTAGAGCACGGAGGGCGAGATCGTGGCGGCGAGCGCCAGCGAGGAGCCGTGCGCGACGAAGTTCACGTAGACGACGACGATCGCGATGGCCGCGGACCACCCCGCATCGGTGCCGTCCATCAGGGTCCCCAGGGCGAACGCGGCGACCGCGACGGGGAGCGCGAACGGCGAGATACGCCGGATCATCTCGCGCTCAGGCGCCACCGCGGTTCCCTTCCCCTTTGCCGAATCGCAGATAGACGAGGTAGATCGCTCCACCGGCCCCGAGCACGATCCCCACCGCGGTGAAGATCCGGTGGTTGAGCCCGAGCAGCCGGTCGGCCAGGTAGCCGACGCTCCCCCACACGAGGATCCCTCCGACGAGCGTCGCGGTGACCGCCCAACCGATCCCCATGCCGCCCCAAGCGCCGTCGCGTCCGCAACCCGCCATGGGCGCGGAAGTATATCCGGGGCGCGTTCGAGCCGTCAAACCTCAGGCGTCCTGTTTCTGCAGGTAGATGGCCCTTTTCCACGAGCTTGTGAAAGGATTCACGAAGTCCCGGTGCCCACGTCCGCGGACTGGACGTCCGCCTCCCTACCGTCTCATGCGCGGCTTCGCCGGCGTTGCGCAAGTACGCTCGCGACGGCTGCCAGGATGCCGGCAGCGAACAGGAGCGTCCCCATCACGTTGACCTGGGGAGGCACCCCGATCCTCTGCGCTCCGTACACCCACAGCGGGAAGGTGAGGACCGGACCTGCGACGAAGTTGGTGATCACGAAGTCGTCGAGGGACAGGACGAACGCGAGGAGGAACCCGGCCAAGATCGCGGGCGCGATCAGAGGCAACGTCACCTTGAAGAACGCGGAGACGGGGCTCGCAAACAGGTCTTGTGCGGCATCCTCCAGGTTGCGATCCAGTCCCTGGACACGGGCCCGCACCGTGATCGCGACGAAGGCGATCGAGAAGCCGATGTGGGACAGGATGATGGTCGCGTACCCCGTGGACACCTTCGCCAGGACGAACATCGACAGCAGCGACGACCCCAGGACGATCTCGGGGACCGCGATCGCCAGGAAGATGATGAAGTCCACGGGCTTCAGGCCGCGGAACCGGTATCGGCCCAGGGCCAGCCCGAACAACGTTCCGATCGCCGTCGAGAACGCCGCGGCGATCGGTGCGATCTTGAGCGAGTTCTTGAAGGCCGGGTACAGGCCCGGGACGTTGAAGACGTTCTTCCACCAGTCCAGGGTCAAGCCCCAGAACTTCGCGGTCTGACGATCGAACGGGACGTCGTTGAACCCGTACAGGATCATCACGAAGATCGGGCTCGCCAGGTAGACGATCATGACGATCGTGTACGTCGGCAGGATGAAGCGGGTCCATCGTTTCCGAGACCGGTTCAGCGGCGCCGGACCAAGCTCGGGGAGCGACTTCGCCGGCGCGGCGACCGTGCTCATGCGCCGGCGCCCGCCGCGCGCTGCACGTCCTCGGTCCCGAGGATCCGGGCATAGATGGTGGCCAGGACCAGCATCACGATCATCAGGATGACCGAGAGCGCCGCAGCCTCCGGATAGTCGAGCTCGACGAGGAACTTCTCCTGGATGATGTTGCCGATCATCGTCGTGCCGGGGCCGCCCAGGAGGGTGGCGTTCACGTAGTCACCCGTCGCTGGCACGAACGTGAGCAGGAACGCTGCGAAGACGCCCGGCAGCGAGAGCGGCCAGACCACCTTGCGGAACGCCTCCCACCGGCTCGAGTACAGATCCTTCGCGGCCTCCACCAGGCGCTTGTCGATCCGCTCGAGGGCGACGTACAGAGGCAGCGCCGTGAAGGGCAGGAAGTTGTAGGTGATCCCGGCCACCACGGCGAACGGCGTGGCCAGCACGCGGAAGCCCTGCGGCAGGAGCCCGATGTCCTTCAGCGGGCCGAGGATCGGGCCGTGGTCGCCGAGGATGAACTTCCACTGGATCGTCCGGATCACGAAGGAGACGAAGAACGGAACCAGGATGAGCAACAGCAGCGACGACTTCCACTTGCCCCCGTAGAACGCGATCCAGTAGGTCATCGGGTACGCGAGGAGCAGGGCGGCGATCGTGACGATGATCGAGTACACGATCGAGCGGACGAACTGCACCTGGTACTGACCGAGGACGTTCGTGTAGTTGTCGAAGGCCCACGAGAAGCGGAACCCCCCCGAGAGAAGGCCGCCGCTCTCGAGCGAGGTGTAGAGCATCAGGCCGAGTGGGATCAGGAAGAATAGGAGCAGGAACAGGGCTCCCGGCGACAAGAGGTAGTAGGGAACCAGCCGACGGCGTGCGCCGATGCTCCGACGAGGACCGGCCGACCCACCCGGTGGCGGAGCCTCGACGACGACCTCGTCGACCGTGGTCACGTCGGCGGATCAGCCCTGCGAGATCGGGAGGAAGATGGCATCCCACTCCTCGGCCGACTCGTCGGTCCAGTCGCCGAACCCGAACGTCGTCCGCCCGAGGAACTCCTCGGTCGGGTACAGGAACTCATTCTCGGCGGTCGCCTGGAGCCTATTGGCGTACCCCTTGTATCCCTGATCGAAGTTCTTCTCCGCGTCCTTCTTGATCAGCTCCTGGGTCGCGGGAACGGGCGACATGTAGAGGATCCACTCGGTCAGCATCGTCGCGATCTCGGGGTCGTAGTAGAAGTCCATGATCTCGGCCGCGCCCACCGGGTTCTGAGCGCCGGCAGGGACGAGCATGTTGTCGATCCACAGCAAGGCCCCACCCTCGGGGAAGACGTATTGCATGTCGAGCCCCAGCCAGATCGCCGAGTACAGGACGTCACCCGACCACGCCATCGCCGCGTTCAGGTTTCCCTGTTGGAGGTCGGGCAGGTAGTCGTTGCCGTAGTAGGCCCGGACGGTCCCCGACTCCCGCTGCATCTTCAGCCAGGCGGCCGCCTCCTTCCACTCGTCGGGGCCGGAGGTCACCGGATCGATCCCGAGGTTGATCATCACCCAGTCGCCCATGTCTCCCTCGAGCATCCCCACGCTGCTGGAGCCGACCTTGGCGGGATCGGCCAGGTCGTCCATCTTCGTGATCTCCCCGTTCACCTGTTTGGTGTTGAACCCGATCCCGGTGATGCCGGACTGCCACGCCATCCCGAACTTGTTCCCGGGGTCGTAGAACGGGTCCTTGGCCCAGCTGGCCGCGTTCGCGTCGAAGTTCGGGCGCTTCGACGGGTCGAGCTCGTAGACCCAGCCGTTCTGCGTGAGCGCGGTGAAGTACCGGCCGTTCGTGATCACGATCAGGTCCCGGCCGGGGTCGTCGCCACCCGCAAGCAGCGGCTGGATCTTGCCGAAGAACTCGGCGTTGTCGTTGATCTCGTCCGAGTAGTTGACCTCGATGCCCGTCCGCTGCTGGAAGACACGGAGGGAGGGGTGGTAGACGTTTCCGTCCTTGTCCTTGGCCTGGTCCATGTAGGCCGGCCAGTTGGCGAAGTTGAGCGTGTCCCCGGGCTCGCCGCTGAAGACGTCCTGGGGTGTGGCTGACTGCCCGGTGGTCCCACCTTCGTCGGAGCCGCAGGCAGCCAGGAGCGATGCGAGGCTGAAGCCCGCGACCCCGATACCCGTGTTCCTCAGCAGGCTGCGCCGCGTCAGGCGCGTTCGGAGCGCCCTCTGCATCGCGACAGGATCGATCATCGGCCGGTCGTCATCCATCACGCTTCTTCCTCCTCCATCGAGATCCCTTCCTGCGGCAAGACGGCGAACGTGTGCTCCCATCTCCAGGACAATGTCACCCGCTCACCCGGCGCCGGCACAGGTTCGGCCCCGAGATTCTGGACCCAGACCGTGAGTTCGTGGCCACCCGGACCCTCGACCTTGTATTGGTGACTCACACCGATGTAGGTCGCCATGCGCAGCAGACCCGAGACCGAGTTCCACCCCCGATCGGCGGAGTTCCCTCCCTCGCTCTTGCCTCCATCGCTCCGGATCGTGATCTTCTCCGGACGGACGCCGACGAGCACGCTTTCTCCGACCCGGAACGGCGCCCGGTCGTTCGGCAGTTGCACGACGTCCCCTCCCGCGAGGAGCACGGTCGATGTCCCGTCCGTCTGCTCCTTGAGATCCCCCTCGAGCAGGTTCGACGCGCCGAGGAAGGCCGCCACGAACTGCGTCTGAGGCTTCTCGTAGACCTCCTCGGGAGGTCCGATCTGCTCTGTCCGACCGGCACGCATCACGGCCAGCCGATTCGACATCGTCATGGCCTCCTCTTGATCGTGGGTAACGTAGATGAACGTGATACCCACTTCCTGCTGGATGCGCTTCAGCTCCAGCTGCATCTGCTTGCGGAGCTTGAGGTCGAGGGCGCCGAGCGGCTCGTCCAGGAGCAGGACCTTTGGGTGGTTCACCAAGGCGCGCGCGAGCGCCACGCGCTGCTGCTGACCGCCGGACATCTGCCCGGGCTTGCGTTCCTCGAAGCCGGACATCTCCACGAGCCGGAGCGCCTCGTCGACGCGGGTCTTGACATCGCCCTTGGCCACCTTCCTCCGCCGCAAACCGAACGCCACGTTCTCGAACACGTTCAAGTGCGGGAACAGCGCGTAGGACTGGAACACGGTGTTCACGTCGCGCTTGTAGGGGGGGAGGTCGGTCACGTCCCGGCCACCCAGGTAGACCGTCCCGCGGGAGGGCTCCTCGAACCCGCCGATCATCCGGAGCGTCGTCGTCTTCCCGCATCCTGAGGGACCGAGCATGCTGAAGAACTCCCCTTCGGCGATGTCGAGCGAGAGATCGTCGACGGCCAGCGCGTCACCGAACGTCTTCGTCACGCGTTCGAGGCGAACGTCGATATCCGGCAAGCAGCCTCCTATCTCAACGAGGAGTACGAGTCGATGTCCCTGACGCGCCTTCGAAGCCGGGATTATGCCTCAAGCGGCCCCGAGCGGGCCATCCCGCGGAGCGGTCGGCGTCAGGCCGAGTCACGCGTCCTCGACGTCGCGGGGGTTTCCGACACCGGGGGCGTCGACTCCGAACGCAACGGCACGCCGTCGGCGTCGGCCGGCGCAGGCTTGCTCGCGGTCGGGACCCGGGAACCTTCGCGCCCGCGGCCGTCCGATGCCGCCCGCCGCCGATGCCTTCCGGCGCGACGGTCGGCGTGGACCGGGACCGGTCGACGATCGCTCCCCCGCGGGGTCCGGTCCCGGATCAGGCGAGGCAGGACGGTCGCGACGAGCACCGCCGAGACCAGGATCACGGCGACGAGGATCCGCCCGTTCACGTAGGCGGCCACCAGCGCGGCACCCGCGATCAACGCGCCCCACAGGTACATCAGCAGGACGGCCTGGCGGTGGGAGTGACCGATGTCCATCAGCCGATGGTGGATGTGTTCCTTGTCGGCGTGCGCGATCCCGATCCCCTTCCGCATCCGTCGGACGATCGCGAGCACGACGTCGAGCAGCGGGACGGCGAGGACGAGCAGCGGGACGGCGATCGGGATCGCGATGGCGGCGAGGTCGCCGCCGCTCGGGCCCTCGAGGTTCTGCCCAACCCCCGAGATCGTGGCCACCGCCATGAGCAGCCCCAGCAGGAGCGCGCCCGAGTCGCCCATGAAGATCCTCGCCGGATGGAAGTTCCACGGGAGGAAGCCGAGGGCCACCCCCGCGACGATCGTCGACATGAGCGCGGCGACGCTGGCCCCGTCGCCGCCGTCCGGGGTTCGGAAGTACGCGAAGAACGCGATCGCCGCGATCGCGACCATTCCGGCCGCGAGGCCGTCGAGCCCGTCGACGAGGTTGACGGCGTTCATGAGCGCCACGATCCACAGCACGGTGAGCGGGACGGCGAGGTCCGGCGAGAGCGAGATCACCCCCTGACCCGGGAAGTAGAAATAGAGGAGCTGGACGCCGAGGAGCACGACGATCCCGGCGGCGAGCACCTGGCCCGCGAGCTTCCCGATCGCGGAGACGCCGCGCGTGTCGTCTACCATCCCGAGCACGACGACCACGGTCGCTGCCACGAACGCCGCATCCAGCTCGGAGGACGTCTGGTGCAGGCCGGACAGGAACGGGATCACGCGCGCCGCGAGGAGCCCGGCCGCGACGCCGAGGTACATCGCGAGCCCTCCCGCGGTGGGCGTCGGCTTCGGATGGACCTTGCGGTCGGAGGGGTAGTCGATCCAACCGAGCCGCAACGCGAGCCGACGCACCACGGGCGTGACCGCGAAGGTCACACCGGCACTGACCGCGAACACCAGGAGATACGGACGCACGCTGTGAGGCGATGCTACCCCCTGGCGGGCGCACCCCGACGGCTGGGACCGGCGGGCGTCAGTGCGGGTAGGCGGGGAACCGAGCCACCAGCTCCGCCACACGCGCGCGGCTCGCGGCAGCGACCCGCTCGTCGCCGGGGTTGCGGAGCGCCTCGCCGATGATGTTGGAGACCTCCTTCATCTCGGGCTCGTCCATCCCGAGGGTGGCCGGCCCCGGGGTGCCCACCCGGATGCCCGAGGGGTCGAGCGGCGGCTGCGGGTCGAACGGGATCCCGTTCTTGTTGATCGCGATCCCGATCTCGTCGCAGACGCTCTCGGCCTGCTTCCCGCCGATCCCGAGCGGCCGCAGGTCGCACAGGACCAGGTGCGAGTCCGTCCCGCCCGAGACGATCCGGACGCCCTCGCCCGCGAGGCCCTGTGCGAGCGCCCGGGAGGTGCGCACGACGCGCGACGCGTACTCGGCGAACGAGGGGGCCATCGCCTCCTGAAGGCAGACGGCCTTGGCCGCGATCACGTGTTCGAGCGGCCCGCCCTGCATCATCGGGAAGACCGCCTTGTCGATCGCCTTCGCGTATTCCTC
>Ga0126304_10000914_pt1 | contig 13078 bp, 13 predicted proteins | sample Plot25_FD_92538 | JGI IMG/M metagenome (GOLD analysis project Ga0126304, IMG submission 92538) | Serpentine soil microbial communities from UC McLaughlin Reserve, CA, USA - Plot25 | ecosystem: Environmental > Terrestrial > Soil > Grasslands | place: USA: UC McLaughlin Reserve, Lake County... | reverse complement strand
TACGAGCAACGCTCCGAGCGTGGATTTGGCAGGTATACGGAGGCCAAACTGGGCCGAAAAGCACCTTTTCGGTGGCCCGTAAGGCTACGTTGCAGGCACCTCCGAGACTTTTCGGACAGTTTCTACCGGCAGCTCGGTGAATAGCCCTTCTATAGAGCCGCATGTGCCACTATCGAGGAGATAGAAGGAACCCGGCAGGCGATCGTCGCGGATGCCCGGCTGTTGGGCGAGTTAAAGCAAGAGCGAAGCTAGGAGTACGACGCGAAATGATCGTCTAGCTCATCCAACAACCGCTGCTTCTCTCCTGCGCTCAGGAACGAGGCTTGAAACGAGTTCTTTACCAACCGGTAGACATCATCCCCGGACAAATGAAGCTCCTCTTGCGCGGCATAGAAGTTCTCGGTTATGTAACCGCCGAAGTACGCTGGATCGTCTGAGTTTACCGTTACGCGCAGCCCCAGATCCAGCATCCGCTTTAGATTGTGGACCTGGATGGAATCGAAGACGCGCAGTTTGACGTTGGAGAGCGGACAGACGGTCAGAGGTATCTGTTCTGCTACTAGCTTCTCTACCAGTTGGGGATCTTCTACGCAGCGAACCCCGTGGTCTATCCGGGACACTTTGAGCTCTTCCAGCGCCTGCCAGATGTACTCCGGTGGTCCTTCTTCGCCGGCATGAGCGACCGTCAGGAACCCGCGCTCTCTCGCTCTGTCGAATACGGCCTTGAAATCCTCCGGCGGATGTCCCACCTAGGAGGAATCGAGCCCGACACCGACGATCCACTCTTTGTACGGCAGCGCGCGATGTAGGGTTTCCATGGCCTCTTGGGCGCTGAGGTGCCTCAGAAAACACATTATTAGTTTCGAGGAGACGTCTAGCTGTTGCTCACCGTCTACCAGGGCGCGGCGTATCCCCGTTATTACTGTTACGAACGGGACTCCTCTACCGGTGTGAGCCTGCGGGTCGAAGAATATCTCGGCGTGGCGTACGTTTTGGGACGCGACCTTTTGTAGATAGGCTCGGGTCAGGTCGTAGAAGTCCTGCTCGTAAAGTAGCACCTGGGTGGCCTCGTAGTAGACGTCCAAGAAAGACTGTAGGTCGCTGAAATCGTAGGCTCGGCGCACCTCTTCAACGGAGGCGTACCGGAGGACGACCCCGTTGCGCTCGGCGATCTCGAACATCAACTCGGGTTCCAGGGATCCCTCTATGTGGATGTGCAGCTCCGCCTTGGGGATCTCCCGACAGAAGGTCTCCGGGATGGTGAGATCTCGTAAGCTCATCTCTTGGCCGCTCCTTTGCTTTCGGTGGTTCTGTAGTCCCATGATAGGATGCGGCGCCAGCCATTACTACAAGCCGCCAAGAATGCTATAGCCCACTTAAGCTTCTCCTACTCGTACAACAGGGACAGCAAGTTGCGCCAGACCTTCTCCCAGGTACCGTCTTCTTCTCACAACTTCGGCCTTCGCCAACAGGTTGCCGGAGAGCCCTACTCTCGGGGCACGTATTGCCAACGACAGCCGGTGCGTAGGACGTACAGTATGCCGTTTAGGGTCTCTCGGTCGCCGACCCTAGGCGTCCTCGCCCCTTACGAAGCGGTGGTAACAGGATCTTGAGGCGCTGCCATTGCTCGTCGGTAAGCTCCGTCGTTTTCATGAGCGTCAGCATAGGGCGCCCCCGTAGCCTTCTTCTACTCGCACGTTTCGGAACTTCGGACCTGTGTAAAATGAATGTTAAATAAGGGTTAAATCGAACATAGAGCGGTGGACGGCATGGAAACGGAAGAACTGACCGAGGCGAGGACGGAAGAGAGCGCGAACGATCGGCGGGCGCGGGAGCTCGTCGAGCTTTTGCAGGAGCTGCGAATAGTGTTGCCTGGGGTGCAGGTGTTGTTCGCTTTCCTACTTACGGTGCCTTTCTCGGCGGGATTCGGGGACGTAAGCACGTTGCAGAAGGTGGTCTTTTTCGGGACGCTAGTGTGCACCGCGCTCTCGGCAGGCCTGCTCATAGCGCCGTCGGCGCACCACAGGCTCTTGTGGCGCCAGCAGGCCAGGGAGCACCGTTTGCGTGTGGCGAACCGGCTCGCGATCTCGGGCATGCTCCTGCTCGTACCGGCGATGGTCGGGGTGATGTTCGTGATCACCGACATCTTGTTCGGCTCGACGCCCGCCGCCGTGGTGACCGCCGCCATCACCGCCTTCTTCGCCTACGTGTGGTTCGTGATGCCGATCCAGTACGGCCTCAAAGGTAATAGATCCTCCGGGTAGACCTCCCAGAATGTGGGCACAGACGAGAGTGGGCCACAAGATGTATGGCGGGGGATTGCCAGAGGTGGTACTATGCGGATGTTGGCACTGCACCTCGAGTAGGAGGGAAGAGTCCGATGGACAGGCAGGCCGACAGTTAGCCACGGACTTGCGTCCGTGGGCCGGGCCGATGGCCGCTCAAATGGGGGCGGCGCCTCGCATCGGCCCGGTTTTTGTTCCCTGGACCTACTCTTTCGGGCGCGTGATCGCGCCTTCGGAAGCCGAGGAGACGAGCGCGGCGTACTTGGCGAGGACGCCGGTCTCGTAGCGGGGGATGGGTTCTTGCCAGTCCTTGAGGCGGTCTTCGATCTCTTCGTCCGAGAGGTGAACCGAGAGCGTACGCTCCAGTACGTCAAAGGTTATGGTGTCGCCTTCTCTTAGAGCCGCGATGGGACCGCGGTGGGCAGCTTCGGGGGAGACGTGGCCGGCCATGAGGCCGCGCGTTGCGCCGGAGAACCGGCCGTCGGTGAGGAGGGCGACGGATTCGCCCAAGCCCTGTCCGACGAGGGCGGCGGTAACGCCGAGCATCTCGCGCATCCCGGGACCGCCCTTGGGACCTTCGTACCGGATCACCACGACGTCTCCCTCGTTTATCTGCCCGTGCGTCGCCGCCTCCATCGCTTCCTCCTCGGAGTCGAAGACGCGCGCGGGGCCCTCGTGGAAGAGCCGGGTGTAGCCGGCGACCTTCACGACGCAGGCCTCCGGGGCTAGGTTGCCCTTCAAGATGACGAGTCCTCCGGTGTCTCGAAGGGGGCTCTCGACTGGGGCTATCACGTCCTGGTCCGGCGTCTCTTCGGCGCTCTCGACCTCCTCGGCGATGGTCCGACCCGTAGGGGTGAGCTGTTCACCGTCCACGAGGCCGGCCTCGACCAGGCGGTTCCCCAGAAGCTTCGTGCCGCCCGCGCGGTCGAGGCCCACGGCCGTGTAGCGCCCGCCGGGTTTGAGGTCGGCGAGTATGGGGGTGCGGTTGCTCACCCGGTCGAAGTCGTCCATGTCGAGCGGGACGCCAGCCTCGCGGGCGATCGCCAGGAGGTGCAGGACCAGGTTGGTCGAGCCGCCGGAGGCCGCGCCGGCGGCGATGGCGTTCTCGAACGCCTCCCGAGTGATGATGTCGGCGGGGGGGAGGCCCCGGTGCAAAAGGTCCATGACCAGCTCGCCGGCCTCGGCGCAGACCTCGTCCTTGCGCGAGTCGAGGGCTGGGGGGCTCGCCGAACCCATCGGCGAGAGGCCTAGGAACTCCAGGACCATCGCCATCGTGTTGGCAGTGAACTGCCCACCACAGGCCCCCGCGCCAGGGCAGGCGTGGGTTTCGAGCTCCTCGAAGTCCTCGTCGGACATCTTCCCGCTTGCGTGCGCTCCCACGGCCTCGAAGACCTCCTGGATGGTGACGTCGCGCCCCTTGAAGCGCCCGGGGGCGATGGAGCCGCTGTAGACGATCACTCCCGGTACTCCCAGGCGGACGTGGGCCATCGCCGCCCCGGGGATGGTCTTGTCGCAGCCGACGATGGAGACGACCGCGTCGAACATGTGGCCGCGTCCGACGAGCTCTATGGAGTCGGCGATAACCTCCCGGCTCACGAGCGAGGTCTTCATCCCCTCGGTGCCCATCGTTATGCCGTCGGAGATGGCGATGGTGTTGAGCTCCATCGGCGTGCCGCCGGCCGCCCGGACGCCCTCCTTCACCTTCTCGGCCAGGCGCCGATGGTTGTAGTTGCAGGGCATGGTCTCGATCCAGGAGTGCGCCACCCCGACCACCGGCTTGGTGAGGTCCTCGTCGGTAAACCCCATGCCTTTAAGGTACGACCGGGCCGGGGCCCTATCTCGCCCTTCGAGGATGGTGCGGCTCTTGTGACGGACATCGGTGGTCTCCATAGGCTTTTCTCCTCTATCTGTTAGGCCGACGAGTTGCGCCAACGGAGGATAACACCATCTGGGTCGTAGGCGTAGAACTCGGAGAGTCTGGCCTAGAATGGGCGTGTGAAGCCTCTCCTCGATACTCGCGTCCTTCTGGCCCTCGGGGCGACGGTGTTCTTGTGGGCGTCGGCCTACGCCGGTATCAGGGCCAGCCTGGAGGCGTTCGGGCCGGGGCAGGTAGCGCTCGCGCGCTTGCTCGTGGCTTCGGTAGTGCTCGTCCTCTACGCGATCGCGAAGCGGCTGCGCCTGCCGGAGACAAAGGACCTCCCGGCGACTCTCCTCTCGGGCTTCCTCGCGTTCGCCGTCTACCACGTCGCGCTGAACTACGGGGAGATCACCGTCAGCGCCGGGGCGGCGGGCGTGCTGATAGCCACCGCCCCCGTCTTCACCGCGCTCTTGGCCACGTCTTTCCTCAAGGAGAGGCTCAGGCCGTTAGGCTGGGCCGGGATGGCGGTGAGCTTCGCGGGCGCGGCTTTGATCTCTCTGGACGAGGGGCAGAGCTTTGCCCTGGATCCTGGGGCTTTTCTGATCTTGCTCTCCGCCGTCTGCGTGAGCGTTTACTTCGTCTTTCAGAAACCGTACCTGAGAAAGTACGGGGCCTTGGCCTTCACGGCTTACGCAATCTGGGCGGGCACGGTCTTCACGCTCCCTTACCTTCCCGGGCTTGCTTCGCAGGCCCTGGCGGCCCCCGCCGAAACGACCCTCGTTCTGGTCTTCCTCGGCCTCTTCCCGACCGCGCTCGCCTACGTCACCTACGCCTACGCCATGGCGCGCATGAACGCGTCGGTTGCCGTCAGCTTCCTCTACCTGGTCCCGGTCCTGGCGTACCTGATCGCCTGGATCTGGCTCGGCGAGGTCCCGACGCTCCTCTCCGTGCTAGGCGGCCTCCTGGCCCTCGCGGGCGTTCTGCTGGTGAACCGGTGGGGACGTGAACGGTAGTAGAATCTAAGCCCGTAACCTCTCAGCGCGAAAGGCAGGTCCTGTTGACCCGTAGCTTACACCCCGAGACCCGAATCGGACATGTCCATCTGAAGGTTGCGAACATCGAGCGCTCCTTGGGCTTCTACCGCGACCTGTTGGGCTTCGAGATCACCCAGTGGTACGGTGAGGACGCTGTGTTCCTCTCCGCCGGTGGCTACCATCACCACATCGGCCTCAACACCTGGGCGGGACGCGGCGTCCCGCCCGCGCCTCAGAGAGCGGCGGGACTCTTTCATCTCGCCATCCTCTACCCCGAGCGCCGTGAACTGGCGAAGGCGCTGAAGACGCTCTCGGACGCCGGGTACCCTATCGACGGCGCCTCCGACCACGGCGTCTCCGAGGCACTTTACCTGCGCGACCCGGACCAGAACGGCGTCGAGCTCTATTGGGACCGCCGGCGTGATGAGTGGCCCTACGACGACGACGGGAACCTAATGATGGTCACCGCGCCGCTCGATGTGAAGGGGTTGCTCGCGGAACTCGAAGGGGTTCGGTAAAGCGCAAGAAGCAGCCGCAAATCGGCTACCGGCGGGGCTCACCCGAAAGCGTCCCCGCCTGAACCGCGAGGGGAAGCCTACCGGTCTTTGGCGACCCCTGGCGTGCGCCCAGGGACGCGCCGCCCTGGCCGACCGACGCCGACTCCCCACCGCGGGGGTTGGTGGCGGCGAGGCGTTCTCCGGTCTTATAAACTGTCTCATAAACCGCTAGAGTGTCTCTCGATGAGACGTCTTTGACCGTACAAGACGGCAAAATGAGGCTTCTTCGCCCCGTTTTTGCGAGCTCGCGGGGCCTCAGTATGGACCTATCTGGATGTTTCAAACCTCCCCCTCCGCTTCTGGCGGCCTCCCTCTACGGCAAGCGCTCGTCCGCCGACGCGCTCCCGACGGCTACAAGCAGCAAGACCAAAGTTGCAGTGGTTGAGGCTCGGTGCATCCCCCGCTTTCCCTGGCGTTTCCCGATAGCGAACACTATTTCTTTGGTGCTACGCAAGGCAAGATACCGCCGCAGGGACGAGCCGGCGTGTTGGCTATCTCCGGGTGGGCGCATAGAATATCCCCATGAGTCTCGAAGGACTGGGCAAGCTACTCATCGGTGGGGCGGTCGTGCTGCTGGTGCTCGGCGGCATCTTCCTCCTTTTGAGCAAGTTCGGACTGGACCGACTGCCGGGGGATTTCGTCTTCCGGCGGGGGAACCTGACCGTCTACGCGCCGATAGGACTCATGATCCTGGTCTCCATCGTCCTCACGATCCTCTTGAACGTGTTCTTCCGACGCTAGGAGCGCTGGGGAACCGATGCTGACGAGCGAGCTAGACTACCGGCTGCCCGCAGACCTCATCGCCCAAAGACCCGCTGTCCCGCGCGACTCTTCGCGCCTTATGGTGGTGGACGCGAGCAAGGGAACCGTCGAACACCACATCTTCCGCGACCTGCCACGCTTCTTAGGGCCGGGCGACGCGGTCGTGCTGAACGAGACAAAAGTCCTCCCGGCCCGCGTCTCCGTCCGCCGCCCCGGCGGGGGCGAGACTGAGCTATTGTTCTTGCGACGTCTCAACGACCGGAACGGCTCCTGGGAGGTCATGGCCCGGCCGAGCAAGCGTCTTCGGGCCGGGATGACTCTGGCCGTGGGCAGCGAGGAGTTGCGCGTCGTGCAGCCTCTCGAGGAGGGGCGGTGGGTCGTCGCGGGCGCCGACGTGCTGGAGATGCTGCGCAGGCGTGGGCGCATGCCGCTTCCACCGTACATAGAGGCTACGCCGGAGGCGGAGGCAGCTTACCAGACGGTCTACGCCAAAAACGAGGGCTCGGCCGCCGCCCCGACCGCCGGGTTCCACTTCACACCCAGAGTGCTGCAAAGGGTAGCGAGGGCGGGAGCCAGGCTCGCGCGGGTGACGCTGCACGTCGGGATCGGCACGTTTTCGCCGGTAAGGGCCAAGAGGTTGGCAGACCACCGCATGCACGCCGAGCGTTACTCCGTGCCCGAGGACACGGCGCAGATCGTCGGCGGCGCGGAGCGCGTGGTCGCCGTCGGGACCACGGTGGCCCGCACCTTGGAGAGTTGGGCGGCGACGGGAGAACGAGAGGGGGAGTCGGATCTCTTTATCCGACCGGGCTACCGTTGGCGGTCGGTGGGCGCCCTTCTGACGAACTTTCACCTGCCACGCTCGACCCTGCTCGCGATGGTGATGGCGTTCGCGGGCAAAGAGCCCGTCAGGGAGGCGTACGAGGTCGCGGTAAAGGAGCGCTACCGCTTCTTCTCCTTCGGGGACGCGATGTTGCTCTTAGGAAACGGGAGGTTGCGATAGGAGCACCGGTTTCTATAGAGATAAAGGCGCGCGACGGCGAGGCGCGTGCGGGGACTTTGTACACCCCGCACGGCGACGTCCCGACGCCGACCTTCATGCCGGTCGGGACCAAGGGCACCGTCAAGGGCCTAACCGCTGGCGACCTGCGCTCGGTGGGAGCCGGCATCGTGCTCGGAAACGCCTACCACTTGTATCTCCGCCCGGGCACGGACGTCGTCCGGGAAGCGGGCGGGATCCACGGTTTCACGGGCTGGGACGGTCCGATGCTCACCGACTCGGGGGGGTACCAGGTCTTCTCGCTCGCGCACCGGCGCAAGCTCTCCGAGATGGGGGTCGAGTTCTCATCAGTCTACGATGGCTCTTCGCACTACTTCACGCCGGAACTCACGACGAGGGTGCAGGACGAACTTGGGGCGGACATAGCGATGGTGCTCGACGAGTGCCCGCCAGCGAACGCGAGCCGAGAGTACCACGCCGACTCTTTAAGGCGCACGGCCCGGTGGGCGAAGCGGTGCAAGGAGGCGCATGTTCGCGAGGACCAGGCGCTGTTCGGGATCGTGCAGGGCGGGCTGCACGAGGATCTGCGCAGAGAGAGCCTCGAGCGTACCGTCGAGCTCGACTTCCCCGGCTACGCAGTCGGGGGCTTGAGCGTAGGCGAGTCGCGGGAGGAGATGATCCGGATGCTCTCGCTGGTGGCACCGGAGCTGCCCGCCGACAGGCCGCGATACTTCATGGGGATCGGGGATCCGGTCGGTATCCTGCAGGTCATAGCCGTGGGCGTGGACATGTTCGATTGCGTCCTGCCGACCCGGCTGGCGCGCCATGGGTCGGCGCTAACCGGTAAAGGGCGAATAAACCTCAAGAACGCCTCCTACCGGCGCGATCTTGAGCCTTTGGACTCAGAGTGCTCCTGCGATACTTGCACGGGGGGCTACAGCCGGGCTTACCTCTCGCACCTCGTGCGCGAGAACGAGCTACTCGCCCACCGGCTCGTGACGCTGCACAACGTGCACTTTGTGAGCGAGCTGTGCAGGCAGGCTCGTGCGGCGATTCTGGAGGGGCTCTACGGGGAGTTCGTGAGGGCTTGGATCGCGCGCTACGCTGGTCGGACGGGGGACGAGCGACTTTCGGACGCTGCTCTGTAGATGCTATTATCACCTTGAAGGTATGAGCAACCGCCGCAACAACCTCATCATCTTGGGCCTCGTGGTCGCCCTGATCGGGGTGGCCGCCTACTTCATCTTCTTGCGCCAACCTGTTGCGGAGGCGACACGTCTCGGCCTCGACCTCGAAGGCGGGGTGAGCGCCAACCTGCAGGGTTACAAGACCGACGGCTCGGAGGTCACCCGACAGGAGATGGACCTGGCTGCGGGCATTATCCGCAAGCGGGTGGACTCCCTGGGCGTTGCGGAACCCGAGATACAGCTGCAGGGCCAGGACCAGGTCGTGGTGAATATCCCCGGCGTCACCGACACCGAGCACGCGATAGACGTCATCGGGCGCACTGCCCAACTCGGCTTCTACGAGGTGTTGGCCGCCGCAGGCGGTCAGCAGCCCGTCTCCGAGGACGAGGTCGAGGAGACCAAAGACGAGTTGCAGAGCGAGCTCGAAGGGGATCCGGCCTACCAAGAGGGAGGAACCAAGATCCTCTTCGAGGAGACACCCTCTCCTGGTGGTGAAGGGGTCATCGTCCAAGGGTACGTGGTCCCGGAGGAGCCCGGCGTTACCGGCGAGGCGCTCGAGTCGGCGATCATAGAGCGCGACCAAGCGGGCAGGCGCATGGTCCGGATAAACTTGACCGGCGAGGGAGCCGGACAGTTCGGCGACCTCTCTCAAGAGGTGATAGACAACGCCCTGGCGAACGGCATCCCGGGGCAGGGCAGGCTCGCCGTGGTCCTCGACGAGGACGTGATCAGCGCGCCGACGGTGCGGGAGGTCCTCGACCAGGGGTCTTTCGTGATCGAGAACCAGGAGGGCGGCGGGCTCCCGAAGGAAGAGGCCGAGGAGCTAGAGATCGTCTTGCAGACCGGTGCCTTGCCGGTGAACATGGAAGTCCTCTCCGTCACTTCGATCGGGCCTACCTTGGGTTCGGACTCCCTGAGGAGCGGGCTTTTGGCGGCGCTCGTGGGGTTTGGGCTCGTGCTCTTGGTCTTGCTCGTCGTGTACCGGGTGCTCGGGGTGATAGCGGACCTGGCGCTGTTGATCTACGCCTTTTTGCTTTGGGGGCTCATCGTTGCCATCCCGATAACTGTGACTCTGCCGGGGATCGCGGGCATCGTCTTGAGCATCGGTGTCGCGGCGGACGCGAACGTGGTCATATTCGAGCGGATCAAGGAAGAGATAAGGCGCGGCAAGTCGCCCCGCACCGCCGTGGGTCTCGGCTACCAGAAGGGCTTCAAGGCGATCCTAGACGGAAACCTCACCACCCTTATCACCGCCTTCATCCTCTTCGCTCTCTCCACCGGTTCCGTGCAGGGCTTCGCGGTCTTGCTGGCCGTGGGCGTCGTCCTCTCCATGTTCACGGCCATCGCGGTCACGCGGGCTCTTCTGGGCATTATCTCCGACCGCGGCTTTAAACTCTCTGCCCCGATGATGGGCGTCTCCAAGAAGAGCCTCGAAGCCGAGAGGCCTGCGAAAGCCGGCAAAGCCGGGGCGGGGGCGCGCTAGCGATGGCGTTCAAGAACGTCGACTTCGTCGGTGGGTGGCGCATCTGGTTCGCCGTCTCGGCCGTGTTCCTCCTGCTCAGCGTAGGGGCGATTGCCCTGGGGGGCATGAACTTCGGCATAGACTTCACCGGTGGCTCGAAGTTCACCGCGAGCGGCGTGGAAGGGTCGCCAGGCACCGAGGAGGTGGGGGACGCGCTGCCAGGGGACCTGGGCGAGAGGTCGTTCGTGCAGAGGCTCGGCGACGAGGGTTACGAGGTCCGGACGCCGGTCCTCTCCCAGGAAGAGAACACGGAGGTTCAGCAGGCCCTGGAGGACTTTCTGGGGGCCGAGGTCAGCGTCACGAGCATCAGCCCGACGTTCGGAGGCCAGATCCGAGAACAGGCCCTGCAGGCCGTGGCGGCGGCGCTTCTCATAATCGTCCTGTACATAAGCTTGCGTTTCGAGTTTGCCTTCGCCTTCGCAGCGATGGTCGCGCTCTTGCACGATATCTTGATCACGGTGGGCTTCTACGCTCTGGTAGGGCGCGAGGTGAACCTGGTGACGGTAGTCGCCGTTTTGACGGTTTTGGGGTACTCCCTCTATGACACGATCATCATCTTCGACCGCATAAGGGAGAACACGCCCGAGGCTGGCTACAACCGCCGCCGGTACGACCAGCTGGCCAACAATTCTATCCGGCAGGTTGTGATGCGTTCGATCTATACTTCGACCGTCACCCTGATCCCGGTGACAGCCCTCCTACTCTTCGGCGAGTCCACCTTGAGCGACTTCGCCTTCGCCCTCTTGGTCGGCATCGCGGCGGGCACCTACAGCTCTATCTTTATAGCCGCGCCCACTTTATGCTTGTTCAAGGCTTGGCGCGCGGGGAGGACACGCAAGGCGCCGAGAGGCGCAACAGCGAGATAAAGGAGTGAAGATGTTTGAATCGCTAGAACGTTTGATCCTCTTGCAGATAGGCGTGGCGGCCGTGACCCGCGAGCGGGTCCAGGAGGCGGTAAACCGCCTTATCGAGCAAGGCCGGATGGAACGTGAGGAGGGCCGCGCCGTCGTCGAGGACGTCCTAAGCCGGGCGCGTGAGCGCTCCTCCGGTACCCGTAGCCTGATAGACGCCTCCATGCAGCAGGGACTGCGCGGCGCCGGCGTACCGAACCGTGAGGCCTACGAGGACCTCCTCTTCCGCGTCGAGCAGCTCGAGCACCGCGTACGCCTCCTCGAGAACCGCTCCCCAGAGGCGCAGGTTCGTCCCGAAGCGCCGCCAGAGGCAAGCGTCCCGCCGGAGGAGGTGGAGCCGACCATTCCGCCGGTCGGTGGCGTGGATACGGCCCCCGAGCCGCCGAGGGACGAGCCGGACACCCCGCCGGGCCTACCGCCCAGGACATAGTAGGAAGCCGGGGAGGGCGTTCCCCTAAGGTGCGGGAGGGCTCGGACCTTTGAATGACGTCGATAGAGGCCTCGCCCCTTACTCTGGCGGCCGGCGGGAGAACCTCGTGCGGTTCTCCCAGATCGGGCGGGTCCTGGTCCGCCATGGGTTCGGCTTCGTCTTCGACGTCCGGCGGGGCAGGCGGGAGAGGCGCGGCCTGGAGGAGCTCTTCGCCCCCAACTTCGGCGTCAGGCTCAGGCGGACGCTCGAGGATCTCGGGCCGACGTTCGTGAAGTTCGGCCAACTCTTGAGCACCCGCTCGGACATCATCCCGGAGGGCGTTCTCTTCGAGCTGCAGAAGCTTCAGGACACGGCGGCGCCCATACCACTCGAAACGGCGCAGGCGGTGATAGAGGGGGAGCTCGGGGCCCCGATAGGGAAGCTCTTCGCCGGGTTCGACCCGGTGTGGCTCCGGTCGGCGAGCATCGGCCAAGTCCACAGGGCGTGGCTCCACGACGGGGAGCAGGTCGCGGTCAAGGTGCAGCGGCCGGAGGCGCCTTACCGGGTCGAGGCGGACCTCGCGCTGATGAGGGATCTAGCGACGCTTCTTGACGCGAGGTTTGAGGACAGGATCTTCATAGACGTCAAGGAGCTCGTCGCGGAGTTCGAGAGCGTGATCCGGCGCGAGCTCGTCTACGAGTCCGAGGCTCAGAACGCGAGGCGCTTCGCTCACAACTTCTCCGGAACCCCAGTAAAGGTCCCGAAGATCCACACTAAACTCTCCACGAAGCGTGTCTTAACGATGGAGTTCATCGAGGGTACCCGCTTCCATGACATCCGGCCCCTGCTCCTGGTGCCGGCAGAACGCCGACGTGTGGCGACGATGGGGGCGGAGGCGATCTTCAAGATGGCTTTCGAGGACGGCTTCTTCCACGGCGACCCGCACCCCGGCAACCTCATCCTTACCCCCGAAGGGGAGCTCGCTATCCTGGACTTCGGCATGGTTGGCTTTATGAGCCGCGGCGACATAGAGGCCTTGAGTAGGCTATTCATCGCCGTCATACAGCAGGACTCCGCGGCGGCGCTGCGGGGCCTGGAGTCGCTAGGGGCCCGGTACGCGCCGGAGGTAAGGGGCCCGCTCGAGCAGGATCTCAGGGAATTCTTGTACAAGTACTCGGGGCTCTCGGTCGGGGAAGTCACGCTCGGGCAGGCGTTATCGGAGTTGATCACGCTCGTAAGAAGGTACAGGCTCTCGATGCCGCCGGTCTTCCCGCTCCTCACCAAGGCCCTCGTGACCGCTGAGGCCGTCGCCCGCACCATAGACCCGACCATCAACGTCTACGAGCTAGCCCGCCCCTACGCGAACCGCCTGCTTCGTGAGCGGTACGAACCAGGCTTCCTCCTCGAAAGGTCCCAGGAACGGGCGCTCGAGTACGCCAGGTACGTCGAGGACTACCCAGAGCAGGTCCGGCTACTCCTCGCCGAGCTGGCGGACGGCGAACTCGAGGTGCAGCTCATGCACGGTGGCCTCGACGAGCTCATCGGCGGGGTGG
>Ga0126304_10000913_pt1 | contig 13078 bp, 10 predicted proteins | sample Plot25_FD_92538 | JGI IMG/M metagenome (GOLD analysis project Ga0126304, IMG submission 92538) | Serpentine soil microbial communities from UC McLaughlin Reserve, CA, USA - Plot25 | ecosystem: Environmental > Terrestrial > Soil > Grasslands | place: USA: UC McLaughlin Reserve, Lake County... | reverse complement strand
TCGATTGACGGCAACGCCGGCGACATTGTCATCCGTGCGACGGGCGTCGAAGCCGGCGGCTGGACGATCGCCGCCGTCCTGCCCTGGCTGTGGATCGGCGGCAGCGCACTGCTGTGCATGACGCTCGCGCGGCAGGCGCTACGTCTGCGGCGACTGACGGCCTCAGGCGTCGCGCCAGCGGCACGGCATCAGGCGATCGCCAGCCGGGTCGCCGAGTCACTGTCGCTGCCAGCGCCACATCTCACGTGCAGCGATCGCCTCCGCATTCCGCTGGCCTGGGGCATCCGGCGCGCCCACATCCTCCTCCCCACCCACTCGCGCGAATGGCCTGACGAACGTGTCTGGGCTGTCTGCGCCCATGAGATTGCCCACATCTCCCGCGGCGACTGGATCACGCATCTCGCTGCCGAATGTGCTTGCCGGATTTTCTGGTTCAATCCTCTCTTCTGGATCTCGCGGACTTGCATGAGCCGCGACAGCGAGCGCGCCGCCGACGACATCGTCATCGGTCTTGGCGCGCGTGGGGCTGACTACGCGTCGCATCTGATCGAGATCGTGCGTGCGGCGCGAACCGACGATGGTTTGGCGACCACCGTCGCGATGGCGCGCCTTCGCAGGGAGCACTTCGCGATGACGCGCCTTCGCGGCGAGCGCTTCGGCGGAGCACGCCGCAGCTCAGGCCTCGAACACCGCATCGCCGCGCTGTTGAATGGTCTGGTCAATCGCGCCCGGGTGTCGCGGACAGCGGCTGCGGCGATTCTCGGCAGCGCCTGCATCGTGGCCGCGCCCCTGGCCGCGCTCGGCGCTCGCGCGCGCGCAACGATCGAAATCCAGACCTCGAACCTTTCGCCGATCGACGCCCGCGACGTTCGCGTCGCTGCTGAGGATGACAGCGAACCCGTGCGCGAGATTCGCCTGCTCGAACCGGTGGCCGGAGACATCGCGCCGTCAGTCGCCGAGTACACGACGCCACCACTCTATTCAGACGAGGCCCGCACCCGGGGCATCGAAGGTCTCGTGCTCGTCCGCGCACACATTGACGCGAACGGCCGGGTTGACGATGCACGAGTGATGCGAGGGCTCGGATCCGGACTCGACCAGAACGCGATCGTCGCGCTGCGGCAGTGGCGTTTTCATGCGGGCAGGCGTCACCAGACCCCCGTGCCCATGGACGTGGACATCGAGATCGGATTCACGCTGCGCAATGAGTCGATCAACGCCCAGATCGCCAACGACATGGTGTCGCTGGTGGGACCCGGGGTCACGCCGCCGCAAGCCGTGAAAGTGGTGAACCCACGCTGGCCTGACGAGAGCCTCACCGGCACCGTCGTCCTCGATGTCGTCCTCCTCGAGGACGGCACGCCGCGCATCGTCCGGATTCTTCGCTCGCTCAGAACTGACCTCGACGACATCGCCGTCGAGGCCTTCGCGCAATGGCGATTCAGCCCGGCGCAGAAGGACGGTCGGCCGATCAAGGTGCGCATGAACGCCGCGGTGAGATTCCATGGCTAGGATTCGCAGTTCGGAGATCACGCCGAAGCAGATGTATCTCAATCGGCGCACATTCATGAAGGCGTCGACTATTGGCATTGCAGGAGCTGCAGCGGTAGGGGCCTGCGGGTGGCCCGGATCGACGGCCGCGCAAGGGCTGCGCAAGCTCGAAGGCGTGCGCAAGAGTCCGTTGAGTACGACCGAGGCGCCAAACTCGTACGAGCACATCACCAGCTTCAACAACTTCTACGAGTTCGAATCGGGCGCGGGCGACGGACCAAAGAAGCGATCCGGCCGCTTTCGGCCAAGCCCATGGAAGCTCGCCGTCGAGGGGCTCGTCGCCAAGCCGGCCTCGTATGCGCTCGAAGACTTCATCAAGCCGTACGTACTCGAGGAGCGCATCTACCGCTTCCGCTGCGTGGAAGCCTGGTCGCTCGTCATCCCGTGGATCGGCATTCCGCTCGCCGACGTGATCAAGCGCGTCGAGCCGGCGTCGAACGCCCGCTTCGTGGAGTTCTACACGCTCCATGATGTGGGACAGTTTCCCCAGCAACGCAGCGACGCGCTCGCGTGGCCGTATATCGAAGGACTGCGCCTCGACGAAGCCATGCATCCGTTGACCATTCTTGCGGTCGGGCTCTACGGCGAAGTCCTGCCGAATCAGAACGGCGCACCGATCCGGCTGGTCGTGCCGTGGAAGTACGGTTTCAAAAGCATCAAGTCGATCGTGAAACTCCGCTTCGTCGAACGACAGCCGGTCAACACCTGGCAGCGCCAGTATCCCCAGGCCTATGGCTTCTATGCCAACGTGAATCCTGCGGTCGATCATCCCAACTGGAGCCAGGCGCGCGAGGCGCGGCTGCCATCGCTCTTCAGGACAACGCGCACTCTGCCCTTCAATGGCTACGCCGACCAGGTCCAGCACCTGTACTCCGGAATGGATCTGCGGAGAAATTATTGACCGCATTATTGATTGGCGATCTTTGATGGCTGATTCGTTGTTGATTGGAGATTTGTAGGATTGGTGAATAGAGCAGGCGCCTGCTCTATTCAAAGATCCGCGAATCAACAATCAACAACGATTCGACAATCAAAGATCAAAACTCAAAAATGCAACAATGGGCCGCCGATGGCCCACGCCGAGTACCACCCGCAGCTCGCGACGCTCGGGAGCCAACCACCCAGCGGAGATCGTTGGCTCCACGAGATCAAGTACGACGGTTACCGCATTGGCTGCGTGATCGACAAGAAGGGCGCGCGTCTCATCAGCCGCAGCGGTAAGGACTGGACGCACGTCTTCCCTTCCATCGCCGAAGCCGCACTAAAGCTGAAGACCAGGGACGCGATCATCGACGGCGAAGTGGCAATGCTGATGTCCGACGGCCGCACGAGCTTCGCGGCGCTGCAGCAAGCGGCGGCGGGAACGGCCTCACACACGCCGCTGATCTACTTTGTATTCGATCTGCTTCGACGAGACGGTGAACGTCTCGATCGGTTGCCGCTCGAGGAGCGCAAGCGGCGCCTGCGCGCACTGGTCGAGCCTGCCCCGCCGAAGCCGGCGGCGGAGGCGGGACGGATTCGCTACGCCGAGCACATCGTCGGCGGCGGCGAGAAGTTGCTCGAGCACGCCACGACCATCGGCCTCGAAGGCATCATTTCCAAGCGGCGCGATCTCCCCTACGAACCCGGCCGGAGCGACAGCTGGCGGAAATCCAAGGTCATCCAACGCGGAGTGTTCGTGATCGGCGGGATGACCGATCCCGAGGGCACTCGTGTCGGCATCGGCGCGCTACTGGTTGGCTACTACGCCTCTCGACAGGGTTCGGGTCGCCCTGAGCGGCCGTCGAAGGGTGACGGGGCGCGACTCGTCTTCGCCGGCCGCGTCGGCACTGGATTCTCACACGCGTTCGCCGTCGAGCTTCGCGATCGCCTCGATGCGCTCGCGCAGAAACAGTGTCCGTTCGATCCGCCGATCGTGAAAGGTCCCGAGCGGCTCGCCCACTGGGTGAAGCCAGTGCTGGTGTGCGAGGCCACCTACACCGAGTGGACCAGCGACGGACGTCTGCGCCACCCGGTCTTCGTGAAGATCCGCAAAGACGTAAAGCCGAAAGACATCACTACTTCTTCGGTGTCCCTGCGGCAGGCCCGAGTCCGGGCTGGGGACCGAAGCGCTGATTCTCTTCGCAGATGAACTCGATGATTTCCTGATCAGGCATGAAGACCTGATTGTGCCGAACCGTCCACGGCTTGGTGTACGCCTTGGGATCGTCAATCGTGATGTCGATCTCCATCCGTCCATAGCTGACTCGGCGGAACCGTTCGGTCATCTTGGCCTGATCGGTCATCGGAGTACCGACAATATCGAGCCAGCCATCGTCGCGGAAACCAGTGGTCTCGACGACAAGCGTGTCGCCTTCCCAGCGCCCCGTGGAGTACCCGTAGTACCACGGTTGCGGATCGTTGTTCGGCAGCGGTCGGCCGTCGAGAAAGATCTGACGGATGCCGTAGCTGGCTTCATACAGGATCACCAGCAGCTTCGGCGTCTGGATGAACTTCCGTGGAAACCCCTGTGTGTGGAACTGCATCAGTCCCATCGGCAAGCAAAAGGCCTCGGGGTTGTCTTTGCTGTTGTTATCCTGACGCTGTTTCTTGATTGCCGCGAACTCCGGCTTGATCGGCAGACCGCCTGGAAAGTTCTGCGCGATGTCGCGAAACATGGCGATCGGCGGCGTGCCCGGAGGCGCGACTGGAGCCGGCGTCCCGCGTCCGCCCGTCGGCGCGCCGCGCCACAGCCCACTGAAGTCGGGCTTGCCGTCCGGCGTGCGCGGTGCCGGAGCATCCACATCCGGTTCGCCTTTCGCGTTCTTGGGCACGGTGCCCGAGGGATACGCCGGCCATTGCGCCAGCAGCGCCGGCGCCACCGTCACGACACACGCGATCACCGCCATCCACCTGACCGCCGGTTTCATTAAGCCTCCCTGACGCGAACCAGCGTATTATGCTCGACATGAACCGACGGGTGCTGCTGGGAATCGCGGCGCTTTCGGCGTTGCTCGTATCGGCGACGCCGGTCGCCGCCCATCATTCATTCGCGGCGGAGTTCGACGCCAACCGCCCGCTCACCGTGACCGGCACAGTTGTTCGGCTCGAGTGGACCAACCCGCACGCGCGTCTCGTCGTTGAGACGATGGAGAACGGTAAGCCGGTGACCTGGGACTTCGAGCTCGGCCCGCCGAACGGCCTGATGCGAAACGGTTGGACCAGGAACTCGCTGAAGCAAGGTCACCAGGTGACGGTCAGCGGCTTCCACTCGAAGACGCAGCCGTACATCGCGAACGCGCGCACGGTCACTCTTGCCGATGGACGCCAGGTGTTCGCGGGTTCTTCCTTCGACACCGGGTCGACCAATTAGGTCGTTGTCGACTGGGCGGGCGAGCTTGACTTGTTGATTAGTTCACAGTCACCGCCACTTAAAGATTCGCAGACCGATCGAGAAGGGGACGATGGCCCACACGGCCAGCGTCGCCAGCTCGAGTCCAATGCCGCCGAGCGAGGCGCCTTCCAGAACCACTCCGCGCAGTGCATCAACTAGCGCGGTCAGCGGCAGCACGCGAATGAACGGCTGAACGACCTCGGGAAAGTTGGACGAGGAGAAGAACACGCCGCTCAACACCCACATCGGTACCATGATCAGGTTCATCAGACCTGAGATCGCTTCGAGCGTCCGCACGCGGCTGCCAACCAGCAGGCCAATCGATCCGAAGGCCAGCGCTCCCAGCAGCGCGACCATCGCAATAGCGACGATCGGGCCGCGGATCGGCATCGCAAACGCCACCGCGCCGAATATCAACGGCACTGCCACCTCCGGTGCGAGAAACAGCAAACGGGCCAGCACCTGCGCCAGGAGGAACTCCCATTTCCGCATCGGACTCGCGGCCAGTCGCTTCAGCAGCTTTCGCAGCCGCATCTGGACGGTCATGAATCCGATGCTCCACATCGAATTGTTCATGATGCCCAGCGCCACAATTCCCGGAATGAGCCAGTCCACGTAACGCGACCCGGGGATCGCGACGGCGTCTTCGTGTGCTTCCCACGGATCGCTCCGTCCACCCGCGCGCTTCAGCAGATCGTCAACGACAAGCCGCGCGATGCGGCTCTCTTCGCGATCGGGATCAAAGCGGTAGGTCGGCGGATCACCGGGGCGAACGATGACGTGCACGTCGCCCTCGCGCAGTTGACGCAGCTCCTCCTCGGCAGGCACATCACGAACGATGACACCCGGGCTGGACGACAGTGTCTTCCGCAACATCTCCGACGGGGCGCCGGGCGGCACGCCGATCCGCGCCGGCTGCGAGCCCCGCGAGGGAAAGGCGATGGCCATCGCCACCGACATGACAATTGGAAAGAAGAAGGACCAGAACAGCGCCTCTGGTTCACGAACGAACTCACGCAGGCGGGCCAGAGTAAGCTCGATAAGCGGATGATGCGCTCCGCCGCGCGCGGCGCTATTCATCACGAAGGTGTCGTCCGGTCAGCGACATGAAAACGTCTTCGAGCGTGCCCTCGTGCACCACGATCTTTGGCGCACCGAGCGCAGTCACCATGGCCTTTGGCGCATCGAGCGCGATGATCTTCCCGTGATCGACGATGGCGACGCGATCGCAGAGCACTTCGGCCTCGTCCATGTAATGCGTCGTCAGCAGGATCGTGCCGCCGGCGGCGCGGTATCGCTGCAGCACGCCCCACAGCTGCCGGCGTGATTGTGGGTCGAGCCCGGTGCTCGGCTCGTCGAGGAATAGCAAATCCGGATCGCCGACGAGTGCGCACGCAATCGACAAGCGCTGCTTCTGACCACCGGACAGCTTGACCACCCAGCTCGAACGCTTGCTCTCGAGCTCGACGAGGGCGAGCAGCTCGTCGATCGTCTTGCCGCGATCGTAAAAAGAACGGAACAAGCGAAGCGTCTCTTCGACGGTCAGCTTGTCGATGAATTGCGACTCCTGCAGTTGGATGCCGAGCCGCTGACGCAGCTGCCGCTCATCGCGGTGCCAGCGGAGGCCGAGTACGTCGACGTCACCAGCATCCGGCGCCAGCAGCCCTTCGAGAATCTCAATCGTCGTCGTCTTGCCGGCGCCGTTGGGTCCAAGCAAGCCAAAGCACTCGCCGCGCAACACCTCCAGCGACAGACCGTCAACGGCGACAACATCGCCGTAGCGTTTTCGCAAGTCGCGACACTGAACTGCCGCAGTGTTCACAGTTCTATTCTCCGTGATTCACGTGAAGCCACGTGAAAGCGGCCCAGTGTTTTGGGTTAGACTGAAATCCAGTGGCCCACACGGTCCTCATCGCTGCCCCCGAACATCTTCCAGCGCTGAAAGAGCACGGCTTCGGAGAAGCGTTGGCCTTCTCGGATGCCGACGCACTCAAGGCGCTCGAAGCGATCACGCGCGAGAAGCCGTCGGTGATCGCGCTGGAGAAACTGTTCGCGTCAACGTCGCGCGGGGCTGCACTGATCAAGCGCATCAAGGCCGACCCCTCGCTGACCGGCTGCGAGATCAAGATCGTCGCGCACGACGGCACACCGTTGACGTCGAAGAAGGCCAAGAAGGAAGCTGCGCCTGTCGAGGAGGCACCATCTCCACCGCCGGCGGTGACGACTCCGGCGGCGCCGCTCGATCAGCGCGGCACACGTCGCGCGCCGAGGTTCGTAGTGGCCACAGGGATTGAGGTGACGATCGACGGCAATCCGGCATCGCTGATTAATCTGTCAGTCGTCGGCGCACAAGTCGTGTCGCCGACGATCCTCAAGCCCAATCAGCGAGTGCGCATGACGCTGCCGGATTCTGCAGGACCGATTCGCGTGATGGCTGGCGTGGCCTGGGCCGCGTTCGAGATGCCCAAGTCGGGTCCCGTGTATCGCGCCGGCATCGAGTTCTATGATGCCGAAGCCGGCAACGTCGAGCGGTTCATCGGCACCAATAAGGCGAGCTGAGACATCTTTGATTGGGCGATTGTCATTATCGAAATAATCAACGATCATCCGCGCAACGATCGATTAGGCAAGCCACCCTTCGACAGCAGATCCCTTCTTGATAATCGTCTCGCGCCGATCTGAACCAGTCGAGATAATCGCGCAGTCCACGCCACTCACCTCTTCCAGACGCTTCACGTATCGCTGCGCCTCTGCCGGCAGGCGATCGAAGTCGGTCATTCCCTTGGTCGGTGACAACCAGCCAGGCAGGCGCTCGTACACGGGCTCGGCGCCGTTCAGCAAGCGCAAATCGGCGGGGAATTCGGTGATCGTCGCTGCCGCCGTCTTGTAGCCGGTGCAGATCAACACTTCGGGAAGGCCGTCGAGCACGTCGAGCTTGGTGAGCGCGACAGCGTCGAGGCCATTCACACGCGCCGAGTAGCGAACGACGACGGCATCGTACCAGCCGCAACGCCGCGGGCGGCCGGTTGACGCACCGTATTCCTGACCGCTCTCGCGCAGTCGATCGGCGAGCGCCCCCGACAGCTCGGTGGGGAGCGGCCCTTCACCAACGCGGGTCGTGTACGCCTTGGCGACGCCGAGCACGCCGCCAATCGCGCGCGGCGGTACGCCCAGCCCGGTGCACACGCCGCCGACCGACGCATTCGACGAGGTCACAAATGGATAGGTGCCGTGATCGATGTCGAGCAGCGTCGCCTGGGCGCCTTCGAACATCACCGTCTTCCCTTCCGACATCATCGTGTGCAGAGCGAGCGACACGTCGGCTACCCACGGCCGCATCCGCTCGCCGAAGGCGACCACCTGATCGAAGACCGGCTTCCAGTCGAGCGTCGAGTCCTTGATCATGCGGTTGCGTGCGCTGACGTTCTCGCGCACTTCGTCGGCCAACGCGGCCCGATCGCCGAGCAGATCACAGACCCGGATTCCGCGGCGGCCGATCTTGTCTTCGTACGCTGGTCCGATGCCGCGCGACGTCGTGCCGATCTTGCGCTCGCCGCGGCGGGCCTCCGACAGCACGTCGAGCTCGCGGTGATACGGCAGGATGATGTGTGCCTTCTCGCTGATCTTCAGCCGACCATCGACCGTGATGCCGCCGCGCGCCAGCTCCTCGACCTCGGCAAACAGCGCCTGCGGATCGATCACCACGCCGTTGCCGATCAGGCACGTGACGCCGGCATGGAGGATCCCCGAGGGAATCAAGTGCAGCACGAACTTCTTGCCGTTCACATACACGGTGTGTCCGGCGTTGTGGCCACCTTGATACCGCGCGACGGCCGAGAAATGCGGCGTCAGCATGTCGACGATCTTGCCTTTCCCTTCGTCGCCCCACTGTGCGCCCAGAACAGCGATATTCGTTTTCATCCAACCGTACATTTAATCAGAAGATCGACACGATCACGAATCACGATCGCTTTTGACGGTCACGGGATGATCCCGCCTCTGTGAACTCTGCGTGCTCGGTGGCCTGCGTGTTGAGATCCGTCACCGTGCGCCCAATCGCGAGTAGAGGGATACTCATGTCGTGATCCTGCTGGACGGCGACTCGTTCACGCTCGACGATCTCGTCGCGGTTGCGTACAGCGACGAGCAGCTCTCGCTCAGCGACATCTCTCGCGACCGCGTTCGCGCGGCACGCGTGGTCGTTGACGAGGCCGCCGGCCACGACACGCCGGCGTACGGCATCAACACCGGCTTCGGCAACTTCGCCAACGTGCGGATCCCGCACGACTCGCTCGCCGAACTGCAGGTGAACCTCCTGCGCAGTCATGCCGCCGGCGTCGGTGATCCGCTGCCGGTGCCCGTCGTGCGCGCGACGATGGCGCTGCGTGCCAACGTGCTCGCAAAAGGATTCTCCGGGATACGCGTCGAGACGCTGGAGCTGCTGTTGACGCTGATCAATCGAGGGGTGCATCCGGTGGTGCCGTCGCGGGGCTCGGTTGGAGCGAGCGGCGACCTCGCGCCATTGGCGCACCTCGGGCTCGTGCTCATTGGCGAAGGCGAAGCCTGGCACGACGGCACGCGCGAACCTGGCGCCGCAGCGCTGGCGCGAGTCGGCCTCACGCCGGCATTGCTGGCACCCAAAGAAGGATTGGCGTTGATCAACGGCACCCAGCCGTCCACGGCGCTGCTTGGCCTGGCGCTGGCGGGGGCGGTCCGGTTGGCGCGAGCGGCCGATATTGCGGCGGCGCTCAGTATTGACGGCCTTCAGGGGTCAACCAAGCCGTTCGATCCCCGCATTCACGAGGCCCGCGGACTCGCCGGTCAGCGCACGTCTGCCGAGAACCTTCGCCATTTGCTCGCGGACAGCCCGATCAACGCCGCCCATGCGAACTGCGGACGGGTCCAGGACGCTTATTCGATGCGCTGCACCGCCCAAGTGCACGGCACGGCGCGCGACGTCTTTGGATTCGCCCATCGCACGTTCGACGTGGAAGCCAACGCCGCCACCGACAACCCGATGGTGTTTGCCGACACCGGCGAGATCGTGTCGGGCGGAAATTTTCACGGCGCGCCGGTCAGCGTTGCCGCCGACGTCCTGTGTCTCGGCCTCGCGCAGCTTGCGACAATCAGCGAACGGCGATCGGATCGCCTGGTTAACCCGTCGAGCAGCGGCCTGCCCGCCTTCCTGACGCGCCACGGCGGCCTGCAGTCGGGATTGATGATGGCGCAGGTCACCGCCGCTGCGCTCACCTCCGAGCTGAAAAGTGTCGCCCATCCGGCCAGCGTGGACAGCATTCCGACATCTGGGAACACCGAGGACCACGTCAGCATGAGCATGGCGGCTGCGTTGAAGGCGACGCGCGCGCTCGAGCTCGCGCGTCAGGTGATTGCCGTCGAAATGTTGTGTGCGTGTCAGGCGATCGATCTGCTCGCACCGCTCGCGTCATCGACACCGCTGATGCGCGTGCATGAAACTATTCGCGCGCGTGTGCCGACGCTCGAGCGCGATCGTCCGCCGTCGCACGACATCGCGCTGATTACGTCGATGATCGAAGCCGGTGATCTCGAACGCGCGTGTACGCTGAAAGTCAAATAGTATTTTTTTCGCAGATCGATTGACAACCACGCGCGGCATTCTTAAGGTCTGATCTTTCCGATCGCCGCGTACCGTCCCGGCGATGCGGCATTCACAGCATGACGATCGGCACTCGCACCATTCGCGCACCACGAGGGAGCCAGCTCTCGTGCAAAGGATGGCCGCAGGAAGCTGCGCTGCGCATGCTGATGAACAATCTCGATCCCGATGTCGCCGAGCGTCCCGAGGATCTCGTCGTCTACGGCGGATCGGGCAAAGCCGCGCGCAACTGGGAAGCGTTCGACGCCATCGTCGCTGAACTGCGGCGGCTCGAGGCCGACGAGACGCTCCTTGTACAATCGGGAAAGCCGGTCGGCGTGTTTCGCACGCACGCCGGCGCGCCGCGCGTGATCATCGCCAACGCGATGCTCGTGCCGGCGTGGGCGACCTGGGAGACGTTCCGAGATCTCGAACATCGCGGCTTGACGATGTACGGCCAGATGACGGCCGGCAGTTGGATTTACATCGGCACACAGGGCATTTTGCAAGGCACGTACGAGACTTTCGCCGCCGCTGCGCATCGTCATTTCGGTGGCACGTTGAGTGGACGGTCGGTCATCACTGCCGGTCTCGGCGGCATGGGTGGCGCGCAGCCGCTGGCCGCCACGATGAACGGCGCGGCGGCGATGGTGATCGAAGTTGATCCACATCGGATCTCGCGGCGCCTCGACACGCGGTATCTCGACGTGGCCACGACCAACCTGGACGAGGCGCTGCAAACACTCGCGACATGGCGCCGCGATCGGGTGGCGCAATCGATAGGGCTCGAAGGCAACGCGGCTGATGTGCTCCCTGAACTCGTGCGTCGCGGTGTCGTTCCTGACATCCTGACCGATCAAACGTCCGCACACGATGCACTCAACGGTTACGTGCCCGGCGGCATGACGCTTGCTGAAGCGACACGCCTCCGTGAGCGCAACGCCGGCACCTACGTCGAGCAGTCGATGCAGTCGATGGCACGACACGTGGAAGCGATGCTCGCATTGAAAGTACGTGGTGCGGTGACATTCGACTACGGAAACAACATCCGCGCGCAAGCGATGCACGCCGGCGTAAAAAACGCGTTTGACATTCCTGGCTTCGTGCCGGAATATGTGCGGCCTCTGTTCTGCGAAGGCAAAGGACCGTTCCGCTGGGCAGCACTCTCCGGTGATCCAGAAGACATTCATGTGACCGATGAAGCAGCGCTCGACATGTTTGCGGATGATGCCGCACTCTGTCGCTGGATCCGCATGGCGCGCGAACGCGTCGCGTTTCAAGGACTGCCCGCGCGCATCTGCTGGCTTGGCTACGGCGCGCGCGCACGGTTTGGACTGAAGATCAACGAGCTCGTACGCACGGGACGTCTCCGCGCGCCGATTGTCATCGGCCGCGATCATCTCGACACGGGCTCAGTGGCGTCGCCCAATCGCGAGACCGAAGGCATGCGCGATGGCAGCGACGCGATTGCGGACTGGCCGATTCTCAACGCGCTGCTCAACGCATCGGCGGGCGCGACGTGGGTGTCGGTCCATCATGGCGGCGGCGTCGGCATCGGCTACTCGCTGCATGCCGGCATGGTGATCGTGGCCGACGGTACACCTGACGCAGACGAGCGCCTCGAGCGGGTGCTCACGACTGATCCTGGAATTGGCGTCGCGCGTCATGCCGACGCGGGGTACGAGGACGCGATTGCGACGGCTGATGCGCGTGGCATCAGAATCCCGATGAGGGGGCGGACACATTGAATGAAGAGCGGCGAACGGGAATAGCAACGGGAACAGGCGGTCCAGCGGCGGTGTTTGAACGTCGAGTGCATGGGGCGCTGGAAGCGTCCCCTTCACGAATTCCGGTATTGCTCGGCGGATGCGGAACCGGCCGCACCTGGCTGCTGCAGCGTCTGCGCGAGCGGTTGGGCCGTCCGGCAGTGCAGTACATCGACGTCGAGCGTTGCGCGACAACGCCCGAGCGGTTTCTCCAGGCAGTGACATCGGCGTCGCCATTCCGGTGGCACGGCGCCGAGCCGGCGCCCACGTCGGCGCGCGAGGCGTTCGACGCCCTGCTGGCGTTCTTCGACACGGCCCGCGCCCCCGGCGGCGAGCCGTGCACGTTCCTGCTCGATGAATTCCTCGAGCTGCGGACGTTCGAAAGCTTCCCCGGCCTGCGCCGCGTCCTGCGCGAGTTGATTGACGCACTGGCCGAGAGCCCGAATCGTTTCGTGCTGACCACGCGCTATGTTGCCCGCGCGCATCGGTTGCTGCGCGATGCCACGGCGCGCTTCGAAGTGATGCACCAGCCATCGCTGACCGGGCTTGACGTGACCGACGTGCTCGCACCGGTCTTTGGCCATTACGAGCGCATGGCGACCGACGACCGCGACTTCCTCGGCCACACCGTCGCAGCGCTGACCGATGGCCGCGCCGTCTACGTCAAGGCGATGGGTGAGGCAATGGACAACGCCGGCGGCGTGCCGGACCCGATTAGCGCGTTGACGGCGCTGGTCGGCAACGACGGCGTGCTGAGCCGCTGGTGCCGTTTCT
>Ga0126304_10000912_pt1 | contig 13081 bp, 5 predicted proteins | sample Plot25_FD_92538 | JGI IMG/M metagenome (GOLD analysis project Ga0126304, IMG submission 92538) | Serpentine soil microbial communities from UC McLaughlin Reserve, CA, USA - Plot25 | ecosystem: Environmental > Terrestrial > Soil > Grasslands | place: USA: UC McLaughlin Reserve, Lake County... | reverse complement strand
CCTTCAGATCCACGCCGTGATTCTAGCTGGTAGGCGGTGGCCGTAGCTGGTCGCCCAAAAAGAAACGGCCGGGGTCCGAAGACCACCGGCCGTAAACGCCTACTAGCTACCGCCTACGGGCTACCAGCCAGCTAGACGACGTCCTTGTGCGTGACTTCCTGGACGTCCTGCTTCTTTTTCTTCGTGCCGCCGAGACCCTGAATCTGAATCGTCGGCTGCTCCTTCAGCACCTGCTCGCGATAGAGGCGCTCCATCTCCATGTGCTTGGTGATCTCTTCGGGAGTCATGTTCGCCTTTTTGCGCGCGGCGAGCTTCTCTTCGCGCGCGTTCTTGGCGATCCCGAGCTCGTCGAGGTCGGTCTGCTTACCCGCGGCGACGGCCTCGGCGTTCAGCACCAGCGAGTGGTCGGTGCTCGCGAGCGGAACCGCTTTGTTGCCAGCGAAGATCTCGTGGCGGCCGTGCTCCTCGTACCACTTGGTGAGCGTGGCCGTCATGTGCATCTTCTCGAGGATGTTCCGCCAGCCGATGCCGGTGTTGTAGGCGCAGAACGAGATCTCACCCTGCTGCGTGCCGTAGGGGATGATGCACATCTCCGTGCGGCGGAAGTCGTAGTTGAAGAGATCCTGGAACCACATGCCGGCGATGAACAGGAAGTTCCAGCGATCGGCTCGCCGCTTGGCGATGTCGTCCATCGTGCGATCGCCGGTCACCTTGCCGTAGTCCTTGCCGGTGGCGCCGAACGTCTTGTCGAACTTCTTCATCAAATCCATGATGCGGAAATGCGTCGGCGCCTTGAACGGGTCGTAGTTGCGCATGAGCGCCAGCGCCATCCCCGCCACTGACAAGAACCTGCCGCGCGCCGCATCGTTGACCTGTGCGATGTCCCTGGCGAGCTGATCGGCCTTGAGGAAGGCCGTGACGGGGACCGCTTCCTTGGTTTCCTTGTCGATCATGACCGCCATGCCGATGCCGCAGTTCGGATGGCATCCGCACGTGAGCTGACCGAACTCCCGGTCGGGCCCATGAACGACGTCGGCCCAGTCGGTGAAGGTGGACATGAAGGAGATCGGGAACCAGTCGCGCGTCGGCTCACCGATGCCGACCTGGTTCTTCACGTCGTGCGCGAGGTGCGACAGCGTGTAGCGCTGCGCGGCGCGGCGCTCCGGCGTGACTTCCTCGTCACGGCCGGTGAACGAGACCGGCTGGAAGGACAGGAAGTTGATCCGCTTCGGGTTGTCGAGCGCGAACTCGATGACCCGGCCGACCTGCTCGTTGTTGACGCCGTTGACGATCGTGATGACCGGCACGATGTCCACGCCGGCCTGATAGAGGTTCTCGATCGCGCGCAGCTTGACGTCGAACAGGTTGCCGACGCGGCGATGCGAGTTCGCGGCGTTGCCGATGCCGTCGAACTGCAGATACGCGTAGCGGAGACCGGCTTCGGCTGCGGCCTTGGCGAACTCGGGGCTCTTGGCGAACTCGATGCCGTTGGTCGCGGCCTGGACGCTGTTGTAGCCGACCTTGCGCGAATAGCGGATCGCGTCCAGGAAGTACGGCGACATCGTCGGCTCGCCGCCCGAGAACTGCACCGACATCTGGCGCCGCGGCTTGATGGTGATCGCGTTGTCGAGAATCTGCTTGATGTCGTCCCAGGTCAGCTCATGTACGAATCCAACCTGGTTTGCATCCATGAAACATGGATCGCACATCATGTTGCAGCGGTTGGTGAGGTCCACGGTCAGGACCGACCCGCGGCCGTGCAGAACAGTCGAGCTGCCGTGATTATGAAGCTTCTCGTCGTTGTGAGCGCGGATGTCGCGACCGGGGAACACCTCTTCGAGGTGCTTGAAGAACGCCGGGTCGATGGCCATCACGTCTTCGTAGTGGCCGTGGACCGGGCAGTCCTTCACCATGACGATCTTGCCGTCCTTCTCGAGGATGGTCGCCTTGATCTCGCCGACCTTCTCATTGAGGAGGACGCTGACGTCTTTCTTGCCGTCGAGAATCGCCTGCCGCGCTTCGCGCGTGCAGTCCGGGCACAGCGAGTCGGTCTCGCGCGGCCAACCCAGCTGCGGCTTGGTCTTCTCATACGACTTCAGGAGGGGTTTGTCCGACCAGCGCGGAATGAACGAGGGGTTCTGCTTGATCCTGTTGGCGGTGGAAAACACCTGCCAGATCCCATTCGCGGTGATGGCCAGTCCCTTCTCGACGTACTTCATCGGCGCATGCATGCAGTCGCTCTCCTGGTGCTAGACAGTCAAAACCCGAGCATCCGCCCCCGCGTTTGTTGACCGCTCCTCACGGAGCGGATGGGGCCTCAGGCTCGGGTCGTTAATCTGGACCATCCTAGCGGCCAAACCGTGAAAAATCAGGCTATTTCCAGCGAATTGGCAAATCCGGGCATCGGGCGGGCAGTTGGAGGGTGCGGTGGCCCGTGTGATAAGCGGGGTAAGTCACGGACGCTGCGGGCGTTGTTCCCACTCGCATCAGCAGATCAGATTGAATCCTTCAGATCATTGTATTTCCCTCATGCTCCTCAGATCGGCACAATGTGGCGACCATGTTGACGTCGGGGACTCGCTTTACACCTCCTGCACAAGGTCTGTACGACCCGCACGCCGAGCACGACGCCTGCGGCGTGGGGTTCGTCGTACACATCAAGGGCCGGCGCTCGCACGACATCGTCCGCAATGCGCTGCAGGTGCTCATCAATCTCGAACATCGCGGCGCGTGCGGCTGCGAGGCGAACACCGGAGACGGCGCCGGCATTCTCATTCAAATGCCGGACATATTCCTGCGCACGTCGGTGTCGTTCACCTTGCCGGCCGAAGGCAGTTACGGCGCCGGACTTGTCTTCCTGCCGCATGAGGAGTCCGATCGCGATCGCATCAAGGATCTGATTGCGCGAATCACGAGCGAAGAGGGTCAGCGTTTGCTTGGCTGGCGCGACGTGCCGAGCGACAACCGCCTGATCGGCGACAGCGCCAAAGCGACGCAGCCGATGTTCGAGCAGGTCTTCATTGGCGCGGCGTTCGATACGACCAGCGACGAGGACCGCGCGCGTTTCGAGCGAAAGCTGTACGTCATCCGCAAGCGGATCGAGCATGCCGTCGATAGGTTGAAGATCAACGCGCTGTCGCGCCGCTTCTTCTATGTCGTCAGCCTGTCGTCGCAGCGGCTGATCTACAAGGGGATGCTGCAGGCGAAACAGCTCGCGGCGATGTTCCCCGATCTCACTGACGAGAATCTGCAGTCGGCGCTCGCGCTGGTTCACCAGCGGTTCAGCACCAACACGTTCCCTTCGTGGCCACTGGCACATCCCTATCGTCTGGTCGCCCACAACGGCGAGATCAACACGCTGCGCGGCAACATCAACTGGATGCGCGCCCGCGAAGGCCTGCTCCAGAGCGATCTGTTCGGCGACGACCTCGCCAAACTGCTGCCGATCATTCGCGAAGGCGGGAGCGACACGGCGACGTTCGACAACGTCCTCGAACTGCTGATGATGTCCGGCCGTTCGCTGCCGCACGCCCTGCTGATGATGATCCCCGAGCCATGGAGCAATCACGAGTCCATGAGCCCTGAGCGCAAGGCGTTCTATCACTATCACGCGTCACTGATGGAGCCATGGGACGGGCCGGCGTCGATCGCCTTCACCGACGGCCGGATGATCGGGGCGGTGCTGGATCGCAACGGCCTGCGGCCGTCGCGCTATTACGTCACCAAGGACGACCTGGTCATCATGGCCTCGGAAGTCGGCGTGCTCGACGTGCCGCCGCAGGACGTACTGGTCAAGGGGCGGCTGAACCCCGGCAAGATCTTCCTGGTCGATACCATCCAGGGCCGCATCGTCGAGGACGAAGAGATCAAGCGTGAGCTGGCGGCGCAGCATCCCTATCAGGAGTGGCTCGATCGTCATCTGATCGACATCAACGATCTGCCGTCGGCGCGTGCCGAGGCGCCCGAGCACGAGACCGTGTTCAAACGGCAGCAGGCCTTCGGGTACACGCAGGAGGATCTGCGCTTCCTGATCGCGCCGATGGCGATGGCCGGCGAGGAGCCGGTCGGCTCGATGGGTACTGATACGTCGCTCGCCGTGCTCTCCGACAAGCCGCGTCTGCTCTACGAGTACTTCAAGCAGCTCTTCGCGCAGGTGACGAACCCGCCGCTCGATGCGATTCGCGAAGAGTTGGTCACGGACATGGGCTCGACGATTGGGCCGGAGCGAAACCTGCTCAAGGCCGAGCCCGAGTCGTGCCGCCAGATCACAATCACGTACCCGATCATTCACAACGAGCACGTGGCGAAGCTGCGCCATCTGCCGCCGAATATCCCGTTTCGCTCGACGACCCTGTCGATGTTGTTCGATGCGGAGAACGATGGGCCGGCGCTCGAACAGGCGATGGATGATCTGTGCCGGCGCGCCAGCGAAGCGGTGGCCGCCGGGTTCGACATCCTGATCCTCTCGGACCGCGGTGTGAGTCCGCGTCTCGCGCCGATTCCCAGTCTGCTGGCGACGGCCGGCGTGCACCATCACCTCGTTCGCGAAGGTACCCGTACCCGCTGTGCGCTGGTCGTCGAGTCCGGCGACGCGCGCGAAGTGCATCACGTGTCGCTGCTGCTTGGCTATGGCGCCGGCGTGGTCAACCCGTACGTGGCGTTCGAGACGATCGACGACATGATCCGGAGCGGGATGCTGCAGGGCATCGAACGGCAGAAGGCCATCGACAACTACATCAAGGCGCTCAACAAGGGCGTGCTGAAGGTGATGTCGAAGATGGGGATCTCGACGCTGCAAAGCTACTGCGGCGCGCAGATCTTCGAAGCCATCGGCCTGAGCCAGACGCTCATCGACAAGTACTTCACGCATACGACTTCGCGCATCGGCGGCGTCGGCATCGACATCGTGGCCGAAGAAGTCGCGATGCGCCACGCACGTGCGTTCGGACGGCAGCCGGTGCGGCCACAGGAGCTCGAGGCGGGCGGTGAGTATCAGTGGCGCCGCGACGGCGAGTATCACCTGTTCAACCCCGACACCGTGTTCAAGCTGCAGCACGCGACGCGCAGCGGGCAGTACACGATCTTCAAGGAGTACACGCGCGCGGTTGACGTGCAGAACGAGCATCGCGCGACGCTGCGCGGGTTATTTCGCTTCAAGCCGGCTGGGAAGAAGGTTCCGCTCGAGGACGTCGAATCGGTCGAATCGATCGTGAAACGGTTCGCGACCGGCGCGATGTCGTACGGCTCGATCAGCCAGGAAGCGCATGAGACGCTGGCGATCGCGATGAACCGCCTGGGCGGCAAGTCGAACACCGGCGAAGGCGGTGAGGATGCCGAGCGCTACATCCCCCTCGCCAACGGCGACAGCAAGCGCAGCGCGATCAAGCAGGTCGCCTCGGGCCGGTTCGGTGTGACGAGTGAGTATCTGGTCAACGCCGACGAACTGCAGATCAAGATGGCACAGGGCGCAAAGCCCGGCGAGGGCGGCCAGTTGCCCGGGCACAAGGTGTATCCGTGGATCGCCAAGACGCGGTACTCGACGCCTGGTGTCGGCCTGATTTCGCCACCGCCCCATCACGACATCTACTCGATCGAAGACCTGGCGCAGCTGATCTTTGATTTGAAGAACTCGAATCCGCGCGCACGGATCTCGGTGAAGCTGGTCGCCGAAGGCGGCGTTGGTACGGTCGCTGCTGGTGTCGCCAAGGCGCACTCGGATGTCGTGCTGATCTCGGGCCACGACGGCGGCACGGGTGCGTCGCCGCTGACCAGCCTCAAACACGCCGGCCTTCCCTGGGAGCTCGGACTGGCGGAGACGCAGCAGGTGCTCGTCCTGAACAAGCTGCGCGACCGCATCATCGTTCAGACCGACGGCCAGATGAAGACCGGTCGTGACGTCGTGATCGCCGCGCTGCTCGGCGCCGAAGAATACGGCTTTGCTACGGCACCGCTCGTCGTGATGGGCTGCATCATGATGCGCGTTTGCCATCTCAACACGTGCCCGGTTGGCATCGCGACGCAGGATCCAGAGCTGCGCAAGAAGTTCACCGGCAGCCCGGAGATGGTCCAGAATTTCTTCCGGTTCATCGCCGAGGAAGTGCGCGAGCTGATGGCGGAGCTCGGCTTCCGTACCATCGACGAGATGATCGGCCGCGCCGATTGTCTCGACGTGGATCGCGCGGTCGACCACTGGAAGGCCAAGGGCCTCGATCTGACGCCGCTCCTGCACCAGCCGGCGCTGCCGGCCTCAGTGGCTCGCCGCAAAGTCCGCGAGCAGGATCACGAGCTCGATGTCACGCTCGACAACGATCTGATTCGGGTGGCGATGCCGGCCCTCGAGCGCAAGCAACCTATCGAGTTCAACGCGTTCATTCGCAACGCGGATCGCACCGTCGGCACGATGCTCGGATCCGAAGTGACGCGGCGTCACGGCGGGTGTGGTTTGCCCGACGACACGATCCGGATCACCTTCACCGGCGCGGCTGGTCAAAGCTTCGGCGCCTTCGTCCCGCGCGGCATGACGATGACGCTTGTCGGCGATGCCAACGACGGTTTCGGCAAAGGGCTGTCAGGCGGGAAGCTGATTGCCTATCCACCGCGGCTGTCCACGTTCAAGTCGCAGGACAACATCATCATCGGCAACGTCGGGTTCTACGGGGCGACGAGCGGTGAAGGCTACGTCCGCGGTGTGGCCGGTGAGCGTTTCTGCGTCCGAAACAGCGGCGCGACCGTCGTCGTCGAGGGTGTCGGCGACCACGGCTGCGAGTACATGACTGGCGGGCGAGTGGTGGTGATTGGGCGAACCGGGCGTAACTTCGCGGCCGGCATGAGCGGTGGCGTCGCCTACGTGCTCGATACCGACGGCAGCTTCCCACGCCGCTGCAATCGCGACATGGTTGATCTGGAACTCCTCACCGACGAAGATCTCGAGTTCATTCGCGTCGCGATCATGAAGCACGTTACCTACACCCGCAGTCACTACGCGGAAGGGCTGCTCGCCGATGTGACGATGCTGCGCCGCATCGTCAAGGTGATGCCGCGCGAGTACAAGCGTGCGTTGGCGGAACAGGCGAAACGCGCGGCCGAGGCGGCGAAAACGATGGTCGTGACCACCCTCGACCTCACCGGCATCGCGGCGAAAGCAGCCGTCGAGGATGCGGGGACGCCCGTCCATGGGTAAGCCAACAGGCTTTATCGAAATCCATCGGAAGAAGCAGCCGACGCGCCCGGTCGCCGAGCGTGTGCAGGACTGGCGCGAGGTCTACCTGCCGTACCCGGGCGATGAGCTCGAGGCGCAGGGCGCGCGCTGCATGGACTGCGGTATCCCGTTTTGTCATCAAGGTTGTCCGCTGGGCAACCTGATTCCCGACTGGAACGACCTCGTCTACCGTGATCGCTGGCAGGCGGCGATCGAGCGGCTCCACGCCACCAATAACTTCCCCGAGTTCACCGGCAAGTTGTGTCCAGCGCCGTGCGAGGGATCCTGCGTGCTTGGCATCAACGACGATCCAGTGACGATCAAGTCGATCGAGGCGGCGATCATCGAACGGGCCTGGAACGAAGGATGGGTGACGCCGCGGCCACCGACTACGCGTACATGGAAGAGAGTGGCCATCGTCGGCTCGGGGCCTGCCGGTCTGGCTGCCGCCGATCAGCTGAATCGGGCCGGGCACTCGGTTACCGTCTTCGAGAAGTCAGATCGCATTGGCGGGCTGCTGCGCTACGGCATCCCCGAGTTCAAGATGGAGAAGCGCCACCTCGATCGCCGACTCGCGGTGATGGAGATTGAAGGTGTGGTGTTCCGTGCCGGCATCAATGTTGGCGTGGACGTGCCAGCGCACCGTCTGCGTGAGGACTACGATGCGGTGCTGCTTGCTGGTGGGTCCGGTCAGCCCCGCGATCTGGCTGTACCCGGCCGCGATCTGACGGGCATCCACTACGCGATGGACTACCTCACCCTTCAGAACAAGCGATGCGAGGGTGATCCGATCCTGGACAGCGAGTTCATCACCGCGCAGGGCAAGCACGTGATCATCATCGGCGGCGGTGACACGGGCGCGGACTGCCTGGGCACCGCGCATCGGCAGGGCGCGCTTTCGGTGCATCAGCTCGAGTTGCTGCCTCGACCCCCGAAGGACCGCGCGGCTGACAATCCGTGGCCGTTGTGGCCGCAGATCTTCCGCGTCTCGACCGCGCACGAAGAGGGCGGGGAGCGTCTTTACGCGGTGTCGACGGAGCGCTTTTCGGGCGATGCGTCGGGCAACGTTCGTGCGCTCCATGCGGTGAAAGTCGAGATGGTGAAGAAGGACCCCTCGACTACGCTCGGGGCGGGTGCCCGCATGGTGTTTGAGCGTGTGGCCGGCAGTGAGTTCGAGATCCCGGCCAATCTCGTTCTGCTCGCGATGGGGTTCACCGGTCCGGAGAAGAGCGCGCTACTCACTGATCTCGGCGTCGCGATGACCGATCGTGGGAATGTCGCGCGCGATGCGCAGTGGATGACCAACGTGCCTGGCGTCTTCGCCGCCGGCGACATGCAACGCGGCCAGTCGCTCATCGTGTGGGCGATTGCCGACGGCCGCAGCGCGGCGCGTGCCATCGATGAGCACCTGATGGGCGAGTCACAGCTCCCTGCACCCCTCGTTTAGCTATCCACTCCCGATTGAGTTTGGGAATTGGTCAAGCAACTCGTCCATTCCGTCGCGCTCCTGCGCATCACCGCGCACGTTTATACAGTTCAATCAACTGGCGGCCTCGTCGCGATCGGCCGAAACACGAAGGGTGCCTGTACTCTTCGCCACTGCTTTGTGCCTGAACGCACTGCTGATCTTCTGGATCCAGCCGCTGTTCGCGAAAATGGTGCTGCCGCTGCTCGGCGGATCGCCGTCGGTGTGGACGACCTGCATGCTGTTCTTCCAGGCGGCGCTTCTGGCAGGCTACGCCTACGGCCACGCCGGCATCCGCGTGCTCGGTCTTCGCCGCCACGCGATGGTGCACAGCGTGCTGGTTTGGCTGCCACTGTTGCTGCTGCCTATCGTCGTCAATCAGCAGACAGCATCCGCGACCGATCAGCCGATCGCGTGGCTCCTGCAGACGATGGGGGTGAGTGTAGGGCTGCCCTTCGTCGTGTTGGCGTCCACGGCACCGCTACTGCAGCGATGGTACTCGTCTCTCGACACGCGCTCGTCTGATCCCTACTGGCTGTACTCGGCGAGTAACATCGGCAGCTTCGCGGCGCTGCTCGCGTTCCCGATTCTGTTCGAACCGGCCATGCCGCTCGGACAGCAGACCGCAATCTGGAAGATGGGCTATGCGATCGTGGCTGCACTCCTGACGGCGTGCGCCGTCAGCGTCCTGCGGCGGCCGGTGTCGGCATCCGAGGTCGCACACCAGGACGAGGCGCGTGCCGCTGAACCGATCACAGCGGGCACGCGTATGCGATGGCTCGCGTTGTCCTTCGCGCCCTCGACCTTGATGCTCGGTGTCACCACCTTCCTATCGACCGACGTCGCGCCGGTGCCGCTGCTCTGGGTGCTGCCGCTCTCGTGCTACCTGCTGACGTTCATCATCGCGTTCGGGTGGTACTCCGACGCGGTGCACACCAATGTGCGCCGGCTGCTGCCGAGCGTGCTCGTGCCGCTCGTGCTGCTGATCGTGTCGGAAGCGCCCGCGGCCTTGTGGGTGGCGATTCCGATTCACGTGCTCGGTTTTACTGTGCTGGCGATGCTGTGTCATGGCGAGCTGGCCAAGGATCGTCCCGGCGTCCAGCATCTCACCGAGTTCTACCTCTGGCTCGCAGCCGGCGGTGTGCTCGGCGGGGTGTTCAACACACTAATCGCCCCGCATGTGTTCACATCGGTTGCCGAATATCCACTCGCCATCGCGTTCGCGGCGCTGGTCTGCGTTCCAAAGACGCAGTTCCGTGACGCGGTGGCCAACCCGCGGCCGATGATGCGCCCGGCGTTCGCTGCCGTTCTCGCGACGGTCCTACTGGTCGGCTCCCGCCTTGGTGGCGTCGCGCACTTCCCGACGATGGCATTCCTTGGCGCGCCGGCGTTGATCTTCTGGAGCGGTGCGAAACACAACACCGTGCGATTCTCAGTAGGGATCGTCGGCCTGCTCGCGGCACTGGCCGTTGGCAACGCCATTGCCCCAGCCGGAGGAGGTCAGACGCTCGCGGCCGATCGCACGTTCTTCGGCGTGTATCGCGTCCGCACCGACCCTGCGCGTCACTTCGTGTCGTTGGTGCACGGGACGACGACGCACGGACGGCAGGTGGTTGGCGAGCCCAATCCCGAGCCGCTGACCTACTTCCATCGAAAGAGCCCGATCGGCCAAGTGTTCGAAACGCTGGGTGCCGATGCGAAGTCCGTAGGTGTCATCGGCCTGGGCACGGGTACGCTCGCGGCGTACGCACAGCCCGGATCGCGGTGGACGTTTTACGAAATCGATGCCGCAGTGGAGCGCATCGCACGCGACGCGCGGTACTTCCACTATCTGGAGCACTGCGGCGAGAAATGCTCAGTGGTGCTTGGCGATGCACGGCTCACCCTCGCCGAGAGCCGCGTCGCGCACGACGTCCTCGTCCTCGACGCGTTCAGCTCGGACGCGATCCCCGTTCACCTGTTGACCACCGAGGCGCTGCGCACCTATGAGTCGCGGCTCTCTGGGAACGGCGTCCTGGCGTTCCATATCTCCAACCGCCACATCAAGCTCGCGCCGGTGATCGCGCGCCTCGCGCGTGAGCGTGGCCTGACGGCGTTCACACGTCTCGACAAAAGCGTCGATTCGAACAATGGCTTCGCAGCGTCTGAGTGGGTGGTGATGGCGCGGAGTCCTGAACGTCTGCAGGCGCTCGTCGCCGACGCGCGCTGGACGCCACTCATCGCTGATGCGCGTCTGGCGTGGACGGACGATTTTTCCAATATCTGGACAGAATTGCGCTAGTAACGATCTCAGTCGCGTCTCGTCTTCTAACAAATGCGGGCGTCCTGTGCCGCGCCGGCACACGGGCTCACGCTCTCCTCTCTATCGGATTGCCTCCCGGTGCCCGCCGTTGCCGAGAGGATCGCGCACCTCGACCGTGGCCCCAAACTTGATGTGCTTCCTGATGCTGATTCACTTCGGGAGGCAGAATGAAATCGACAGTTTTCACTGTGGCAATCGTTGCTCTCGTCGCCGCGGCCCCACGCGTCGCTGACGCGCAAGGCCGGTCGAACGCGAACAACTCAAAGATTAGCGCCGCGGCCGTCGGCGAGCTTTCGACGGTCTACGCGTGCGTCGATCAGGAACGAGGCACGATGCGTTTCCTTGTGCCTCCTGACGTCTGTCATCCAACCCGCGAGTTCCTGATCTCGTGGAGCGCCACTGGGAGTGGCACAGGTCCGCAGGGCCCCGCTGGTCCTGCCGGTCCTCAGGGGCCTGCTGGTCCTGTCGGAGCTACTGGTCCTGCCGGCCCTGCCGGTCCGGTAGGCGCGACCGGTGCCACGGGCGCGACCGGGCTTGCCGGCCCCGCAGGTGCAACAGGGCCCGCTGGTCCAACGGGTGAGACTGGTGCCACGGGCGCCACTGGTGCGCAGGGACCTGCTGGTCCTCAGGGCGCGACTGGCGCAACGGGCGCAACAGGCGCGACGGGTGCGCAGGGGCCGCAGGGAGCGCAGGGCGAACAAGGCCCCGCGGGTCCGCAGGGTCTCCAGGGCATTCAGGGTCTTACGGGACCGGCCGGCGGAGCGATCTTCTCGGGCGACTCCGCCCTCCCGGATCTGTCGGTGAACATTGCGAGCTGCCCGGCTGCGCCACAGGACTCGATGTCCTACGGTCAACCGGTCCTTCTTGCGCCGGGTTATTACCGCGCGGTCTTCGACGGCAGCACGGCGATTGGCCGGGGGACCAACGGAACCTCGCAAATCTCAATCTACGTGTGGACGTCGATGGGCTTCCCGCTGACCGAGTTCGGCAAGTCCGTGTCCGGCAGCGGTTCTTACGAACGTTCGCTCGGGTACTTCCGCTTGAGCGAGTCTGACCAGATTAACGTATTTGCCTATGTCGGTACGGACTGCGGCAACGCGTCGCTCTCGGGCAAGCTCGGGTTCGAGCGCGTCGGCGACTAGGGGTGTCGGGTCGCAAGACCCGCTTCTCAGACCTGCCTCTCGAGATTCCCTACCGGGACGGGCGCTCTGCCCGTCCCGCCCACTTTCACTGGGACAGGGTGTTTCGTCAATAATCGATCCCGCCATATGCTCATCGTCATGAAGTTCGGCGGGACCTCGGTTGGGTCCGCCGAACGAATCGTCCAGGCCGCCACTCTCGTAACGTCTGCGCTCGAGCGCGGACACCGCGTTGCCGTCGTCACTTCCGCCATGAGCGGCGTCACCAACACGCTCATCGACGCCGCGCGGACCGCATCCACCGGCAAATGGGATCCACAGATTCGCCAGCGTCTCCTGGCCACGCACAAAGCGGCGGCTGAGGCGATCGTGTCCGACACGGCCGGCCGTGAGGCCGTCGTCGCCGACATCGATCGCCGCCTCGATCGTTTTGAGAAGCTGTGTTTCGGGTTGTCGATGGTGCACGAGCTGACTCCGAGGTTGCTCGATGCGATCTCGGGAATCGGAGAGATGCTCGCTGCGCCGCTCGTTGCGGCCGCCATTCGCGCGCGCGGGCGCGACTCGTCATCGCTCGACGCCACCGAACTGCTGGTGACGACCGATCAGTTCGGCGCCGCGGAGCCGCTCATGGATCAGACGCGGGCGCGGACGACCGAGCGGTTGCGACCGTCACTATCTCGCGGCGAAACGCCGGTCGTGACCGGCTTCATCGGTGCCACCGTGGACGGGGTGCAGACGACGCTTGGGCGCGGTGGATCGGACTACTCGGCCTCGATTCTCGGCGCCGCTCTAGATGCCGATGAAGTGTGGATCTGGACCGACGTCGACGGCGTGATGACGGCGAATCCGTCCGAAGTCACGGGCGCGCAAACGCTGCCTGAGATTTCTTATAGCGAAGCGTCGGAGCTCGCGTACTACGGCGCCAAGGTCCTGCACTACAAGACCATTTTGCCGGCGTTCCGTCAGCGCATTCCGGT
>Ga0126304_10000911_pt1 | contig 13095 bp, 11 predicted proteins | sample Plot25_FD_92538 | JGI IMG/M metagenome (GOLD analysis project Ga0126304, IMG submission 92538) | Serpentine soil microbial communities from UC McLaughlin Reserve, CA, USA - Plot25 | ecosystem: Environmental > Terrestrial > Soil > Grasslands | place: USA: UC McLaughlin Reserve, Lake County... | reverse complement strand
CGCGAGACCCTCGAGGGGGAGCTGGATGCCCTGCTCGAGACGTTCGGGCGCGCCGACGCCCAGCTTCGCATCGTGATGACCCGCGGCGGGCGGCGGATCCTGCTCATCGAGAACCTGCCGGACAAGGGCGCCTGGGTGCGGCTGGCGATCGTCACCTACTCGCCGACGGTGATCCTTACCGGGGTCAAGTCGCTCTCCTACGGGGCCAACATGCAGGCGACGCGAATCGCGCAGGCGCGCGGAGCCGACGAGGCGCTCCTCGTGCGACCCGACGGAATCGTGCTCGAGGCGCCCACATCGACGATCTTCTGGGTCTCGCCCGAGGGCGGCCTGCGGACCCCAGCTATTGGGGCGGGCATCCTGGAGTCGATCACGCGGGCGCACGTCGTCCGGGCGCTCCACGTCGACGAGGGGGAGTTCCACGTGAACGATCTGCTGGGCGCCCACGAGGCGTTCCTGGCGTCGACGGTGCGCGAGGTGCAGCCGGTGGCGGCGATCGACGACGTGGAGCTCGAGGTCCCGGGGCCGCGAACGCTGGAGGCGGCAGAGGCCTTCCAGCGCTCGCTGAAGGAAACGATCGCTTCCGCGTAGTCTGCTGCCAATGATCGACACCAGCCAGTCGCCGAGCTAAAGCTCGGCGCCCCCAGAACCCGTGGACCTCGATCTCAACGACGAGCAGCGGCTGATCTCCGAGACGGCCCGCGACTTCACCGACAACGAGATCATCCCGCGGGCCCGCGACAACGACCGCGAAGCGCGGTTCGACATCGAACTGGCCCGACGACTCGGCGACATGGGGTACCTGGGAGCCACGGTCGCCGAGGAGTACGGCGGCCAGAACCTCGACTACGTGAGCTACGGCCTGATCGTCGAGCAGGTGGGACGCGGCGACTCGTCCGCCCGCACCGTGGTCTCGGTGCAGACCTCGCTGGTGTGCGGCACGATCGAGCGCTGGGGGACCGAGGAGCAGAAGCAGCGGTGGCTGCCGCGGCTGTGCGCCGGCGAGGCCTTCGGCTGCTTCGGCCTCACCGAGCCCGACGCGGGATCGGACCCGGCCTCGATGCGCGCGCGGGCGGTGAAGGTCGACGGCGGCTGGCGGATCACCGGACAGAAGATGTGGATCTCGCTCGGCAGTGTGGCCGAGGTCGCCCTGATCTTCACCCAGACCAATCCCGAGGAGCGACACCGCGGCATCGCCTGCTTCCTCGTGCCGACCGAGTCCGAGGGATTCTCCTCGCAGGAGATCCACGGCAAGCTCGGGCTGCGCGCCTCCGACACGGCATCGCTGGGGTTGGACGACGTGGAGGTCCCAGACGATGCCCTGCTCGGCGAGGTCGGCGACGGCTTCAAGATCGCGATGACCGCACTCGAGGCGGGGCGCTACTCGGTCGCCGCCGGCTGCGTGGGCATCTGCGATGGATGCGTGCAGGCATCCGTGGATTACGCCAAGGACCGGGAGCAGTTCGGAGTGCCGATCGCGAGCTTTCAGCTCGTCCAGGAGATGATCGCCGACATGATCCTGCGGCGGGATGCCGCACGGCTGCTCGTACGGCGGGCCGGGATCCTCAAGGACCAGGGCAAGCCGAACACCCCAGAGACCTCCATCGCCAAGCTCTACGCCACCGAGGCCGCGGTCGAATGCGCCAACCTGGCCATCCAGGTGCACGGCGGCTCGGGCTATGTCGACGACTACCCGGTCGAGCGCTACCTCCGGGACGCCCGCGTGACGACGCTGTACGAGGGAACCTCCCAGATCCACAAGTTGATCATCGGACGCGCGGCGACCGGCATCAACGCGATGACGCCGGTACGCGCGGATCGGTGAGCGCGCTCGTCGAGAGCAGCCGCGACGGGCACGTCGCGCTCTGCAGGCTCAACCGACCGGAGGCGCGAAACGCCCTGTCGCCGGAGCTGATGGATCAGCTGGCGACCGCGGTGGAGGGCTTCGATGCAGACCCGGAGGTTCGATGCGTGGTGATCGCCGGGACCGACGAGGTGTTCGCCGCGGGCGCCGACATCCGCGCCCTTCGCGAGCGGACGTTCGAGGAGTCGCTTCGCCACCCGGCCGCGTCGTTCTGGCGTCGCCTCACGGCATGTAAGACACCGCTCATCGCGGCCGTATCGGGGTTCGCCCTCGGGGGTGGCTGCGAGCTCGCCCTCCTGTGTGACCTGATTGTGGCGTCGGAGACCGCGGCATTCGGCCAGCCCGAGATCACCCTGGGGATCATTCCCGGCGGTGGCGGCACTCAGCGACTGGCCCGGGTCGTCGGCAAGCAGCGGGCGATGGAGCTGGTGTTGACGGGCCGTCGCATCGACGCGCACGAGGCCGAGCGGTTAGGTCTGGTGAACGAGGTCGCCGACAGTCGGGATTGGCTCCAGCGGGCGATGGAGCTGGCGCAGCGGATCGCGCGGCGACCGCCGATCGCCGTCCGGCTGGCGAAGCAGGCCGTCCTCGCCGCCGACGAGACCGGGCTCGCCGGCGGGCTCGAGCACGAGCGCCGTCTGTATGAGATCGCTATGGCGACCGAGGACCGCATCGAGGGCATGGACGCGTTCCTGGAGAAGCGGCCGCCCGACTTCAAGGGGCGGTAGTGGCGCCACCGAACGTCTTCGAGCCGGTCTTCGACGAGGACGTGACCCGCTACGAGGACTATGGGTTCCGGTGCCGGCGGTCACGGCTTGGCTATCAGGCAGGATGCGTGCTCCTCGGTGCGAGCCTCTGGGAGGTTGAGCCTGGATCCGCGGCGATCCTCCACTACCACTTCGCCAATGAAGAGCTTCTCGTCGTGATCCGCGGCAGGCCGACGCTCCGCACCCCGGCAGGCTCTCGAGAGCTCGTCGAGGGTGAGGTGGCCGCATTTCCACGTGGACCCCGTGGCGCGCACGGAATCGGCAATGGTGGTGACGAGGCGGTCAGGGTCCTGTTCTTCAGCGAGATGCGCGGCCCCGACGTCGTCGTCTATCCGGAGCAGGGGATGCTGGGCGCACTCGAGGAGATGTCGTCCCCCGAACGCGGCGGGATGGCCACGTGGATGCCTCTCCAAACCGCCCTCGAGCACCATGAGGCGGAGGAGCCCGACCCCGCACTGACTCCCGCCGCCAAGCCCGGAGCGGCCACGATCCTCGAACCTGACTTCGATGCGGACCAGGACCGTCCTGGCTTCACCTATCGCCGTGCGAAGCTTGGGTGGCAGACCGGCGCCGAGCGGCTCGGCGCGAGCCTCTACGAGATTCCGCCCGGCCAGGCTACCTTCCCCTACCACGCGCACACCGCCAACGAGGAACTCCTCGTCGTGCTTGACGGCAAGCCGTCGCTGCGCACCCCGGCGGGGCGGCGCGAGCTCGCCACCGGCGAGGTCGTCTCGTTCCCGGCGGGCGAGGAGGGGGCGCACCAGGTGACGAACGGGTCGCAGGCCCCGGCGCGGGTTCTCGTGGTCAGCACGATGGACGCACCGGAGATAAACCTCTATCCCGATAGCGGCAAGCTGATGGCGGCGACTCGCGCCCCCGGCGCAGCCGGCGAGGGCTTCCAGGAGGCATACCGCCGCGAGCACGCCACCGACTACTGGGAGGGCGAGGAACCGCCCGGTTAACGGAGGAACCGGGCCAGGGCCGGGAGCGTCAGCGCCGTGACCAGGGCCTTGCTGCGGCGGGGCATTCGCGTCCGCCACTCGTCGTCGCGCCGGACCTCGATCTCGCCGCGGCGAAACCGGATCGGGTTGCCGGCCACCGTGTGATCCTCGCCCAGGTCCACCGTCCGGCGCGCCGAGATCCTGACGCGGTCGGTCGGTTCGCCGACGAACTCGAGGATGCTCGAGACCGCTGCCTGAGGATCGGCGACGAAGTCGTGGTACTCACACTCCAGTCCGATCGGGACCGTGCGTACAAGGCCTCGTGTGATGATTGGCCCGCCGTGACAGGTGGGCCTGCGCCGGCTCGCTACAACTTCCCGGCGTGATCGACCGGATCGCAGTAGTTGGTGCCGGGACCATGGGTGCCGGGATCGCCCAGCTGGCCTGCCTGGGCGGCCTTGAGACGTGGCTTAACGATCCGGTTGCGGAGGCCCTCGCTGCCGGCGAACAGCGCGTTGGCCATGGCCTCGCAAAGGGGGCAGCCCGGGGGCTGTGGAGCGAATCCGAGGCCGACGCGGCACGAGAGCGGCTGCACCTGGCCGCCCACATCGAGGACCTCGCCCGCTGCGAGCTCGCGATCGAGGCAGCGCCGGAGGATCTCGCGCTGAAACGTGAGCTGTTCGCCGGCCTGGCGAAGGTCTGCGGCACCGAGACGATCCTCGCGACCAACACGTCCTCGCTGTCGGTGACCGCGATCGCTGCCGGGGTGGAGCGACCGGAGCGCGTCTGCGGCATGCACTTCTTCAACCCGCCGGTTCTGATGCGCCTGGTCGAGATCGTCGCAGGCGACGAGACCGCACCCGAGACGGTGGAGGCCGCGACCGAGGTGGCGCGGGCGATGCGGCGGGAGCCGATCCGGGCAGCGGATGCGATCGGGTTCGTCGCCAACCGCCTCGCGCGTCCGTTCACTCTGGAGGGACTCCGTCTGCTGGGGGAGCGCGTCGCTTCGCACGATCAGATCGACCGGATCGTGCGCATCGGCGGCGGCTTCCGGATGGGCCCGTTCGAGCTCATGGACCTGGTGGGCGTCGACGTCAACTTCGAGGTCGCGAAGTCGTTCTGGGAGCAGAGCTTCCACGAGCCGCGGTGGCAGCCGAGCCCGATTCAAGCGCGAACCGTCGCGGCGGGCCGCCACGGCAGGAAGGTCGGGCGGGGCTACTACGACTACCGCGAGGGACCGCACCGTCCGGATGATCCGGACCCGCCCCGGCAGGACCCAGCGTGGAGCCGAAGCACGGCACTCGAGGATTCGGTCCACCACGTGGCCCTTCCCGACCTGGAAACGGCGAGCCTGGTCGAGATCGCTCGTGACCCGTCGATGAGCGATGACGACGCGGAGGCGGCCGAGCGCTACTTCCGCGCGGCGGGCAAGCACGTGGAATGGGTCGGCGACGCGCCCGGGCTCGTGCTTGGACGGATCCTCGCTCAGATCGTCAACGAGGCCCACTTCGCGGTCAGCCAGGGGGTCGCGAGCGCCGAGGACTGCGATACCGCGATGCGGCTCGGCTTCAACTGGCCGCGCGGTCCCTTCGAATGGGGTGCCGCGATCGGGTTGGAGCGCGTCGTCTCGATCCTCGACTTGCTGCACCACGAGCTCGGCGAGGAGCGATACCGCGTGGCGCCGTCGCTGCGCCGGCTCGCAGGCTGAGGCTTAGGCGTCCACTAGGGCTGACGCGTGGCATCGACTGGCTCCTTCGGGAGGCTTTCACCCCGCCGCCACCCGGCCCCCTCGATCGCCAGGTATGAGCCAGCGAGAATCAGTGCCAGGCCCCCCACCGTGGCGGCGGTGAGCTGCTCGCCCAGGAGCGTCGCCCCATAGACGACCGCGAACCCTGGCGCCAGATAGGCGACGATGAATGACCGCGCCGGGCCAACCTGGCGGATCAGCGTGTAGAAGATCGCGAACGCGACACCCGTGCCGAGGACCCCGAGGCCCACCACGGCGGCGACCGGGCCGAGGGCGGGAGTCGACGTCGGCGCCGTGATCGCCGCCGCCGGCGCGAGGAGGATCGTGCTCGCGACCATTACCCAGGCCGCGACGCCGATCGGCTCGGCGCCGGCGAACCGGTGCTTGACCATGAAGCCGCCGACCGCATAGCCAAGTCCGGCGAGCACGACGGCGAGGCCGCCCAGCACCGCTGCGCCCGAGCCGCTCAGGTCAACGCCGAACAGGGCGATCACTCCGGCGATCCCCAAGACGATCCCGACCAGGCGCACCCCCTCGGAGCGCTCCTCGTGGTCGACCCAGATGGCAAGCACGGCGGTGAAGATCGGGGCCGTGGCGACAAGGATGCCGGCCAGCGCTGAGGAGATCTCCAACTCTCCCAACCCGATCAGAAGAAATGGGCCAGCGACCTGGACCGCAGCGAGGATCACGATCGTCCCAATTCGATCCCTGACTCCCCCCAGTGCGTGCCGGGACGCGGCGAGGGGAACCAGCACCAGCGCCGCGAGCCCGATTCGGACGCATGCGATCATCGGCGCGGACAGATCCCGCAGGCCGATCTTGATGAACATGTAGCTCGCCCCCCAGATCGAGGCGAGCGCGATCAGCCACAGCCACGCCCGTCGCTCCACCCGCCGAGATTAGCCAGCGGGGTGCGAGCGGCCTAGTTGACTCGCTTACGGCGCCTATCGCCTCCGCTTATCGGGATCCGTTGCCGGAGCTTGGACGCTCGACGATGCCGCTGTTGATGCCGCCATAGACGAATGTCGGCACGACCGGCCACTGGCGCTTCCAGCTCGCCATCTCCGACGACGGGAACACGTTGAGGTACCGAGGATCGTTGCGGTTGGGATCGGCGAGGGCCTTCTCCTTGATCATCGAGTCGTACTGGTCGATCGAGTCCTCGAGCGTGTTCGAGTTGAGGATCACCTCGCGGCCGAAGAACTCGGCGGTCCGGCGCACCCCCGGGATCTTCGACAGGTGCGGATGCCAGGAATCGGCGGCGACGCCGTTCTCCGACGAGACCCACACACCGTCGTCCGTGTTCATGCAGAGCGAGTGATTGCCGTCGGTGTGACCGGGCGTCCACACGAGCGCCACGCCCTTGCCGAGCTCGACGTCGCCGTCGATGAGCACGACGTTGTCGGTGATGAGGTCCTTGACACCGTCCTCGACGTACCAGGCCCACTGCATCGGATGGAGCGACGCGAACGTGTCCCACTCCTTGCGCTGCGCAATGAGCTTGGCGTTCGGGAAGAGGGGTGGGCGCGGAGCGGCCTCGCCCGGAATCGGCTCCGTGGTGCCAAGCACGAAGCGCAGGTCCTGGACGTGGAGGTGATCGAAGCTGATGTAGTCGACGTCCTCGGGGCGCAGGCCAGACTTGACCAGCGCCTCGTCGGGGTGATTCCAGATCGTGGCCAGCACCTTGTAGGACAGGAAGTCGCCGAGCTTCTCGATCTGCTGCGCGTAGTACGGGGCCTCAGCCGGCCCCTCGGGGACCGTCGGCTCGTAGGCGAGCGTCTTGAGCTCGCCGTCGAAGTCCTCGAACTGGACGATCTGGAGCCGGTTGATGATGTTAGTGAACGGATTAGCCCCCTTGGCGGCGCCGCCGAACGCGAACTTCACCGGATAACCGGCGGATGCGATGTCGACGGTGCGGACACCGCGCACCCGATTGTCCGGCGTCGCGAAACGCGCCCGGAACTCGGCCGCCGCCTCGCGGATCGCGGCCGGCCGGTCGCCCCGCGGCCAGGTCTCGTTCGCCTGATCGAACTCGTGGAACGTGTGGGGCCCGATCTTCTCGATCTTGACCTTGGGAACCTCGACGACAGCCATCGCGCGCACTCCTTCTCGGATTCGGGACCGGGGCCAACTCTAGAGACTCTCTCGCGCTGCCGGCGTCGCGTTCGAGCCCTGGCGTTAGCGATGCGCAAGCGGGCTCGAGGCTGGGTGGGGCAGCGTCCCAACCGCAAATGCCGGGTCAACGCAATCTACGTCCGGAAAGCGGATGCGGATTGCGTTGACACGGGCACAACTCGAACGATGGATGGATTTCGGCACCTATAGCCTCGGAAATCCATCCATCGTCCGTGGAACCGTGGGGCGCTGCCCCTACTTGCCCGGGAGCACGCCCGGACAAAGGCCACGCCGGGGGCCAGCTAGCTCGCGCTCACTTCGGCCCGCTCTTCGTCGTCCGCAGCGTCCGGCTGCGCTTCGCCCGCGAAGCCCGACCAGTGCGCCTCGGGCGAGGGCGGGACGTCGCGCAGATACCACTCGGCGTCGAGGGCGCCCATGGTGCCCGTGCCCGCGGCGGTCACGGCCTGCCGATAGGTGTGATCCACCAGATCGCCGACCGCGAAGACGCCGGCCAGGTTGGTTCGTGTGGAGCGGCCCTCGGTGATCACGTAGCCGCCATCGTCGGTGTCGACCTGGCCGGCCACGAGCTCCGAGCGCGGGGTGTGCCCGATCGCGACGAACGCGCCGCCGACCTCGAGCTCCTCGGTCTCGCCGGTCTCGGCCTGGCGGAGGCGGATCTTGGCGAGCTTGCCGTCGTCTCCGGCCACGAACTCCTCCGGGACGTACGGGGTCCTGAAGGTGATGTTCTCGCGGCCGCGCGCCCGCTCCTCCATGATCTTCGACGCCCGGAACTGGTCTCTGCGGTGGACGATGGACAGGTCGTTGGCGAACTTCGAGACGAAGATCGAGTCCTCCATTGCCGAGTCGCCGCCGCCGATGACCGCGACGTTCTCGCCCTTGAAGAAGGCGCCGTCGCAGACGCCGCACGTCGAAACGCCCTTCCCGCCGAGCTCCAACTCGCCTGGGATTCCCAGGCGCTTCGGCTCGGCGCCCATGGCGAGGATGATCGCACGGGTGCGGTATTCCTCGTCGCCGACCCAGACGCTGTGGATGCCTCCGTTGGAGAGCTCGATTCGCGTGGCGTCGTCGGTGATGAACCGGGTTCCGAATCGCTCAGCCTGGTCGCGGAACTTCTGCATGAGCTCAGGGCCCATGATTCCCTCGGGAAAGCCCGGATAGTTCTCCACGTCGGTGGTGTTCTGGAGCTGGCCGCCCCACTGGAAGCCCTCGATCACGAGCGGTTCGAGCTCGGCGCGGGCGGTATAGACCGCAGCCGTGTAGCCGGCGCACGCCCCGCCGACGATGATCACGTTCTCAACTCGCTTCTCGTTCATATTCACTCCGTCTTGCCTGGGGCTATCCGATTACGCACGGAAGCCCTGATAATCATCATACTTTACTTTCTGAAGTAATGGCGGCCCCGCGGAGGGGCTCTCCGACCCCTCCCGCGAGCGGCGCTCGCGCCCGCTCCTCCTCCCACCGGGCCACCGTCCTCCGCAGCTGGAAGAAGGCGACGATACCCGGTGGGATCGGCAGCCAGAACGCCGCCAGCCGGTAAGTCAAGACGGCAGCGAACACCTCGGAGCTCGGTAGGCCAAAGAGCACGAACGTGCCGATCATCCCAGCGTCCACCGCACCGACACCGCCCGGCGCGAGCGGAAACAGGTTCGCGACCATCCCGACGAAGAACCCCTGGACGACGACACCGAGCGGAACGTGGACGTCGTAGGCGTGAAACGCCGCCCAGAGGATGCCGATGTTGCACGCCCAAAAGCCGATGGCACCGATCACGGCGAGCCCGCCGCGGGATGGGTTGCGGACGAAGTCGATCGCGGTGCGAGTACCGCGAGCGAGGGTCGCCGGAGCGCTCGCCAGCCGCCGGGCTATGCGCTGGAACCGATACCCCTGCGCGTAGTGACTGAGGCGTCGCTCAATGTCGTCCGGGATGAGCGCGATCAGCAGGCCGATGACGAGGATCGCCCCGGCGACCGCTGCCGGAAGGATCGTCAACCCGGCGGGGGCCTCTCCGCTCAAGACGCCCACCCGCAGGAGGACGCCGAACACGACGAGCGCCACCATGTAGACGGCGTAGAGGAGGACGAGGAAAGCGACCATCCGGCAGGCCGTCTGACGCCGCTCCATTCCCGCCTTCCGCAGCGCCCAGTACGTGAGCACGATCCCGCCTGCTCCCCCCGCGGAGAACAATCGGGTTGCGGCCAGGCCCGCCATCGTGATCTGGTAGGACTCGCTCCACTCCAGGTGGACGACGCGCTCGCCCACGACGCCCCGAAAGAGCGCGACGTACGAGAAGAAGGCGAGTACGTCGAAGGCGAGAGCGACGATCAGCCAGCCCGGGGCCGCGTCGCTGAGCTGTCCCAGCGCGTCCTGGATGCCAACGATCCTCGGCAGGAGGATGTAGATCGCGGCCATGGCGACGAGGACCACGGCCACGGTCTGCAGGATCCGCTTGGGCGTCGCGAAGAAGGAAGGCTCGGCCTCCTCGGCCTCCTGTGTCAGATCCCGATCGACCACATCCCGGTCGCTCCCCATCCCCTCTAATACTGGCAGGCGGTCCAGCCGTTGGTTGGTCAGCCGTTGGCGATCCGCTCGAGCCGCTGCGCGACGCCGCTGACCCGTTCCGCGAGCGGGCGCACCAGCGGCTCACCGCGCCGAACCACCGCCACCACCGCCCCTCCCACGAGGAGATCGACGACGTAATGCTCCCCAAGGTAGACGAGCGCGAACGCCAGCGTGATGACATACGACCACCCGGCCGTCCCGGCGACGGGCCCGGACTCCGAGAGGAGCATCGCGGCGAGCAGGGAGGTCCCGAAGTGAAGCGACGGCATCGCGGCCCACGGGTTGCCCCCGAGCGACGAGTACAGCGCCGGCCACGCGCGGCCCCAGGTGCCCTCCCCCACCTCGACCATCACCCGCCGCACCCGCGGGGGCGCCGCCGCCGCCACGATCTCCTCGCTCGAGCGTCCCTCGTGGGGCGCGACGTAGCCATTCTCCGCCGCCCACCACGGCGGGGCGGTCGGCACGGCGTAGTAGATCGCGCAACCGATGTCGTATGCCGCCGCCATCTGCCTCGCGGCCCGCGGGAAGCGAGCGTCGTTCCGCAGGAGGATCCATACCAGTGCGAGGTGCGGCTCGATGAACCACGCCCAGTGGACGATCGTCAGGATGCGGTCGACCCTCGTCACCTCGCCCGGTCGCGAGAAGGCTCGCTGCAGGCGAACGTTCGGCAGCTGGCCGACCCCCAGGAGCCGGTCGACCACGATCGGATAGTTGACGCGCAGCCGCTCCCGCAACCGGTCGGGCCTGTCGTACGGAAGCTCGTGGATCACGGTGAACGCCCACATCTGGAGGCCGAACAACGCCGCGTCCCGAGCTCTCGTTCGCGGCAGAAGAACCGCAAGCGCGAATGGACCCGCCGCCGTCGCCGCGATCGAGACGCCTGGGTGAAGGCGAAGTCGCCGGCGAACCAGGGGAACCGCGAAGGCCGCGACCAGGGCGGCCCCGGCCGCCGCCCGGACGAAGGGCCTCAACGGCGAGCGTCGCGAGCGGCGAGGGATTCTCATCGGCAAGCGCGGCGAGTATAAGAACCTATCCCGGTTGGGGGGAGCACCCGTGGCTGAGGGCGTGGACAGCCCGGACACGCGGTCCGTTGCCTGCCCGGTGGCGACTAGCGATCGATCGAGAAGCGGCGGATGGTCGAGGGCCCGGGCTTCCCCGTGCCCCCGATGCCCCTGACCTCGAAGGTGTGCGAACCAGCGCCCAGGGGGGTGCTGGGAGTGTGCGAGTTTGCACCGGAGCACCGCCCGAACGCGTGCGCGTCGAACCGGCACTGGTACCGCACGGCATAGCGAGCCTGGAAACGGAAGGTCGGCCTTGGGGTGGAGATCGCCGAGCCGGCTGCGGGGCCGGAGGTGATCCCCGGGGCCGTCGGAACGGTGCGAACCTGGAATGAGAACTCCGCAGGGGTGCCGTCGCCGTTGCCGGCGCGATCGATGGCGGCGACGCGGAACCGATGCGCGCCGTCGCTCAAACCGCTGAGCGTGGTCGGCGAGTCACAGGCGCGGTACGCCCCCGCGTCCAGCCGGCAGGCGAAGTGAACTCCTGCCTCGTTGCTCGAGAAGGCGAGCCGCGCCGAATTGACCAGCACGGTGGCATCAGGATGCGACTCGATGGCGGTGTTCGGCGCTGTTCGGTCGATCGTCCAGCTGAAGGTTGTGCGCGGACTCACCAGTCCAAGCGGATCCAGGGCCAGAACGCTGAACCTATGTGTCCCCGGTTGGAGGTTGGAGTACGACCGGCCTGCCGGGTCGCAGTCCGCCAGCGGGGCGCCATCCAGGGTGCACCAGTACTCGACCGCGCCGGCCGCGGAGTAGTCGAAGTCTGCGGCGAGGGCCCTGGTCCATCGATCGGGGGCGCTGGTGGGAGCGGGAGGCGGCTGGTTCTCGGCTACCGCGCGCTGGGGATCGAGCGGATACGACTCCGCTGCATCCGGCACCCCGTCCCCGTCGGTATCGGGGGCTGCGCGGAAACACGTGTGGACCACCGCGCGAGGGGCGGGGTCCGGGCCGTAACCGAGGAAGGTCCTGGCGACATCACGGTAGGCGGTCGCCGTCGGTCCGAGCTCGAAGCTCTGCGGATCGACCATTCCGTACCAGGCGGCGGGAACGGACAGGTCGGTCTGCGGGGTCACCCACGACTTGGCCAGCAGGCCGTCGACGCCGCAGTCGATTCGGGCGAGCCGGTTCGCCACCAGGTTGTAGAACGAGGCTCGCTCGGCCTCGGGCATCGCTCCGGGGCCGCTGGTGTACCAGCCGAACCCCACCTGGATCGGCGCGTGGCGATTTTCAGTCTCGTCGAGCTCCGAGCGCACCGCGGCGACGACTCGCTGCACCGCCGGCTCGCGGCTCGATGTAGCGGCGAGCACGAACGCGCCGTCGATCTGCCCGGCGAGCTCCGGGCGGGAGGCCACCATCTCGCGTACAAACGTGGCGTAGCTCAGACCGCCCTGATCCAGGCTCACCAGCGCGCGCGCTCCCGGGTCGACGCGATGGATGGCCGTCCGCGCCTGCGCGTAGGCCGACGCGTATTCGGCCGCCGACGCCGAGCCGTCCCACCACGACAGGTTCAGGTTGCCGCGATCCCAGACCTCGTAGTCGCGGACGGCGAGCTGTGACTCGTCGAGGTGGTTGTTGCGCAGCCAGAACGTGCCACCGCGGCCGTATCGCTCCGCGAATGCGGTGAGGAATGTGACGAACTTGTCCTGAGCCGTGGCGGGCGACGACGGATCGGCCCAGGACGGCGCATCGGTGAATGTCGGCAGGACGCTGACGCCGCGCAGGCCGAGTCTCAGGAACCGGGCGTCAGTGTCGGCCCACACCGCATCCGATCCGAGGTCCGTGGCCGGGCGTGGCTGGATCTGCTCCCAATCGATGACCTCTCGGGATTGCCCGATCTGGCCTTCCTGCATCGAGTCGGCCATCGCGCGGCGCCCCCCAATGTCGGCAGGCGTGTTACCCGGCATCACCCCGAAGAAGGAGCCATCGCTGCGCGGTGGATGAACCGGGGGCGGCGGCGGAGGCGGATCGCCTGGCGGCTCGCCCGAGCCACTGTCGCGGGCCGGATCCAGCGGATAGTCGTCGT
>Ga0126304_10000908_pt1 | contig 13113 bp, 11 predicted proteins | sample Plot25_FD_92538 | JGI IMG/M metagenome (GOLD analysis project Ga0126304, IMG submission 92538) | Serpentine soil microbial communities from UC McLaughlin Reserve, CA, USA - Plot25 | ecosystem: Environmental > Terrestrial > Soil > Grasslands | place: USA: UC McLaughlin Reserve, Lake County... | reverse complement strand
TCTTTGCAGAGCGAGTACATCCTGGCCAGCCGCAGGGCTTCCAGCAGGCGTTACCGGGCAACGATCGGGGTTATGGGGCTGGCGGCGGTCTTCTTCGTCGTTCTGGCGGCCATCAGCTTTTGGCAATGGAGCGAGGCCCGCTCGAATGCCCAGGAAGCTGAGTTGAATGCTCAGGAAGCCCGGATGCAGACCGGCATCGCCTTGTCTCGGCAATTAGTTGCGCAATCCACGGAGCTGCAGGAGAGTCAGCCCGACACCTCGCTCCTTCTTAACGTAGAGGCCCTGCGAAGGGCACCAGGCCCAGTCAAGGAAGAGGCTCGCTTTGCCCTGCTTGACAAGCTTACTCGGCCATACCACATTTCCACCCAACTTACCGGTCACATCGAGGGGGTGAACGGGGTAGCGTTCAGTCCGGACGGCAAACTGCTGGCCTCGGTCAGCGGTGGTGTTCCGTTCGGCGATAATACGGTGCACTTATGGGATGTGGCTACTGGCAAACAGCACGGTCAGCCGCTCACTGGCCACACCTCTTTGGTGCTCGACGTAGCGTTTAGTCCGGACGGCGAACTGCTGGCCTCAGCCAGCGATGATAAGACAGTGCGCTTGTGGGATGTGGCTACTGGCAAACCACACGGTGAGCCGCTCACCGGCCACACCGCCGCGGTGGAAGGGGTAGCGTTCAGTCCGGACGGTAAACTGCTGGCCTCAGCCAGCGATGATAAGACAGTGCGCTTGTGGGATGTGGCTACTGGCAAACCACACGGTGAGCCGCTTAAGGGTCACACCGACTGGGTGTACGACGTAGCGTTCAGTCCGGACGGCAAACTGCTGGCCTCGGCTGGCTTCGATAAGACGGCACGTTTGTGGGATGTGGCTACTGTCAAGCCGCACGGTGAGCCGCTCAAGGGCCACACCAGTGGGCTATTCGATGTGGATTTCAGTCCGGATGGCGATCTGCTCGCCTCAGCCAGCGACGATAATACGGTGCGCTTGTGGGATGTGGCTACTGGCAAACTGCACGGTGAGCCGCTCAAAGGCCACGATAACAGTGTGACGAGTGCGGAGTTCAGTCCGGACGGTAAACTGCTGGCCTCGGCCGGCTTCGATCGGACGGTACGTTTGTGGGATGTGGCTACTGGCAAACAGCGCGGTGAGCCGCTCAAAGGCCACACCGGCACCGTGCGGGCGGTAGCGTTCAGTCCGGACGGCAAATTTCTGGCCTCAGCCAGCGATGATAAGACGGTGCGCTTGTGGGATGTAGAGTCCCGACCCCCTTTTGGTCAGCCGCTCAGCGGCCACGCCAAGGGGGTAGGCTACGTGGATTTCAGTCCGGACGGCAATCTACTGGCCTCGGCTGGCTGGGATAAAACGGTGCGTTTGTGGGATGTAGCGAGCGGCAAACAGCATGGTGAGCCGCTTACCGGCCACAATGGCAGTGTTGGCTGGGTAGCGTTCAGTCCGGACGGCAAACTGCTCGCCTCCAGCGCCGAAGATGTGCGCTTGTGGGATGTGGCTACAGGCAAACAGCATGGTGAGCCGCTTAAAGGCCACGAGGGCGGGGTGAATGGGATAGCGTTCAGTCCGAACGGCGAACTGCTGGCCTCGGCTGGCGAGGATAAGACGGTCCGTTTATGGGATGTGGAAAGCGGCAAACAGCACGGTCAGCCGCTTAAGAATCACACCGACTGGGTGACCGAAGTGGCGTTCAGTCCGGACGGCAAACTGCTTGCCTCAGCCAGCGGTGATACGGTGCGCTTGTGGGATGTGGCTACTGGCAAACCCTACGGTCAGCCACTCTACGGCCACAGTGGCTTGGTCAACGGGGTGGAGTTCAGTCCGGACGGCGAACTGCTCGCCTCAGCCAGCTCCGATAGTACGGTGGTCTTGTGGGATGTGGGTACTGGGGAACAGCTCGGTGAGCCGCTCATCGGCCACACCGGGCCCGTGATAGATATAGATTTCAGTCCTGATGGCGAACTGCTGTCCTCAGCCAGCAATGATAAGACGGTGCGCTTGTGGGATGTGGCTACTGAGGAACAGCTCGGTGAGCCGCTCAAGGGCCACACTCGCGGGGTGCAAACAGTGGCGTTCAACCCGGACGGCACGCTGCTCGCCTCGGCCGGCGGTGCTGATAAGACGGTGCGCTTGTGGGATCTAGAAGTCGAGTCCTTGGTTGCCGACGCCTGCAGAATTGTGAACCGCAACCTATCTCAAGATGAATGGATCACGTTTGTCGGATCAGAGTTCGACTATGTGCGCACCTGTCCAAGTCTCCCAGCTGGCTACGGCGTTACCGGCCACACCGACTGGACGTACGGGGTGGATTTCGATCCGGACGGCAAACTACTAGCCTCGGGAAGCTACGATAATACGGTGCGCTTGTGGGATGTAGCTACTGGCAAACTGCACGGTGAGCCGCTCTACGGCCACAACGAACCTGTACGGGGGGTGGCGTTCAGCCCGGACGGCGAACTGCTCGCCTCGGCCGGTGCCGATAAAACAGTGCGCTTGTGGGATGTGGCTACAGGCAAACAGCACGGTCAGCCGCTTAAGAATCACACCGACTTGGTGATCGATGTGGCGTTCAGTCCGGACGGCGAACTGCTGGCCTCAGCCAGCGAGGATAAAACGGTGCGCTTGTGGGATGTAGCGAGTGGGGAACAGCTCGGTGAGCCGCTCAAAGCCCACACCGACAGGGTGAACGATGTGGCGTTCAGTCCGGACGGCAAACTGCTGGCCACCGCTAGCTGGGATGATACGGTGCGCTTGTGGGATGTAGCGACCGGCAAACCGCGCGGTAAGCCGCTAATCGGTCACGCGAACGGCGTGAGCGGGGTCGAGTTCAGTCCGGACGGCGAACTGCTGGCCACCGCCAATGGCGATAGTACGGTGCGCTTGTGGAATGTAGAGAGCGGCAAACAGCATGGTGAACCCCTCAAGGGCCACACCGCATGGGTGAACGGGATAGCGTTCAGTCCGGACGGCAAACTGCTCGCCTCAGCCAGCGACGATATGACGGTGCGCTTGTGGGATGTAGCGAGTGGCAAGCCGCATGGTGAGCCGCTCAAGGGTCACACCGCTTTGGTGCTCGACGTAGCGTTCAATCCGGACGGCAAACTGCTTGCGAGCACCAGCGTCGATAGTACGGTGCGCTTGTGGGATGTGTCAACCGGCAAGCCGCGAGGAGTTATCAAAAACTGAATGGAGTAGCTTTGTCGGAGCAGAGTTCGACTATGTGCGCACCTGATCACGTCTCCCAGCTGGCTAGGGCGCTCCATAAAGCCGAGAGGAGAGCTTGGCATGAATTGAACGTTTTCTAGCTTGCTCGGGCAAGAGGTGTATCACACGAAGTGTGGTACGGATCAGATTCCCAAGCAATGTGCACTTGATCGGATGGACGGAATCACAAGAGGGCGGAGGCTAAGAACCACGACGCCCCGCTAGGAAAGGAGGAGATCGCAGGATGCCGGCACATAAGTCTATTAGGGGGCCCTTGTGGTTGACCCTGGTGGCGGCGTTGGTCGCCGCAATAGTGATGTTATTTTTCGTGTTTGTGCAAAGGGGAGAGGCCACACAGGTGGCCAATGAGCACTCTTACGAGCCTAAGATAATAAGCGGTACGGCGGTGCCAAACGGCAAGTACTCCTTCGTGGCGGCGTTGCTGAACACGGCTAACGGCCGCGCGCCATTCCAGCAGCGGTTCTGCGGCGGTAGCTTGATCGACCAGGACAGTGTGTTGACCGCCGCTCATTGCGTGACCGGGCCCAGCGGCATCCCTGTTCTGCCTCGGCCGCTACGCATCACCGTCGGCCGAACGGTGCTCAACAGCGATCAGGGCCAGAAGAGCTGGGTCTCGAGGATCTTTGTCCACCCGCGCTACAACGGGGACACCTTGACTTATGACGCTGCGGTCCTGAAGCTGAGCAGTCCCGTGTCGGGTATCGCGCCGATCAAGCTCCCCAGCTCAAAGCAGAACTACCTGGAGAAATCAGGGCGCAAAGCGACGGTGGCCGGCTGGGGCAGCACAACCGCACGGCGAGCGTGCTTGCCTACCTTCGCCTCGCCTGCATATCAAGACCGGATGCGCCAGGCGCAGGTGCCGATCGTCTCTGACGCTAGGGCGGAGCAGGTTTTTCAGGATATTTGCCGGTTCAGCGACCTTAAATCTATCTACAAACCTTCCCTCATGGTCGCGGCGGGCGGAACTGGTAAAGACACCTGCCAGGGCGACAGCGGCGGGCCGCTATTCGTCGCTCGGCCGCCCGGCAAGTACACACAGATCGGGATCACCAGTTTCGGTCTGGGGTGTGGGCCTGAAGGGGTTCCCTCAGTGTACACTGAGGTGAACAACCCCTCCATCAGGAGCTTCATCACGAGGGTGGCCAGCGAGTGAGTAACTAACCCTTCGTACCGGGTAGCATCCGGCAGAAGAGGCCCACCATCGACGGGGAGTCCGCTTAGATAAGTGGGCTCCCCATTCGTCCATCTAAGCAGCTCATCGAAAATCAGAGAAGAGGACTTATTGCACTTTTCGGTAAGGCTCGCGCTGCGAAACGGGTGGCTCTCCTCGGCTACTCTCACGGTCGAGCTGGCGTCGGCGAGCCTGGGCACTCACCGCGCGGCCGCTCCCTGCACGGAAGCTCAAGGCGGCCTCGCCCTTCTTGCACACCGTGTTGGAATGAAAGAGCGGTGCCCTTGTGGTGATAGGGGAGGAAAGGAAAGTGGAAAGGCGCTGACTTGTTAGACGGTAACTGTGGAGGTATTACATAAAGGCTGGACAACAGCGAGGTAAATATTTGGTAACAGAGAGTACGTCTGAGCCAGGCCCTTACTCCCTGTATAGCGGTTCGCGGTGTAGTTAACCCACATTGCATCGACGTGCAGAACGCTTACATTGAACAGGTGCGTAAGTGTCCATAGGTCCATAGTAGACGTGGGGATCTATGCGTTCAGTAAGTATCATGGGTTGCATGAGGGGTTGCAAGTGTTGTACAACGGCGCCGTAGTGGAAGAAAGGGATCTCCCTATGCACGCTCTTTTTCGTATAAGTTCTGGTCTCGGAAGTTCGCATAGCCTCGATCCAAAGCCCTAAGCCCTCTACCAGCTTACCCTATCTTGGCGGGCGCATAATCCCCTGTGGTAGATCTGGTTTCTCTTGATACCCTGGCTGCTCTGAGCCGGGGCTATCCGCCTTTTGCGGCGCCCATCGCGCGCGAACTCCGTGCGCTAGCGTCTCGCACCGGGGCACTAGTGCACGTGTACATCCTCGCAGCGTCCCCCATAGTAGCGATCTATGGGGTCGGCAATCCACTTCTCGAAGCCGGGACCGCATTTAACGAAGTCTTTGTGATTCGGTTCATTGTTCGTGTTGAGGGTATCGTTGCCCTTGCCGCCATAGAGGCGATCGGTGCTTTTCGCTAACTTCTGACCGTCGAGTAGTGTATCGTTCCCACTATCGCCCCATATCTGGTCGGCGCCACCTAGGCCGTTCAGGCGGTCGTTGCCGCCCAATCCGCGGAGTTTGTCGTTATTGCCAGTGCCGTTGATTTTGTTGGGACCGTTTTCGCCTACCTTGTTGACCGCCCAAGCTACCCCCCAACCACCACCAGCATCGCCAACATCAACGCGAGCAGCAAAACTCCTCTTCTCGTACCTTTCTTCAAACCCGACTCCTTATGATAGTTAGTTCAACTCCTGTGCTCTGCTTGTTGTAGCGTCTCGCACCCCGCCTTCTGCGCTTTCCTCGACTGACGTTGCTTTTCAACCTGTGTTCACATCGCTCCCGCTGCGCGAGGCGGCTTCGCCTTTCTTGCAGCACACGGACCATTCTCACGCAGGCCAATGAATTCGCGATGAATTTAAGAGGATGTGCACCTTTTTTCGAGGTTTTGCGCGCTCGGAAGTTCACATGCTAAAGCGGTGGCACTATGAGTGTGCCTGATGCCAAGAATATGCCGGGAGGAGAGGAGCATCGTTAGGGGCGAGTTCGCCAGCTTACCTCCTTCCGGAACGGAGAAAAGCCCCCGGAGTCTTCTCTCTAGACACGCGAAAGGAGGTTAGAGGATCGTGTTCACACCCTTGTTCGGAAAGCCTCCATGAGCCGTGAGTCGGCCGCGGCTTCGCGCCGTTCCTGGGGTGTCATACTCTGTACCAATTGCTCCACCTTCGTGTAGTCTACGTAGGCGGGCCGTCGAGTTCCGCGCGCAGCGCGTGTATGCCGGGCCTTACGTTAGACCGGGCGAATAGCGAACCGTCTAGATACGCTTGTGGTGGCGTACATATCGGACCCTGCGCCCCTTGCGCCCTAAGCGTGGAGAAACTTGCCGCCAGCATCATCCCGAATCGCCATCGCGGCTCGACGGTCTTGAGCTCTGACTTGTCTCCCTTGAAGCAAGGAATACTATTGGCTTTGTTGTACGGGTCCTTGGGAACCCAGAGCTGTAAGGTAAAGGTGTCACCGATTAACGCCACGGGCCGAGCTCAGCGATATCGTAGAGGTCCTGCAGGTCGCTTTCCGACAGGGCGTCGTACAGCGGCTGCACCAGGTGCTGTTCCTCAGAGAGGGTCTCCACGTCCCAATTGATAGCTTGTTGATCGATTAGCGGACCGTCGAGCATGCCCTCCTCGACGAGCTCGGCGAGCTTCGGCACTACGTCGTCAAAAGTCACCGACCTCATCAGGATCTCGCGCAACGGCTGTCAGGCCGTCCCCTGGCGTCGCCCGAAATGCCTCGGGAGCTTCGCTGGGAAAGCCGTGGCCCCACCGCTCCAGCTCGCGCCTGCCCCATCGCGCCGCGGCGTTCGCGCGATTGCTGGGGCCGGCTGCTTGCCTAACGTGGCCGTCCCACCCAACCTCGACGGTGGCTTCCTCACCGCCTCTTGAGACGTGGAACAGGTAGGAGCTCCCATTCACCGCCTCGCGTGCGTAGGAGGCGACGCAATTGTTCATGCGCGCTCCCTCTTCGCAGACGTCCTTGACCGTTTCGAGGAAGGTCACGGCCTCTGCCAGCTTCGCCGGAAGGGGCACCGGCGGCTTGGTGGTCTCGCGGGCGCCTCCCAGCTCCGCGACGATCCTCTCGGCCTGAGAGCGCATCTCATTCCGGTGCCACGCTATGGCCTTCTCGGCCAGGCCGACGATGTTCCCGTGGTGCGCTTCGCGGCAGTCCAGCATAAAGTTCGCGGCAAAGATCACGTCGCGCGCCCTGCGTGGGCTCAACTCGTTGCGGGTATGCTCCGAGATGAGTCGCACCGCACGCACGATTCGATCGGGAGCGGCGCTCAGGAAGATCCGCTCGTGTAGATCCGGCTCGAGGAAATCCCTGTCAGCCAAGGTGCGGCCGTATGCGCAGGCCATGAGTAACCTCAAGCGCTTGGTGATGGGCGCCTCCAGACGCACTCTGTGAAGATACGGTACGAGAGTGTGGGGCACGCCCCCGGGGAGGTTCGTGAGCGTCCGGTCGAGACTCCGGTACGACTTGCCCGTCAGCGAGAAGAGTCCGCGCCAGTTCTGCATCCGCTCGATCGCGGTGGCGGCTTCGCGCCTAGGGGTAGGCATGCGCAGGAGGACGTCTACACTGGCGCCATAACGTTGCTCGACCATCTCCGCGAGGGTGGTGTACTCTGCCGAACGCCGCATCTCCTCGTACGCCTGCCTATGCTCTACCTCCGCAGGCTTCGGGAACCTGTGCAGGTTTACGAGCGCTATGCCTGCGGCACGGTGGTTGGCGAGGTCCTCGAGTAGATAGGGAGCCTCGGACCTTGATGTGGCGTAGAAGCCCGGGTCGAGCAGGTCCCCGGGGGTGGTGAGGGTGGCGGCGAACACCGTGCCCTGCACGCGGAACGCCTCGGGAGAGGCTAGCGCCAGCTGGCGCTTGTACCAGCTGTGCAACCGCTTGCCGATCGCAGTTCCGGTTCGGCGCCCCAGCCACGGCGGCAGCCAGTGCGGTACGTAGCCATCTCGCCGACGGTACCACTCGCCCATAAGGCCGTGGGCCACCTCTTGCGAGAGCCGGTGGTAGTCGAAGAGGCCGAAGTAGTTGACCTCCGTCTCTTCGGGGTCGGAGGGCCTTGCGCCGGTGTACTCCACCCCGAACCCCCTCCCGGCGCACGCCAGCCCTACCGTAACGGTGGTGCGCCCCTCGCCCTTAATGAGCAGAGTATTTGCGCCGACCTCCTCGAAGCGGTAGCGGGAGCGAGCGTGGGCACTCTGTAGGGCGTCGATCGGCGCGTTTGCTGGTCTTGCGTCTATTAGTTCCATTAGGTTAGTCCTCCTCATCCCGAATCTGTAGCCTGGACAGCCCCCACTTGTTGGTATGTCCAAATTGCTCACGCAACGCGATGGCGGCGCGGCAAAACGACGGGGGGCTGGAAGGCAGCTCGACTGCACAATATCTCTTACGGCTAACCGACATTGTTGATCTGCTTATCGGCTATGTTGATCTGCGTCATGGCTGTTCCTTTCAGTAGCTTGCGGATCTGAGCCAACGCACGGATCGCCGAGAGGTGGCGTCTGTGCGCTCGATCTAGCCTCTTTTGATGATGCTCTGCTTGCGGTATGCTCAAGTTACGCATGTTCTGAGCGTAAAGTGCCTCGAAGTATTGCATCTCGAGCCATGTGACGACTACGCGCTCAGAAAGCAGCCACTCCAACGGAGAGGAGTTTTTGCCTGCGATCTCCTTCCTCGAGGCCTCCAGCTGGCATCGAATGAGTTCTTTTGCCGCCAGATCATCCTCCTTGGTCATCACCTCGATCAGGGCATCCTCGGCGATCCGGGCGACGTCCGCGAACTGCCGGGCGAGATCGGGGTGCTCACTCAGGATCTGCCGGAGCTTGGGAAGAGCGTCCTCCTCGCCCTTCTGTGCCTTGCCGAGAAGGTCTCGCAGCTTCTCGACGGCTTTCCCAGACTCTTCTAGCCCTGCCTGGCTTATCGTCGACCTATCCGGTGCTGATGAGTCTCCCACCAGCCGCGATTTATTGATGATATTCTTTGGGCTCACGTTTTCTCCTCCATTCTCCTCTTTGGTGTCTCCTGAATCCGGCACTCAGAAGCGCTGCTTGACACAAAATATCCGTGGCTTCGCAGAGTTGCTCGATCGGGGCCACAAGTGCTTCCAACCTGTCGCGCTCTTCGTTCCACAAACCAGCCTCTTGTTCTCGCCGCCGACGCTCCTGAGCGTCTTGAAGGGCTGCGATGTGCCCGAGGACACCCCCACCTACGTACTCCCTCACCACTCGGCCGCCGACCTTCCTGGTGCGCGTGTAGTAGAGTCCGCCTCTTTCTCGCCTTTCCCATCCCATATCGACACATCAGTTACGAAAGCGGTGCAGCTGGCATGGGGTAACACAACAGTGGACGAACCTGAGCATCCTCCCGTTCTCGCGGTTGCTCGCTCTTGCCGCTCATCGAGTAGTAGATTGCTTGAGATTTGGGCAAGGACCGGGGCGCCAGCATCCAAGCCCCGAGGGGTCTCAAACTGATGTACGTCCACTGCCCGCAGGTTTCCATGGTGATACTGGCGGGCTTCAGCACTAGCTTCTTGTTCATGGCCTTTACTCCTTCTCCGCCCATGAGTCACAGACCTGGGTTTCGGCGTCTACCGGCACTCGCTTGTCCTCGCTTACACCAATGTTGATAGCCTCTCCCCCTACCGTCTTCATGGCCTCGTCGACCAAGGTTGCCGCAGCGGCGGCATGCTCCTCTGGGACGGTGCACAGAACCTCGTCATGCACGAGGCCCACGATCTCAAGGCCTGGCACCACCTCGCGCCGTTCGTAGAGGGCGACCACGATGGCTTTCAAGACGTCCGCGGCGGTCCCCTGTATTGGTGAGTTGAGGGCTTGGCGGTTGGTCTGGAGGTTCAACCGTCGACGCCCGAGCGCCGTGTAGGATACGCGGGTACCCCTGTTGAACTTAGTGATGGTGTTTTCGCGCCACCGAGCCACGTCAGGATAAAGCTCGAAGAATGGATCCCAAAACTTCCGCCGAACCTCATCCTCGGTCATTGACTTTCCGGTGATGGACTCTGCCCGCCTCGCAAACCCGGCGAGCCCCTGGCCGTAGAGCAACCCGAAGACGAGGGCCTTGGAGAGCTTGCGCTCATCTTTTGTCACTTCCGCGGGGTCCTTGCCCAAAAGCTTCGCGGCGGTAGCCTCGTGCATGTCCTCGCCCGTGATGAATTTCTGTCGGAGCGCCTCGTCTCCGGAGAGGGCGCACATAACCCGCACCTCGATTTGTGAGAGATCCGAGACGATGAGCTTGTGTCCGGGTGGAGCCGCGAAAGCTCGCCGGAGAGACTCAGGGACGCCCTGCATCGGCGGCTTCTCGCACGCCATGCGGCCCGTCTCCGCCTCGACTTGCTTCCACCTCGCATGCACCCGTCCGCCCTCGACCTTTGTATTGCGGAACCTCTTATCGACGTCGCCGGCTTTTCGCAGAGCGCTCAAGGCGTCGGCCAGCGGGTGGTCGGTTTTGGCGAGGGTGGCTTTATTAGTGTCGGCGACGTTCGCTCCGGCAACCTGGAAGGCCCACCGCGCTTGCTCTGGGCTGTTCCAGTTGACCTTATGCGTGCGCTCCTTGGGTACCGTCTTGCTCTTAGTGTTCCGGGTGCTGAATTCCTCGGGGAGAGGCTCGGTAACGAAACTATCGAGGGTCTCGACCAGCTCACCCGCGGCCCTCTTAGACTCGGCTACGCACTCGGCGAAAGTCTCCTCGTCGACGGGCATCCCGAGAACCGCCATCTCGGCGACGACCTTAACCATCTGGTTTTCCAGGTCGACGACATTGTCGAGGCGCTCACTCTTTTTCACCCGCGCGTAGAGGACGTCGTGCAGTTCGTGGAGGTGCTCAACGTCGGCGGCCGCGTAGGTGAATATCTCGGGGGTAAGCTCCCCGAACCAGTCAGCGTCTTGCTCTTCCTTTGAGATCTCGACCTCAAGGAGCCTTTTCAAGAGGTCCTTGAGATTGGCGGTCTTATTCGTACCCGCGTAGTAAACCTGCGCGACGAGCATAGTGTCAGCGACGGGGCCGCGGTGAACGTAGCCGTACTTGGCCCGTAGAACCGCGAGGTCGTATGCGGCGTTATGGAGGATGACGTGCTTGTCGGCGAGTGCCTCCAGGAGGAGGGTGGGGTAGACGACCGTGGTATCGACGAGGGAGGGAGTTCCGGCGGCCGTCTTGACCTGGATCAACCGGACCCGATCTTCCCTGACGTCTAAACCCGAGGTCTCGGTGTCGAGTGCCACCATCCCCGCGGCGGTGTTCATCTCCTCGCAGACTCGCGCGAGATCGTCCTCGGTGGTCACGTATTCGTAGGCAAGTGGATCAAACTCCCGAAGTTGATCCACTTGATGATCCACTTGAATTGTGGTTCCGCTTGTATCATTCGTGTCGTCGGTTCGTAGGTCGTCAGAGGGGGTTTGATCCACTTGATCCAGTTGATCCACTTGAGTGAATTGGCTTATATAAGCCTTTTCCTTCGTAGTAGTAGTGGTTGTGGGGGGGGCCGCCGATCCAAGTGGATCATCCTTGGTCCACTTGCCTGCGAGGTGCCCATTGGCGTTGGTCGAGGGGGCAAGTGGATCAACTGGATCATGTGATCCACTTGCAGGTGACGAACCCGCAAATCCGCCGTCTGCACCGTCGTCTGGAGGCAGGGACCAATACCAAACCGTGCCGCGTTTTACCGGGTTGACACCGAGTGCAACTTTCGCCCTCTTGAGCGTTCCCCACGCTACCCCCACAGACTCCGCCTCGGATTTGACATCGGCTGCTGGCTTCTCTCCGGTGGCGAGAATCTCCCGGAGAAAGTCCTTGGCCTCGTCCATCGCCGAACGCTCCTGCTCTTCGACCTGTGGCTTGAGGATGTCTTTGGCGTTCATTTCGGTGACGCCCTTGTAAACGATCACCGCGGCGTGCGGGTTATGCGGGGCTGATGTCACCTGGTAAGCCAAGCTCTCCGGTGGCATCGATAGGTTGTGTTTCTGGCTAGCGAGTACGCGGAGTGCCTCATCTGTGGGGTGCGGACCCACCACAAGGCCGCTACGGGCGGCGCCGATGATGCCGATGGATCCGCCGCCGCGGTACAGAACGTTGCCTCCGGGCGTCTTATTGAGGTGTCGGACTATTACGACGGCGGCGCCGGTCCGCTCCGCAAGCTGTTTGAGGGGCTTGAGGGCCGAGCGCACGTCTTTGTCCGAGTTGCTGTTGATGTTCTCCCCGAGGAAGGCCATGATCGGGTCGACGATCACGAGCTTGGCGCCCACCTGCTTGATGGCCCGCTCCAGTTCGGGGAGGTCCTCCGGGATGCCGAACGGGTTATCGTTACCGAGTATGATGACCTTTTTTGGATCCCCATCGGCAGCGTCGAAACGGGGCCTGATCGTGTCCCCAACGCCGTCTTCGGCGGAGAGGATCACCACCCCGGCTTGCGGGAAGGTCTTACTGAACCCGTAAGGCATCGGCCTACCCGTCGTGACCCGCGCTGCTAGGTCTGTGGTGAGCACGCTCTTACCGTTGTCGGGATCGCCGTCAAGGACCGTGATCTTGCCGAGGGGGATGCGCCCCTCCCATAGCCACTCTACGGTTTCGGCCTGGACCTCAGAGAGGATGATGCCCACCGGGATGGCCTCGATATCGGGATATCCTTGGGCCATCTTAGAGAGGTCGAGGATCTTACCGTAGGCTGCGAGGTAGTCGTCTATGCCGGTCTTGGTGCCGCGGTACCTCTCCGGCCAGAGGAGGTACTTGACCAACGCGCCTCGCCCCTGCAGGAAAGAGGCCAGTTCTTGCAACGCCTTTTGCACGTTTGGGTTGACCATCACGTCAGCGTCAAAGGCTATAACCGCCTCGCGCCCGTAGAGTTTGACCTCCTCCCAATCTTCTACGACCCGCCAGCACTGCACACCCTGTAGGGCGATGCAGCATTCGCCGACGCTTGCGAGGGCATCCGCTTTCTTGTCGCCCTCGGTGATGTAGAGGGTCTTTTGGACATCTCGCATCATCGGGACGGCTCGCGGCGGGACGCTCAGACGTACTCCCGTACCTGCTGGGGTCTCGTACTTCCGTGGACGGCTCTTGCCGTTGCGCTCTTCTATGAGCGGATTATCCGGCTTGAT
>Ga0126304_10000907_pt1 | contig 13124 bp, 17 predicted proteins | sample Plot25_FD_92538 | JGI IMG/M metagenome (GOLD analysis project Ga0126304, IMG submission 92538) | Serpentine soil microbial communities from UC McLaughlin Reserve, CA, USA - Plot25 | ecosystem: Environmental > Terrestrial > Soil > Grasslands | place: USA: UC McLaughlin Reserve, Lake County... | reverse complement strand
TCGTCGAGGCTGGACAGGGAGGTCGGGTCCGCGACGATCTCCCGTACCCCGTCCACGTCGACCGCACGCACGGCGATCCGTAACTGGAGTGGAGCGTCATGCGTGTCGACCACAAGTGTTCCGACCGGATCCACCTCGATGACCGTCTGCCCGCCCCACGCGGGCCCGACCTCCGCGTCGACACCGAGTGGGCCGACCTCCGCCTTCGTCGTCCCCGCCACGACGAGGGCGAGCCAGGCTCCGAACAGGCCGGCAACCACGATGGCCACCCACGGCGCAGCCCGCCGAGCCCAGGCCGGAAGCCAGGGCAGCGCCGGCGTCGCGGGTGCGATCATCCACTGTTCGTAACACAGAGCCGCCGTCTCGTGTCGGCGTGTCACCCGCGAGACTGTCATCGTGCTCGAACTAACTCCCACCGAGTTCGAAGATCTGGTGTCCGAGGCGCTGGACAAAATCCCGCCCGAACTCGCCAAGGTGATCGACAACGTGGTCGTGCTGGTCGAGGACGAGGCGCCGGTCGACAACGCGGGCCTGCTCGGCCTCTACGAGGGCACGCCACTGACCGAGCGGGACGGCTGGTACGCAGGCGTGTTGCCCGACACGATCCGGCTGTTCCGGCTGCCGATCCTGCGAATCTGCGAGTCGTACGAGGATGCGGTGGATGAGGTCCAGATCACCGTCGTGCACGAGGTGGCTCACCATTTCGGCATCGACGACGACCGCCTGCACGAGTTGGGGTGGGGTTGACGTACGTAGCCCCCGACCCTTGGGCCGGGGGCTACGCCACGAGGTAGGACGCCGAACCGGGAACGCCTCTCGGCGCAAAGGCCGCACGTAGCGGCTAATAGTGGGACCCGGGGTTACCGCGGTTTGACGCCCAGCGAGAGTCCCGGAGGACCGTCGCCGGTATCAGAACATAGCCGAAAGCAGGCTTGTTCCCAAGCGCGAGCCGTCAGGTGAGATCGTTCTGGCGCCACAGCAGAGCCGCATGTTCGAGCTCCTGGGCCATCCGCAGGTTGCCGTCGGCGAGCCGGGTCTGTCGGGTTGCCTCGTCCTCGTCCACGCAGTCGTCCGCGAGGTGGGCTCGGCCGGCCGCGACGACCCGGCAGAAGGCAGCGGCGCGCTCCAGCGCCACGGCGAAGTCGCCGTCGAACGCGCTTGTCAGCACGGCGTCGCCCATCTCGGCTACCTCACGAGGGCCTGGTGGCTCGGCGACGCCGGCGACGGCCGTCGACACCTCCGCCACCCGCTGCCCGGCGGCGAACAGGCGTGCGGCCTCGACCCCGTCACGGTGAACCCACGTGCGCAGCAGGTACAGCGACCACAGAGTGCCGGGCAGCGTGCCGGCTCCGGCGTCGCACCACAAGGTGGCGATGTCGTCGATGCCGACGTCGTCGGCGAGCTCGATCAGCCGGCGGGTGCGCTCGGGATCGGGCCCTTCGTCACGGCCCACACGCAGGACCGCCGCCGCCGTGGCGTGCGCGACCATCGCCCGGTCAGCCGGGTCCGGGTCGCCGGGCAGTTCGGACCATACCGGCCGCAGCAGCGGTCGGGACGGACGGTCCTGTTCCTCAGGACGCCACTCGGTCACCCCTCCATTGTGTAGCGCATCCGGAGACGAACATGAATGCCCGGGCCGGACGCGTGTCAGTCGCAGGGCGGCACGCCGTCGTCGAAGCTGGTCTGATCCAGCAGTGTCCGCAGTGTCGAGACCGGCACGGCTAGCGACCGGGTGGCGTCCTCTGTTGCCGCATAGACGACACCGACGACCTGGCCCGACTCGTCGTACATCGGACTTCCGGACGAGCCAGGCACGGCGGGGGCGTCGGTGACGATGATCTGCTCGGCATTGGCGTCGAGCGGGTCGGCTTCGTATCGGAGGACGGTTCCGGTACTCGACGTCAGCCGCTCACCGCCGGGGTAGCCGACGACCTCGATGGGGTCGCCGGGCTCGGGGTCGGCCTCCGCAAGCGTGACCGCTGCCGGCAGCGCGGACCGAGTCCTGACGATGGCGAGGTCGGCCACGATCGCCGAGCCGGCCGTCTCGACCAGCAGATCCTGGCCGTCGTAGGTGCTGACCTGCATCGTCTCGGCTCCCGCGACGACGTGCCGGTTCGTCACCAGCACATCCTCGGAGACGGCGAATCCGCTGCCGGTGCTCACGCCACCGCAGCCCACGTTCCGAACCCGTACGGCTACGCGTTCGGTGGTGCGGAACCCGTCAGGCGAGAGGGTCGTGGTGCCGGGAGTGGGCGTCTGGACGGCAGTCGTGTCGCCGATGGCCACCGGGTCGGGTAGCGGCGGCAGGTCCGGAAGCTCGCTGCAGCCGGAGAGCAGTACGACCGAGACGGCTGCCGCGAGGAGGGACTGCCTCATTCGATCCCCAGCTGACGCTTGATCTCTTCGCTGCCCTCCAGCGCCTGGGCGCAGGCGTCGCTCACGTCGCGGGCGAACGCCGACACCGAGGCGGGGTCGAAGGCCTCGATGTCCTCGAGGGCCGTGATCAGCTGATCCTGGCCGCGTACGCACACCTCGAGCTGGTTCGCCACCCCGACGACGTCGCCCGCCACCAGGCGCGCCACTTCGCGTTCGTCGGCCGTCTGGGCCTTCTCGTTCGCCAGCGTCGTGATCCGGTCCTGCGCCTCCCGGAGCTGCTCCTCGGTGGCGGCCAGGTCGCGCTGAGCCTGGTCGAGCTCTCCGCTGAGGCTGTCCCGCTCCGCGGCCAGCTCGGTTGCGACCGGCTCGAGGCGGTCGGACTCGGCCATCCACTCGTCCGTCGTCCGCCACAGGTAGGTCGCGAGAGCGGCGGCCGCGATGAGGAGCAGCCCCAGCAGGACAGCCGTGATCGGTAGCCAGCGCGGCCCGCGTCGACGCACCCCTCGTCCGGCGATGGCGTCGTCGGCCCGCCGCAGCGAGACATCGACCTCACGTTCGAGGTTCTCGAGCGCGCGCGTCTCGTACGGCGGTTCCGTGTCGTCGTTCGGCCGTCTCTGCGTCATGGGCCAGCTCCTGCGTGGCGGAATTCGACCGTGAAGGCAGGCTAGTCCGGCTGCGCGGGCCGGGGGCGCCGGCCTCGCGGCTCACGTCACGACCTCCCCGTTCGGGGGTCTTACGCGCGACGCCTTGCGTGCCTAAGGTGGCGAGCAAGGCGTGAGCCACGAAGGGATGCCCGTGGGCAGCACGAATGATCCCTGACGAACGTGCCGGAGGGTTCGGCTCGCACCAGCGCGCCCCGCCCTCCTGACCGCCGGTTTCCCCGAAGTGAAGGAGGAGAAGTGCCGAGGATCAGCGTCACTGTCGACGGCGTCCGGCACGAACACGACGTCGAGCCCCGTGTTCTGCTCGTCCACTATCTGCGGGAGCGCGTCGGCAAGGTCGGCACCGTCGTCGGGTGCGACACGTCCAACTGCGGCGCCTGCACCGTCCTCGTGGACGGCGAAAGCGTGAAAAGCTGTTCGGTTCTTGCCGTCCAGGCCGACGGTTCGGAGGTCAGGACGATCGAGGGCCTGGCCGCCGAGGACGGCGGCCTACACCCGTTGCAGCAGGCGTTCCACGAGTGCCACGCGCTCCAGTGCGGCTACTGCACGCCAGGCATGATCATGGCCGCGGTCGATCTCCTCGAGAACAACCCGGAGCCTTCCGAGCAGGAGATTCGCGAGGGCCTGGAGGGCAACCTGTGCCGATGCACCGGCTACCAGAACATCGTCAGGGCCGTGCAGCTGGCCGCAAAGGCCGGCTCGCGTGAGGCCGAAGCCCACGAGGAGGTGCCGGTATGACGGCCACCGCCGAGGGCCGACTTGCCGAGGTCGGTCAGGCGCGCCGCCGCCGCGAGGACGCTCACCTGATCACCGGCCGCACCCTATGGACCGACAACATCACGCTTCCCGGCATGCTGCACCTGGCGATATTCCGTAGTCCGGTGGCGCACGCCACGATCACGAACGTCGACGTCAGTCCGGCCCGCCAGCGCCAGGGTGTCGTAGCAGCGTTCAGTGGAGCGGACCTCGCCGACGACTGGGGACCGCTACCGATGGCCTGGACCGTGTCCGAGGACCAGAAGTCGCCACCGCACTTTCCCCTCACCGCAGACAAGGCGCGCTTCGTCGGGGACGGCGTCGCTGTCGTGGCGGCAACGAGTCGCGAAGCCGCCGTCGACGCGCTGGAAGCGATCGAGTTTGACTTCGAGACCCTCCCCGCGGTGGTCGACATGGAGGCGGCGCTCGGCGACGGTTTGGCACTCGTGCACGACGATGTTCCGACGAACCGCTGCTTCACCTGGCGGGAGAGCCACGGCGACTACGCCGCTGCCCGAGACCGTGCCGAGGTCGTGCTGAACCGCCGATTCGTCAACCAGCGGCTCATCCCGAGCGCCATCGAGCCACGCTCGGTCGTGGTCCAGCCCAGCCCCGCTACTAGCGAGTTCACCCTCTGGTCGTCGACCCAGGTCCCGCATTTCGTCCAGATCTTCCTGTCCCTGACCTGCGGGATCCCACAGCAGAGCATCCGGGTCATAGCACCCGACGTCGGCGGCGGCTTCGGCTCCAAGCTCGACGTGTATGCCGAGGAGGCGCTCTGCCTCACCCTGGCGCAGAAGCTGGGTGTCCCGGTCAAGTGGACCGAGACCCGCAGTGAGAACTGCCAGGTCACCATCCACGGCCGCGACCTCCTCCAGGACGTCGAGATCGCCGCCATGCGCGACGGCACGGTTCTCGGCCTCAAGGTCGACCTGACCGCCAACATGGGTGCCTACCTGCAGCTGCTCACGACGTGCATCCCGCTGCTCGGCCGGTACATGTATCCCGGCATCTACAAGTTCGAGGCACACGATCTCTCGTGCACGGGCGTGTTCACCAACAAGACGCCGACCGACGCCTACCGGGGTGCGGGCCGGCCGGAGGCGACGTACGTGATCGAGCGGATCATGGACGAGCTCGCCGCCGAGCTCGGGACGGATCCGATCGAGCTGCGCCGCAAGAACTGGATCCGCCACGACGAGTTCCCGTACACGACGGTCGCCGGCCTGGAGTACGACTCCGGCAATTACGAGGCCGCTACCGCCCGTGCCCTCGAGCTGCTCGGTTACGACGAGCTGCGCGCGGAGCAGGAGCGGCGCCGCGCTCGCGGCGACGTCGTCCAGCTCGGCATCGGCGTCTCGACGTACACCGAGATGTGTGGCCTCGCGCCCTCGCGTTGGCTGGGCAAGGAAGGCTACGTCGCGGGTGGCTGGGAGGCGGCCACCGTGCGAGTGCTTCCCCTCGGGAAGGTCGAGGTCGTCACCGGCACCTCGCCGCATGGGCAGGGCCACGAGACGACGTTCGCCCAGGTCGCGGCCGACGCGCTCGGGGTGGCGTTCGACGACGTCGTCGTGGTCCACGGCGACACCCGGACGGCCCCGCTCGGGCTCGACACCTACGGATCGCGGTCGCTCGCCGTCGGTGGCATGGCCATCGTCCGAGCGAGTGAGAAGATCGTCGAGAAGGCCCGTGCGCTCGCCGCCCATCAGTTGGAGTGCGACCCGGATGACCTCGAATTCGCCGGCGGGAGGTTCAGCGTGAAGGGCTCGCCCGACACCACGAAGACCATCCAGGAGCTCGCGTTCGCGTCGTTCGTCGCTCACGATCTGCCGGAGGGTGCCGCTCCGATCCTTACCGCTGACGCGGTCGTCGATCCCGAGACGTTCTCGTTTCCGCACGGTACCCATCTCGCGCACGTCGAGGTCGACACCGAGACCGGAATGGTCGAGCTCAAGCAGTACGTCGCCGTCGACGACGTCGGCAAGGTCGTCAACCCGCTCGTCGTGGAGGGACAGGTCCACGGTGGCGTCGCGCAGGGCATAGCACAGGCCCTGTTCGAGGGTGCCGTCTACGACGAGGACGGCAACCTTCTGACCGGCACGCTCGTGGACTACCTGGTGCCCAGCGCCGCGGACCTCCCGTCGTTCACGACCGACCGCACCGAGACGCCGTCGACCACGAACCCGCTGGGGGTGAAGGGAGTCGGCGAAGCCGGCACGATCGCGTCGACACCGGCCGTCGTCAACGCTGTGGTCGACGCGCTGCGCCCGCTCGGCGTCGACGACGTCGAGATGCCCTGCACGCCCATGCATGTCTGGCAGGCGATCGGCGCTGCTTCCGGAGGTGCGAAATGATCCCCGCGGAGTTCTCGTACCTACGACCGGCGTCCGTCGACGACGCGGTGGCCGCCCTGCGCGAGCGCGGCGACAACGCCAAGGTTCTCGCCGGCGGCCAGAGCCTGATCCCATTGCTGCGGATGCGCCTGGCATACCCCGGGCTCCTGGTCGACGTCGGCCGGATCGACGAGATGCGGGGAGTCCGCGACGACGGCGACCGATTGGTGATCGGCGCGGCGACCACGCACGACCAGGTGTTGCGCGATCCGCTGGTGCGCACGCACTGCCCTGTGATCGCCGAGGTGACGGCGACCGTCGCCGACCCGGCGGTTCGGCACCGTGGAACGTTCGGCGGCTCCATCGCGCATGCCGATCCAGCGGGCGACCTGCCGGCACTCGCGCTCGCCATCGACGCGGCCATGGAGATTGCCGGCGCCGGCGGACGGCGCACGGTCGGCGCTGAGGAGTTCTTCGTCGACTACCTGCAGTCGGTCGTGGGGCCGGACGAAGTGCTGGTGTCGGTCTCGGTCCCGAAGCTCGGCGACGGCTGGGGTCACCGCTACGAGAAGTTCCAGTCGGTGGCTCAGTCCTGGGCCCTGGTGGGGGCCCTGGCGATGGTCCATCGTGCGAACGGTTCGATCGACGAGGCGCGGGTCGGGCTGGTCAACATGGGGCCGACGCCGCTGCGGGCGCGCTCGGTCGAGCAGGGGCTTACTGGCGGCGATGCGACCGCGGAGGCGGTCGCCGCGGCCGCCGACCAGGCGCCGGCCGGAACGAGCCCGACCAGCGACCCGCATGCGTCGGCCGACTTTCGCACTCATCTCGCTCGGGTGCTTACCCGGCGGGCGGTCATCGCGGCGGCAGGGATCTAGGCCGATGCAGCTCGAGCACCAGTTCTCCGTGCCGGTTCCGGTCGACCGCGCCTGGGAGGTACTGCTCGACGTCGAGAGGGTCGCGCCATGCATGCCAGGGGCGACCGTCGAGAGTGTCGACGGAGACTCGTTCACCGGGCAGGTCAAGGTCAAGGTGGGCCCGATCACCGTGTCGTACGCAGGGAAGGCGTCCTTCCTGGAGAAGGACGCCGCGGCACATCGGGCCGTGGTGTCGGCCAAGGGACGCGAGACCCGAGGGTCCGGTACAGCGGCGGCAACGGTAACGGCCTCGATGACCGCCGACGGCGATTCGACCCGAGTGAATGTCGTCACCGACCTCGCGATCACCGGAAGACCCGCCCAGTTCGGGCGGGGGGTCATGAACGACGTCGGGAACAAACTGCTCGGTCAGTTCGCCGACTGCCTGGCCGACCGACTGGCCGGGGCTGGGGACGCGCGAACGCCGGCGAACGGCGGCGGCGACGCGCAAGCCTCGACACGAGCCGCCGAGTCTGCGGAGGCGGCCGAGTCTGCGGAGGCGGACGTGTCCGCGGAGACCGCCGAGTCCGCCGGGGACCAGCCACGGGCAGCCGAGTCGTCAGATGACTCGGGCCGGGACCGTGAAGGCCCTCGGGAGTCCCGACCTACGCCCGAGGCGATCGACCTGCTCGGCGTCGCGGGTGGCTCGGTCGCCAAGCGGGTGGCACCGATCGCCGTCCTCATCGCCGTCCTGGTGCTGATCTGGTGGTTGGTGGGCCGCAGGCGTTCGTAGACATGGGCCGCGGATGATGGACCGGTGGCCAGGAACCGCTCGAATGAACGAACGTCCACCACACCGACCCGGTACTAGCGCGACCAGCGGGGCCCTCGTACCCTGACGGATTGCACGGAAGAGCCTGAACCGCCGAGAAGGGGAATCGTGCACGTCCGCTACGCCGTCTGTGCTGTCGTCGGCGCAGCGCTCACGGTCAGCCTTTCGGCGTGCAAGCTCGGCGACTCCGACGAGACGTTCACCGTCGTCACCGAGTCCACGACCGAACCGTGGCCTTGGGAGACCGCCCCTCCCACAGCAACACCGACCCCGACTCCGACCCCAACGCCGACTCCCACGCCCACCCCGACTCCGACCCCAACGCCCACCCCTACACCCACCCCGACCCCGACCCCGACTCCGACGCCGGAACGGCCTCCGTCGCTCGCGGACCTCGAGGCAGAGGTCGTTGAGCTCTCCAACGACGAACGTGCGAAGGACGGTTGCGAGGTCATGCTCCGCACCGACGACCGACTGGTCGCGGCAGCCCGTGGACACAGCATCGACATGGCGACGCGGAACTACTTCGACCATGAGAGTCCCGAGGGTGAGGGCCCGGGTGAGCGCGCTGCGGAGCAGGGCTACACAGACTGGTCCGGCGAGAACATCGCCATGGGCTACCCGACCCCGGAGGCGGTCGTCGCAGGCTGGATGGACAGCCCCGGCCACCGTCGGAACATCCTGGATTGCAACTCGGTTGCGATCGGCGTCGGCGCCGCCGACTCTGAGGATCCCGACCGCGGGATCTACTGGACACAGATGTTCGGCCGGACGTAGCGCTCGACCACAGTCAGAACTCGGCAGCCTCACCGGTTTCGACGACCGTCACCGTGGTCCCGTCGAGGGCAAGCTGCCGGAATCGCTCGTACTGCGGTTCGGGCATGGCGAGTACCGCCTCGTGGATCGGAACGGCGACTCGGGGCGCGACCGCACGTAGGTAGTCGACGGCCTCGGCGATCTTGAGCCACGGCGCACCGACCGGAAGTCCCAGCACATCGACTGGGACATCGGGCACGGTGAAGGCGTCGCCCGGATGGAAGAAGCGGCCTCCGACGAGATAGCCGACGTTCGGGACGATCGGAACGTCAGGATGGATCACCGCATGGTCCGTTCCGAAGACGGCGATCTCCGTGCCCACGTCGAACGGCTCACCGGCATGCACGGCACGCGCATCGATCCCCTTCTCGGCCAGGATGCCGACGGTGGCGTCGTCGGCATGCAGGGTCGCGTCAGGGTTGGCATCCAGCAAGGGCACCAGTCGCTCGGTGTCGATGTGGTCCGGATGCTGATGGGTGATGAGCACAGCAGTGAGTCCGGTCAGGCTCTCGAAACCGTGCGAGTAGACGCCCGGGTCGACCAGCACGCGTCCGCCGCCGTCTTCGATGAGCACACAGGAGTGTTCGTACTTGGTCAGCCGCATGAGTTCACCGTACGACGATCGGGTGCGCCGGAGCATTCCTGGCGGCCGGCCGGGATAGGCTCGAACGCAGTGCCGGGCGACCACGAACGAGTCCCTGTGCGGGGGCCTCTAGCTCAATTGGCAGAGCAGCGGACTTTTAATCCGCGGGTTGTCGGTTCGAGTCCGACGGGGCCCACCTCGTTGTTGTTTGGTTCCGCCTGATGCGTGACATGTTGGCTTCGGTTGTGGAGTTACGTGGCTCTGGCTGATGGGTGACGCTGGCTCCGCCTGTTCCCTGACACTTCCCGGCATGCTGGTGGAGCTGAGTGTCGTGGAGCAGCGGTATCAGGCGGTGCTTGCGGTGATCCGTGATGGTGTTCCGATCGTGCAGGTGGCGCATCGGTTCGGTGTGTCGCGCCAGGCAGTGCATCGGTGGCTATAGCATCCCAGCGCCTCGTCAGCGTCGTCGCTGTCGCCGGCCGGTGACTCGTTGATCAAAAAAGGGCCTGGTGTAATCGCCCGAGCGCGGGACGATCGCGCTCACCGTCTTGCACTTCGGGACCTACCTGCGCAAGCACGGCTGACACACCCGATCGAGCGCGACGCCCACCGGTGCCGGCGGATACCCTGACGCGGGGCCGGTCTCCGCGGTTCTCCGGCGGCAGCTGACACCAGCAGGTAGAGGGCTAAGCAGCGGACGATTGAGCCATGTGTCCGGCGGTCGCACGTCGGCCCCGACGCCGTCCGCTCGAGCGAGAGGAGTTCTAGTGAGAACGCTCTACACCGCCGCTTGCGTGGGGGCCATCCTGCTCGGCGGCGCCACCTCCGCGTTCGCTGACCCTCACCCGTCCCAGGGGGCGAACAGCGAGGGGCGTAACCCTGAGGGCTTCGGAGCGGGTCCGCATTGTCACGTCCTCATCACCGACCACACCCCGTTCGACTCCACGCCAGCGTTTCCGTCGCACACGGCCCATCTGGCGTCCGGCGTCGGGCACGTGTTCGCCGCCGATCCGAACTGCGACGGTCTGCCCGGTTCCTGAGTGCCGGCCTCAGCGCAGCCGGGTCGCGATCGCCGCGGCAACGGTCGACGCCGAGTTGGCGGCGACGTGTACGAGCGCGGGCGCCAGCAGGCTTCCGGTCCGCTGCCGTAGGCCGGTCAGCAGGGCCCCGGCCAGGGCTGTAACGGCGACGGAGGCCGCGACCGCCGCGGTCGTGCGGATGGGACTGGCGGCCGCCTGATTGATGCGGAGGGCGTCCAGCGTCGGACGGATGTGCCACACCCCGAACAGCGCGCTGGTCGTGGCGACGGCACCGGGGGTGGAGAGCACGCGGGAGAACAACGAGAGCAGCACCCCGCGGAAGGCGACCTCCTCCCACAGCACCGTTCCCACGGGAACCCGCACGACCGTCTGGTAGCCGACCTCCTGCCAGGTGAGCCCGGCGACACGGGCGTCGCGCAGGCATGGCCGGGTGGCGGGTGTGGCAGCGGCGACCGCGACGCCGTAGACCACCACGGCACCGAGCAACGCACCCAACCTTGCGCCGGCGGGAGCCCGCGCCGGCGCAAGCCCCAGCTCGCAGGGCGACAGGCCGCGACCTCGGGCAATCGCCAGCAGCATGGCGGTGGCAGCCAGGTTCGCCGGGACGTACCGGCGACGGTGCCACGGCCGATTTCCGATCACGTTGTTGTAGACGGACAGGAAGACCGCCAGGACCGCTGCGAGCGCCAAGTCGAGGGGCTCGTCGCGTCGAGAGGGGGCGTGGCGCGCCACGGACCCAGTGTGCGGGAACACTCGACCGGTTGCATGGTGGGGAACCTGGACTCATCATCTGCGCCGAGCGACACCCTCCGCATCACGCACATCAGGTGAACGGGGACAAATCACCTGATCGATGTGATGCGGCGTCTTCACCCTGCGTATTAGGTGAGACAAGAGCACGGGACGACGGATCCCGGCTCGACGTGGGGAAGCAATAAGGAAGGTGGGCCATGGACGATGAAGCAGCCGTGGATGAGCTGGGGCCGGTCGACTACATCGTGGTCGAGTTCCCTGGCAGCAAGTTCAACGGCGAGATCGCCCCGGCGCTCGCCGAGCTTGTCGAGCAGGGCACGATCCGCGTGCTGGACCTGCTGGTGTTGAAGAAGGACGCGGACGGGTCTGTGCAGCCGTTCGAGTTGTCCGACCTCGGCGACGACGAGCTGGGCGAGCTTCGCCGGTTCGAGACCGGGCTGGCGATGCTGCTGAGCGAGGACGACGTCGCTGCGGTCGCCGAGGCTCTCGAGCCGGGGTCGTCGGCGGCAGTGCTGGTGTGGGAGAACATCTGGGCCGCGCCGTTCGCCAGCGCCGTCCGCAAGTCCGGTGGCCAGCTCGTCGCCAGTGGACGCATCCCCATCCAGGCCATCCTCGCCGCCATTGAGGCCGACGAGGCAGAAGAAGTAGGAGCCTGACCATGCCACTCGCACGTCGACGCATGCGGCGCGCAGCGGTGATCGGACCTGCGCCGGTCGCCCGCGTCGCTACCACTGCCGCCACCGCCGCGGTCGTTGCCCATGGAGTCAACCGCCGGATGGACCGGCGCGACGACCGCAGAGACCGCCGCCGCTAGGGGAAATCATGTCGCCGGACTCCAACAGTCGTACGGCCCTGCCGATTCCGGATCGGGCCTACTGGGTGCAGTTCGACGTCGACGCCGCAGCCGCGGACACCGACCACCTCATCACGCCGAAGGAACGCATCCGCGTCGCCATGGCCAGGCAGTAGAGACCCGTTTCTCGACACCCGCGCACATCGAGTGGCAAAGGAGAACTGTCATGCCGCTGTTGGACCTGTTCTGGACCACGCTCTGGTTCTTCCTCTTCTTCGCCTGGATCTGGCTAGTCATCACCGTGTTCGGTGACATCTTCCGCAGCCGCGACCTGTCCGGCTGGGCCAAGGCGTTCTGGACCCTGTTCGTCGTGCTCATCCCCTGGCTCGGGGTGCTGGTCTACCTGATCGCCCGCGGCAAGTCGATGAGCGAGCGGAGCATCGAAGCAGCCGTCGAGCGAGAGCAGGCCAGCCGGGACTACATCCAGAACGTTGCCGGCAGCAACGGCAGCCACCCGTCCACAGCGAACGAGCTGGCCAAGCTCGCCGAGCTGCGCAACACGGGTGTCATCACCTCCGACGAGTTCGACGCTCAGAAGGCCAAGCTGCTGGCTTCCGCCTAGCGTCCAGCGCGTGCGACGGCAGCGAGATGGGGGATTGTCGTGAACCTGGTGTGGGGCGCACTGGTCATCGCTGGCGTGACCGGGGTGGCGATCGCGGCGATGCTGCTAGTGCGGCGTGGGGCGCCGGACGGCAGCTACTTCGCCGACGGCGACCGGGCCTCCGGCGTGTTCGGTGTGCTCGCGACCGGGTTCTCGGTACTGCTCGGGTTCATCATCTTCCTTGCGTTCTCGAGCTTCGACCAGACGCGGGTGGATGCCGAGACGGAGGCGCTCGTCATCGTCCAGCAGGTCGAGACGGCACAGTTGTTCCGGAGGCCACGGCCGGCGAGTTAACCGGCGAGATCATCCGTTATGCGCGGTCGGTCGTGAACGACGAGTGGGACCGGATGCGGTCGGCAACACTCGGTGACAGCGTCAACCCGTGGGGCGTGGAGATGTTCCGCACGCTGCAGCCGGTGGAGCCGGAGACCGCGAGCGAGCAGTCCGCCTACGACAAGTGGCTCGAGGTCGTCCAGGCCCTGCTGATGGGGGCGGTTGTCTCGGTCATCGTGGCGTTGCTGCTGCTGTTGAACACCTTGGATGATCCGTTCCACGGCGGCGTCGGCGGGCTCGAACCGGTGGCGATGGAGCGAACGCTGGTGCTCATCGACGAGGCGCTGGGCGCCCTCGGTCGGCAGGTGCAGGTCCCCTGTGATGCCGCGGGG
>Ga0126304_10000904_pt1 | contig 13140 bp, 15 predicted proteins | sample Plot25_FD_92538 | JGI IMG/M metagenome (GOLD analysis project Ga0126304, IMG submission 92538) | Serpentine soil microbial communities from UC McLaughlin Reserve, CA, USA - Plot25 | ecosystem: Environmental > Terrestrial > Soil > Grasslands | place: USA: UC McLaughlin Reserve, Lake County... | reverse complement strand
GTAAAAGTATGTCAATGGTTGATTCTAATTTTTTGTTTTCTGTATCATCATTTAAATTCACATTAAAGCAGTTCGACTCATTTTCGCATTCCTCACTATTTTCTTCACTATTACTTCCTTCTGTATTGGGAGTAATTATTAAGAGTTCTTTAAAGGAATCTTCTTGTTCTAATATTTTATCCTCTATTGGGCCCTGGCTAACAACTTCTTCTGGGTTGATGTTCAGAGCGTTTACTGGTCCTATGTTAGCAGATAATACAGGTAATGCTATAATCATTGTCGAGATTACTAGTAATCCAATTATAGAAAGAACATCATTGTACATCTGTTAACTTTCTTTAGTGTCATAAGTATATTTGACTTCAGCTATGTACTTCTGTATGTTAAGCATGATAATTTTCTATATTCAATTGTATTCAGAGAATTCAATAAAGTCTTTTCTATTCTCCAATTCAATTTATAGGCTGTATGTCTCACGGCGGTACATAACTCTATGTTTTTCCTTTCATTGGATTGATGATCTGGGTATATCCAAATTCCAATTTTTTGCGTTTTTGTCATTCGTTCATAATACGAGGCGATCTTATTGAAGAAATTTACTCTATATAGAGACAATTACTTCGAAGTGTTAAAACCTGGAACATAATTCCTATAATAGTAAAAGAAGAAGAATGCTCATTCATTTTAGAAATTAACCATAAAAGAAGAATCAATTTGTCTAAAAGAATGATTGGCATTATTCTGGTAGAAAAATTGTGCAAAGAATTCTATTATAGGTGAGCTTATAATATATAAGGTTATGAGTGGGAAAGTGATTTTCAAATTAGTAAAGCCATTTGATGGTATTTCAGATATGGCTAGATATGGCTCAGAAAGAACATATTCTAAAGACATGGTTAGCGGTTCAGTAAACGAAGGATGTTTGAAGATAATCTGGCTTCGAATGAGTTTGCTGTTGGATAATACGCTGCTAAAAGAATCGAAATTTTAAACCAAAGTTAATATCAAATATTGAAGGATTGGTGTAATGTGAAGAATGTAGGTATCTTTTCACATGATTCCGATTTAGATGGTATTTTTTCAGCTTCTATTGGATTAATAAGATATCCACAAGCACGTACCTTCTTTATTGATTATGGAGCTGAAAATTTTAAGAAAATGGCCAATTTTATTAATTCTGATCATCAATTTTCTGATGACAAGGGGCTCATTATCATCTCTGATCTTGGTCTCAATGATAATGTAACTGATATTTGTAAAAGAATGTTTAACGAAGCAAAAGCAAAAGATTGGAAAATAATCTGGGTGGATCATCATCCGTGGTCTCAATACTCAATTGATTCGATCAAACCGTTTGCCGAAATTGTATTGGATAACTCCAGCCGTAAATGTGCTGCTGAATTAATGTATGAGACATTTTTGCCAGGACATCGCATAGCAGCAAATCTTGCTAGCATTGCTCATACGATGGATTTTTTTACAAAAGACCAATATCTAACCCCTATTTCTGAACTTATTCGTTATTATCACAATTTCGATGATTTATCTACTCGGCTTTCAAATCTGGCCTTAAAGTCATCGCTTGGAATATTATGGGATATTGAGATGCAAGATGAGTATAATAATTATGTACTTTTACGTGACAAAGCAAAAGAAAAAGTACTTTCTGCAATGCATGTTTTAAATGTTAAAGATTTTAAGGTAGCTTTTATCCAGTCTTCACCGTATTTACAGACTAGTTTATTTTCTGAAGAGGTATTTGAAAGAACACAGGCAGATCTCGCTATGTTTTATAGTGGAGAAGGTAAAGTCAGCATCAGACGAAATACAGAAAGAATATCTTGCAAAGAAATAGCAGAAGCATTACCAGAAGGCGGCGGCCATAAATATGCTGCAGGAGCGATTTTCCATAGTAATCCTACTGACGATGATGCTATAATAACTGAATTAAAGGACGCCATTTCAAAAGCCATTGAGAAGAATCCAAATACATCCCAATAACAGATCAGACCATACGTATATCTATTCATGGCCCAATTTCTTCGTATAAAAATAAAGAATAAGTTATTGAAGATATGGCTACAGCAATCATGGCATCGCAAAGGTCCAATAAATCGATAATATGCCTAACAACCTTAAATTTGGTTATTGTAATAAACATTAATGTCAAAAAAAAATAAAAAATTGCCCTTTAAAATATTGAAATGTAATGAACGAAATGACATAACAAGAGGCGCATCGATTGTGAAGAATGGCGGAGTAATCGTATTTCCTACAGATACGCTTTATGGTATTGGCTGTAATCCATATGACGAAAAAGCAGTTGACAAAATATTTAAGATAAAAAACCGTGATAAGATAAATCCTCTCCCTATTTTGGCTTCTTCTGTTGTAGATGTAGAAAGAATTGCATTACTGGGTAGAGCTGCCAAAAAATTGGCTCAAATATATTGGCCAGGTGCTCTCACTGTTATTGTTCCATTGATAGACAAAAATATATCTCATAATTTGAGAGCTGGCAAAATGATCATAGGTGTAAGGGTCCCAAATAATACATGCGCTCTTTCGTTGCTCAACGATTGTAAATATCTCACAGGTACAAGCGCAAATAAATCTAGAGAGAGAGGATGCAAATCTTTCTCTGAAGTCTTGTCGTCATCCTTAAGAGGTTTTGATGCGATTTTGGATGGAGGAGAAGTGGAAGAAAGAGTTCAATCTACTATAGTGGATTTGACAGGGCAACATCCCAGAGTCATCAGAGAGGGAGCAATCGTATCACAAGCAATTTACGCAACACTAAGAACAGAGTAGCGTGTTTATAATCATGGATTTTAATTTAATAATTTCCACTTTTAGACACCGCGAGCAGGAAGCATATAATGAAATACTTAATATTCTTGAGGACGCTGGTGATTCCGAAGCCGAAGCCGAAGTCACTGATATTATTGGTATTGTACTAGGCCTTACGAGAATTGATCCTTTTCGAGTTGTACAAATATTTCATAAATTAGTGATCAACGAACCCTGGGAAATCCGTTATATCCTCAGACTTTTACCCATAGAATCCGTTGGGCCGACACAATTAGAGCATATCATCACTGATTCAAAAAAACTTGCTTTGAAGATGGAAAGACATGAAACATTTCGAATAACCGTCGAAAAAAGACACGCTTCTTTGAGCTCGTCTGATATCATCAAAGCAGTTGCTGCAAATATAGATAATACCGTAAATCTAATAAAGCCGGATTGGATTATCCTCGTGGAAATAGTGGGTGGATTAACTGGAATCTCTGTATTGAGAGCTAATCAGATATTCAGTTCAGTTGTCGAAAAAAGAAAAAATTTACTTCATGATTAGACAGGCTCTTTCTATAAGATAACGAATGAAAGTTTGATCATCGAATAGTTTATTAGATGATATACCAATTTGTTTAGAGATCATTTTTCTTTTTATTGTGCTAGCATTTATGATGGTATTGTCTTTATCCAAAAACATGTTTTCGATATATGATTTGGCTTTTGCAACCTTTGTTTTATCTTTGGAAAAAAAAATGAAGCACCCAGGAGAGCCATTTTTTAGGCCACCGTATTTCACAGCCATTGATATCTGATTAGTATATGATAGTCGAAGTAAAAGATCAATTTCGGCTTTATTAGCAAAGGTTATTTTTCTATTTATAGCTTCTAACGTTATCTTTAAAACTTCATGAATGTGTTCTATTCCATATACAATATTTGCGTCCAATGCTTGTATGGATACGCCTTGGAGAACATTCCTTAAGTCTTCTAGAAATTCTTCAATATTCTTTACTTTTATTTTCTGAACTCCTATTATTGAATAGAATGTATCACCTATTAAGCATATTCTCATCGATCATCCCTACCAAATCTTTTTTATAATATAAGGATATTTAGTTTTATAGTAAATCCATTGTTAAAATAGATTCTTTATTTAAACTCTAGAATGCCATAGTAAGACAAAGTTTTTGTATGTGCTATTTAGATCAATAGGGAATTAAATACCACCATGAACTACAGAGACAATAGTGATAATGTCTCCTGTTTTTGCAACTGTATCATTTCCCGACAGTGCCGAAGATTCTATGCCATTTACTGCTATTAGAAGATTATTTGAATCTAATATTTTTGTCTCTAGAGCATTTTCTTGCAAGAATGCCAAAATCTCAGATATTGAGGCAGTAGATCTATAAAATACTAGTGACGATGCCCCAATTATTTTTTTTGCACCACCGAGCAGATTAATGGTTATCAATAGCACTACTCTTCTTCGACTATCTCTGATCCTTTCTCTAATTCTTCTTCTTCTTCGTCAGAACCAGATATTTCTTGCTCATTTTGTATGGATGACTTATGAAGATATGACGTTATATATCCTGCGATCCTATTTCTCAGTATCTTCGATCTGACTACAGCTATCTCTTTAATAGCTTTCTTGTTTTCCTCAAAATCAACACTGAATCTGTCTGGATATTTCTCCAAAAGCTCAGTAGAAATGCGTTTAATTCGATCCATCAAGAAAACCTCTAATAGTAAGGTATTTTATCTTTCTCATTATTACAATGCCTTTTTTAAATAGGATTCAGAATTAATTCTGAGGACGTCTAAGATCTCTTTGTAACTTATTCCAATTACTTTAGCTACGCAATCAACAATAGTTATTAAAAAAGAACTAGACATAGCAGGATAATTATCAAAGCATCTAGAATATTTAACAGGTCCATCAGTTTCGACAAGAATTTTATCTCTATCAGTATTCTTTAATAATATCTTTTTTTCTTTAGAATATACCAGAGCTGGACCATAGGAGACATAAAGACCCATATCCATTGACTTTTTTAATTGCTTTTTGCTTCCAGCAAACCAATGCAATAAGACACCCTCTATATTATATGAACATAAAGTTTCTAATATATCGTCCAATGCTCTCCTAGAATGAATGGAAACAGGTTTCTTCGTAGCCTCAGCCAAACCTAACATCATGTCAAAAACTTCTTTCTGTTTTTGATAGGTGCTTTTATTATTATTATTTACATAGGTAGGATCCATACCAATCTCACCGATCCCCTCAATTGAGGAACTATTTTCATTAAATATTTCAATAAATTTAGCAAGATCTTCAGTACTAGCAAATTCTGGATGTATACCTATAAATTTTGTTATTACATCTTTGGTTGAATGGTTAAAATATTGGAGGTTTCTAAGCGAAGTCTCATTATTTACTGTAACTGAACATGCATTTATTTTTAGAGCCCTCAAATTATTTACGATAAATTCTATATAACCTGTAAATTCCTCATCGGTTAAATGTATATGCGCGTCAAATAACATACTGGCCAGATAAGATCATAAGAGCAACATATTTAATTCAGCTGGCCATGAGCATGTACTATTTCATTCTTCCTAGAATCAAAAAGAAACTAATAATATTATCTAATCGGCTTTTAGGACGCTAGACTTAGCATTATCATATCAATCAGGTCGAGTATATTACACAAAGTAAAAATATAAAGCGTGCAGAGAGTATTAGCAACTTAGTACATATTAAATTCTAACCACGATAATTTGACCATATAATGATTTATTCAAAAAATTCTAATTGTAATTAAACGATCTTATGTAGGTAAGAACGTCTGTGCTTAATTTTATTGTATATGCAGCAGAATCATAAGAGGAGAAATGAGATAGTTCATCAAGGAATTTGGTCTTATCTTTGCCACGTTCATACATTCCACCTGATTCTTTTATACAAAGAGGAAATTTCTGCATTTTTATTTCCTTTGATTTGAGATGAGCAATAAACCTCCTGTAAGCATTGATGTTATACCAGTCCCATCCTTTCTCCTCGCACAACATTATCCAAACATCGATGGTATTTTGAAAAAAAGCTTTTGCACGTAATTGTTCGAGCGTCACGTTTAGAAATCCACTCTCCGCTTTTCTGACTCGCAGCGAGGACAAGCTCTGCTTTTTAAGTTGTAGCCGCAAGAAATACATGCATAATCTATTCCATTGCTTGCCAACGCTCTATCGTAGACTCTATCCCTGCCCATATTCATACTATCATTGTTTGTTTCATCATATATAATAAGAACTATTAATGAAAATTTCCATTGCTAACAGGAGAGAAATGAAAATAGAAAGATTAAATCTAGAGTCAAGCTTATGGCAAGTGACACAATTATCCTGCCATCAGTTGGCTCATCCAATTCATTTATAGAGCCAAATTGCAATATTTTTTTATTAAGTTTTCTATAAAGATCTCAACTTGTGTCACCGGATATGATTTTTATTTCCATATTCTTACCATTTCTATCAAAAGCTCTAATAGTGTTATCTTCGTATGGATAACTAATAATTATCGAGACCAAACCATAATAATTATTTAAATCCTCTAGTGAAGGTTTATTGGAGCCACTTGGATGGGAATGAGCTGTACCTATATATGATAGATCAAAAGGCAATTGATTGCCAGAGAATCCAGAATAATAAGGACCATGCAATGAGAAAGGCGGAATTATCAAACCATCTGCTACAATCTCTCCCTTCTTGATTTTACCTTGCAAAATTAGAATTCCTTCCTGTGGATGCCAACTTTTAGCATATGTGATTATTCCATCAGCTACCTGTCGAGTCATTATCACATGCCTTTTGGCTACTTCTTGTTTCTCCTTCTTTCTGAAAAACAACAGTACTCACTTTATCAAGCTTTAATTTTAATATTTAATTCAAGGTGTTTTTTAAATTATCGTCTCCTCTAAAAGAGGATGCGTTGTTCAAGTCTTTGAATTTTCGATAAAAGACCTAGCTGATAAATGGGCCATAATGGTTGTTACCACCCCTATGCATGAACAATAGAGAAAGGTTCATTTAGGTCCAAAAAGCCTGCAGAAAATCCAACGAACAGAATTACCAATTCAACCATTCCCCATGCGTTTATGCGAGACCCGATGGATAGACTCTGTTCCTTATTGAATTTAGCCAATCCTCCACTAAGCAAGCCTCCTCCTCCTATTTGTCAATTAGGGCCAATGCCAAAAGAGAGAGAAGAATAATTGTGGTACAGCATTAAGGGGATTCTGGGCAGTAATTTCTGTTCCTATTAATGCAAAAAATATTGGAGCGAAAGACCAAATCAAATCACAGAAACAATTGCTTATGCTCGATCAAAAATCGTCTTACGAATAATCTGTTTAGAAATATCAATTAAGAACAGAAAGTACCAATAATAAAATTGCATCCAACTTTCTGAGCCATAAGTAAAATCATAAAGCTGTAATTAGTAATATCCCAACTGACCCTTCCTCTGTTTTCATTTTGGAAAATAATGGGTGCTACTTTCTTTGGAAGCCAATGACTTGTTTTTCTAGAAAGAAAATATATCATAAAAAAAGATAGTGAATTAATGGTATCTTTTTTAATGGCTATATCTAAGAAACAATTGCATAATGGCTAAATATTGTTTTGTTGTTTTAATGGAATTGGGATTAGCAGTATTTGATGATAACAATAATCTAATAAATTCAGTTAGGTTTAGTAATCCTGTAGGTTCCTTTAGATTGGCGAAGAGTGGAAGCAAACTTCCTGAAATAATGCAGCTTATTGATAAATTGAATTCTTACGATGATATATTAGTTAACGAGCCTAGTCTAGCATTTCATCTCAGACAGGCAGGATTAAATAGTCATACGATGTCACAAGAGAAGCAAGACGAAATTCAGAACACTAAACCTCGACTTATAGTATCTTCAAAATTTGCAGACAGCGAAACACAGGCAATGCAATTATTAAGAAATTTTGCTATCGAATTATCGTCAAGTAAGGTAAAAGAAACATCCGAAAGACTTGATCTTCACATTATACAATCTATTAATGCATTAGATGAATTGGATAAGATAATTAATACTATTGGTGCCAGAATGCGTGAATGGTATGGGCTGCATTTTCCAGAATTAGATAATTTAATCCAGAGCCTTACCGCATATGCAGAAATTGTAAGCAGGAGCGGTGTACGAGCGAATCTAACTGAGGAAATTTTAGAGAACGCTGGTATACAAAATAGGAAGAGCGAGATAATAATGGATGCTGCTAAACGAAGTAAGGGTGGAGATATCGCTCCAGAAAATCTCGCGATTGTAAAGAACCTTGCCGAGCAAGTTATTTCTCAATCAGAACTGCGTAGGATATTATCGGAACATATTGAGGTGTCAATGGATAATGTTGCCCCCAATGTTAAGGAATTGCTTACGGCAACTGTGGGTGCTCGGATTATTGCAAAGGCAGGAAGTCTAAACAAGTTGGCATTTATGCCTTCCAGTACCATTCAGGTCTTAGGCGCTGAAAAGGCGCTGTTCCGGTCATTGAAGACGGGTGCACGGCCTCCAAAGCATGGGCTATTATTTCAACACCCCTTGATTCACTCTTCGCCACGTTGGCAGCGTGGGAAGATAGCAAGAGCCGTAGCATCTAAAGTGGCAATAGCTGCAAGGATAGATCTATATCGTCATGGTGGAAAAGATTCATCAGTTTCTGATCGTTTAAAAAAGCGTATTGAAGAGATTCAAGAAAAGTATAAGGAACCTGTTCCAGAGAGAGAAAGAGATAGAAAATATAGAGAACATGAACACCGACAGCGTCAGTTTTCCTTTGCTAAAAGAGATAGGCATAATAAAAACAAAAGTAGAAAAAAGGATCGAAAGAGATTTGGCAAGCGACGATATTAGAGACTATTTATTACAAGAGAGATGCCAGTCTGTTTGCTAATGTCTTTTTTTATGTCTGTAAACTCGGATGTCAGAGGGTACAAGTAATATAACGATGAAAGACCATTATAATTATGACCGATAATAATAACGAAGTTTCCGTTGTTCAAGATGATTCAAACATTTCTGCAATAGAATGGATCAAAGTTGCTGGAGAGAAGCAGATATCTACATTAAATCTTATCAAAGGCAACAACGTCTATGGCGAAAAACTAGTTAAATATAATGGCGATGAATATCGAATATGGGATCCCTTTAGAAGCAAGCTTGCTGGAGCTCTAAAAAAAGGATTAAAGGAATTGCCTATAATGAATGGAACAAAGGTATTGTACTTGGGCGCTTCCACGGGTACTACTGTTAGTCATGTTTCAGATATTGTAGGACTCAAAGGAATCGTTTTTGCAGTCGAACCTGCTGTCAGAGTGGCGAGAGAGCTCATTGAAAATGTCGCCTCCAAACGAAGAAATGTTATTCCTATTCTAGAAGACGCAAGAAAACCTCAGTCATATTTTTCAGTTTTTGGTAAGGTAGATGTGGTATACTCAGACATAGCACAGCCTGATCAAACTGAGATTGCCGTGGAAAATTGTCTTATATATCTAAAACCAAAAGGTGTGATGCTGATAGTGATCAAAACAAGGAGCATCGACGTAACGATGGATCCTAAATCGGTTGTAGCACAAGAAGCAAAAAAAATAGAAAAGAGAGGTTTTCATATTGAACAGATAATAGATCTGAAACCATTTGATAAGGATCATGCGTTGGTATGTGCAGTTTATTATCCAAAGTAAGTTAATTTGATTTGGCGATTTTCATAAAGTATCATCCTTAGTGGTCTCCAAGATTTTCTTGCAAACCAAGGTGCATTTTTATATTTTTTGACCCATTCATGAATAAAATACATTGTTTTTTCATCTGAGGGATAGCCACTTCCTATGCTATGATGCGTTCTCCTAATTGCCTGGATCTCATTGTCTCTGACTATTTTAGCAATAATTGATGCCGCCGATACCACTATATTTAATTGATCCGCATGATGCATAGAATACAGTTTTGTATTGCATGACACGAGACGACATTTTACATATTCTTTGTATCGTTCCTGATTAACATCGCAGCAATCAATACAGACTTCATCGACATGAAGATTATTAATAACTACAGCCATTGCTTCTGCTTCCAACTTGTTGAGTTTATTCAGAAAAACATTATCATCCACTTCACCAGGCTCAATTTTATATATACAAAGAGAATCTGCTAAATCTACTATTCTTAAGAACATATTTGCGCGTAATTTTTTGGTTAGTTTTTTCGAATCTTTAAGACCGATTTTAGACAATTCAGATATCTTTAAATCTTTGATGGCTATGCCTGCTACTATCAATGGACCGATAATAGATCCACGTCCTGCTTCGTCAACACCTCCTATTAGAATATCTTTTTACACTCCTGCAATAATATTGATCCTTTTACTGATATACTTACTTGTAATCTATATCTTATGATTACGATAAAATAATGATAATAATTCTTATTATCCAATCTATTATTGTATATGCAAAAGAATCGTTTATTCTTATGATTAGTGAAGACTTCATGGAAAGCATTGAGGGAAATACTAGATTATTGGTTCCTGCTGCATCCTTGACTAAGAAGGTTCCACCAAAGACGCCTGCTTTTTTTAATCCAGCAGCTAAATTGAACAGAGATATATCCATATTACTATATAGAACCTTCATTTCAGAATGTAAACGCCATACTAAAACATTTGCCGATGCCTTCAGTGGTATAGGAGCAAGAGCGTTGAGAGTTGCCGTAGAAGTACCCGAAATGGAAAATATCTATCTTAACGATATTAATATTCTAGCGATAGAGGCAGCGAAAAAAGCCGCAGAGTTAAATGGAGTTGAAGAAAAATGTTATTACTCTATCAATGAAGTTTGTAAATTTTTAACACAACATTCAACAAGAAATGGAGAAAGGTTTACGATAATTGATCTAGATCCTTTCGGAACCCCAGCACCCTTCGTTGATTGCGTCCTAAGGTCGATCCTTGATGGCGGATTGATTTCTATAACTGCAACAGACACAACAGTACTATGTGGTGTCTATCCAGTTATTTGCTGTCGTAGATATTATGGAAGATCTCTCAACACGAACTATACTAATGAAATAGCTCTTCGTCTAGTGATTTCTTTAATCGCATTAACCGCGGCAAGATTGGACCTTGCAATTGAGCCGATCTTTGTTCATGCTAATTTACACTATTTGAGGATCTATGTTAAAGTCTTTGTAAGTAGCAGTAAGGCAAATAAAGTATATGATAACATAGGATACTTGCGGCACTGTTTTAGATGTGGAAATAGAAATGTTGTGGAAAGATACATTATGTCAGAAGTTTGCGATATCTGCGGTAATAGTTTTAGTGTCGCCGGTCAAATGTGGATAAATAAATTATTTGATAAAGATTTTATAGGCAGATTGGTCAGTCATGAACCCATTAACAATGGTACTCAAGGCAAACATATGATGGATCGTTCCAAGAAGCTATTGTCGATCTGTATGGACGAACTCGATGATATTCCTTTTTACTTCCGAGGAGACGAGATCGCATCGAAGCTAAGGATAAATCCATATTCATTACAAACTGTTATAGAAAAATTATCAGCATCTGGCTATAGAGCTTCAAAAACAAGTTTCAATCCTTCAGCATTCAAAACGAATGCAAGGATAGACGAGATATTAGATGTTCTTCGAAAGTAGTAATTGCTTGTAATATTTCCTTTTTGTGACTTAAATTTAAATCAGACAGATTATCTCAAGGTTACCTAGAAAGATAGCAGAGCCAGGGATACGTGGGTTATATACATTATGATGAGTCTTACTCTGGAAATAACAACGTGATTATATTCTCTGCGGTATAATTGATATACGGGGAGAGCTTAGCAAATAATTGGCGTTCCTTGGTCATAAAAACCACACAATATTGTTACTAGAAATAGTATTGGAGGATAATATTTGTCCATTTAATTTTAATAAATCTATTTTGTAGTCGATAATAGTGAGTATTCTCTCTCTAGTGAGTAGTCAGAAATTTGGAGTAACTTTATTAAATTATCAAAATGTCCATTCTATCTCTTGTAGAGTGCTCCACCCTATTCTCATTTTAAGTTCAGCTGATAAATAGTGTGTGTCTGCCAATAATGGTACAAAAACCTATCCTAGGACATAGTTAATTATAAAATAAATGAATTCTGAAAAAACATATACTTTAACAACCTCTTTTAAGAGTGTAATGTTAATTGACCAAACTCGAAGTTAAGAATATCACAAAACGATTTAAAGCAATACAAGGAACAGATACTATTTCCTTCAATGCAATAGAGAATATATGCCTCTCTATCAAAGAAGGCGAATTTGTTTGTTTTGTCGGCCCATCTGGGTGTGGTAAATCAACTTTATTGAATATATTAGCAGGTTTGGATAAACCGACAGAAGGTGAGATAATATTAAATGGCCAACCAGTTAGTGAGACCGGGCCTGATAGAATTATGGTTTTTCAGGAAAATGCTTTATTTCCATGGCTTAAAGTGATCGATAATGTAGAATTTGGGTTGAAAATGGCGGGAATTCAAAAAGACAAAAGACATTCAATAGCAATTCATTATCTTGATATGATGCAATTGACAAAATTTGCAGAAGCTTTTACATATCAATTATCTGGTGGTATGAAGCAGAGAGTTGCAATAGCACGAGCTCTTGTTATGGACCCTGAGATCTTGCTAATGGATGAACCTTTTGCAGCATTGGATTCTCAAACTAGAGATTTGCTGCTAGTGGAATTGCAACTAATCTGGGCTAGAACAAGAAAAACAATTGCATTTGTAAGCCATAATATAGCTGAATCAGTGTGTCTAGGTGATAAGATTGTGGTATTTTCGAGCAGACCAGGTAGAGTAAAGAAAGAGATTAAAGTTGATTATAGAAGACCGCGATTGAGTGAAGATAGCAATTTACATGAATATCAACGAAAAGTATTAGATGAGCTTAAATCAGAAATAATTGCAGCTCGAAAAATGGAAGACAAATTTTGACTTTTGACTTTTAGCTATTAAAAGATAATGATTTGTTACTCTTATCGTATGATAATTAAATGTGGTTAAAATGCAAAGGAAACTATGAACTGAAAAGAAGAAGAAGAATAATTAACCACATATATATATATAAACGATTAATGACTTGATAAAACGAATTGCTATACTCCGTTCCTTGTTTCATCAAATTTAACATTCAGAATTTTCATTCATAGTGTAAAATAAATAGAATATACACGTTTGTATTTTGACTACTTGGTGAGAAT
>Ga0126304_10000903_pt1 | contig 13142 bp, 18 predicted proteins | sample Plot25_FD_92538 | JGI IMG/M metagenome (GOLD analysis project Ga0126304, IMG submission 92538) | Serpentine soil microbial communities from UC McLaughlin Reserve, CA, USA - Plot25 | ecosystem: Environmental > Terrestrial > Soil > Grasslands | place: USA: UC McLaughlin Reserve, Lake County... | reverse complement strand
TCGTCTTCGGAAAGCCGGCGCGCGCCGACGGGCAAGCCCTGCTCCGCAAGCCAGGACGAGAGTTTTTCCGGAGCGTCGATTCGGTCGGTCCCCTTCTCGAGGTCCCTGGTGTTGACGAAGTCCCGCACGAACTCGAGCTCGCCGGGTGCCGCTAGGCGCCTGTCCGCTTCGTCCGTCGTCATGTCGGGATTCTAACCCGCCCGCCTGACCGCGCCGGCCCCGAACGCCGTCGCCAGGACGAGCAGGACCGGTAGCGCTAGCGCCAGGGGCAAGCCGGTCAAGCTCGCCAGGCCCCCGACGAGCACGGGACCGATGAAGGAGCCCAGGTACCCGAGCGTCGAGACGCGGGCGGCTGCCGTTGCCGGCGTCTCGCCCGGCGAGTTGCCGCCCGCCGCGATAGCGAGCGGTAGCGCGTTGGCGATGCCGGCCCCCAACAGCCCAAGGCCGACGAGGCCGGCCATCGGCGTGCCCAACAAGAGCGCGACACCAAAACCCGTGCCGGCAACGAGCGCGCCCGTCCTGAACACCACCACCGGACCGAACCGGGAGATTAGATGGTCGCCCGCCAGGCGCCCGAGCGTCACCGCGCCAAGGAAGACCCCGAGCCCGATCGCACCCAAGGCCTCGGTTCCCCCCAGGGAGTCCGCAAGGTACACGGCAGACCAGTTCAGCCCCGCTCCCTCGCCCAGCGCGAAGCAGAAGGCCAGGATCCCCAGCAAGACCAGGGGAGCACTCCAGCCACCGAACCACCGCCTTAAGCCCTCCACCATCCCGCTCCCCGTCCCGCCTTCCGACGGTTTCACCTCCGCATCGACCCGCGAAGGCAGCAATAGCGGCGCGGCGGCGAGACCCGCCACAGCAGCCACCACGCCGCAGGTCAGAAATTGCGCCGGCGGCGCGTAGCCGATGCGGGCAGCTAGGGCGCCGGCCCCTGCGCCAAGGACGCCGCCTAGACTATGCATCGCGTGCATCCCGGAGAGGACCGGGCGCCCCACAAAACGCTGGACGATCACCCCCTGGGCGTTCATGGCGACGTCCGCGACGCTGTTGAGGGCGGCGAACAAGAACAGGCCCGCAGCCAGCAAGGAAAGGCTGGTAGCGACGGACGGGAGGACCAGCGCGCCCGAGAACGCGACCAGCGAGGCCAACAAGGCCCGGCGGCTCCCGGTGCGGGGCACCACCAATCCACCTAGCTGCAAGCCGAAAACGGCGCCCGCCTCGAGCCCGAGAAGCGCGATCGCGAACCGCCCGTCACCCAGGCCCAGGCCGTCCTTGATGGCCGGCACGCGTGAGGCCCAACTCGCGGAGACGAACCCCGTGAGCAGGAAGCTCGCCGCAGCCCCCACCCTCGCCCGTCGCGCCCGCCGACCCGAGATCCGTCCGCTATCCATGGTGTCACAGTCTAGCGTATTTAGACCGTGACGAGCACGAGATATACATCTTCCTCTTGGTCTTGCCAGGTGCGGGGATTATGGCCGGGATTTATGCGGCGCTGTGTAAGTCTGCGCGACCGAGGAGTCGGGAGATGATGTCCTTCGGCTTCTGATAGGCGAACACGGCGTGCGTCCGGAAGCGTTTGATCTTTGTCCTTGGACCGTAGCGGCCCCAGGAGAAGCCGTCTCCTGGTCTCGCCCGACGCAGGTCGATTATCTGAAAGCTTTCGTCGAGCTCGCGGGCGAAGGCCGAGAGTATAGGGTCTTCTGAGCGGAGACAATGTTCGTAGGAGAGAACCCCGGGGTTCGTCTGCCACACGTTAGCCAGCCGGTCCTCGTGAACATCGTCGACAAGGCTCTGGTGCGGCGGCTCGAACATCCTGAACAGCTCGCTCAGGAACTGTTCCAGCGAGTCGGCCTGGTACAGGACCACGGGTGCATCGTGGCAGACGAAGTAGATCGGACCCCACCTCGTACTGTGGGGATTTAGATCCACGACCCAGAAATTGCCATAGCCGTCTGCCGCGATCGGAAGGCCATCTGGAAACGCTGGCTCGAACTCGAATATGAGGTCTCTCCCGGTGAAGTCGACCTGCTCGACCGTACCGTAGAAACCGCCACACGCGCTCAGCAACTCCATGATCTCTGGTGGAATAGGACACGGCAACTGGTTGGCGAAGTCCTGCAGTTCTGCCTGGGAGAGGCTAGGAAGCAGTTCCAAAGTCACGACATGGCCATCTTCGTCGATCAGTGTGTCGGCCTGCGCTTGGCGGATGATCTCGAGAGGAGTCATATGTAATCCGGTAGATCGCCTCTGGATTGAGGCGCGGAGTGCCTGGGGTACTGGATTCCCGCTTGCGCGGGAATGACACTTATGCTGGGAGCAAGCGGATAGGAGTTGCGCTCAGCCATGTTTTCCACCGCGGAACTGATCATGCCGATTCCGTATCATAGATGATGCCTAAACGTCTCTGTACGATCATACTGGCGCACTACGCGGTTCCCTACGCCTCTCTTGAAGCAGATCGCAAGGAAGTTCAAGCTCCTTGCGATCTCTCAGCGAGTTAGCACTTCAGCATTTCAGCAATGAAGAAGCTGACTCGCTGACATGCTGACCTGCTGATTCGCAAACCGCTTCAGTCAGGCTCTATGGTGGAGATGAGCCCCTCGTTCTTGAGCCCGTCCTGGTAGAGTTCGGCGAGCTCTTTGTGGCATTTGGTGGCGACGGCTTTGCCCTTGGTGTGGGCCTCCATCATGATGTCCACGGCCCTTCGTACGGACATGCGCGGGATGACTTTTTGCAACACGGCGACGACGTGCTCCATCGGCGTGTAGTCGTCGTTGTGCAGTATGACCTTGTAGGGAGGCTCCTCGGTGACGCGACGCTCTATCTCTATCCCCGGCTTCGTCTCCGTCGAAGAGGCTGAAGGGGCAGCCACGCCATGCAACGTTGGTATGCTTCGCACTGTCATCTCCGGATCGCCGAACTGATCACCGATGGCAAAATACCGCGACGCCGCCGGATGCGCAACCCTACTTGCCCTACTGAATGCCGGGCATAACTCTCTCGACGACCTCATCGACGGTCCGAAGGTTACGTTCCGTTATCTTCGCGGTGGGCGGTCTGTGCGGGTAATCCTCGGGGGCGTCGCGCATGAGAGGGGGCAACCCGACCGGGCTCTCTCCTTCCCATTTCGAGAGCCAGTCTTCGGGTACTCTCTCGGGTACTTCCTGGTGGGATATGGCGGCCCAGAGCGCGGTCCAGGCGCGCGGCACGACGCGCCAGATGTCGTAGCCACCGCCGCCGGTGGCGACCCAACGGCCTTCGCAGAGCTCGTGGGCGAGGTCGTGCATCCGATGTGGCACATGTTCGTAGAGGCGGGTCGTTGCAGAGAGGTGTGTCAAGGGGTCGAGGGCGTGTCCGTCGCAGCCGTTCTGGGAGAGGATCAGGTCTGGACCGAAGGCGCGAAGGACTTCGGGAACGACGGTCTCGAAGCAGTAGATCCAGGACTCGTCGTCCGTGTAGGGCTCGAGCGGTACGTTGACGGAGAATCCGACGCCATCGTTACGGCCCTTCTCCCTCACCTCACCCGTCCCTGGGAACAGGTAGCGTCCCGACTCGTGCATCGAGACGGTCAGGACGTCGGGGTCGCTGTAGAACATCCACTGCACGCCGTCGCCGTGGTGGGCGTCGGTGTCGACGTAGGCGATGCGGATGCCGGGATGTTCCTCTCTCAGGCGTGAGATCGCAACTCCCGCGTCGTTGTAGACGCAGAAGCCGCTCGCCGCGGAGCGCAGGGCGTGGTGCAAACCACCGGAGATGCACATGGCGTGGGCCACCTCACCTGCCATCACGAGCCGACACGCGGCGAGCACACCCCCCACCACCCGGGCACAGGCCTCGTGCATGTCGGGGAAGATCGGATTGTCCGGGGTCCCGAGACCGTATCGCATCAGTTCAGAAAGATCCTCCGCTCCCCGTCCGGCCTTCTGGACCATACGCACGTAGGTGAGGGTATGGACTGTCGTCAGGTCCTCGTCGGTCGCGGGATCGGGGTCGACGAAAGGATAATCTTCCAGCAGCCCAAGGGCTTGGCAGAGTTCGATCGCGAGCCTGACGCGTAGGGGATTGAAAGGATGGTCGCCGCCGAAGCCGTAGTTCTCCAGGGCCAGGTCGTGGACGATGGCAGCCCGGCCGCTCAAGACTTAGGCGGCCACAGGACGGAATATCCCGCCTCCTCCAGATATCCGACCGCTTCTGTGGTGTCAATTGTGTCTACCCTGAACACGACGATGCGTTCCCTGGGCCCTCCCTCGGGCTCCCGCGTCTGCCCCATGGCGGCGCTGACGATGTTTATGCCGCACATCCCGAAGACGCCTGCCGCGCCGGCCAGGGCCCCCGGCCTGTCGGGGAGCGCGATCTCCATGCGGCTCCCGGGCTCGTTGGCGCCGACCAGGAAGACAAGCGCATCCATCACATCCGAGGCGGTGATGATGCCGACTAGCTCCCCGCCCTCGAGCACGGGGAGGCAACCGATCCTGTTCTCCCGCATCGTGTTCGCCGCCTGCTCTATTGGGTCGTCGGCCAGAGCGAAAACAATGTCGGTTGCCATCACGTCCTCAACCAGGATCTCCTGCAAGGCCTTTGCCCGCGCGGGGTCGCCTAGCGCGGGGGTAGACGAGCGCAGGTCCCGATCCGAGACTATCCCGACGAGTCTCCCCTCCTTGAGGACGGGAAGGTGCCTGATGCGCCTCTCCCGGCACAGGGCGAGCGCCGTCCCAGCCGTTTCATCCGGCGAGAGCGCTACGATCTCACGGGTCATCGAGTCTTTTACAAGAAGCATCGTACAACTCCTTCCCTCGTCGCATTGTATAGTAGCGGACCGCCGCAGGTAAGCCCGCGCCTGGTATAAAGTTCCTATGCCCGAATATCTCAAAGAACTCCTCGCCGACGACGCGACGGCCCTCGTAAATGAGAGCTTCACGGGCGTAAGCGCCACTTGGTGGTGGGAGCGACGTCTCGGAGGCGGCATCGAGGTCTGCCAGGAGTTCGATCCCGAGGCCGCAAGCCGTGAGATCTCCGCGAAGACCGGCCGCGAGGTCGCCGAAGTCAGGCTAGCCATCTCAGAGGAACTTGGCCTCGAAGACGCCGAGCCCGTGGTCCTAACCTTCGAGATAGCCGGCGAGACCGAGACCCGACGCGTCGCTGAATTGCTCGCCGAACGCTCCTCAGAACCAGAAGGTCTGGCTTCAGGTCTCTACCGCCGCATCGAGGAGATAATCAGGGCGGGCTAGCTCCGCGTGAATCTAAGCCTTCAGCGGAGGCGTTGGACTTCACCGGATGATGTAGCATGTGTATCTTGACGGCAGGTAGGTGCGGGCCTCAATTCGCCGCGGCCGTTGGCGCCGCAATCTCCCCCGAGGAGGCCACCTCCTACATCAAGCGCCATGCCAGGGAGCACCGAACCTCAGGGCATTGAGTGCGCTTATTTCTGAGAATGACCTTCCTGGCCTCCGGTTAATAAAGCCGGGAACAGGAAAAACCTAGCCGTTCGAGCGATGCCAGAGCGCAGCATCGCCTGTAGCATATGCTGTGCCCAGTCCAAGCAAGGAGCAGCATTCTAGAGAGGAGTCGCGCTCTGAATACCAACCGAGCCGAGGCCTTCAGCGACGGTGTCTTCGCCATCGCTGCGACCCTCCTCGTGCTCGAACTGAAGGTCCCACACGTCGAGCCGGGAGGTCTAGCGGATGCACTACTCCAGAGGTGGCCCTCCTACGCCACCTACGTGGTCAGCTTCCTGACCATCGGCATAATCTGGGTCAACCATCACGCTGTGATGGACCGCATAAACTACGTCAATCGCCCCTTGCTGTTCCTAAACCTCGTATTCCTGATGGCGGTTGCCGCCATCCCGTTCCCGACCGCGCTGCTGGCCGATTACCTGCAAGCGGGTCACGACGAGCGCCTGGCCTCGGCGGTCTACGGCGTGACGATGTCGCTGATGGGGATAGCCTTCGGGCTCATCTGGGCCTACGCGGTCCTCAGCGACGACCTCCTCCACGACAAGATCGACCCCGATCGCGCCAGAAGGTCGCTCCTGATCTTCACGGTGGGGAGTCCGTTGTACGTGCTCGCCATCGGGGTATCGTTGTTGAGCGCCGAACTTGCGCTAGTGATCTACGCGCTGTTGGCCTTCTTCTACTTGTTCGATGTGCTGCCCCCGCTCGAGGTGCGGGAAGGCAAGCATGGCTGAGTGCTCAGGCATGACATCTCCCGTGCCGAGATACTCCGTAACGTCGGTTCAATACCTCGGGACGGACTCGTCCACGGTGGAGTAGGCGTCGAGGCCGCCTTCGAGGTTGAGGACCTTCCCGAAGCCGGCCCGCTGGAGGGCCTGGGCGACATAGGAGCTGCGGTTGCCATGGTGGCAGATCACCACGGTCCCGTGGTCGGGGTCGAGCTCGGTGAAACGCTCCCCAAGCCGGGACATCGGGATCAGCTTCGAGCCTTCGATGCGCGCAAGGACGCACTTCCCGTAGAGGCACGCAACTTCTCAAGCTCCTCCTCCACCATCTCAAGCGGGGCCTCCCTCGTGCGCTCGTCCACCTCGCTGAGCCTCCGTGCGTATTCTGCGACCTCCTGGGTGTAGCGGACCACGCTCGCGTCCAGGTCGCCCTCGATGGTAAGTCCCCCGCCGGGATGCTTGCTCACTCTCAGGCCCATGAGCTCGTAGACCCCGCGCCTGAGGTGTGGCGGGAACCAGTAGATCCCGAGTCTGAGGCCTGTGCGCCGAACATACGCAGAAGCACCTCGCGCCTCTCCTCAAGTTCGCGCACGCGGGCCGAGGCGTGCTGCACCACCTCAAGCTCCTCCCTCACGCCCGACTCTTCGTCCTCAAGCTCCTTGGTGAGCGCGTCGTACTCTTGCTCCCTGATCCTCCCGGTGACGTACCCACGCACCAGCTTCTCCCGGTCTAGGGCGATCCTCTCTAGGGTCTCGGCGAGCGCCGCTCGGCTGGCTGCCATCGTCATGAACGAAGACCGGTCGGTTTAGTACTTTCTCGATGATTTGTTGCGCCCATTCCTCGACAGTCACGGCACCGCCTCAATACTTTGCCCAACACATGCAGTCAGAGTCCTCACGCTAGCCCAACTATACTAGAGCCTCGGGGGCATTCCTCTACTTTTGGCTTGACTTTGGAGCATCTCGACTCCGACGAGGAGCAGGCAGACAACTTTTCGGGCGACGACGGTCAGCTGCGAGTTCTTGCTTTACGCCTCCACCGTGAGGTCCTCGGGCATGATCTCCCCCACCCGGCACACGACCCCGTGCTCGCCAAGCGGAGCCCTGGCCTCCCCAGGGTTCGGAACCCTTGCGCCAACCCATCCCTGCAGGCCCAGCGGAGCTCGCGCCGGGTCCCCATCGAGGGTCTCCACGACCAGGAACGCGGGCCTTACGCCCTCAAGAAAGAAGGAAGGGTAGACCCTGAGCGTGAGATCCTCATCCTCGGGGCTCGCAAACAGGAGCACCCAGGGATTGCCGTCTTCGGCCTCAGACCATCCCGCAGCGAGGACCCCCTCGCGGACCTCGGCCTCTCCGGGGAACAGTTCCGGGGTATCCATTTGCCTGACCTCCTTACCCTGGTGGGGTGCAGCCGGACGCATACCCCCATGGGAACACGCAGATTTAAGGTGCGTCAATGGGGAGCGGTTCGGATTGCAGCCGCACTCCTCAACCCGCCGACAGGGACCTTGGGGCGGGCAATACAGCATCACGAATCTTTGTGCGGTGGCACAAGATATCGTGACGCCTGCTTGTGGGTCGGGCTCAAGGAAAGGCGTTCAACTCGGCCCGGCGGGCACGGCCTATGCAGTATGCTGGATATGAGTTTCTGAGAATTATCTTTCCACGCACTCCGGTGAATAAGGGCGACATAGAGAAGGACCGGAGCTTCCGGAGGCTCCGGTCCTTTCGCCTCCGAGCTTCCAACCGCTCAGAAGGGTATCTTCTTAGTTCACGCGGGGGTTGGCTTAACAGTCCCAGGAGGCGGAGCGACCCCAGACTCCGCAGCCCCCCCTCCTCCTGCTGCTGCTTCTTGCGCTTTCGCGACAAATGCTCAGGCCCGGCCCAGATGACCACCACGATCGCCGCCACTATCATCAACCCCCAGTAGAACAAAACGGGTACCGTGGCCCGAGTCCCAAGATCGTCGATGGTGAGCGTTATGGGAAGGTTAAACGTGGCGTGCGCCAGGACCACCATCAGGAGGCTACCCCTTGTGCTGTTGTACACCCAGGTGAGTATCACGCTCAAAGCGAAGACCGCGACAAAGAAAGGGACGTAGAAGGTGGGAGTTTTAACCGGATCTCCGGTCAACCACAGCGGCAGATGCCACAAACCCCAAAGCGGCGCGATGAGGAGGCTGGCGCTAAGGGCGCTCATTCGGCTCTGCAGACGGGGCAGGACGTACCCCCGCCATCCTATCTCCTCGCCCAGCGCACTGCCGGGGAAGATGGAGAAGGCAAAGAAGATCACGACGCCAACTAGGGTCATGCCCAAACTCAGGGCAGGTCCTCCCATGAGGGCATTCAAGCCAACCACGCCCCCTGTGAGGGCGACAGGTCCTAGGAACACGACCAAATACCAGAAGGGATTGACGCGCCAGATAAGGAGGCGAGCTAGCAGCTTTCTTAGGGCTCCCCTGCCCAAGACTATAGCCGTAAGCACGATCGCCACCGCGGAAGGGACGTTTGAGGCGAGGATGACCAGGACCAAACCTTGGGTGGCTGTGACGGAGTCCGTAAGGAAGACGAGTGGGCTCTCAATGGCCCAAGTGATCGCGTAGGTTAAGATAAAGAACGTGATGATCGGGTGTCTTTTCACTAACGAGATGATGCATCCCCTTTCCTAGCACCACCGCTTTTTTCTGCGGCGAGGCGTTCCTACCTAGAGCGACAGGTAGTTGGTAGGGTAGCTAGCTCTGGTAGAATGAGGCCAGGGAGCTTTCCTGCGCCTTCACGTGGCGTCGGCTGGCCACGCAACAAACGCAGTATACTCCTGGCTTAGGGCAGTGTATGTGCTCTAAAGCACAAAGGAAGCTCCGAACTTCTCAGAACCCCGTACATGCGAAGTTCGCAGAATACCCCTTCCACGCACTCCTAGGGTGAATAAGTCTCGGAACTCGGTCCAACCAGTCGTGCTGTAGTACCGATGCATCGAAGTCCTCAAGGGCGTAGGCTATCAAGTGCCTTGTATCCCGACTCTTATCCCTGGGTTTACCCGGAGAGGAGGCGAGGACCATCAGTAAGCGAGAAGAGTTGGATGCCGAGATACTTGCCCACTACCAAGAAGTGGGAGTAGAGCGAGATCGCTTGCTTGGCGGAGGAGCAGGTCGCCTCGAATACCTTCGAACGAGGGAGTTGCTCGCTCGATACCTGCCACCGGCACCCGCCACGGTCCTCGATGTTGGCGGAGGAGCGGGGGGCTACGCGCTGCCGTTGGCTAGGGAAGGCTACTCAGTCCACCTGATCGACCCGGTGCCGCTGCACGTCGAGCAGGCTAGAGAGGCATCCGCTCTGCAACCGAACGCTCCCCTCGCAAGCGCACAGGTGGGTGATGCAAGGCAGCTTGTCTGGGACGACAATAGCGTGGAGGCGCTGTTGTTGCTCGGACCGTTGTACCACCTAACCTCCCGCGGCGACCGCCTCCGAGCCCTCAAGGAAGCCTACCGTGTCGTTCGTCCGGGAGGGGTGGTCGCGGCGGCAGGGATCTCGCGCTTCGCCTCCACCTATGATGGTCTACTCCGAGGCTTCCTGGAAAATCCCATCTTCCAGGGCATCGTCGAGCGTGACGTTCGCGAAGGGCAGCACCGTAACCCCACCGGAAGATCGGAGTGGTTCACGACCGCTTACTTCCACCTCCCCCAAGAGCTGCGCGATGAAGCGACCGAGGCTGGCTTTTTGGTCGAAGCGCTCGTGGGGATCGAGGGCCCTGGCTGGATCTTGCCCGACCTCGACTCCTGGCTCGAACATACTCAGCGGCGCTCGACGCTTCTAGAGGCCATTAGGCGAGTAGATACGGAGCCCAGTTTGCTCGGTGCCACAGCGCACATCCTTGTTGTTGGTCGTCGAAGCTGATCGAAGCTTCGAGAACCTCGATAAGCCTCGAACTTCCGAAGTGTTACCTTCCGAAACTGTTTGGAATATTCCGGAGAGCCTCCATAGTGGCTCCTCTATGAGTCCAGAAGATGGGCAAAGCGGCCTTTTTGCCACCGCGCCTCGGCCAAAAGTACGCCCAAGACCCCACCCTCGCGATTTTCCAAACCGTTTCTCCACACAGTTCGGTGAATAAAACTTGGGCATTCATCCGGAATTCATTGCCCCAGCTATCCTACCCCTCGAGTAACCCTCGAGTAAAAAAGGTGGCCAGTTCATTTTATGTAGTAACAACATTGACAAGTTGGGTGTCGGGTGTAGAGTGGTGGGGGCTTCGGATGGCCTTCAAACTGAGAAGGGGAGGAAACCATGTTGGGACGTGTGATCTTGATACTCAGCTTGTCTGCTATTGCAGCAGCATTGCTTGCTCTAGGAGAGGCTGTGGCATTTGCGCAGGACCCCATACAGTGCGTGAGCGGTAAGGTATGCCAGGGGACCAGCGGCAACGATACGATTTATGGCTCCACGGGAGATGACGACATCAGTCCCGGCTTGGGCGACGATATAGTATATGCGGACGGCCCACCACAGAACGGCTCACCCGTGACGGTGGGCGGAGACGATCAGGTGCGCCATAGTGGAGGCAATGATTATATCGAAGGCGGTCCTGGCGCAGACACGCTAAGAGGCGGCTTCGGCCACGACACGATCTTTGCCAATACGAAAACTACTACTACTGACCCCATAAGCGGCCAGGTTCAGGTAATCGATGCCGCTGACAACGCCCACGATTTGGTCGACTGTGCCTACTTAGGATCACGAGGAGATACCGGGCCAGATCTAGGTTATGGGCAGAAGCGCAATGCGGCTGTTCCCGATACGGTTGTCGACTGCTCGAATAGGGATGATCAATAGAACAACACAAGGGGCTGCTGGAACGACAGCAGGTTTGCCTGTAAGTAGCAATTGGTGGCCATAAGATAGCCACACAAGCAGGCTCTCACATACGGGGACCAGCGAGGGTTAGGGCGATGAGTCCTAGCCCTCTTTAGTGGCGCAACTTTCTAGGACTCCGTCATGGCGAAGTTCTCGTTGCCCCATGCCCCCGCTCCGAGGGCCTATGGAATCTTAGCTCCTCCGATCCCTCGGCCGCTCGACCTCGTCGCAGACGACGTAGTGGACCCTATAGGCGGGGATGAGGAAGATCCTGTTTGCGTGCTCTGCTCCCGAGGTTACCTCAAGGGGCTCGTTCTCTGTCAGCCTCTTAGAGATCTTAGAGAGAGCATCCTTGGCTTCGTCCAGGCTTTCGTAGACTCCATACAACATTCGAGTGGAGGCGGGGGGCTCATTGACGCCCGAAGCAGCACCGGGGGCCTGGGAGCGGCCAGTGGTGCTGCGCTGCATCGCTTCTCTTTGGTGGGCCTGTTCGCCGGGATTAACCAACCAAACCATCACACTATAGGCCACGCTCTTATCCTCCTGTGTTGGGCGTTTGTTGTGTGGGATAGTAACCATAGCAAGAATAGCACCAGCGCAGCGGACGAGAAATTCTCTACGAAGTTCAGCGTAGCAAGTCGCAACACCTTGCTACGGTTCCTCGCTCTGTTCGTGGCGAGGTTCGGCGGCGTGCGACCCCTGGTTGACATCCTTGGAGATGTTTGGCCGCTGCGACGAGGCGGCGCTCGGATCTACATACCGCTCAGCCCACGAACCCACGACCAAGTCCCGAGGTGCCGGCTGCAGCCCGATCAGCCAGCCCCACGCACGCCGCGCACCAGCAGTCGCTCGGTGTACACTTCCGGGCGCCTGAAAGCTTATCAGCTAGGCGACCAGCGAGGCACATAACCTTAAGAAGGGCAGACTCTATGAGCATCGTTATCACCGGAGCATCTGGCCAACTCGGTCGTTTGACCGCCGAACTGGTCTTGGATCGCATGCCGGCCTCTGAGGTCATCCTCACGACACGCCGGCCCGAGGCGCTCTCCGACTTAGCCGAGCGCGGGGTGAGGGTCCGGCAGGCCGACTTCGACCGGCCGGAGACGCTCGCCGAGGCGTTCGCGGGCGGAGTGATCCTTCTGTTGATCAGCGCCGACGACCTTGGCCGTCGCGCGGCCCAGCACCGCGCCGCCATCGAGGCGGCCAGGGATGCAGGCGTGCGTCACGTAGCCTACACTTCCTACCTCAACCCGGTTGAGGAGAACCCGGCCGTCATCACCCCAAGTCACCGGGACACTGAATGGGCACTGCGCGAGAGTGGCCTCGGATGGACCGCGCTGCGCCACGCCTTCTACGCTGAGTACCAAGTTCCTGCCGGCGCGCAGGCGATCGCCACGGGCCAGCTCATCCACAACAATGGGGACGGGAAAACTGCCTACGTCTCGCGCGTGGATTGCGCCGCGGCGGCCGCCGAGGTCCTTACCACCGAAGGCCACGAGGGCAGAGCCTACGACATCACCGGGCCGGAATCTCTTAGTCAGTACGATGTGGCGGCGTTGCTGAGCGAGGTATCTGGCAGGCCGGTCGAGGCAGTAGCCGTCGACGACGAGGCGTTCATCCAGGGCCTCACCGCAGCAGGCGTGCCCGAACCGGTGGCCCGCGAGATTGCCTCCTACGGGAGGGCGATCCGCGAGGGCTACCTCGGTGAGACTTCCGGCGCGGTCGAGAACTTTACCGGTCGCGCACCGCGCTCGCTGCGGCAGGTGTTCGAAGCCCATCGCGACGAGCTTCTGCAGTGGGTATCCGCATGAGCCAGCACCAAGGCCCTACTCCCGCAGCGCCGCCGAAGCTGCCTGCCACGCTACGCCTCCGGGCAGTCTACCTGACCCTCTCCGACTTGGACCGCTCGATCGCCTTCTACGAGGACGCTATCGGCTTGAGGCTGCATCACCGAGAGGATGGGGTGGCAGCGATGGGGGTAGGCGAAGAAGATCTGCTCATCCTGTACGAGGAGCGAAGAGGTCGGCGGCTTTCTAGTCCGCGACCCGTGGGGGATTGCGATGCTCTTTGTCCCCGCCCAGAGCCTCGAGGCATGAGAGGAAGGCCGATCTGAGTCTG
>Ga0126304_10000902_pt1 | contig 13145 bp, 10 predicted proteins | sample Plot25_FD_92538 | JGI IMG/M metagenome (GOLD analysis project Ga0126304, IMG submission 92538) | Serpentine soil microbial communities from UC McLaughlin Reserve, CA, USA - Plot25 | ecosystem: Environmental > Terrestrial > Soil > Grasslands | place: USA: UC McLaughlin Reserve, Lake County... | reverse complement strand
GTCGACGACGCCGGCGAGGCGCGTCTGGCCCGAGCAGACGGCGCCCGCGAGGTCGCGGAAACCGGCGGGTTCACCGGGGTCGATGGTGAAGAAGTCCTCGCCGGCGCGCTCGAACCGGTCGCCGCCCGCCGCGAGCAGCGGCCTCCCTCCGGCGCGCCGCACGGCGTCGGCCACCGCAGCGCCCATGCCGGTGCCGTCGTCGAGCACGAGGATCGGGCTGTCCGCGAGCGCGGCCTCATCCATCACCTCCGGCGGCGGTGCCTCCCGCCAGACCGGCCGGTAGAACCAGTCGGAGGTGTCGCGTGGCTTCCAGTCGCTGGCCGCCCCGTCCGGACGCGCGCCGATCCAGTAGGTCCGGCGCTCGAACGGGTACGTCGGCAGGCTGACCCGGCGCCGCGGCGCCGTGGCGTGGAACGCCGCCCAGTCGACGGGTACGCCGCTCGCCCACAACTGCCCGATCGCGCCGAGGACGACCTCGCCGTCGACGCGTGGCTCGCCCGGCGCCGGCAGCGACGTCAGGCAGAGCGGCGCCTGCGAGACCGCGCGGGCGGTCTCCGCCGCGAAGGTCGCGAGCGTCCGCCCGGGTCCGACCTCGAGCAGCACGGGCTCCTTCGCGGCCGGGCTATCAGGGCCGAGCAGGGCGTGTAGGCCGTCGGCGAACCGGACCGTCGAGCGCAGCTGCGCGCTCCAGTACGTCGGGTCCCGAACCGAGCCGTCGGCCCACTCGCCGGTGAGCGTGGCGACGAACGGGATCTCGGGCGGGGCGAGCTCGACCTCCGTCACGAGTGCCTCGAACTCGGACAGGATCGGGTCCATCATCGACGAGTGGAACGCATGCGATGTGTGGAGCCGCCGCGCCGCGATCTCGCGGGCGGCGAGCGAACCCTCGACGCGCTCGATCACCGCCGTCGGACCCGACAGGACGGAGAGGCCCGGCGCGTTGACCGCGGCGAGCGAGACGTCGCCGTCGACGAACGTCTCCAGGTCCTCCGCCGGAGCCATCACCGCGAGCATCGAGCCGTGCGGCAGCGCCGAGATCAGCTGCCCGCGGCGCGCGATCACCGCCAGCGCGTCGTCGAGCGTCATCACGCCCGCGAGCGCAGCGGCGACGAACTCGCCCACGCTGTGGCCGATCATCGCCGCGGGCTGGATCCCCCACGACCGGAGCAGCTCGGCGATCGCGTACTCGACTGTGAAGAGCGCCGGCTGCGCCCACCGCGTGTCGCGCAGCGTCTCGGCCGCCTGCTTCCGGCGGCGCACGCCGGGAAAGAGCACGCGGCGGAGGTCCGCGCCGAGGGCGGGCTTCAACACGCGCGCGCAGTGGTCGATCGCCCCGCGCACGACGGGCTCGTCTTCGTACAGGCCCCTCGCCATCCCCGGGTACTGCGCGCCCTGGCCCGGGAACATGAAGACGACCGGCCGGTCGGTGACCGCCTCGACCGCCGGCAGGCCCGGCTCGCGCAACGCCCGGACGAGGCCGGCGAGGTCGTCTGCGCCCGCGACGACGGCGGCCCGGTGGCGGAACGCGCGCCGGCCGACGTGGAGCGTGAACGCGACATCGGCCGGATCGAGCTCCGGGTGGCGCTCGAGGTGCGATGCGAGCCGCGCCGTCGCCGCGTCGAGCGCCTCGGCGCTGCGGGCGGAGAGCGTCACGAGCTGGTGCGCGCGACGCCCCTCCGGCGCCGGGGCCTCGGGCGCCTCTTCCACGACGAGGTGCGCGTTCGTTCCGCCGACGCCGAAGGAGCTCACGCCGGCGCGACGCGGCGTCCCGTTCCGCTCCCACGGCTGCAGCGAGTTCGTGACGTAGAACGGGCTGCTGGCGAAGTCGATCGCCGGATTCGGCGCCGTGAAGTGGACGGTGGGCGGGATCGCGCCCTTCTCGAGCACGAGCACCGTCTTGATCAGCCCGGCGACGCCCGCCGCGCAGGAGAGGTGCCCGAAGTTCGACTTGACCGAGCCGATCGCGCAGAAGCCGCTCCGGTCGGTATGCAGCTTGAACGCCTCCGTCAGGGCCGAGAGCTCGATCGGGTCGCCGAGGATCGTGCCGGTGCCGTGGGCCTCGACGTAGCCGATCGTGTCGGCGGGGACGCCCGACAGCGCGTGTGCCGTCTTGATCGCCGCGGTCTGCCCGCGGAAGCTCGGCGCCGTGTACCCCGCCTTGTCGCTGCCGTCGTTGTTGAGCCCGGCGCCGAGGATGACCGCGCGGACGTTGTCGCCGTCGGCGACGGCGTCCTCGAGCCGGCGCAGCACGACGAGCCCGACGCCGCTTCCGACGATCGTCCCCTGCGCCTCGGCGTCGAACGGCCGGCAGTGGCCGTCGGGCGAGAGGATCGACCCTGGGGTGTAGAAGTAGCCGCCGCGCTGCGGCACCCGTACCGTCACGCCTCCCGCCAGCGCGAGGTCGCAGCGCCCGGCCTGCAGGCTTTCGCAGGCGAGCGAGACGGCGACGAGCGACGTCGAGCACGTCGTCTGGACGACGACGCTCGGCCCGCGCAGGTCGAGCCGGTACGACGCCTGCGTGCAGAGGTGGTCCTTGTCGTTCGTGACCATCAGCTGCATGCCGTCGATGTAGCCGAGCTGCTCCTTGTTCAGGAAGAGCTGGTACAGGTAGGTGCTGAGCTCGCAGCCCCCGAAGAGGCCGATCGGCCCGGGGTACGTCGCCGGGTCGTAGCCTGCGTCCTCGAGCGCCTCCCACGTCGTCTCGAGGAACAGGCGGTGCTGCGGGTCGGTCAGCGCGGCGTCGCGCGCGGAGAAGCCGAAGAACTCGGCGTCGAACTCGTCGACGGCCTCCAGAACGGGAGCGGCGTTCACGTAGCCGGGAAGCTGCGTGATCTCGTCGGCGATCCCCGCCGCCCGCATCTCCTCGGGCGTGAGGACCTCGATCGACTCGACGCCGCCGACGAGGTTCTCCCAGTAGCGGTCGAGGTCGCTCGCGCCGGGGAAGCGACCGCGCATCCCGATGATGGCGATCGGCTCGAACGCCGGGGTCGGGCGAGACCCGTTGCCGTCGCTCATTCGGCCGACGTCGCGACGGGCGCGGTCGGCGCGATCCGGAGCGGCACCTCCAGCCGCGGCTCCCCGTGACCGGTGATGTGGAGCGTGGCGACGTAGAGCACGCCCGGCTCGTAGCTCGCCTCGTCGAGGCGCAGCATCAGCGCGAGCCTCGCCTCCTCGCCGGGCGCGAGCTCCAGAGGCTCGGGCACGACCGCGACGTCCGGTGCGAACGCCGGCCCGACCGCGTCCCCGCGCCGCACGTCGGTGACGTGACAACGGATCCGCGCGACCTCGTCGCGCGTGTTGGAGATCGCGAGCGACGCGGTCGCGGTCTCGCCCACCGGTGCCGTCAGGCCGAGCTCGAACCGCCCGTCGCGGCCGCCGTCGGCGCGCGCGAGCGCGCCGCTCAGGAACTCCTGCTCCGAGCGGACGCGCAGCTCCGTCAGGTCGTTGAGGAGCGCGAAGTAGAGCCTCGCGAGGTCGCCGACGTACTCGAGCAGCCGGCGTTGCAGGAAGCCCGCGGCGGCCTCCTGCACCTGACCCGGCGCGACCTCGCCGGCGGCGGCGCGCTCGACGAGCGTCTGGTAGGTGGCGGCGATGCTCGTGCCGAGCCGCTGCGAGTACGCGCTGAGGTCCTGGAACCAGGCGGCGGGGTTGGCCGCGTCGAATGCCGGCGGCGGCGCGGGAGGCATCGCGGCGTCGGGCAGGACCGCCTGCCCGAGCTCGTGCGCATATGCGGTGCCGATCCGCACCATCTCGGTGAAGAAGCGCGCGTTCAGGCGCCCAAGCTCGTCGGAGTAGGTCGTGCCGCGGTCGCGGACGAACGCCGCGAGCAGGTCCTGCGTCGCCGTCGGCGCGAGCTCCCCGCTGACGATCCGGTCCAGGAGCTGCTGGTACAGCCCGATCGTGCTCGTCGACTGGTCGGCGGCGCACTTCAGGAAGTCGCCGTAGGCCGCGAACCACTCGACGGCGAGCGCTCCCGCGGCACCGCCGGGCGTCGCCGACGGTTCAGCAGCACGTGCAGCCACAACTCACCCGGAACGGGTCGCACTCACGGGGAAGAATGGCCGCAGCAATACGCAACGAGCGGTGGTCGCAGCCGACGAGCCTGAGGTCGGCGGTGACGACCTGGCAGCCGTCGACGTCCGGCAGGCGCCGGCGCTCGACGTTCGTGGCGTCGACGTTCGTGGCCTCCACGACCTCCGGGCCGGCGATGTCGAAGTCGGCCGCCGAGGCCTCCGAATCCCGCTGCTCGCCGCGTACGTCGAGCAGGAGCGTTACCTCCTGCGCACCGCACGGCGGGAGCGTGAACGCGGTCGGGGCGACGACGCCGTGCACGAGCTCCTCCTTGCCGCCGCGCGTCGTCCAGCTGCTCAGCTCGAGCTTGATCTCGCGCTCCCGCCTGCGTTCGTTCTCGATCGTGATCGGAACGACCCTCCGCTCGCCGACGCGCGTGTAGACCACGACGTCGACGTCGCCGATGCAGCAGTAGCACTCGCACCGGTCGGGCCCGCAGTCGCGGCAACGGCAGTCGTGCCGGTGGTGCTTCCGATCGCGGTCTTCGTACGGCCGGTGGCGGCGGCCCTCACGGCCGGGAGGCGACGGCTGCATCGTCGGCCACGAGGTCGGCGTCGCGAGTGGGGCGTACATCCTGCTCATCCAGTCGCGCGGCGTCGTCCGCATCATCCCCCCGTAGCCCTCGCGCCAGCCGGGGACGGCGCGGTCCATCCACTCCGACGGCGTGACCTCGAGCCAGTCGGACGGCGTCATGTCCATCCAGTCTCCGGCGCTCGGTGTCCGGGTGCCGTTCACGGTTTCGCTCCTCTTTTCGGTTGACGTTTCGTCGCCGCAGCGGGTCTCTTCCGTGCCCTGGTCGGCGGCGCCTCTTCCGCCGGCGTCTCCTCCGCAGCCGTCGCCCCGCCCGACGCGAGGACGATCACGTCGACGTCACGCGTCACGACCGGAAGCCGCCCGCGGTAGCGACGCGTCGCGGGAAGCTCGTCCTTCAGCGTCAGCTCCAGCTCGAGCGCCGCTGTCTCGCCCGGCTGCACCTCGACCTGCGCGTCGGCGCGTGCCTCGACGGAGCCGAGCCGCTCTTCCTCGCGTGCCACCGCGAGCAGGGCGACGACGAGCTCGTCGAGGTCGGGCTTCACCCGCTGGAGCAGCGGCTCGAGAGCGACCCGCAGCCCGCGATCCGTCGGCCTGTCCTCCCGCAGGTCGACGGTGACCGGATCGCCGACCGTAAACGAGACGTTCCCGTCGTTGCGCACGAGAACCTTCTTCCTCTGCGCGAGGCCCGGCCGGTTCTCCAGCACGAGCGACCGCGGGTCCACCGCCAGGTCGACGACCTCAACGACGTGGAGCACGACCGGGCGCGACCGGCCGCCGACGTCGAGCTCCGCGTGGTACTCCCCCGGCGGTGTAGCCGGATGGACGCCGATCGCCAGCGGCAGGCTCCCGCGTTGATCGGGCCGAAGGACCAGTGGCTGGATCCGGTGCCGCTCGGCGGTGAGCTGGAGGACCCCCGATTGGTCGGTCAGGCCGGCGTCGCGCAGGACGACCTTGGCGTCGCCGGCGTTGTGCAGGTCGATTCGCCCGGACAGCTCCCTGGGCGGTCCTGCGAGCACGAGCGGCTCGTCGTCCGGGCTGACGACGACGAGGGAACGAGCGGCGTCCGACACGGGCGTCCGCTACTGGTCGAGCCGGATGCGGAGCCCGCCGGTCTCGCGGACGGGCGGGGCGGGAGCCTGCGGCGCCGGAGGCGCGGACCAACCGGCCTGGCCGCCGCCGAGCGCGACCCTCGGGTGCGAATGCTGCTCCTGGATCATCGTCTCCTGCTCGCCCGAGAACGTGAAGCCCCAGACTTCCGTGCCCCAGAGCGTGAAGCCGATGTGGTGGTGGTACGGCTGCTTGATGCAGACGTTCGGCAGCTTGCCGACGTTCAGCGTGAGGCACAGGTCGACGACCGCCGGCTTGAGGTCGACGGCGACGTTGCTGGTCGTCGTGAGCGGGTCGATCCGGAAGTGATTGTCGAGGTCGAGGTCGAGGTCGGCCTCGAGCGGCTTGACGTCGATCTCGTTCTTCGCCTCCGTCCGCAGCGGCTGCGGGAGGCCGAGCTTGAGGTCGACGTCGATGTCGTCGAGCCCGAGGACGTCGACCGTGTTCGTCGTCTTGATCTCGATCGGATCCGCCATCGCGCGCTCCTGTCGCAACCCCCCGGAAACCGAGCGAACTCACCCTATGGAACGGCGTCAGTCGCTGTCAAGGAACCATCGGTCGGCGGTGCGCCGAGGCGTCCTCAGAGGTTCGGACGTCTCGTCGTCAGCGCGAAGACGGTGTGCAGCGGCGCCGTCACCCTCGCGCTACGTGCAACCGAACCTGAGCGAACGGGCGCGAACAGCCGGTTTAGATGCAAGCCGGAGGTCATCGGTTCGATCCCGATACGCTCCACCCTCGGCAAGCAGTCATCACCGCTCGTTAGCTGGCAAGAACCTCGAGTCGCGCAGCGGATGCGAGGATTGCGTCGTGCCCGAGTTCGAGGTACGGCCGTCGCGCACGGAGGACGCGCTGGAGATGGCGGAGCTCCTCGCGGCGGTCGCGGAGGAACGCGAGGGGATCGCGACAGAGCCGCCCGTCGACCTCGACGCATATGCGCAGCAGTTCGCCGCGTCGACAGGTGGCTCCGTTGTCGCAGTCGCGGGCGGCGCGATCATCGGGATGATCCACGTTGGCCAGAGCCGCTTCGGGGTCGGCGAGCTCGCGATGCTCGTCGAGCGCGAGTGGCGCGGAAGGGGCGTCGGCTCGACCCTCGTGGCCGTGGCGATCGAGCGGGCACGCACCGTGGGTCTGCACAAGCTCAGCCTCGATGTGTTCCCGCACAACGCCGCCGCGATCGCGCTCTACCGAAAGTTCGGGTTCGTCGAGGAGGGACGGCGCGTCGGGCACTACCGGCGCGCGACCGGCGAGCTCTGGGACTCGATCGTGATGGGACTCCTGCTCTGACTTCACCTACGAGAACGCATACACACCTGGACGCTCGTCACAGCCGTCTCCGGCGGATCGCGTCGCCACAACTCATCGATCCGACGTGAAGGACACATCGGATGGAAGCCGCAAACCGTGTGGGTTCGGCTCGTCCGCCGCGAGCAGCCGGCGCGCCTCGTCGAGGCGGTCCTGGCCCATCGCCCATGACGAACATCGTCACGATGGCCACTTTCGCGCGTGTTCGTCATGCCCCGGTGGGCGCGGCCGACTAGCTTTCCGGTGTGAGGGGTCAGCTGCGGCTTGTCGTCGTAGCCGTTGCGGCGCTTCTGCTCTTCAGCAGCGAGGACGCGCTGGCGGCGGGCTGCGAACGAGAGCGGATCGCGGTCACGCCGCGGTGGGTCGACTTCGCCGACCAGACGGTCGGCTGGCGTGACCGCGTCTTCGGGCACAAGAACATCACCGTCGCGATCGCCGATCCTCGGCTGGCGGCTTCACTGAGACAGCGCGGCGCGCGCACCACCTTCTGGGAGATGAACCTCTACCGCGTCGTCGGGACCCCGACCAAGCCCTTGCCGAAGCGCCATGTGCGCGCCACGGCCGACAGGCTCGTCTTGCGCGCTCGACGCTCGACCGGACTGCCGAACCCCTGGATCACGTTCAACGAGATGCTCGGCTCGCGCGACCAGCGGCCGTTTCGCCTCGCGGAGAGGCGCTACCGCGAGAACCTCCTGATCCTCCTCACTCGCGTCTGCGAACGGGGCGCCCTCCCCTGGCTCCTCGTCCCCTCGAACCCTCGCACCGACGACAAGAGCCGCCGCTGGTGGAAACGAGTCGGGGAGGTCTCGGGAGTGATCCGCGAGACCTTCTTCTCCGCACCGCAGGTCATGAAGTACAGCCAGCAGAACGCGACCCTCCTGATGCGGGCCAAGCTTCGTGGAGCAGCCTACGCGATGAGTCAGCTGCATATCCCCCGCCACCACCAAGGGCTCGTCGTCGGGTTCCAGTCAGGCGGGATCTACGGGCGTAACGGCCTACGGAGTCGCACCGGGTGGTTGCAGTTCGTCGCTCTGAAGACAGCAGCCGCCGGTCAGGTTGCACGCGAGCACGGGATCGGCACGGTCTGGTCGTGGGGCTGGGGCACCTACAACCTGCGCGGCGCCGACGCCGACAAGCCGCTTGCCGCCTGCACCTACCTATGGGTGCGAGCAGCGAAGTTCTGCGCCCTCCCGCGTGCGGCCGGGCCGCTGAAGCGTGAGCGCCTCTACCGCCCGCTCCAACCCAGCACGAGTTGCTTCATCTCGAACCACCAGACCCAGTGGGGTCTGCTCGAGCGCGCCCGCTCCCTCAGCGGCGAGCCGGCAGTGCTGGCAAACGCGCTCGCCTCCGAAGCTGCCCTCCGTCGCCGCTTCCCGCTGACCCGCCGCCACGTGGCTGGTTCGCTCAGCTGGTTCAACCAGAACGTCACGAAGCGCAGCCCGCTCCGCCGTTTGCAAACGGAGATGAGCAACGGTCTCTACCTCTTCGTCTTTGCCGACGCCCTTCGCCGCGACCGGGCAAGAGCCGCGTACGGCGGTCGCTACGAGAGCTGGCTCGCTCGAGCGACCAAGGAGCACCTGGAGTGGCTCGGCTGCCCACGCACCTTGAAGATCAAGCCGGTCTCGCTTCTTCAGTTGGCTGAGCGGCGCCTGGACTGATCGCGCCGGCGGCAGAATGAGAGCCATGAGTCGAAGCGATCCCGACGAGCGGACTCGAGCGCTCGTGGCGGAGTCTGCTCGCGGCGGCGACCCGACGGCGTGGTTCGACCGCCTGTATCGCGCGGCAGAGGCGGGCGAGGCCGTCGTCCCGTGGGACCGGCGCGCTCCGCACCGCTTGCTCGTGGAGTGGGCGCAACGGCACGGCGTCGTCGCGGACGTTCGGGCCCTCGTCGTCGGTTGTGGGTTGGGCGACGATGCCGAGTACGTCGCGAGCCTCGGACACGAGACGATCGCGTTCGACGTCGCGAACGCTGCGGTGGAGGGTGCGTGGCGCCGCTTCCCGGCGTCGGACGTCGAGTATGTCGTCGCAGACGTTCTGGACCCGCCGGCGCGGTGGCGGGAGGCATTCGGGTTCGTGCTCGAGAGCCTGACCGTGCAGTCACTTCCCGAACGGCTTCATCCCGGCGCGATCAGGCGTGTGACCGAGTTCGTCGCGCCGGGAGGGACGCTGCTCGTGATCGCAACGGCGCGCGACGAGGGGGCGCCGGCCGACGGGCCGCCGTGGCCGCTCACGCGCGGAGAGCTCGATGCGTTCGGGTCGGACGGGCTTCAGCCCGTGCGCATCGAGCAGATCCCGGACGAGCTGCAGCCTTCGGTGCGACGCTGGCGCGGGGAGTTCCGCCGCGTCGGTTCGGCCGCGGCGTGATTGCTCTCGTAGCGATGCGCCGGCAGGAGCGGCGGCTCGAGGCCTGTCTCTCGACCTGATCGCCGGCCGTAGCATCGCGGCCCCGTGAACATCGCTGGCGAGCCGCCGCTGATCCACCAGCACCCGCTCGCCTACCTGCTCGCGCTCGAGGGCATCGCGCTGCTTCGCGCCTTCGCCGGCGAGTACGACCGCGACTTCACGCTCGCCCGGCTCGACGAGATCCGCGGGCTGCTCGACGCCGCGGTCGAGCTGGGCGACGGGGCGACGGTGGCGCCGATCGCGCCGGAGGAGGGGTACCGCAGCTGGGCCGACTTCTACGACGAGGCGGCGAACCAGCTGGTCGACCTGGAGCAGCCGGTCGTGTGGGAGATCCTCGACGGGCTGCCGCGCGGGGTCGCGCTCGACGCCGCCTGCGGCACCGGCCGCCACACCGCGCGCCTCGCCTCGCTCGGCCACACCGTCATCGGCGTCGACACCTCGGCGGCGATGCTCGGCCGCGCGCGCGCCAAGGTGCCCGGCGGCGCGTTCCACGCAGCCGACCAGCGCGGCCTGATCCCGGGCATCGGCGTCCCCGTCGTCAAGGCCAGGTCGGACGGAAGCCCCGGCTACATGCCGATCCGCACCCGGCTCACGAGCGACTACCTCGCGGCGGCTCTCCCTCTCGGCCTCCAGGTTCGGCGGTGCGAAGAGCCGCTGCGGCCGTTCCCGCTCGTGGACGACGGGGAACTGCGGTCGGCGACGGGCGACGAGGACCCGGAGCACGACCCCACGGCCCCGCCGAACATCTGGGCGCTTCACAGCTTCGCTCCGACCGCGACCAACGCGGCGTATCGCGACACCCCGGCCGTCCTGATCCTGCACTTCCAGCTCGATGAGCCGGCTACCGAACGACGACGGTCAGCGTGAGGCTGTTGTCGGCGCCGAGCGTCTGCAGGCCCTGCTGCTCCGAGCTCTGGACGTTCTTCGCGGTCAGCCGGTAGACGCCGGGCTTCCGGAAGACGACTGTCCTCGTCGTGCCCGCGTACATCCGCGGTGCTCCGAAGGCGAGCCTCGGGCCGGCGACCTGCGCGAGATCGAAGTCCATCGGGCACGTCGCGCGCAGCTCGAGCCGCGTGCCGCGGTTAAGCGTCACCTTCGCCGCCGGTCCGCGCATCGTCGCGCCGGTGTGCCAGACGTGGCAGCCGCTGACGGTGTGGACGATCGCCATCCGGACAGTCGGTGAAGCCGCCGCCGCGCCGCCGACGGGCGCCGCGATGCAGGCGATTGCGGCGAGTGCGATCACAGCGAGCCTCTTCACACGCTCAGCGTGCTCCGACGCGTGTCGGCTGGAATCGTGGGAACCACGGATCGGGGCTCAGTAGTCTCCGTGGGTGCTCGAGCGCTGGACCCGCGCCGTCCTCCGCTTTCGAGTCGCCGTCCTCGCCGCCTGGCTCGTCGTCGTCCTGGGCGGCACGTTGGCCGCCGTGAAGCTCCCGCCGCTGCTCGCCAACTCGTTCGAGGTCCCCGGCACCGACTCGGACCGCGCGCGGACGATCCTCGCGCGGCGGTTCGGCGACCGGCCCGACGGTACGTTCGCCGTCGTCTTCCGCGTCGCGCACCCCTCGGACCGCGCGCTTCGGACGCGACTCCGCGCGCGGCTCGAGCGCGCGGCGCGTGTCGTCCCGACGGCGCACGTGGCAGTGGTCGGCACCGGAGGCGGCCTCGTCTTCGGCGAGATCGCGACGACGATCGACCTGCAGCACGCGAAGCGCCACACCGCCGCGCTGAGGGGCGCTCTCGCCGCCGAAGCGGGACCGACCGCGCTCGTCACGGGGCAGCCGGCGATCCAGCACGACCTCGACCCGGTATTCGCCGGCGACGTCCGCCGCGGCGAGGCGATTGCTCTCCCGGTCGCGCTCCTCGTGCTCGTCGCCGTGCTCGGCCTGTCGCTCGCGGTCGCGATCCCGTTCGTCTTCGCCGCCTGCACGATCGCCGCCACGTTCCTCGCCGTGTGGGCGCTCGCTCACGCGGTGCCGATGGTCACCTACGTGACGAACCTCGTCGCGCTGATCGGGCTCGGGCTCGCCGTCGACTACTCGCTGCTGATCGTTCACCGCTTCCGCGACGAGCTCGCGTCAGGCGCCTCGGTCGATACCGCCGTCGTTCGAACGATGGCCACTGCGGGCCGTGCGGTCGTCGCGTCGGGTCTCGCGGTCGCCGTCGGGCTCGCGCTGCTGCTCTTCATGCCGGTGCCGCTCCTGCGCTCGCTCGGCATCGGCGGCCTCCTGATCCCGCTCGCGTCGATCGCGGCCGCGCTAACGCTCCAGCCCGCGCTTCTCTCCGTCCTCGGCCGCCGGGTCGGGTACCGCGGCGCCGTGCGCCCTGCCGACGGAGCGTGGGCCCGAATCGCGCGCGAGATCATGCGCCGGCCGTTCGCCTGTCTCGCCGCCGGCGCCGCACCGCTGCTCGCGCTTGCCGTCGCGGCGGCGTGGCTCGCCGTCACGCCGGGCTCGTTCTCGGACCTGCCGGGCTCACCGGAGGCGATGCGCGGCTACGCGCTGCTGCGCGACGGCGTCGGACGCGGCGCCGTCACACCGATCGAGGTCGTCGTCGACACGGGAGGAGCGGGCGGCGCGCGGGCCGGGCCCGCGCGGGCGGCCGTCGACCGGCTCGTCGACGAGCTCCTGCACGACCCCGAGGTGCTGGGCGTCGCGAGCGGGCGCGGGAGACGCTACGTCGACGCGAGCGGCCGCTACGCGCGCGTCGCCGTCGCCGCGCGGCACGAGTACGACGCGCGGGAGACGCGCGCGCTCGTCCGGCGGCTGCGCGACGACCACGTCTCGCACGCGGGTCTCCCGCCGGCGGCTCGTGCGTACGTCGGCGGCGCGCCCGCGCAGGGAGCGGACTTCCTCGACCGCTCGTACGGCGCGTTCCCCTGGCTCGTGCTCGGCGTGCTCGCCCTCACGTATCTCGTGCTGCTGCGCGCGTTCCGCTCGCTCGTGCTCCCGCTGAAGGCGGTGCTGCTGAACCTGCTGTCGGTAGGCGCCGTCTACGGGATCCTCGCGCTCGCCTTCGGAGAGGTCGAGGGGTGGATCCCGATCTTCCTCTTCGCCGTCCTGTTCGGCCTCTCGATGGACTACGAGGTCTTCCTCGTGACGCGCATGCGGGAGCGCTGGGACGAGGTGCACGACAACGAGCGCGCGGTCGCCGAGGGCCTCGAGCGCACCGGCCGTGTCGTCACGGCGGCCGCGTTGATCATGGTCGGCGCGCTCGCGGGATTCGCCGCGGGCCGCATTGAGGCGCTGAGGCATTTCGGCCTCGGCCTCGCACTCGCCGTCCTGATCGACGCGACGATCGTCCGAGCGGTGCTCGTCCCGGCGCTGATGGCGATCCTCGGCCGCTGGAACTGGTGGCTCCCGGACCGCGTCGCGCGCGTCATCCACGTGGAGCCGTCGCCGCTGCCGGAGAAGCCGTGAGGGAGGGACGCGCCCTGCGTCCCTCCCCCACTTCCGGGACCACCCTATTCGGCGATGGTGATCGCCAGCCGCATCGCCGCCAGCTGGTACCCGAGCGCGAGACCCGGAGCGTCTCGCTCGTAGGTCAGGACGGGCACCATGCCGTACGGCGTATTCGCATAGGAAGGCTGCTGCGTGTAGAGCAGCGGATACATGTCGATCAGGTGCGTACCCGGGCTGCCCGTGGCGACCATGTTCATCACGACGTCGCCGTTCGAGTTGAAGCCGCAGCCGTACCCGACGTAGCTGTTGTCGTAGTCGACGGCGATCGTG
>Ga0126304_10000900_pt1 | contig 13158 bp, 11 predicted proteins | sample Plot25_FD_92538 | JGI IMG/M metagenome (GOLD analysis project Ga0126304, IMG submission 92538) | Serpentine soil microbial communities from UC McLaughlin Reserve, CA, USA - Plot25 | ecosystem: Environmental > Terrestrial > Soil > Grasslands | place: USA: UC McLaughlin Reserve, Lake County... | reverse complement strand
TGATGATGATCGAGCCGCCGCCGCGCCGCGTCATGTGCGGCACCGCCAGACGCGATGCACGAACAGCGGGAAACAGCGTGTGATCGAACGCCGCCTGCCATTCGGCGTCGGGCGTATCGAGCAGACCGGCGCCACGGGCGAGTGCCACGTTGTTGACGAGCACGTCCAGACCTCCGAAGCGTTGGACCGTGTCATCGATGACCCGCTGCACACCGTCTGTCTGGGTGAGATCGGCGGACACGGCGAGCACGCGATCGTCACCACCGGCCACGCTCGCCAGCTCGCGTGCAGCCGCGTGAAGTGTCCGCTCGGTGCGCCCACAGAGTGTGACGCGACAGCCTTCCGCAGCCAATGCTTTCGCGCTGGCCAGGCCGAGGCCGCGACTCGATCCGGTGACAATGGCGACTTTGTCCTTCAATCCGAGATCCATTGGCTCGCATCATATAAAATCACCGAGGGCGCCATTGCAGTTGAATCCAGGCGCGACCCGAGGGGTTCAACTCGATGCGCATCGGCATCCCGGCCGAAATCAGTCCGGGCGAGACACGTGTGGCAGCCACCCCGGAAACGGTGAAGAAGTTCACCGCCGGTGGCCGCCACTCGGTACTGGTTCAAAGCGGCGCCGGTTCCGGCGCCAGCATTCCTGATTCCGAATTCACCGCCGCCGGCGCGACGCTCGGCTGCGCCGCCGACGTCTACGGCCAGTCCGACATCGTGCTGAAGGTCGCGCGGCCTGAAGCGCCGGAACTGCCGCAGTTGCGTCGCGACAGCCTCCTTATCGGCCTGCTCTCGCCGCACGAGGACCTGTCGGATCTCGCCGCGACCGGCGTGACCGCGTTTGCGATGGAACGGCTGCCGCGCATCACACGCGCGCAGAACATGGACGTGCTGTCGTCCCAGGCCAATATTGCCGGCTACAAAGCGGTCATCGTCGCCGCCCATGAGTACGGCCGCTTCATGCCGATGCTGATGACCGCGGCCGGCACGGTGAAGGCCGCACGCGTCCTCGTGCTCGGCGCCGGCGTCGCCGGACTGCAGGCGATCGCCACGGCGAAACGGCTCGGCGCCGTCATCGAAGCCTTCGACGTACGGCCCGACGTGAAGGAGCAGGTCGAATCGCTTGGCGCGAAGTTCGTCGCGGTCGCGCTCTCCGACGAAGAGCGTCAGGCACAGGCCAGCGCCGGCGGGTATGCGCGTGAGATGAGCGACGACTACAAACGCCGCCAGTCGGCGCTCATCGCCGAACGCGCCAAGGCCGCGGACATCGTCATCACGACGGCACTGATTCCGGGGCGGCCGGCACCCGTGCTGCTGCCAGAAGACACAGTCACGGGCATGAAGCCGGGCTCGGTCATCGTTGATCTCGCGGTGCGCCAAGGCGGCAATTGCCCGCTGAGCGTCAAGGACGAGACGGTCGTCCGCCACAACGTGAAGATCGTCGCACCATCGAATCTTCCGGCCACTCTGGCCGCCGATGCCAGCGCGCTCTATGCGCGCAATCTGCTGAATTTCATGGCGCTGCTGGCCGATCCCAAGACCGGTGCCTTGACGATGGACCGATCGGACGAGATTGTTGCGGCCACGCTCGTCTGCATTGACGGCGCAGTGGTCAGGAGCTAGCTGACGTGCACGGAATCACGGTCGATCCTCTCATCACGAATCTGATGGTCTTCGTGCTGGCCATCTTCGTCGGCTATCACGTCGTGTGGCACGTGACGCCGGCGCTGCACACGCCGCTGATGAGCGTCACCAACGCGATCAGCTCGGTGATCATCGTCGGCGCGATCCTCGCCGCCGGATCCGGCGTGATCGATCGCGGCAGCATCCTCGGCGCGCTGGCAGTCGCGCTCGTCGCCATCAACACGTTCGGCGGGTTTCTGGTGACCGAGCGGATGCTGGAAATGTTCAAGAAGAAGGATTCGAGGGGCAGCAAGAAGTGACGGACACGCTGTCCCCCAACGTCATCGCGCTCGTCTATCTCCTGGCGAGCGTGCTGTTCATCCTCGCCCTGAAGGGTCTCTCGAGTCCGCTCTCAGCACGCCGTGGCAACCGTTTTGGCATCGCCGGGATGACCATTGCAGTCGCTACCACCCTGCTCATTACTCGCCGCATCGATCTGACACTGGCGGCGCTGGCCGTCGGCGGTCTCGTCGGCTGGCTGGTCGCCAAGCGCGTCGAGATGACGCAGATGCCCGAGCTCGTCGCGGCCATGCACTCGCTGGTCGGTCTCGCGGCGGTGCTCATCGCGATCGCGGTCGTCAACAATCCGGGCGCATTCGGGATTCAGGATCCTGTGCCGGTCGGCAACCGCGTCGAGCTGTTCATCGGCACGTTCGTCGGCGCCATGACGTTCTCCGGATCGGTGATTGCGTTCGGCAAGCTGGCCGGACTCGGCAAGATGTTGCGGCTGTTCTCGAGCGCGCCGGTGGTGTTCAAGGGTCAGCACATCCTGAACCTGATCATGGCGATCGTCATGATCGCGTTCGGTTTACTCTTCGTCGTCGCCGAGCCGGGGACGCACTGGCCACCGTTCATCATCATGACGGTGGTTGCCTTCGTCCTCGGCGTGCTGATCATCATCCCGATCGGCGGCGCCGACATGCCTGTCGTCATCTCGATGTTGAACAGCTACTCCGGCTGGGCGGCCTCCGGCATCGGCTTTTCGTTGAACAATCCGCTGCTCATCGTCGCCGGATCGCTGGTCGGATCGTCCGGCGCGATCCTGTCCTACATCATGTGCAAGGCGATGAACCGCTCGTTTATCAGCGTGATCCTCGGCGGCTTCGGTACAGCCGAAGGGACGACGAGCACCGCCGAGCAGAAGTCGGTGAGGTCCGGCTCGGCCGAGGACGTCGCGTTCCTGCTCGGCAACGCCGAGAGCGTGATCATCATTCCGGGCTACGGCCTTGCGGTCGCCCGCGCGCAGCACGCAGTCAAGGAGATGGCGCAGAAGCTGATCGCCAAGGGCATCAACGTCCGCTACGCGATCCATCCAGTCGCCGGCCGCATGCCCGGTCACATGAACGTGCTGCTCGCCGAAGCGGAAGTACCCTACGATCAGGTCGCCGAGATGGAAGACATCAACGGCGATTTCGGCGCAGCAGACATCGCGTTCGTCCTCGGTGCGAACGACGTCGTCAATCCGCTCGCCGAGCAGAAAGGCAGCCCGATCTACGGCATGCCGATCCTCGAGGCCCACAAGGCGCGCACCGTCGTCGTCAACAAGCGCTCGATGGCCTCGGGCTACGCTGGCATCGACAATCCACTGTTCTACATGGACAAGACGATGATGGTGTTCGGCGACGCCAAGAAGGTCGTCGAGGACATCGTCAAGTCGATCGAGTAGGGCGCGTCCTTTTGGACGGGCCGTGTCGGCCTTGCTGCCCCGAAATTTCGTGGCCCACGGGAACTTTCCACGGTTCCCTGGGGTCCAATTACCGTTATTTGTCGCACGCCACAGGTTTTTGCGTGTGGCATCCGCATTGCGGAGCGAGATGGCTTATGGAGGTCTTCTTCTGGGCGTTCGCCCTGCTGACGTCACTCGAGCTCTCGCCGGCTCAGTCGGCGCGATTCGCGGTTGATGATCTGACGAGTGTCACGCCGATGGTGGTGGCCACCGTCGAGCCACGCGCCGGTGCTCCGGCGTCGTCCTGGATACGGATCTACTTTTACTCGTTTGATCTCACACCGGTTCAGAGGCAGCAGGCCGCGACGGGCCACGCACCCGAGCTCCTTCGGAACTGGGAAGCGATCCTGCAGATCACCGTCGATCCGAACGGCGTGGTGTCAGCGATGGATCTCGCACTGCCGGGACGCCCCTGCGCGGTCGTCCAGACGGGAGAGGATGCCAGGCGCGCTGTGCAGCACTTCGACTTCGATGGCCGCCGCCTGCGTCTGACGAGCAACGCGTTCTCGATTTGTGACCTGAAAGTCGAGGACGTGCCGAGCCAGCGATTCGAGTGGGACGTAACGATCGATACACCGGTCGTCGCGAGAACCTCGAACCTGAAGTAGCTCACTTCCCGATTACGCGTTGCACGTTCTCCATGAACAGGTCGCAATAGGGACGGCGAAGTCCCTGCTTCGCCGTTGCACCTGACGTCGCGAACTCGACGTAGTCGCGAGACTTGGCGGTGAACTTCGGCCACTTCGGCAGGCCTGGGCCGTTGGGATCACTAGTCTTCGCGAAATTCGTCCAGTAGCGCTGCATCAGATCGGACACGCGCGCATCGACCTCGGTCGCCCGCGCTGGTGGTCCTACTGCCACGAGGCCCTGAGCATACGTGCCGAACACGTGCGCAAGCTCGGAGGCGTGCGTCGCGCCCAGCGCCGCGCGCTCCGGGGGCACCAGCGCAAACTCGTATTCGAACGCCCGATTGCCCGCTGCCGCGTGCCACATCGCCTGCGCCACCGTCGAACAGCGGAAGGACGTGTCAGTGCCCCATTGCTCCGCTGTCGTCCCGTAGATCGGATCTGGTTCGCCGACGTACAGCTTCAGCGCGCGCGGCGCGAGCGGACCGTACGCGTTCGTCATGGCTTGCGGCAGATCTTTCGCCAGAACTGATCCGGGCACCTGCTCACGCGCATTGTTACCCATCAACATCGGCACGCGATGCTGACCGCCGGCGGCGAACACCTGAGCGGGCTTGCCCGGGAACACGTAGCCATCGACGGTGATTCCAAGATTCGGGAACATGTTGGCGATCCCCTCGCCAAAGAGATTCGGCTCGGCGGTCAATATGTCGCCGGTCGAGACCGCTCTCAATGCGCCCAGCGACGCGTCGCCCGGAACCTTCCAGCGCGAGGCGGCAGCCTGCCCACGCTTCTCGGCTTCGGCGAGTGTTGAGGGCTCTCCAACCAGCACGACCGCGCCGCTTTCAGCGATCGCGCGATGGAACAGTCCCTTCGACAGCGGCGATGTCATCAGCACGCTGACGTCCAGCGAGCCGGCTGACTCTCCGAAGATCGTGACGTTCTTCGGGTCGCCGCCGAATCGCGCGATGTTGTCCCGCACCCACCGCAGCGCGGCGATTTGATCGAGGATGCCCTGGTTGCCTGACGCCTTGTGGGGCGATTCCCGCGTCAGTGCCGGATGCGAGAAGAATCCCAACGACCCGAGGCGATAATTGAGCGTCACGAGAACCACACCGCGCCGCGCCAGAGGTTCGCCGTCGTAGACCGCCTGAGACGCGGCGCCCGCAAAGTTGCCGCCGCCCGGAATCCACACCATCACCGGCCGCGCTGCGTCCGCCGTGAGCCATTGCGGCGTCCACACGTTCAGGAACAGACAGTCCTCGCTGGCGGTCTTGATGGCCTCTCCAACGATCGGCGTCGGCGCCTGTGGACAGATCGCGCCGAACTTCGTCGCGTCTCGAACGCCGGTCCACGGTTGCACTGCCATCGGTTCCCGCCACCGGCGCTCCCCCGTTGGCGGCGCCGCGAACGGAATCCCCCTGAACACGGCGCCGCCGCCGAGCGCGGTACCGCGAATCTGCCCGCCGGTTACGTTCGCGATCGGATCCGTTTGCGCGCGACTTGCGACAACCGCTGCGCAGACGAGCACTAAGCCGATGATGGCGCGCATCTCACCTCTCGTCATCATGGCGAGATTCTATTCGATTGGTTGTGCGACTTCGGTGGGTCAGTGATCAGCTTTGCGTCGATCGAGCAGCCAGATGTTGCCGGTCATTTCGGAGCGCTCGAACACGACGAGATCGCCGCGCGCCGACCAATCGGGATAGCGGACGAACGCGCGCGGTGGACCAGGCGGGGTCATCATCTGCTCGCGGCCACTGTTTACGTCCAGCACACGCAAACTCCACTGGCCATCGCGCAGCACCGCTGCCGCGAGGCGGCGGCCATCCGGCGACCAGCTGCGTACCCAGGTCTGCCCGCTCGCATATGTCAGCCGGCGAAGCATGCCGGTCTCGAGATCGATCACACCAGCGTGCGTGGAACTGCCGTCCTTGATCTCGACGGCGATATGCCGCTCGTCAGGTGACCACGACGGATAGCCGATCGAGGTGGACCCATCGGTCAGACGACGTGGGGAAAGTGGCTTGAGGTCTGTCGTGTAAAGCACGCGGCGGCCGGTCGGCGGCTCGCGAAGCGAGAACGCGACTCGTGTCTCCGAACGCGACAGCCGCACTTCGGCGAGCGGGGCGACACGCGGCGGCATAACGGACGAGGGCCGCAGCGCGGCAAGCGGCACGACCGGACGAATGGTTCGCGTCGCAACGTCAAGCGCCACCACGCGCTCTTCGTCGCCACCTCTGGCGAGATACAGAATGCGCGTGCCGTCGGACGACCACTCTGGTTGCGATTCGAAGTCGTGATCCGATGTCAACTGCAATGGATGCTGTCCGTCGGCGTCCATCATCCAGAGATCCGGCCGTTCGCCGCGCCGCGACGAGATGTAGGCGACCTTTGTCCCGTCTGGCGATATCACCGGCACGGAGTTGCGGCGGCTCGTATCGCTGGTCAGCGCTCGCGGCTCTCCTGCCGGTGCCCCCTCGGCCCGTACTGGCTGCGCCCAGATTTGACTGCTCAAGCCAAGCCCGGCAAACGCGAGCCGGGCACCATCACGGGAGATCGATAGCCCGCGCACGCCCGGCACGCCAGGCACTGGCATGATCTCGGGGCTGCCGGTCACGGTACCCGTCGTGGCATCGAAGGGCAGCCGCGTGATGAGTGCATCTCCACCGGCCACGTAGATGGACGATCCGTCTGGCGCGAACACGGATTCGTAGACGTCGTCTCCGCGGTGTACGATCCGCACGTCACCATTCTTCCAATCGAGAAGCCACAGCCCGTTCGATGGTCCCGAATCGAACACGGCGAAGCAGATGAAGCGGCCGTCGGGAGTCCATGTCGGTGCGGCATGACCGCCGGTCGGATTGCCGCTGTGCGTCAGCGTCGTGACTGCTCCACCCGCGATCTCCACCATCTGAATCGTTGACCCGTTCTGCGCAGCGAAGCCGAATGGCGCGGCATCGGCGTGCTCGTCGGACTGAAAAGCGATGTGGGCACCGTCAGGTGACCATGCCGGCCGAGAACCTTCGGCGACGATTTGTTTCGGCGTGCCGCCGCGCGAGGGAACGATCCAGATCCCGCCGCCGCGCTGCGAGTGATAGGCGATGAAACGACCATCTGGTGACCAGGCCGGCTGGACGTTCTGCGCACCATCGCTCGTCAGCGGCATTTCCGTCGCGGATCCATCGAGCGCGCGCACGACGATCTCAAACGCGCCGGTCCGATCCGAGACGTACGCGATCGCATCGTCATGCGGCGAGATCGCGGGATGCAGATCGAGACCCGCATGTGTAGTCAATTGCACGGGCCATTGCACGGCATGTCCGGCTGCAGCCGGCGCCGCTTCGCGGCCAAGCACTTCGTCGCGCCGGACCCAGACAAACGCGACGATGACCGCGACGGCGAGCGCAATCACCGGGAGCAGCGGCACCCCAGGAACCCGAGGCGATGAGAGTGTGGGCGACTCAACCGCTGTCGGCCCGTCCGAGAGGACGGCACCTAGCTTGACGCCATCGACCGTTTCGATTGGATGGATCCATCGATAGCCCCGCGTCGGCACCGTTTCGAGAAACCTAGCCTCGCGTGCCTCGTCGCCCAAGGCTCGACGAATCTGCGCGACGATCCGCGTAAGGGCGTGATCGGTGACGGCGGTTCCGGGCCAGACCAGGTCGAAAATTTCCTGTTTCGTGAAGAGATGACCCGGCCGCTGAACCATCACCGCGAGGAGGTTGAAGGCCTTCGGTTCAAGCGCGACCGCAACGCCGTCGCGCGCGAGGCGGTAGGCGTCGAGGTCGAGAACGTAATGGTCCCAGCGGTATCGTGAGGGCACGGAATACGTAATGTCCGGTTGCCTGACCTGAGCGGAGTCGAAGGCAGCCGGCACGGTCTCATACACAGACGCTGCGGCATCGCCGGTGGTTGCCCCTCGTGGCCATCATCAGAAAAACATCAGACCCTCATTTTCCTAGGTTTTCTCGAGAATCAGCCGTTTGCCCGGGCCATCGATAGTGACGCGATCGAAAAGATGCAGCGGCAGCAGGCCATCGACCTCGACCGGCTCGGAACCATCGCGTCTGGCAACCACAGCCGCAACGTCGCGGAACGTCAGGCTACCCACATGCAGTTCGCGCAATGTCGCCATACGTACATCAGTCTGTCCGGACATTGTCTTGAGCGTGGCGAGCGTCGGCAGAGACGTGACCGGCAGCGCAGCATGTGGGGCGAACAACAACAGCGATGCCGCGCCGCTATCCGGTACAAGCCGCAACAGCGATTGCCGCTGAGGCAGCGCAATCAGGAAGCGCCCGCCACTCTCCTGCAGCTCCAGTGAACTGCCGCGCGCGTCCGTCGCGTGACTCGGAGACCACATGACGAGACGTTGTCGGAAGTCGATGGTATAGCGAAGTGGCGCAAGCGCATCGTGACCGATGACACCGTCCACCGTGCTGCCTCCAGGGATCTCAGCCAGATCGATCACCGAGGCCAGAAGACTCGAGACGATCACGGGCCCGACGTGTAGCGAATTCACGCGCACGACCAGCGTCTCGCGACTTCCCGCTGCCGACCCCATCGCCGTCCTGGCGACCACAGGCGCGCCAATCGCCTCGGCTGTTTTCGGTGACACGACTGTATGCGTCGATCCGGTGTCGAGCAGGAACCGAAACGGCCCCTGGCCGTTCAGCCGCACCGCCAGGACGATGTCGCCGTGGCCCGATTCGAATGGCGTGACGTCCGCCCGTTCACTGACCGCGGCGTGCGGTGCCGACGCGAACGCCATGAACCCAAGCGCGAGATATCCCAGTGTCCGCATGAATCCTCCCGTCTCCCAAGGAGGCTTCAGCGTGCGCGGCCACGCGTGCGATGTCGTGATGAATCCCTGATGAAACTGTGCGGCTTCAATGAGATGATTTCGCGCGTGACACTCCATCACGTCGCTCGTGCAATCGGGACGGTTGCGATGGTCGTCGCGTGCCTGCAGAACGCGCAGGGCCAGGCGAATCCCGATCCGCGGCTGCCGCCGAAACCCTATCCGCCCGCCCCGCGGCTCGCAGACGGCACTCCCAACCTCGGGCCCATCGAGCCGAACAAGGGCTACTGGCACCTCAAGCAGGTCCAGGATTACAAGCAGGTCCTGATGCATCCGAAGGAGATTCCCTATCAGCCCTGGGCTAAAACGCTGGCGATGCAGCGTCGGGCCGAGCTCTCGAAGTACGACCCGCAGGGCTACTGCATGCCGCCCTCAGGACCGCGTCTGATGACCACACCGTTCCCGATGGAGATTCTGCAGATGCCGGAGCAGAAACGCATCGTGATGATCTATGAAGGCGGCACGCACATCTGGCGAATCATCTACATGGACGGTCGGAAGCATCCCGAGCCTGACCTGGCGAACCCGACGTGGCTTGGCCATTCGGTCGGACACTGGGAGAAGGACACGCTCGTCGTTGACGTCGTGGGCTTCAACGAAGGCAGCTGGATCGACATGGTCGGCGATCCACACACCGACAAACTGCATCTGATCGAGCGCTTCACGCGCAAAGATCTCTACACGCTCCGCTACGAAGCGACGATCGACGATCCCGGTGCTTACACCGAACCGTGGACGATCGGCTTCGACATCGTCTGGGACGACAAGGGCGAGATCCAGGAATACATCTGCCAGGAAAATAGTCCCTGGATGCGAAAGCTGTTCGCGGAATGGGAGCGAACCAAACGGTAGCGGCGGCCTTTGTGGCCGCGCTCGCCGTCTCGTGCGCAACGCTTAGTCCACTCGCGCAGATCGTCCAGCCGCCGACGTTTCGGCAGGCGGACAGTCAGCCTGCTGAGATTCGAATCATCGCGCCGTCGGTGCGCCAGCCGACCGGCGGAGCGGGTGTTCGAATCTGGCTCGAGGTGACCAACCCAAACGCGTTCGGCTTCACGTTGAGCACACTTGCCGCGACCTTGTCGATTGAGGGAACGCGCGCCGCGACTGGCGACTTTCCTCTTGGCCTGCCGCTCAACGCACGCCAGCAATCGGTCGTGCCGCTCGATCTCTCCATCGACTTCGCTGAGGTGCCCGGCCTCGCTTCGATCGTGCGGCAGCTGGCCACGCGTGGCTCGGTTGGTTATCAGCTCGACGGAACTGTGGGAATCGACGCAGGCCGTCTGGGAACGCCGCCGTTCGGGCCGATGCGGCTGACCAGCGGCGAGTTACGGGTGATACGGTAGTGAGTGTCGATCAACGCTGTCGCTTCAGGTCGCCGTACACGACGCGACCACCGAGGATCGTGAGCACCGAGTGAACGCGACGGATTGATTCGTCTGGTACGGCCTTGGGATCGAACACATCCGCATTCAGCACCACGAGGTCCGCGAGTTTCCCCGCTTCGATCGTGCCGAGCGTCTCTTCTTCGCGAGAGAACCAGCCGTTCGCGCCGGTGTAGAGCCACACCGCTTCCTGCCGCGTGATCTGCTGGCCGTCGTTGATCAGCTCGCCGCGCACGTTGCGGCCGGTCACCATGTAATACACGTGCAGCCACGGGTTGATCGGCGAGGCCTGCGCGCCGTCCATGCCGGCGCCGACATGGATGCCACTATCGAGGAGCAGACGATAGGGCGGTCCGGCCAAACCTTTCGATCCACTCAATACACGCCACCCGTGCGCGCGGACGCCCACGGCCAGCGCCTTCATGCGCGCGATCGTCGCCGGCGTGATCGTGTTCACGTGATCGATCGTCCAGCGCAGGTTCGTCAGCGGAAACTCTTTGTGCACGCGCTCCCAGACGTCGGCGCGCGCCACGTGATTCGCCTCGTCGAAGCTGTGCTCCATCATCTGCCAGCCGCGCTGCGCGATGAGCCGAGTGGACTGGTAGTACTCGTCACCAAGCGGCACCGCGCCTTCGAGCGGCCAATCGACGATGTGTTCGCCGACACCTGTGGTCTTCACGAGATCGTCGCCAAGATCGGGTAGCTGACTGTCCAGGACGTCGCGCAACTCCGGATTGCCAGGTTTCTTGTCTACCCGCGGGCCGGCGTTGAAGAACAGCCGCAGCCGCAGCGTGAGGCCGCCTTCCTGCTTCAACTCCAGCATCGGTCGATGATCGGTGGTGCCGAAGTACTGCGCCGGCCCACGCTCCTGTGAACCAAGCACCGAATGCACGGTAGTCAGTCCCACGCTGTTGAAATAGCCGAAGACCTGACGCATCGTCCGCTTCGTGTCGGCGAGCGTCCAGTTGGCGCGCAACGCATCCAGCGCGTTCCACGAGGGACCGTTCTGTTCGATCACTCCAGTGTCGGAGACCGTGATGCCGCGGCTCTCGAAAAACTTTTTGCCCAATGAGTTCGTCGCCGCGGGACCATTGAACGCGACGTGAATGTAGACCGGATGTCGAGGCGCAGCCGCATCGAGCTCGGCGAGGGTGGGCATCCGGTTCTCGGCGAACTGCCGCGGCTGCAGGCCGCCGATCGCGGTGATGAACGCGCCGTCGGGCACGGTCTCCGCCCGCTCGCGGATGACGTTCTGCACTTCCGCGATCGAGAACGCGGTCTCGATCGTGCGCGTCTCGTAGCCGGGCCGGCTGCCGACCAACTGCACGTGGAAATGGTTGTCGATCATCCCGGGAATGACCGTTTGGCCGCGCAGATCGATCGTGTCGGTGCAACCACCAGAGGCGTTCGCGGCATCGCCCACTTCGACGAAGCGGCCGTTCGCGATGCGCACCTTCGATACGACGGTGCGCCTGACATCCATCGTGTGAATTCTTGCGTTGGTGAGGAGCAGCAGTCGCCCGCCAGGACACGGCTGCGCCGACACGAGTGCCGGCATCAGGAGAACGACGATTGACGCCAGCAGCGTAGGGCCGGTTCTATACGCCTTCGCCAAGGCTACGGCCGACCGGCCAGAAGGATTTACCACCGCTTGTCGATTGGCTTGTCGGGATCCGCAGTGATGTTGAGCATCGCGCAGTGGTGGTAGTTATGACCACCGTCGACAGCGATTCCAGGATGCTCGGCCATGAACTCGATCACCTGCAGCACGCAGGCCGGGCAGCTGATGTTGGGGATGGGAATCATGCCATCGAAGGCCTGTGGCTGCGCGGGTTTCTCAGTGTGGGCGAAGATCCCGTCGAGCAGGACAGGCGCGACCACCGGATTCTGAATGAGCGCCGACTGCGATCGCGGTCCGTTCGCTGTCTGCACGACAGTCACCTCTGGATCCTTCGGCAGCTGCGCCATCGTCCTGGCCAGGGCGACGCGATAGTGACCCGGGTGGAAGATCGACTCCTGGACGAGCAGCGGCAGGTCCGTGCCACCCTTGACGTTGGTGACCGCTCCACTTGGCACGCCAGGATTCGCCGGTGTGCCGCGTCCGGGATTCGCTGAGACGCCGCCGCATGGCCCGATCTTCTGGGGATCACCCAGCCGATTCTGCATGAGCGAGGCGGCCGGCTGCACAAGGACGAAGTGCGCGTCGGCGACGCTCGACAGGCTGGCTGCGACCATCACACCCCACAGGATTCTGCTTTTCATACGGCTCCTCACCCATTGCGCAGGGATTCATTCCCGCGAATTATCACCGATGATCTGGCATTCGTAGTGGTGTCATCGCTGGTTTGTCGGCGATCGACTGGACACCAATGTCGTCCGTCGAGCGATGTCGATCTCACGTGTCCGGCTGGGCCGACATGGCGGATCGTGTCGGCGCCTCTGGTGTCGTCAACGGGGCGCCAGAGCAGTCGTATTAGCATAGGACCAGTCGGACTCCTGGTTCGCGACGAGGTGACATGTTGAGACTGCAGAGCATCGTTTCCGGTGTGGTGTGCGTGATTGTGGCCTGCTCGGTATCGGTGAGCGCGCAATGGCCGAAGCATCCGGATCCCAGCGTGCCGCGGGACGCACAGGGCAACGTCCGCTGGAACGCGCCGACGCCACGCACGGCTGACGGTAAGCCCGACTTCTCCGGCGTGTGGCAGCGCGCCAACAGCGGTCCCCCGCGCGGCAACGGTCGCGGCGGTCGGCAGGGCGAGGGCGGCGGCGCGGCCGGCCGCGAAGGTGACGCACAGGCAGCACCAGCCGGACAGGCCGCCCCAGCGGGACAGGCCGGACAGACCACAGGTCGTCAAGGCGGCGGTGGTCAGGCGACTG
>Ga0126304_10000898_pt1 | contig 13163 bp, 16 predicted proteins | sample Plot25_FD_92538 | JGI IMG/M metagenome (GOLD analysis project Ga0126304, IMG submission 92538) | Serpentine soil microbial communities from UC McLaughlin Reserve, CA, USA - Plot25 | ecosystem: Environmental > Terrestrial > Soil > Grasslands | place: USA: UC McLaughlin Reserve, Lake County... | reverse complement strand
TCGGCGCCCGGCAGGCGCTCGCAGCCCCAGCGCGCCAGGGCACCGGAGAGCGCCGGCACGGTCGACAAGCCGGGTATCACCGCCAGTCCGGCGTCCCGTGCAGCGGCATCGAGCGTCGCGTCGTCCAGGACCGGCACGACCCACCCCTCGTGGTCACCGATGTCCAGCCAATGGGCCCCAGCCCGCACGGCCGCCATCGGCAGCTCGCGCGAGAGTTCCTGGAAGGGGCCTGCGGCGCAGGCCACCGCCACGCAGCCTCGGGCGGCTCGCGTCAACGACTCTGGGTCACCGAGGTCGAGAGCGATCGCGGAGGTGCGATCGGGGGCGCCGAGTTCTCGGCAGGCCGCGATGGCGGCCGAGAGCCCGCGCCCGGCAAGGATGAGATCGACGGAGGTGGTTCGGATCAGCTCGTGAGCCAGAAGGCGCCCGAAGACGCCGGACCCACCGACGATCAGGACGCGCTGGCTCTCAGCCAACGACCGGTCAGTCCCGCCCACAGGACGAACAGTGGCATCAAGACGGCGGCGCTCGCGAACTGCCCGGCGGCCGAGGAGGCGAGGGTGGCGACCGACAGCCACAGGGCGGCGGTCCATACTGCTGCCGCCAGCCAGAGGAGCCCAGGGGGCAGATCCCGCCGGCCCGCGCACGTCAGGAGGATCCCTGCGACGGCGTAGAGCCCGTTGCCCAGATAGCCGGTGAGGGCGACGGCGATCGACTCCACGGTGGCGTATGTATCCCCTGTGAGACTGGGGGAGATCGCCACCAGGATCGTTTCTGCTCCGAGATCTGCCGCCAGGCCACCTGCGGCGCAGAGGAGCGCGAGTTCGCACAGGATCGGCGCCTGGTCTCCCCATCGTGCCGCCAGTGCGACGAAGAACCCCAGCAATGAGATGGCCGCGAGGTTCCAAACGAGCCAGCCCAGCCGCCACGTGACGGTGTGTCCCGTGACGTAGGCGATCCGGGCGGGCAGATCGCTCTCGCCGGCCGGGACCCCGTGTCTCAACGCGAACAGCATCACGAGTCCCGCCGTGAGGTTCACCGCCGCCGCGACGTATGCGGCGGCAGCGGCGTGCCGCGGAGTCACGTCGACCATGCCGTGTCACCCAGTCTAGAGAAGGAAGTTCTCGCGACATGGGTCCTTGGTCGACGGACTCGCCCGTCGGATACGCGCCCGCGGACTCCAGCTGTGGCGGCTCCCTGACGGAGCTTCTGGTGGCGACCGTACGACCACGGCAAGCTCCAGTCCCATCGTCAACGACGCGCGAGATCTCCCCGGAACGCGGGCCACGCGTCGATGAGATACAGCGTGAAGAAGGGCCACCAGCCTCGCTCCGGCACCCGCGCGACCTCCAGATACAGGATCCCGTACAGGGCGATGACCATTCCGAGGCTCGCGAAGATCTGCGGATGATTTGCGGCAGGCATGTCCGACACACGGAAGAACCACTGGGGATCGAGAACAGAGAAGGCGCCCCAGAGGAGGTTATAGATGCCAGCCGCCACGAAGACGCGCCGATGGAACGAGCGTCGAGGTATCGACCGATCGGATCGGACCATGGCATGGATGATGGGTGCTCCACCCACTCGATGGAACTACCGCGCCGATGCCGCCCGGTCCCTTGACGATGCTGGGCTGAGCGCACGGCAGGCCGCGACCGATCCGGACGGAGGTCGGTGGTATGCCGACTATGCATCGGGCTTGGCGATCCTGGGCATCTTTGATGCGCGGTTCCCCGAGCCGTCGTTCGATGCGTCGTTACCAGTACACCTCGGAGGGTCGGATCTCGACGGCGCCACCATAGCTGGCCGCCGGGACGCGGGCGGCCACCTCGATCGCCGCATCGAGGTCGTCGGCCTCCAGGACGAACAAACCGCCCACGGCCTCCTTCTTGCCGACGAATGGGCCGTCTGTCGTCAGGGTCTTACCCGCCTCCACCCGGACGGTTGTGGCGTTCTCCGGTAACCCCATCGGCAGCCCGGGGGTGACGCCCGGCGTCTCGTTGATCCCCTGGTAGTCGGCGTAGACCTGCTTCTGCTCCTCCTCGGGAAGAGCGGCCTGTCGCTCGAGCGCGTCGCCCTGGTAGATGAGCATGACGTACTTCATCGAACCCTCCTTCCGGGATGGTCGAGTCTAAGACGAACGGCAGACCGCCTCGGCCCGGCGGTGAGTTCTACGATCTTCGCCACCTGTGCGGTGGTGCTTCACGACACGGAGCTTTGTTTCCGATGCAGCTGCGAGGCCTGATGCTCCCCTTCGTTGCGGAGCAATTCTTGGCCTATCTCTCGCTTCCGTCGGGAGGAGGAGGGGGCGGGAGGTGCTCGCTTGGAGTTCGTCCACGTGCTCCGAGTTCGTCCAGAACCCATGTGATAAGCGTGTGCGTGCGGTTCCGCACTGCCTGGAGCGGCCAGCCGAGGGTGGCAGCGATCTCCTCACTGGTCTCGCCCGCCACGAGATGGCGCAGAACTAGTTGTTCATCCTGTGTGAGTTGCATCGCATGTTCCGCTCCAGCTCGACGGATCGAGTATGACCCGTGGACATGGCTCGTTGCATACCGCAGATGCTGTCAGCCGAATGACGGATACCCACATTCTTGTGATTGCACTCCGCCTTGGCTGGAGCCCGGTTGTCCGGTTCAGGATCACGTGGGCCTGGGGACCGAACGACCCTCGGCCGGTTTCTCGCAGCCTCCCGACCAACACCGCCCTCAGCGTCCGATCCTCCTCGCAATCGATCTGGCGAAGGGTCACGCTCAGTCGCGCCCGTCGACGAAGAACACGCGCTCCCACCCGAGCATCGGTTGGCTGCTGCCGGGTGGCGCGATGACGGTCGGCCGATCCAGGTCCAGGACGAAGCCGAACCAGTCGGTCCGGCCCTCGCGACGAAGCCGCTCGGCGTGCTCGTTCACGTTCGCCTTCGCACCGTCCAGATCCTCGGTCAAGCCGCGCTGCTCGCTGGAGTGACCTCTGCCCGCCACAACGAGCCACATGAACCGGGACGACGTCATCGTCGGCCTGGACCCAAGCGGTCGGCCTCACGCTGCATCCCGACCAGCATCGCCCTCAGCCTTCGGTCCTCCTCGCAGTCGATCAGGAGCCCGGCGAAACTGCGGCTCTGCGAGTTGCTCCAGAGCTCGCCGATCTGATCGGTTCGCTGTTCGGCTCGCTGGAAGTTGGGGAGCATCAGCACGTGGCAGCTCGGCGTGGGGAGCCGGCCCGAGGGCATCGAGGCGCTCTCGGCCGTTGCTCGCTACCTTGGGGGAGCTTCACGCCCCAGTCAGGTCTCGTTCCCGTCGCCGGCGGCCGCCACGCTGCCTTCATCATTTCCACGTCACCGGCCAACGTGACGTTGATGGAGTTCCGGAGAGTCTCATTCCGTAAGAGTAGTACCGATGAAATCGGAGCAGCTCAAGAAGAGGATCGGAAGGGAGTTCTCCGCCGAAGCCGAAGCCTCATACCGTTCGCAATGCCACGGCGGACGGCATCCGAACGCTCGAACGGCCGGCCGGCGAGCGCGCCGATCAGGATGGCCGAGGTGATGCCGCCCAGCCACGCCTCGGTGGGGATCACGACGGCCCAGCTCTTCGAGCCGGCGTACACGGCCGTTGCCGCGGCGCCGGCCACGACGCCGCCGATGGCCGCGACCAGGATCGACTCCGCGAGGAACTGTGTCCCTGGCTCGTCGTCGCGCCGAGGGCGCGGCGGAGACCGATCTCGGAGCGGCGTTCCAGAACCGAGATGATCATGATGTTGGCGACACCGACGGCGCCCACGATCAGCGCCACCACGCCGAGTCCGAGGAAGAGGCTGTTGAACGCCCCTGCGACAGCGGCTCGGGCGGTGAGCACGTCCGATGGCTGGCTGACGTTCGCCTCGTAGGGGGCCTCGCGGGTTGGCGGTCTGCGCGAGCAATGATTGCACCGCCGCCTCGTGACCGAGGGATGCGCGGACGTAGATCGTGCTCGGTGGACCGGCCTTCTGCTCGCCGTTCACGATGCTGACGTAGCCCAGATACGTCTTGGCGGCGGGATACCCGATGAGGGCGCTGACATCGATGTCGGGCACCAGGGGGGAGCGGTACGACCTCTGTCCCGCTCGAACCCGGAGCCCGATCGAACCGCTCTGCCGAACCGCCCGACGTCGTAGGGCCCATGGCGATCGGGAGCGATCCCGGCGGGACGCCACCGCCCTCGAGGATCGGAGATCGCGAGGATGGGTCCTGCCAGCGCGCGTCGACGCCGATGCGCGTCAGGTCATGGCGGAATCGATCGGCCTCGTCCCGATCCAGAAGCGGTCTTCGGAAGTCCCATTCGTTTTGCCCCCGACCAGCCGTCGGACCCGACGGGCGATGCGGCCTCGTGAGAGGAGGGCTCGGTAGGTGCTGTTCTCGAGGTCTTGAAGCTCGAGAGCTACCGCGGCCTCCCTGTAGCGACGAGGGTCGGAATTCTCCATCTCGCGATCCCACTGTCACATGAGAACGGGGGGTCCGGTCGATGTCAGTGACGCTGACCTCGTACCCGATGAAGACCGGCGTCGTCTGGGTATGGCGGTTGTGAGGGCTGAGGGAGCGAGAGGATCCGTGAGCGTGTCAGGGCGTTCGCCAAGACGATGGGCCGGCCGTCATCGCATCGCGATGGCGATCGTCGCGTTCGTCCTCGTCCTGGTGGCAACCGCCTCGATGGCCTTCGTCTACGAGCGCGCGTCTGCAGACCGGATCCTCCCGGGGGTGCGCGTGGGTGGCATCGACGTGGGCGGCATGACCAGATTCGAGGCCCTGAGCGCCGTGCGCAGCCATGCGGAGGCGATCCTCGAGCGCCGGATGACGATTCGTGTTGAAGACCGGACGTGGGTCTCGTCCTTCGGACAGCTCGGCGTGAGCGGCGCCGTCCGCGAGGCGGTGGGGCAGGCGTTCGCCGTTTCGGGGTCGCTCTCGTGGGTGGCTCGCGCGTACCACCGACTCGCCGACAACCGGGTCGAACGGTCGATCACGCTTGAGTATCGGTACCGCGGCCGGCCCGTCCGCTCCCTGCTGCGGCAGGCGGCCGCCGAACTCCATCGGCCCGCCCGTGACGCGGCCGTCAGGCTCAAGGGCGGCGAGATCGTGTTCCGGCGTGCCCGGGAGGGGCGAGCCCTGGACACGTCCGCCGCGGTCCGCGCGGTCAGGACAGACTTGAGATCGTGGCGGCAGGAGGTGAGGCTCGATCTCGAGCCGGTCCTTCCCGCGATCACCGAGGAGGAGCTTGGGAAGACCATCACGATCGATCTTTCGACCAATACCCTTCGGCTGCTCGACGGCTTCGACGTGGTCCGGACCTACGACGTCGGCACAGCCATGCGCGGCTTCAGGACCCCGCCGGGGACCTGGAAGGTCATCGAAAAGCAAGAGAACCCCACCTGGTACAACCCGGACCCCGATGGATGGGGGGCGGGCATGCCCCTCACGATCCCGGGAGGCCCGAGCAATCCCCTTGGGACGCGGGCGCTGTACCTGGACGCGCCGGGGATCCGGATCCACGGAACGCCGGACACCGGCTCGGTGGGGTTCTACGTCTCCCACGGCTGCGTCAGGATGCGGATGTGGGAGGTGGAGAAGCTGTATCCGCTCGTACCGATCGACACGCCCGTGCTCATCTTCGGCACTCCACCCTGGGGCAACGTCCAGAACGCCGGTACGGCCGGCACCTGAGCCGGTGCCGGGCGCCTCGAGGCTGTCCAACTCTCAACGTCTCGCTATCCCGTGGCGTCAAGCTGGATGTCGTTCGACCGACAATCTCGCGGCAGGATCAGGCCAAGGTCTTCGCCGCTTTCCGCTGCTCCGGTGTCATGATGCCGTCGAGGCGAAGCCCAGTTCCAACGACATCGCGGGGCGTGAGCAGCTCACGGGTTTGCGTCGAGGGCCATTGGACCACTCGTCCACTTCATAACAGCCACGGGACCTTCGTTGGATCGCGACCGGTAGAGTGTTCTCGAGCCCGATTTCGCTACCAGCGAAGATAGTCGAATCCTCACCATGACCTGCGATTGCGATGCTCGGCCGTTCCCCGCCATACACTGCCGTCTTCCGGTCGTTCGCGGGACGAATGCGGGACGACGCCGTGTGGAGATTGCCAGCGAAGACGTAGGCTGGACATGAGGGTGAACCCGGCCCCGATGGAAGGGGCCGGCCCAGGGAGGGACCTCCCACCGATCCAGGGCTCCGCGGCTGACGCGAGCGTTGGACTCGTATCCGGAGCCAAGTCTTGCTCGGTCCGGGAAGAGCTCAGTACGAAGGATGGGGGAGAACACACATGGACCGCGTCCTTGGAATCACCAATCCGATCAGTGAGGAGTCTGCGAGGCTCGACGACCTCTTCACGACTGAGACGACCGGACTCCCAGAAGCGGCGGGTCCGCAGCTCATCCGACTCCACGACGGCGACCGATTCGACCTTCGCATCGAGCCCGTGCGGAAGCGCTTGGCCGAGGCCGAGCTGCGCATGCTCGGGTACAACGGCTCGATCCCCGGCCCCACGCTGCACGTCGATGAAGGATCGGAGGTTACCGTGCAGGTGACCAACGATGGCGACGTCGAGGCGACGGTCCACTGGCACGGTCTGCGACTGGAGAACCGGTACGACGGCGTCCCCCACGACACGCAGGCACCGATCCCGGTCGGAGGGACGTTCACCTACAAGGTCCAGTTTCCCGATGCCGGGTTCTATTGGTACCACCCGCACATCCGCGAGGACTTCGGGCTGGAGATGGGATTGTACGGCACGATCATCGTCGAGCCAACCGACCCGTCGTATTGGCCTGCCGTCGACCGCCAGCTGAGTATCACCCTGGACGACCTGCTAGTCGAGAACGGTCATATCGCGCCCTTCCACCGCTCAGGCCCCAACTACACCGCGATGGGGCGGTTCGGCAACGTCATGCTGATCAACGGCGAGACCGAGTTCTCGGGCGAGGCGGCCGCAGGGGAGGTCGTGCGCCACTATCTCGTGAACACGGCGAACACGCGGATCTTCAACTTCGCCCTCCGCGGCGCGCGGATGAAGCTGGTCGGTGGTGACAGCGGTCGATACGAGCGAGAGACGTTCGTCGACGAAGTGATGCTCGCTCCCTCGGAGCGGGCGATCCTCGACGTGATGTTCGACACCCCTGGGGAGGCGCGACTCGAGCATCGAACACCGGATCACGTCTACGACCTCGGCGCGTTCGCTGTCCAGGGGGACTCGACAGCGGCCGCTGCGGCGTCATTCGGGGCTTTGCGTGTCGACCCCGAGCTCACCGCTGAGCATCAGTCGATCGATCGCGACATCGAACGACCGCCGGACAAAGTGCTCGCCTTCGTGGCCTCGATGCCCCTCCTCTACGGGGATGACGTCGCGCCGGCGACCTCCTACGCCTGTCCGATGCACCCGGAGGTCACGTCGTCGGAGCCGGGGACCTGCTCGAAGTGCGGGATGCAGTTGCTCCCAAAGCGCTCCGAGGGGACTCCGACCTCGTACGCCTGTCCGATGCACCCGGAAGTCACGTCGACGGAGCCGGGACTCTGCCCTAAGTGCGGCATGAAGCTGCTGGCGGTGCGTACGGAGGAGCCGGGTCCGGTCTCCTACGTCTGTCCCATGCACCCGGAGGTCACATCCTCGGAGCCCGGAACCTGCCCCAACTGCGGCATGAAGCTGGTGCCAGCAGACACGCTGCCGACGACCGAGCCCACGCCGAGTGAAGATGCCGTTCATCACGAGCACCAGGATCACGAACAGAACGACGGACTCGAGTGGGAAGACTTGATGCCGGAGATCAACCGTGCATCGGAGTCCAGCAACATGAGGTGGATGCTCATCGACCGGGAGAGCGGAGCCGAAAACGGGGCTATCACGTGGGCCTTCACGGTCGGCGAACGAGTGAAGATCCGACTCGTCAACGAGATGGAATCGGATCACCCGATGCACCACCCGTTCCATGTACACGGAGCTGGGCGCTTCCTCGTGCTGTCGCGGGACGGTGAGCCGGAATCGAACCTGGTCTGGAAGGACACCGTGCTTGTGCCCGCGGGACAGACCGTGGATGTCTTGCTCGACGTGTCGAATCCGGGCCTGTGGATGGCCCACTGCCACATCGCCGAGCACGCCCAGAGCGGGATGATGTTCAGCTTCAACGTATCCCGGCGTGATCCTGCGGAGGTGGCGACATGACCTCCGGGATCGGAGCTTCTTCGTTCGACGTGGTCGTCATCGGTGGCAGCCAAGCCGGTCTAGCCGTCGGCTATCACCTCGCCCGGCGTGGCCTGAGGTTCGTGATCTTGGATGGTGGCCCCGAGATCGGACAGGTGTGGCGGTCCCGATGGGACTCGCTCACGCTGTTCACCCCTGCGCAATACAGCGGGCTTCCGGGGTTGGCCTTTCCGTCGCCGAAGGACACGTACCCATCGAAAGACGACGTCGCAAGGTATCTCCAGTCGTATGTATCCGCTTTCGACCTGCCTGTGAGGCTCAACGCTAAGGTCACGTCACTCACCCGGCGAGACGGGGCGTACGTCGTGGCGACGGCGGACGAGGAGTTCACGGCGAGCCACGTCGTTGTCGCGACGGGACCATTCCAAGTCCCCTTCGTCCCTCCGGTCGCCGCCGACCTGGATGAGGCGGTCTTGCAGGTCCACAGCGCGGACTATCGAAGCCCGGCTCAACTGCCCGAGGGGCGAGTGCTCGTGGTGGGAGGAGGCAACTCCGGCTTCCAGATCGCCGAGGAACTCGCCGCGACCCGGAAGGTGGATCTCGCCGTTGGCAAGCGAGTTCCACCCCTGCCGCAGCGACTGCTCGGCAGGGATCTCTTCTGGTGGCTGTCCGGAATCGGGTTCATGAAGATCAGTACCGATTCGCGACTCGGTCGGAAGTTGGCCAAACGCGACGTGCTCATCGGATCGAGCACCAGACGACTTCGGCGATCCGGCGTGACCTTCAGGAAGCGGCTGGCGAGTGCTGCGGGGCGGCGCGCCGTCTTCGACGACGGGAGCGATCAAGACGTCGACGCGATCGTCTGGGCGACGGGGTATCGCCCCGACTTCTCCTGGATCGATATCCCGACGATCAAGGACGAGAGGGGCGGCATCATCCATCGGCGCGGGGTGACCGACGCTTCCGGCGTGCTCTTCATCGGGCTCACCTGGCAGCACACTCGGGGGTCGGCGCTCATCGGGTTCGTGCACGACGACGCAGCCTTCATCGCGAGCCGCATCGACTCGCGGCTCGAGGATCGCGCCGGACTGGTCGGGACGGACTCCGAGCGAACGTAGGGGGACCGCATGGCGATGGTGGAGGATCCGGTGTGCGGGATGCGGATCGATAGCGAAGAGGCAGCGGGGACCCTCGAGTACGAAGGCAAGAGATACTACTTCTGCTCGCAGGCCTGCCACGACGCCTTCGAGGCAGACCCGACCTCGTACGTGAAGTGAAAGGGTCGGGTCTTTACCGGCTTATCCAGACAGACGTTCGGGGTCGCAGATGACCGAGGATCGGCTCACCGCAGATGAGGCCGCGGAGCGTGCGGGGACAACTTCAGAACACATCGAGCTGCTCGCTAAGGTGGGCATCCTCGAGCCGGAAGACGACGGGACCTATCCGCGACGAGACGTTCTTCGAGCCCGATTCGTCCTTGGACTTGATGCGATGGGCATCGACGCAAACGCCGTCGCGGATGCCCTCGCCTCGGGGGATCTGACCCTGGGCTATGTCGAGATCGGGGGGCGACGTCCACCTCGTTCGACCCAAACCTTCGCTGAGCTGAGCGACGAGATCGACGTCCCGTTCATGACCCTCGAACGCATCTACGTCGCATTCGGGCTGCCGCGCCCGGCGCCCGACGAGTTCGTGCGAGAGGAGGACCTGCCCCTGATGAAGTTCATACCGGTGCTCGTCGGCGCCGGATTGGGCGAGGGAGACGTCTTGCGGCTGGCGCGCGTGTGGGGAGACAGCGCCCGGCGGGTCGCGCAGTTCCAGAGCCACTACCTTCACCACTCCATCGAGGAGCCGTTTCGCCAGCGTGGCCTCAAGGACAACGCAGCATTCGAGGCGGCGCTCCGGGAGGTCGGCGTTCGGTCGGGTCGGTCCGGGGAAGATCTGCTCGGCTGGCTCTACAGGCGTCATTCGGAGGTGTTCGAGACCGAGCATCTCGTCGATCATGTCGAGACCGCACTCGAGGACGCGGGGGTGCATCGGAAAGAGCCTCGGCAGGTCGAGGGCTGCGTGTTCGCGGACCTCACTGGATATACGAGGCTGACCGAGGAGTCCGGGGACGAGGAGGCGGCGCGCGTCTCCCTCAAGCTCGCGGAGTTGGTCAACGAGATCGCATCCCGGCATCGGGGTGCCGTCGTGAAGATGCTCGGCGATGGCGTGCACTTCTACTTCCGAGATCCGAGCGACGCCGTGATGGCGTCGCTCGAGATCGTCAACAGCGTCCAACGGGCCGGTCTGCCGCCGGCGCACATCGGCGTGAACGCGGGACCGATGATCTACGACGAGGGTGACTACTTCGGCCGGACGGTGAACATCGCGGCGCGCATCGCATCGCAAGCCGGATCGGGTCAGGTCTTCGTTGGGCAGGACGTCCTGCCTCACATCACGCCGAGCGGATTCCGTCTTGTCGAGGTCGGTGCCTTCGAGCTGAAGGGCATCGCGGAGCCATTGATGCTGTATGAGGCCATCCCTGACGGCGATGCCTAGCTTCTTCGATGCCGCGGGAATCGGCGTGGGGATCCATCAGGGCGTTGGGATCTCGCCGTGACTGTCGCTCGATCACGCCTTTCCCACGGCGAGAAGCCGTCGATACGGGACTGCTCGTCGTCAAAGAGGACGAGGCACCGCTCGTGCCTGTGATCTTCGATCTGTACACGAACAAGCGGATGGGCTCTCGAGCCGTCGCTCAGTGGCTGAACCGGCGCGGGCACAGGACCAAGTCTGGCCGGCCTTGGGGCCATACGGCGGTGCTCACGGTGCTCAGCAATCGCGCGTATGTGGAAGAGATCTTCTTCCGAGGCCGGTACCACCCGGCGCCGCATCCACGGCTGGTGGAGGCGAAGGTGTTCGAGACTGCCCAGGCGATCCTGGAAAGTCGCGGCGAGGACATGGCGCTTCGACGCACGAATGGATCGGACTACCTACTCACCGGGCTCCTCGTCTGCGAGAAGTGCGGAAAGCACTTCATCGGGGCGTCTGCGCAGGAGAAGGCCTACCGGTACGCGTACTACGTGTGCTTCTCGCGGCATCGCTACGGGACGCAGGAGTGTGATCAGGACCGTCTGCGCGCCGATGAGCTTGAGGATCGGGTGGTCGAGAGTCTGCTCAGCACCCTGGCCCGACGCGAGCTCCTCGAGGAAGCCGTCGAGCGGTGGGGAGAAATCGTGGAGACGAACCGGCCCGATCGGGAACGAGAGCTCGCGGCGGCGGAGGCCCGGATCCGCAAGGCGCAAGGGTCGTTGGACCGCTACTTCCAGGCTTTCGAGGAGGGAAGGCTTCGCGAGGAGATCTGCACTCGGAGGATCGAGGAGCTGTCGGCGAAGCTGGCCTCGCTCGACGCCAGGCGCTCCGAACTGGCCGAGGAGATACCGGGGAGTCAGCCGAGCGTCCCGGACCCTGCCGAGCTCGCGGAGCTCGTCGGCGACATCCGAGCGAGCGATACGTGAGGGTGCCTTGCCGGAACGGAAGGCTGTGATGCAGGCGGTGGTGTCCGAGATCAGGGTCCGAGATCCGAGATCGCGGTCACATCCAGCCGGTCTTCCGCGTCCCGATCTTGGACCACCGTATGGTTTGGTGCACCCAGCTGGACAGTACTCGAAAAAATGTCCGCAGGTAGAAGGGCACGTGCTCCGTCTGAGCGGTCGTCACGCGAAGCTTCGGCGGGAGGGATACGGGAAGCGCGAGAAGCGATGACGGCCTCGATCCCTTCCACAAGCATCGGCTGAAAGGGACGAAGTGGCCGGCAAGACGGGAGCGATGGTCGTGGGGCGATCAGGCAGCCACCGACACACCTCCACCCTGATCGCCAGCTCTCCCCGATGGCTCCGATGGCTCCACGGTTTCTCCCGACTGGGCCTTGGGCGAGGTCCCAAGGCTTCCCTCCGACGCGGTGGTGTTCGGCGGCACGACCGATCCAGTCTTCGCCCAGACCGGGAGGGGGCAGCAGCTGGACAAGCGGTTGTTCGGAAGCCTTCAGCACCTCGAGGTCGACGATCGAGCCCCAAGCTCACCACAGGTCCCGGGTATGACCTGTCGGTGAAGCATCCTCTCTGCGCTCGTCAGGAGATGTGGAAGTCATGCTGCTCGCCGTCGCCGTAGTAGCGCGCATGTAGGCAGTCGAAGTCGGCGAGCACTCGGAGAGCTCTACCAGCGCGGCCCTCGTCGCGGAGGCGCACCCACATCGCGCATCGATCTTCCCGCGCGTACGCGAGGTAGAGCTCCCGGCCTTCCCAGTCTTCTGCGACGGCGGCAACCAGCTTGGTCACGACGCTCCGTCGCCCTATGTACACCGCCTGGTTCTCCAGGATCTGCTTGCCCGTGTAGAGCTTGATGTCCTTCGGCGCGAATCCTGCCTGCGCGAGCGCCGTCTCCGCCCGCCTTGCCTCCTCGATGTCGGCGATAATCACCACCAGATAGCCCTCGGGTCGGAAGTTCCAGGGGCGAGACGAAGGGTCTTCGTCAGTGACGTCCATCGGAAAGGTCGTCTCATCCTCGTCCATTGGGACGCCTCCTTTTGTGGGATGGCCATCGACGATCATGCGACTCTCGGGGGTAGGAACCAGGCGAGCCGGAAGGACGGGTATCATCGCGTGTGTCCGCCGGCTCGTCATGCGAGCTTCACAGCCGTGCCGGACGCGCTGATCATCAACATCTGAGATCCGACGGATTCGTAGTCGATGTCGACCCCGATCACGGCGTCGGCGCCGAGCTGCTCGGCTTGCTGCTCGAGCTCCAAGAGGGAATCGCTCACACCGGACGCGAGCTCGTTCTCGTAGGACTTCGAGCGGCCACCGAAGATGTTGCGCATGCCGGCGGTCACGTCCTTGAAGACGTTTGACACCCAGCACGCCCTGAGCCGCGACGACGCCCAGGTATTCGGTGACGCTCCTGCCCTCGATGCCGGGCGTGGTGGTCACGATCATCGTTTCCTCCTTCCTCACTACCTAACTG
>Ga0126304_10000897_pt1 | contig 13165 bp, 10 predicted proteins | sample Plot25_FD_92538 | JGI IMG/M metagenome (GOLD analysis project Ga0126304, IMG submission 92538) | Serpentine soil microbial communities from UC McLaughlin Reserve, CA, USA - Plot25 | ecosystem: Environmental > Terrestrial > Soil > Grasslands | place: USA: UC McLaughlin Reserve, Lake County... | reverse complement strand
GCCGAAAATCCGCTCAGTTTTCTGTATATTTCACGCTCGGAAATCGATTTGCCCGAAAATGTAAATCCGTACGCGGACGAAGTTTACCGGAAGGCAAAGGAAAATTTCCAGCGGCTTCGAGCGGACGGCGTCCTTCAGATTGAAGCCGAAACTGCCCTTTACGTTTACCGGCTGCAGATGGGCGAGCAGGTTCAGACGAGCGTCGTCGCCTGTTGTTCGATTGACGAATACGACAACGGACTCATCAAAAAGCACGAAAAAACGCGCCCCGACAAGGAAAACGACCGCACGCGGCACATGATCGAGCTCGAAGCGCAGACCGGCTTGATCTTTCTGTGCTATCGCGGAAGCGAAGAAATAAACGCGCTCGTCGCCGAAGCCGTGAAAACGGAGCCGCTTTACGATTTTGAAGCCGAAGACGTTAATAAAAATTCGATTCGCAACACGGTTTGGAAAGTCGGCGCGCCCGATTCATTTGTCAAAGCCTTTGAAAAAATTCCCGCAATTTACATTGCCGACGGTCATCACCGTGCCGCCAGCGCCGCGCGCGCCCGCGGCTTTTTGCGACGCGAAGCCATCGAAGCTTTGAGCGACAGCGCGGTTTGTTTGCAGCCCGAATTCGATATTCGGGAAGCCGAATACAATTTCGTCATCGCCGCGCTTTTTCCCGCTGAACAATTAAAAATTCTCGCTTATAATCGCGTCGTCAAGGATTTAAACGGATTAACGGCGGAAGAATTCTTCCAAAAAGCCGGTGAGGAAGGCTTCGTCGTAACGGAAACCGACAATCCGACGCCCGAAAATCCGGGCGAAATCTGCGTTTACACGGAAGGGAAGTGGCACCGGCTTATGTTTAACGTGCAGTATTTTGCCGACCCCGGCGTGATTGAAACATTAGACGTGACGCGCCTCGAAAAATTTATCCTGCGCCCGATTTTAGGGATTGAAGACGTCCGCACCGACAAGCGCATCGATTTTGTCGGCGGCATTCGCGGTACCGCGGAGCTGGAAAAATTAGTCGATTCCGGCAAATGGCAAATCGCTTTTTCGATGTTCCCGACGACCGTCGAACAGCTCTTGCAGGTTTCGGATATGGGCGAAATCATGCCGCCGAAATCGACGTGGTTCGAGCCGAAACTGCGCGACGGTTTGCTGATTCACTTGATTTAAAATTTAGCCGCGGATAAACCGAGGATGCACCGAGGATTTTAATTTATTGGATTTAATCCGCGTTATCCCCGGTTTATCCGCGGCTAAATTACTTAGCTCAGCGCAATCAGCTTCTCGATTTGGACGCGAACTTTCGCGTCCCTTTCACTTTCAAGCAGCGTTTTCAAAATCGGCTCGTAAAATCTGCCGTATTTCTTCAGGTAGTTTTCGGCTTCCGCGCGCTCCCGGGCGGAACCGGAACGCAGCCGCCCGACCTGTCGGCGCACGTCATTTTCCATTTCCGGCGTGATGACTTCGGCGCGTCCGACAAGCACACGAACGGTTTGCGCGGGGCGCGGCGCGATCGTCAAAGGCAGAATTTCGTCCGTCGTCATGCGCGGCAGAAGATAGAAAACGCGCAGGCCTTCTTCAAACCACGAATCTTTCCATGTTTCAATCATTGCCTTGGCTTCCTTTTCGTAAAGGCCTTGCCCGACGAGCGCTTTTTCGAGCTCGTCGAAAACCTGCACGAGATTTTTGTTTAATTCAGGACGCGCGACGATGGTTTCGCCCGAAATCGACGGCACAAATTCATAGCCGATTTTGCCGCCGCGATTTTCAAAAACGATTAAATTAGTTAGGTTTTTGCCCGGATTGCTTTTCGAGCCGTAGCGTTCCTCAATCGTATTGAGAACAACCTTTTCGCCGTTAAGCCGGACTTTCAAAGGCAGTTCAAAATCGCCGACGCCGCGGTAAAACAGGAATTTTTCTTTTTCGATTCTGGTTTTGTCGGCGTTGCAGACCTGCACGGGCACGGCGTCGGTTTCGCGCGCCGGGTAATAATGGCTGTAGGCGACTTCACGCAAAAACTGCGGCGCTTCGTTCGGCAAAAGCTTAATCGTTCCCCAATTAATTCCGTTAGAAGCGTTTCTGCCGGTTTCTCCCTTGGCGTATTGCGCGTTGACAACGCCTGCCTGCGGATACCATTCGGTTATTTTGCCGCGCGGAAAATCGACGTTGACCGAAACGTCCATCGGTTTTTTCGTGTAAAAATAAATAACCGGCGTTTCCATCCGGACGCGTGCGACGATGTTTCCTTTTTGTTTCGGCTCGAATTTTGAACCGTAAGTTTGGCGATATCCGTCGCCGCCGTCCATCGTGTACACGAATTTTGGTAAATCGCTCGCGCCGTTGAGCGGTCGCCAATCAATCGCGACCCCGTTTTTGCCCGCGACGGACGTAAAAGTTCCCCATTCGTGAACGACCAAATCGTTCGTTTGCGCCTGCGTTTTTTCGGCGACATTAAAATCGAGGAGAGTCAATGCCAATGCCGCATAACAGGCAATTGCGAAAATAACTAAAAAACTTCTTTTCATACTATTTCTCCTTAAATGTTCAAACGTTCCGAAGTTACGGCTTTAGCCGTGAAAACTTTTCTCATTATTCAATCCGCATCGAAACCTCACGCCTGAACTGACAGCGGAGGGCTTTCACGCCTCACGGCGTAACTTCGGAACTTTACTAAAAACTTATTCAAACCAGACCGTTTCAATTTCCGTCCACCAGGCGTCGAGCATTTTTTTATCGAGCCGCAGAATGCCGTCGCGCGTCACATTGGCGGGCGGTTTGACCTGAACCGCGAGCGCGTCGAAAATTTTGGGGCGTTCCAATTTTTCGACGCGCCTTAATAAATGCCAGAGCGTGATCGAATCGTACAGGCTCGATTCGGCAATAATCGTTTGCAACGCCGCGCTTCCGCCGCGTTCAAAATCGAAGTTATAAAGCGCGTTTTGCAGCTTCGCCGAGGCATCTTCCGAAAAAGGCGTGCCGACGCCCCTGCCTTTACGCGTCAGCGCGATCGCGCCCGCCGGAACGATCGATTCATATTTTCCGTTTTCCAGAGCAACGTAACCGCTCGTCACATGAAGTTTTGAATTCCCGTCTTTATCGACTTCGAGCGTGTATTCACAGCCCAGATCGACCGCCGCCGCCGACGGGGTATCGACGATAAAAAGGCGCGGCGGGGCGAGGATTTTCGCTTTCAGCACGCCTTTTTCGAGCGCCAGACGATGCTCCGCCCGCGTTGTATTGACCAGTTTAACGCGCGAGTTCGGCGCGATTTCGACGTTGCCGATATTCGCCACCTGCACGCGCGCACGCGAGCTCGCGTCGGTTTCCAGAACCTCGCCGACCGTCAGTTTTCCGTTTTCCGCAGAATTTCCGATTTTCGGCATTCCGGCGAGCGTTTCGACATTCCACGAAGGCAGACTTGTTTGAACCGGTAACGTCTCGCGCGGTTGAAGCGGCGCGGTTTTAGGCAAAATTTCAATGTTCGAATCCGCTCTCGGCGATTGATTCGCGGGCATTTGATTTATGTCCGGCGCGGTTTTGTTTGCCGCGTTGATATCCGGCGGCTGATTGGCGTTTTGATTTGACGAAGCCTCGCTCGGCGTCGGAACGCTTTGCGCCGCCGACGTATTGACGTTTTGAACCGGCGACTCGATTTTCGCGGTTTCCTGTAAGCCTTCGCGCGAGAATCCGAAGTAAATTGCCGCGACAAACGCGCCGACAATCAGAAAAGCCGCCGCGAACGTCAAGCCGCGCAGGCTGAAAAACGCAAAATCAGGAAGCCGGGAAACTTTACTTTCTTTTCCTTTTCCGTTTAAAGAGTCTTCGATTTTGTTCCAGAGGTTTTCGGGCGCGTCCGACTGTTTGAGCGCGCTTGCGGCGAGCGCCGCGCCGAATTTTATTTCGTCGTGTTCCGCACGACATTCGGCGCATTGCAGAAGATGCCCGGCAATCATCTGCCGGTCTTCCTGCGCCAATTCGTGATTGACGAAACGAGAGAGTTCTTCCTTGTAATGCTTTTCGTTCATTTTATTTTTTTCAGCCGCGGATAAACCGACGGATGCACCGAGGATTTTAAATAATTGGATTTAATCCGCGTGATCGGCGTTTATCCGCGGCTAAATTTCTTTTTTCAAATGTTTCAACTTCTGCGCCAGCATTTTGTGTCCGCGATTCAGGCGCGATGAAATCGTTCCAATCGAGCAATCCAAAACCTTCGCGATTTCTTCGTAACTCAAGCCTTCCGAATATTTCAGCAGAATCGGCAGGCGATATTTTTCCTTTAATTTACCGATTGCTTTCTGCACTTCGTCCGCCACCTCGCGCCGCTCAACCGTTTCATCCGGCGTTTTTTTCGTGCGCAGCTCGCCGAGAAAATTTTCAATCGAAAAAAATCGCCGCGTCCGCCGCTGCTCGTCGATACAGGCGTTAATCGTTACGCGGTAAACCCACGTCGTAAACTCCGCGTCGGCACGAAAATCGCCGAGTTTATTAAAAATTTTCAAAAAAACCTGCTGCGCGACGTCTTCCGCCGACGCCGCGTTGCCGCCGAAAAAGTTGAGGGCGACCGAAAAAACGCGTCTTTGATGCGCCCGGTAAAGCAGCTCGAACGCCCTGCGGCTGCCGTTTCTGCATTCGGCAAGCAAGTCTTGTTCAGGTGTCTTTTCGGTCATGCGGGCGACGCTCTCCATTTCGATTTTCAAAGATTTTATATCAATTCTTCATTTTAATTCGTAATTTTTAATTTTTAATTGATTTACTCATTGCCCAAACGTCGTTACTATAGACGAATTTAATCGTGCCGTTCTCGGTAAAAGAATATTTTCCGCCCGTCATAAAGAGCTTGTCGCCGAAAACCCAGACTACGCTGCCGCCGCGCGGCGTCCAGGGCGCGGAAAGTTCGCGCCAATTCTCGCCGTCGTCCGTGACCAGAACCGCGCTCCCGAAATTGCCCTCGCTGCGGTTCGCGCCGACGAGCCATAGTTTATTGTCGAAAACGACCGGCGTTCCGCCAAGGTTGCCGGTGCCTTTGACTTCGGATTTCGTCCAGTTGATGCCGTCCGAGGACGACCAGATTTCGCTTTCCGAGTTCGGATTGTTCGTCTTTTCGCCGTCAATCACGCCGCCGCCGATAAGCCACAGGCGGTCTTTGAAAACGACGACGCGCGTCGCGTTGCGCTCCGACCAATCGGTTCTCTCCGCCGCGCGCGTCCAGTTCACGCCGTCCGTCGAATTCCAGACATCGTTGTAATAACGCTTGCCGTCGAAACCTCCGATGAGCCAGATTTTATCTTTGAACGTGGCCGCGCCGTAAAAAATTCTGTTCGGCAGATTCGATTTTTCCGCAATGCTTTCCCACACTTTGCCGTCGCGCGTGCGCAGGATTTTCGTCGAAATCGTAAAACCCAGATAATTTCCCTTGATTGAGCCGAGCGCGTAAACCGCTTCGCCGAGCTGCGCGTACTTTTGATAAGCCGAATTCAGCCCGCTTTCAGTCAAAGCGGTTTTCGTCCAATTCCTGCCGTCCGTTGAAAGCCAGCCGCCGTTATTGAGGGCGAGCATCCGGTCGTTTAAAACAAAAACCGGGTAATTGTAGCCTTGCGGAAATTCGGCACTTTTCGTTATGTTTTGCCAGATATATGAAGTTTTTGCCGAAACCGTTTCGCCCGCGGCGCAAGCCGCAATAACGACCGATAAAATTATCACGACAAAAAATCTTAGCTTGAACATTTCTTTTTTCCTCAAATCTGCCCGCTAACTTTCTTTGCAAATGCTTTTAATTCCTCTAAGGAAGTCTTTTCGGCGGCTTTGTTCATTTTGAACCGAAAGATAATCTCGTCTTTTCTTACCATCATAAAATGGAAATTCGGCGGATTGCTGATTAAAAAAGCCTCATCGCCGATTCCATTTAAGACTTGTACGGAAAGATCGGGTTCGTTTATCTTCTTGTAGCTTGACTCGAATATTTGTCGAGCCCGTTCGACCGTCGGATTTTGCTCTTTCCGTTCCAGCGAGAAATACAAATTAATGTCTTTTCCGCTAACTTTATCCTTAGAAATGCCTCTATAGACACAGTCGGACTTGCGAACGTCGCCCTCCACTTTAGAAATGTTTTCGATTAGCCGGACGGGCTGCCCGAGAATTTTTTCGGCATCGGCAAACGACAAATATTTACAAGGCTCTGCCTTCTCATCAACCGCTTTTGTCTGGCAATTCAAAGACAAAGCGAACGCGGAAAAAATCAAAAAGAACATTAAAAGTTGTGTTTTCATATTTTAAATCCTCCAAAGCTGTATGTCGCGGGTTGCCGTCCAGATGCCGCCCGAGTTTTTTTCGAGTTTGACAATCGGATTAAAGCCGCCTTTTTTGCCCGCCGTTTCGCGTTCCTGCCGGGAAATCAGCGTGTCGCCTTCAAACAAAATCGAATCAATCGAATCTTCGTGGAGATTTTTCCCGGTCAGAGTCATATGGACGTGTGCTGCCCATTTTCTTTCCGGATACGCCGCCGGTAATATCGAGCTGAATTCATATCGCCCGCGGGCGTCGGTCAGCATCCAGCCGCGAAAATGCCCGTGCAGCGGTCCGTCCGCGCCTTTTCGCCGGTAATATCCTTCGCTGTCGGTGTGATAAAAATAAATCAGGACGTTCGGCGCGGGCGTTTTGCCGTCCGCTTCAAAGACCGTGCCGGAAATAATCATCGGTTCGTCGCGCTCCGACTTTTTCGACAGAGTGCTTTTCCATGAAACATCGGCGGGCGCGTCAATCGCGCCGCACCAGTTAACCGAGGGCGATGTATTGGCATTTTTCTTTATCAAACTTAAAACGTCCGCCGCTCCGGATTTTTGCGCCAGCGTGTCGCTTTTACAATTTAAAAGAAACGGGAAGGCGACTGCCGCAAGCGCCGCGCGTCTTAAGAATTCGCGCCGGTTTTCTTCGCTTTGATTCATCTTTTTTTCTCCTCCAAAAGTTTTAACAATAATTTAGACGAAGCGCCGCGCAGTTTTCTTCCAAGTTTTTTTGAAATAAATTAAACTGCTTCTTGATTAATGAATTTATGCTCGAAACCGAAAGACTTTTATTGCACAAGTTTAGCGAAAACGACATCGACGCGGTCTATCGGATGCGCTCGGACCAGGACGTGATGCGTTTTATCCGCGAGCCGCAAACCGACCGCGCGGAAGCCGCAAGCTGGGTCAATCTCGTGTCGAGCCGCTGGGAAAGGGAAAAAATCGGTTTTTGCGCCGTCGTCGAAAAATCCTCCGGCAAATTCGTCGGCTGGTGCGGGCTCTGGCGTTTGAAGGAAACCGACGAGATGGAGATCGGCTACGCGCTTACCAAGGATTTTCGCGGAAAAGGTTACGCCGTCGAAGCCTCGCAAGCGTTTCTGAATTACGGTTTTGAAACGTTAAATCTAAAGGAAATCGTCGCCGTCGCGCGTCCCGAAAACAGCGCGTCGCGGCGCGTCATGGAACGTTTGGGAATGACTTACGATTATACCGGCAAATTTTACGACCGCGATCTTGTGCATTATTCGATTACAAGGGAAGAATTTTTTGAGCGAAGAAACGGAAGAAAATTAGCCGCGGATTAACCGGGGATGGACGGAGGATTAAACCAATTGATTTTTAGGATTATTAGTCAATTTACAAAAATCTGCGCTAAATAATCCGCGAAAGTTATTTTATTCTTAAATCCGCGGCTAAAAAATTTATGCTTGAAACCGAAAGACTTCTAATCCGCAAATTTACCTTTGACGATTTACCGTGTCTAATCGAGCTGCGCTCGGATGAAGAAGTTATCAAATATATCGGCAGCCGCCGAATGCAAAACCCGGAAGCGATTGAAAAGCGTCTACGCTTTTACATTGACTGCTACAAGCAATACGGCTACGGCATGTGCGCCATGATTTGGAAGGAAACGGGCGAAATGATCGGCTGGTGCGGGCTGCAGCCGCTCGAAGAAACCGGCGAGACGGAAGTCGGTTACGGGATGATAAAAGAATTCTGGGGCAAAGGCATCGGTTATGAATGCGCGCGGGCGTGGCTCGAATACGCGTTTACCGAGACCGGTGCGACGCGAATCGTCGCGATTGCCGCGCCCGAAAACACGGGCTCGTGGCGGATTATGGAAAAATGCGGGATGATGTACGAGAAAACCGATGAGCATTACGGGATGGAATGCGTTTTTTACGGGATTTCAAAAGACGAGTTTTTGAAAGGTCTTTAAGAATAAAACCCCGTTTGGATTTTTGCATTTCAAATTATTAACAGTTCTGTTGGATAAATTCTGACAGAAGTCTTTCACCCTCAGTCCATTCGCCGTGACCGGATTTGGTATTTATATGACCGGCGGCGATGTTTATAAAACGGTTTTTCGATGAGCGTGCAGGAATTGCCGCTCGTTCGATTGAACAATAAACATCCGTTTCGCTGGCGATGACGGGCAGCGAGGGAAGCTTTCACGATTTTGACCGAAAAAGAGCTAATAAAACAGGCGCGAAGGATTGCAAATATTATCCGACTTTTGGGAACACTAACTATTATTGCGGCGGAATTCGGGATGTTTTACTATTCGATTTATCCGCAAGATGAAACCGATTTATGAAATTCACACTCTTAAACCCTGATTTTACATAGGTTTATTGAGTGTTATAGAGCGGATTTAATGAACTCCATAACACTCAATAACTGCACATAACAGATACATTTTTAGATACACAATAAATTTGGCAAAAAGGCTTTGATAAACTATTTTTGCCTAGCTTACCTTACTGATTTCAGGTAAGAAATAACAAGCCTTTGACAGTCGTCTTGAGTACGTCGATTTATGAGATAATCGAAAAATAAAATTTGTCTCATCTATGAAGACGGACCCCGTGTTAAGTGGAAAACAGGCACACTTTCAACTTTCTTTTCAAAGAAAAGCCGATCTGCACAGTAATTATTTGATTGTCCGCTTCTTTTTATTTTTCCGACTCCAGCCACCAGCACTCTAAAAGCGAGCGCCCGGGGCTCATTCATCTATGCGGGCATAAAGGTCAACCCTCGTTGATCGACCGTGAACCCATGATGAAAGTTTATTCGTTCGGCTGCTCTTAAAGAGCGAGCCGGTCAGTAGCCCAATCAAAAAGCGGTCATCCTTTCGACCATCTGACACGCCCGGGCATTCCGACTGTCTTAGCGCATTCTCTCTGGAACAAATGAGCTCCAGTTGTCAGAGAACTTGTTAAAAAGCAGAGATCCATCAAATATCATAAACCTTCGTGTCAACCCCCGTCTTCATTACATCATAAAGGGTCGTTTTTGATGTTATGAAGACGGGGGTTGACACACAGGTGTAAAATATTTGAAGTTAGTTATTTCTTGACGTTCTCTGACAACTGAAATTTTGCTGAGGTAACTCTTCAGGATTATCAGGAGAGAAGGTGTTTTCGGCAGTCGGAATGCCCGGGCGTGTCTCATGGTCGAAAGGATGACTGGTTTTTGATTGGGCTATCGACCGGCAGCTCTTGTTACCAGGAACTGCCGAGCGAATAAACTTTCATCATGGGTTCACGGTCGATCCACCAGGGTTGACTTTTATGCCCGCATAGATGAATGAGTCGAGGCGCTCCGATAGGGCGCCGGTACTCGGAAACAAAGAGAACGTGAAAGAAGTGGTTAACGATAATACTCTGCTCCCGGTCAGCTTTTGATAAAAAAGATAATTGAAAGTGTGCCCGACTTTCACTTGATAATGGGGTCCGTCTTCATACATGAGACAAATCTAAGGAACTATTTCCTGCATGGAAAATGAAAAATAAGATCATCCTCAAAATTTTGTTTTGCCTTCTTATTTTAATATTTCACTTTCCATATAAGACGACTGAATTTCCGGAATGGCGGATTCAGGTTTTAAGATATTTCAAATTGTTAAAATGAGCTGTTCAATCTCAATTTTTATGAGAATAAAAATTTCTTGGATTATTTCCGGTAACAAATTTTTATTCAAAATTCATACGTTTAATTAGAGCGGCAAAGCGTGAATCATCGCGTAAAGAATCAAGGCGTGGGTCAACTTTGAGTAGTCCTAAAACGGTTTCGCGATTTTGGTATGCCCTGTTTAGTTCACCAAATGCTTTGTCTTTCTCACCAAGCGCGGCGTAAAATATTGCCACATTGTACGGGGTTAAATTAAGTGGTCGGTGTTCACCGATCATAGCTCGCAGAAATCCTTGCCAACCGCTGTCGGCAAAACTTTGGCGGATTAGCGCCGCAGATTGATTCTCACCGATTAATTCCAAATATCTGGCAAATTCTTCGATGCTCGAGGCATAATCGCCTTTGAACCGATACGCCATACTTATACTGCTGTGCGCCAGTGCAAAATTAGCATCCAGTTCGATCGTCCTTTTCAACTGCGCCAGCCCGTCATCGTATTTTCGGGCGAAAAGGAGACTTACGCCATATTGACGATTTATGATCAGCGAGAACGGCTCAATCTCCAACGCCTGGCGCATTTCGGCTAATGCTTCTTCGTGTCTGCCGAGAGCCGTCAGCAATTCGCTGTACCACTGGTGCGCCGTCGCATAGTTGGGATTTAATTCGATGGCACGTTTATGCTCGCGCTCTGCTCCGGCATAATCATAATCGTAGTAGATTAAAATTTGTCCCAAAGCGGAATGTGCTTCAGCCAGATTATTATCGATCGACAAGGCTTTGAGCACGGCTTCACGCGCTTTGGGTATCAATTCACGCGGCGGAGCGCCGGCGTTTGCCAGCAGCGAATAAGTGTCGGCAAGTCCGGTGTAAGCGAGCGCATAATCAGAGTCGAGCGCGATAGCCTGCTCAAAGTATTCGATTGATTTCAGCAAATCCTGCGGGTTGCGCTTATTCCAGTGAAAACGTCCTCTTAAGTAAAACTGATAGGCTTCTACGTTTTCCGTATAGCGTTTATACAAACGTTTTTGTTCGTCGCCGCCCAACTGCAGGAGTAATGATGCCGCCACTTTTTGAGAAATCATATCCTGAACGACAAAAATATCCGTGAACTTTTCTTCAAATGTTCCTGTCCAGAGCGAAGTTCCGTCGGCGACTTTAATCAGGCGCGCGTTGACGCGAATATTATCGCCCCGCCGTTGAATACTTCCGTCCAGAACCGAGTCAACGCCCAACTCGCGCCCGGCAACGAGGGCGTCCTGTTCCAAATTGCCGTACCTGCGGACCGAGCTCAAAGGTCGCACGATAATTTCCTTATTATTGCCAAGCCTTGAAATCAGAGTGTCTGCCATTCCCATTTCCAACGCTTCGTCCCGACTCACTTCCACCAACGGTTTGAACGGCAGAACGGCGACAGTTTTGATTGGCGCGTTGGATGAGGTATTTGTGTTTTCCCGCCAGAAATAAAAGCCATAAAAACTTAATCCGGCGACAGCCGTTATGATCACAACAACAAACCAAAAACGGCTTTCTCGCTTGTCTTTTGTCGTCCGGCTTTTGTCCTTCGAAATTTGATAAATCGTTTGTGCTTCGTCGCGTGTAAAAGATGCCGGAGCTTGAAAAATGTCCGGTTCCGCCGTGTTCAACTCGCCCGCCAATGCCGATTTTTCCGACTTTTCATGCACCTCGGCAACGAATTTATAGCCGTGTCCGGGCACGGTTACGATAAAGTGATGCTCGCCGGGTTTTTCGCCCAGCACGCGTCGCAAAACCGAAATATTTTTATTGAGATTGTTTTCTTCGACAATCGTATCCGTCCAAATTTCGTGCATCAACACGTCTTTTTCAATCACTTTTCCGTTATTTCGCACGAGATAAAGAAGCGTGTCGAAAATCTTCGGCGTGAGCGGAATAATTTCTTCATCACCCCTTAACAAAAGCCGTTTCGCCGCGTCAAGTCGAAACTCCTCGAATTCATAAATCTGTGATTGAAGCCCGTTGGTCATCTTTTTCAGAAACTTTCAGGAATTTTCAGCCCGAACGGAAAGATTTTCAGAAGAATATTTTGTAATTATGACACTCATCAGCCGCGATTGAAAGGTTTCGACTGAAGTAACAAGAAATTACAGAGGAAAAGTTCGCAATTAGCAAATTAGAAGAAAAACAATCAGAGGAGAAAAACAATGAGTAAAAAGACATTAACAGCTATAAGGTACGGCATCATGGCGATCGTCATTGCATTGGCGATTTCGCAAACGACAGTTACCGCTCAAGATGGCGAAGAACCGGAACGCAGCATCGAGGGCGTGTGGCAGGTGAGGATCACACCGCGCAATTGTGTGACGGGCGTTCCTATCCCGACCGCCGCTTTTGAAGCCTTATTCACGTTTCACAAAGGCGGGACAATATCTGCATGGACACAAGGCTCCGTGATTACTGTGACGCGTAGTCCCGCCCACGGACTGTGGAAGCGCGACAGCGGTTGGAGTGACTATTCGTTCAAATTCGTTCACCTTCGCTACAACCTGACGACCGGCGAGTTCGCGGCAACTCAGGAAGGCAGGGGGACCTTGGTATTGGGCAAGAGCGGTGACGAGTTTACGTCGGACGGTTCAAGCAGAAGTTTTGACGTAAACGGTAATCCGATCGGCTCCGGCAGTTGTTCCGGTTCTGTCGGAACGCGGTTTAAGTTGGAACAATAAATACTTATAACACCGAGCGGAGCGCGGAAACGCACCGGCTCAAGCGGCTGGAAGATTGGGTGAAGGAAGCCGCGAAACTCAACCACATTCGGTTTGAACTTTAGAGAGCCGAACAGCCAGATTTGGGAAAGCCGCAAGCATTCCCAAATCTTTAATTCATTACTCAGGAGATTTAACAATGAAAATTTCTTTTTATTCAACGCAACCTTTATGGCAAAAATTGTCGTTTGGCTTGTTGATGTTTGGATTTTTTTTGTGGTTAGCCGCTTCAACCTCAGCCGCGCCGGGAGACCTTGACACATCGTTTGGTAATGGCGGCAAGGTTGTAACAACTGTTACCGGCGTCATAGACGAACCGACCAGAGTCAGAATTCAACCGGACGGAAAAATCGTCACGGTCGGTGTTAACTTCAATAACGGTTTTTACGCTCCCGAATCATTTCTTGTCCGGCATAACGCCGACGGGACGGTTGATAATTCATTCGGCACAAACGGTTCGGTGATAGTCATAGGTCCTCTTGATGAAACCTTTCAGGATTTTGTGATTTT
>Ga0126304_10000896_pt1 | contig 13165 bp, 7 predicted proteins | sample Plot25_FD_92538 | JGI IMG/M metagenome (GOLD analysis project Ga0126304, IMG submission 92538) | Serpentine soil microbial communities from UC McLaughlin Reserve, CA, USA - Plot25 | ecosystem: Environmental > Terrestrial > Soil > Grasslands | place: USA: UC McLaughlin Reserve, Lake County... | reverse complement strand
TTTAAATTAAAATAAAATAAAAAGGATGAAATCGCACCTATTTTTTAGAAGTAGTAAAATACAAAACTTGATCTTAAGAACTATAGCTCAGCTTTAGTCGAAGCTGCTGCTGATTAGCGATATAACCGTTTGTTCTTCCGCCGCCTCGCCATATACGCCAATGTAATGCGTCTGCCTTTGCAAATAGACCATCGTGAACCGTCAATAATTCTCTACCTGTAATAATCAAATTATTTCGGAAGGCACCGCGGATGACAATCTACACACACTACTCCGCCCATTGGTATCGCTGAGACCTTTAATGACCCCAGCATTTTCTCATGAACGCATGTCGCAACAAATTGGTACTGATGCATACTTGGTCTTTGACTTGTACCAGGTAAAACAATTAACTGGAATGGATAGAAGAATACAATGAAATAAGACCACATGAAGCATTGAATAATCTGACACCCGCGGAATGGAGCAACAAGCTACTCAACAATGAAAATTACCAATCGAATGCTATCTGAAGAAAGGGCTACTTACACTCTGTGTCCTGATAAATTAACGCCAGGAAAGAAAATATTTTTGTTAGGAAGATTGTATTTCGTAAACACATTTTTCATTGCTGTGGCAACATTTACAAGTGATTTTGTAGAGAAGAAAAGATCAACGGGAATGCCGCTCTACCAGTAGATGCCAATGCTTTTCAGATAATTGCAAAATTAATTTTTGAAGTGTTTTGACTATTGCCCCGATTAAAAAAACCTCATAAACTTTACAAGATGAGCATGGAGTTAACATAAATATACTACGGTGGAAACAGCAAAATGAATTAAATTCACGGTTAAACAGGATACAAATTTTCCTGCGTTGAAAATAGTAATTCAAGAAACCACTAGAACTAATGCTTATGACGATCAGGAAACTTACCTCGTGCCTTCTGCTTATGCTATCAGTTTCTCTCACCATTCATGCACAGGAAAATACAGCTTCCGTAAAAGGTGTAGTGAAAGACGATAAAGGAAATCCGGTTGTGGGAGTGAGTGTGCAGGCTATTAATACTTCCACCAACGCAAGTTCCGGGACACAAACAGATTCCTCGGGAGCTTTCAGCTTTCAACGGCTGCCAGTAGGACCTTACAGTTTTACATTTACTATGATTGGTCTACAAGGTCAGAACTTAGGTGGTTACTCACTCAGAGCTGGTGAAACCACTACCCTAAATGTCGCTATGAGTGAATCATCCCAATCGTTAGATCAAATTACGGTTATTGGTTATGGTAGCCAGCGAAAACGCGATCTTACCACAGCAGTTGTCGGTATCAGAGCGAAGGATATGGAAAATCTACCTATCAATAATGTAGCGGAAGCCATGGTTGGAAAAATGACAGGTGTGCAGGTTGTCCAGGGCACTGGTCAGCCGGGAAGTCCCTTATCCGTAAAGGTTAGAGGCGTTGGAACCATCACAGCAGGCACCGAGCCGCTTTACGTTATAGACAATCTTCCTACTTCCGGGAACAATCTCAATACGCTGAATACATACGATATCGAATCGATAGAAGTATTGAAAGATGCATCATCATCGGCAATTTATGGATCCAGGGGATCGAATGGCGTGGTGATGATCACTACCAAGCAGGGTAAAAGAGGAAAACCCGTGTTAGCGGTGAACTCAATGGTTGGCGTACAAAGTGTCGCCAGTAAAATCGATATGCTCGATGCTTACGGTTATGCATCAATCGTGCAGGATGCAAGAAATAATGCTTATTCCGATCAGATGGTGTCCAATAACCTGAGGCGGCAGGCGCAGGGATTAGCTCCCATCAATTTCACTCTAAATGATGACAATGCCACAAGGCTTATCAACACTGGCAATAATACGAACACGATTATTCCGGTTGAAGTACTGCCTTATTTAAGCGGAACTCAGGGACTTGTAAATACAGACTGGCAGGACGAGATTTTTGAGAAAGCATTGATGCAGGACTATTCGGTATCTATTTCGGGTGGGTCTGACAATTTGCGCTACTATACTTCTTTGGAATACATGAACCAGGATGGCATCATCATCAATAGCAATTTCAAACGCTATGGTGCGCGTGTTAATCTTGATGGTAATAGGGGCATTTTCAAATTTGGTTTAAATTTCAATCCGTCTGTCATCAGGGAAAATAGGGTAAACAGCGATGGTACTTATGCCAGCGCGGAAGGTGGTGGTGTGGTTTCATCTGCTTTACACTACGCTCCTATCTGGCCTGTTTTTAATCCCGATGGCTCTTACAGTTTTGCTGAAAATTCCTGGAATGGTGATGCAAAAACAACACTCCCTAATGGCACCGTGGTAAGTGGCAACAACCAGACCCAGGCCTGGAACCCGGTAGCGCTGGCCAGCATGCAAAAATTCAATGTAAACTCCACGAGAATGCTTGGAAATATCTTCGCGGAAGCTGCATTTACAAAAGATCTTAAATACAGGATCACATTTGGTTATGATTTGTTTAACTATCGTACCGATAAATTCAGGCCGTCTACCATTCCATTGGCGAATACTGCAGGTAATCCTGAGGCTAATGCAACTGGTTCATCAGAAACAGGAACTTCTCTAAACTGGCTTGTTGAACAAACCCTGACCTACAACAAAAAAATAAACGAACACAGCTTCGCATTGCTGGGCGGTTGGTCCCTCCAAAAAGATGATGTAAAGAGCAACTATGCGTTTGCTTCCTCAGGATTTATCAGCAACCAGATCCCAACGCTGAATGCAGGAATTGTTACGGCAGGTAATTCCCTGCAAAGCCAATGGAGTTTAGCATCCGGTATAGCCAGGGTTCAGTATAATTATATGGGAAGATATCTACTGACTGCCTCTATAAGAGCTGATGGCTCATCTAAGTTTGGAAGCAATAATCGCTGGGGCTATTTTCCTTCTGTATCTGCAGGATGGAGGTTGTCTGACGAAACATTCTTTCACACTTCCAATCTTATTTCCGATCTGAAACTCAGAGCCAGCTATGGCCTGACTGGTAATTTTAAAATCCCTAACTATGGTGCCTTAGGTTCCCTATCGTACTACGCGTATGTATTTGGTGGAAGCACCCCTGGTTCAGTTAATGGTGCAGCGCCGAGCAGCCAACCTAATCCTGATTTGAGTTGGGAGAAAACAGCGCAGACTAATTTAGGTGTAGATGGCGGATTGTTCGGCAACAAGTTGACCTTCTCATTTGATTATTATAATAGTAATACCACCGACCTGCTGCTAAATGTTCCGGTGCCACTTTCAACAGGATTTAGTACAGAATTGGTGAACATTGGAAAGGTAAACAACCAGGGATTTGAAGTTACCCTTGGGACGCAACAACAATTCGGTAGTGTAAGCTGGAACGCGTCGGCCAACTTTTCTACAAACAAAAATAAGGTCATTGAACTCGGGCCTGGCAACGCAGATATTATCAATACGGGTTCCGTAGCCAACGCTTACTTTATTACCAGGGTTGGTGAGCCAATTGGCTCTTACTTTTTGCCAGAACAAGTGGGCGTGTTTAAAACACAGGTTGAAGTAAATAACTACCCGCATTTCATTGATGCTGCAAGTAATTATGATTTAGCTACAACAAAACCAGGCGATTTCAAATTTCTAGATGCAGATGGTGATAAAGTTATTGATCTCACCAAAGATCGTGTGGTCATCGGAAGCTACCAGCCGAAATTTACATATGGTTTTGCCACTGATTTTACCTGGAAGGGCTTTGACCTTTCTGCTTCCTTCCAGGGCGTATACGGAAACAAAATTCTTAATCTTGGACGGCGATATTTTTATAATCATGAAGGAAATATGAACAACTATGCTGGAGCAGTAAACCGATGGAAATCTGAATCCGACCCGGGAAGCGGCGCAAATGTTCGGGCTAACCGAGTTGGCAAAGGACAAAATGGGATTACTTCCTCATGGCATATAGAAAATGGAAGTTATTTGAGAATCAGAAATATTACATTCGGCTATTCACTGTCAGGAAATACTTTGCAAAGTACAGGACTGAGTAAGGCAAGGCTTTATGTCAGTGTACAAAATCCATTCACTTTTACGAACTATGAAGGTTACAATCCTGAAGTATCTAACCGTACTGCTACTACTACTAACGGTGAAGACTACGGTGTTTATCCAACTTCGAAAGCTATTTCCATAGGCATTAATGTAACCTTGTAAAACTATCGAGCAATGAAAAATTACAAACTCTATATACTATTTTTTACGATCACGGCTATCGTGTCCAGCTCATGCAAGAAATTCCTGGACTTAAAGCCCATTGATTCGCCGACTGAAGATAATTTTTATGTAGATGAAAAAGGCTTACAGGGTGGATTGACAAGTTGTTATGACGCACTCCAGGACAATGGCCTGTATGGAAATATCCTGCTTTCTCTTACCGAGATTCGCAGCGATAACATGGAAGATAACGATCAGGGTGCCAGCGGTGGAGTACGTTACCAGATTGAATCTTTTGCCGAAAGACCAGACAATACGCTGGTAACGGAAGCATGGCTCGCCTCTTTCAAGGCTATCTATCGGTGTAATGTGATCTTAAGCAGAGCGCCTGAGATACCTATGGACTCTACAAGAAAAAAACAAATCATAGGAGAAGCATCATTTCTTCGGGCACTCAATTATTTCAATGCAACAAGATTGTGGGGCAATCTTCCACTCATCACTAAACCACAACTGAGTGCTGAAGCAAGAAGTAATACAAGGGCAGATACTGCAGCTATCTATGGCCAGATCATTTCGGACCTTACAGTTGCTTTAAATAATTTACCTACGAGTTGGCCCGATGCACAGCGCGGCAGAGCCACCAGCTATGCAGCAAGGGGATTGTTGGCAAAAGTTTATCTGTATCAGAAAAAATATGATTTGGTAGTGTCTACTATACAGCCATTGGTAACTGCTATTAATGCCGGTACGATAGTTGGCCTGGTACCACAACCCAGCACATTTCCAAATGCGATGAAGACCAGCAGGGATATTATTTTTTCTGCAAGATTTCTTTCAGGTGGTATCGGTGAATCAGCCAATCAAAACAATCGTTTCAGAAATGTGGGGGGTAATAATGCTGTGATCATGCCGCAATCACTATTTGAGACAGGTGATAACAGGAAAGCGTTGGTTGCCCCAACAAGCGCGGGTGGAGAAAGGCCTGGTAAGTACAATGGTCCGCAGGTGAATAATGAAGTGAGCATGGACATACCGATTGTCCGGAGCGCTGAAGTGATGCTGATTTACGCAGAAGCACTGAATGAAATCGGTTACCCAAATACAGCCGCATTTACGGCCCTAAATGCAGTACGCACAAACGCCGGCATCACAACGCTTACAACAGCTACGCTAACAAACCAGGCCAGTTTCCGCGCTGCCGTTTATAAAGAAAGAAGGCTTGAACTTGCATTAGAATGTGATCGCTGGTTTGATATTGTTCGTACAGGCCAGATGCCCACGATATTTCCATTAGTGAATGCTTACAGAAAAGTGTACCCTGTTCCGCAAACGGAAATACAAAATATTACCAACCAGGCAGGGTGGCAAAATGCGGGGTATTAGCGTTATGCAAATTCATTAAACATTAGTCGGCTTATCAGCGACAAAAGATATCCACGATTTTAATAAAACTTCGTAACAAAACTTTTAAAATACTGCTACCTGTCAGTTACGGAAATATTTCGGTTCGAACTCAACAACGAGCAATTTTTGTAAAGTCAGATCGAAGTTGAGTCTTTTGTTCTGATAGCTCGTTTAGATGAGCTGTTAAAAATAAGTGCTAAGCCCAAACTGTATTGCTGCCAATCTGGATGGGGGATTCCCTAAAAGGTCAGTTTGCCAATTGTATCGATAGTTTAATCGTAGTACCGTTTTAGATGTAGGTCGCCAGCTCATGGCTGGCATAACAGAGAAGACATCATCGGATATATTACCACCTGTTGATTTAAAAGTTCCCTTGTTCCAGTCAACATATTCAAATCTTATGGCGGCATTTAAAACAGCATTCTCAAAGCCAAACATTGATTTCCTAATTATTGGTTGAACAATATCCATAAAACCACCCTGTTGTTTTCTGCCAAATTGTTCAGTATATGTGTCCGGGATATTGACATTAACCCACGCCCATTCTCCATTGATGGATGTTTTGCTTTTAGAAATGGTAGAGTTGAAATCAACAGCAAACACATCTACGCGTCTTTTTTTATCTAATGTTAGTCCGTCTTCCTTGAACTTGTTATACACACCACCCATATATGACAATCCAATTTCTCCAATCTTACTATTTTTTACACCGAATTTGCCGGTGATCAGAGGACTTCCATTAAAACTTTCTTCAAAACGCTCACGGTTTTCTTTGCTCGCAGCCAAAAACGTTTTGTTTTCTGAGTTGGCGATAATCTTATCATCAAACCCATTGGTGAAATAGACCTCGTACCCGTAAACCCAATCCTTTGAAAATTTCTTTCCAAATACTCCGAATCCCACATTACTCCAAGTAGCCGGAAGCATTTGTGTAGCCGAAATAGGTCTGTCAACGAATTCCCATTTAGGGCCGTCATGATTTTGATTGAATGCGCCGATTGGGTTCATTACTACTCCACCGCGAAGATTGAAGAGAGGCACAAATTCAAAATCAACTGACGCAAACTCGATGTTTATTTCTTTTGTACCATCCTCAAATTCTATTTCTGTTAGAAATTTTATTCGTTTAGAGATGGTAGAAGAAACAAACAATGTTAATCGCCTCATTTGAAATTGATGTCCTTCACTAATACCATTCTCACCCACATATTGATAATTTGCTTCAACGTATCCCCCCAATGCCACGGGAAGTTTACCGGGCTGCAAAAAGGGTCGTTTATACACAGCATCCATGTTCAACGAGAGCGAGTCTGATTTATCTGGAATTCTGCGTAACAGTTGCGGATCTATCTGGGAATACCCTGAAAAGAAAAAAAGAAGATACACATGCAGTAATAGAATCTGTTTCATTTTTTTCTCAGGTCGATGAATAATTGATTGTTAGAAACTGAGACAGGAAAAGTTCGTAATCCCGTTTCGGCGGGACCATTGGTTACCTTACCTCTATTATTGTATTCGCTCCCGTGTGCAGGACATTGCAAATGAGTTCCTGCTACCTGAACCTCAGCGCCCTGGTGAGCACATTCCATCCAGAGTGCAGAATAATCCTCCTCGCTAAAGCGGTATATACATATTGGAAACTGTAGCTCTTCGTTACGTACAATGATATAGGAACGGTAAGATTCCTTTCCTTTTTGATTTATTTTGAAGTCGTCTGTTTCAATAAGTAAGCCGTCTTTGTTTAGCTTTCCTGGAATGTATCGTGTAGTGCTGCATGCCGGTAATAACGCGGTTAAACCTACCGCACCTAGACAAACGGAACAACCGGTCGCAATAAAAGATCTTCTTTTCATCTCAACAGTTGTTTAAAGGGATTCAAGGAACCTGATTAGTCTGGCTTTATCGGCCGGGTTAAGTTGCTGGAAATCATTTTTGCTTTTTGATGCTTCTCCGCCATGTAAAAGAATAGCGTTTTCAATAGTTTGGGCTCTGCCATCGTGCATTAAAAAGTATTGGCCGCCCTGGGAATTTTTTGATAAGCCAAGCCCCCAGAGCGCAGGTGTTCTCCATTCACTGGTAGAAGCTGTTCCTTCAGTGTATCCATCATCCAGCTGAGAACCCATATCATGCAAAAGAAAATCGGAAAAAGGAAAAAAAGTCTTGTTTGATAAGGCAGCAATTGGAGAAGAACTTGTTTTCATCCCAGGAATATGACATTTGCCACAACTGATCTGCGAGAAAATATTCTTTCCAGCTATCACATCTGGATTATTCGTGCTTCGTTGTACAGGAGCCTTAAGCATCTTTAGATATGCAACTACATCTATCACTGTTTGATTGGTTACTTCCGGATCAACCAATTGCCCGTTGTAGACATCGTAAGGTTCATAAGAAGAGGCAATTCCGATATCCTGATTGTAGGCATTAACCGTTTGATGAAACAGGTCATAAGCTGCTGCCTTTTTGCCAAATCGTCCAATATACCTACCGCCTTGTATTACAGTATTCGGTCTTGTGCTTAGATAAGAGGGAATTGATATCCAGTTTGGTCTGCCGGAAATCCCATCCCCGTTTGCATCATTTGGATCGGCCAATGCTAATAGGTCGGAATCAGACATTGCATCGAGAAAACCTAACCCTGTATTTGCAGGCGGGGTAAACTTTGAAAAAGTGGCTCCTATCGGAACAGATTCAGATTGATAATTATAAATGGCTCTATCTTGTAACTGGGGGCCTCCTAAATGCAAGAATTTATTTCCGGTACTATCTGTTTGTCCGAACCGGGTCAAAGTAGTAAAAGGATGACCTTTTCCATCTCCGGCATGACAAGTGCCGCAAGAGGTAGCTACGAAAATTGGCCCAAGTCCTTTATCCGCTGAAAAAATCTCATCATTAAATGCAATGTCTCCCCGAAGGAACTGATTGAGCTGTTCAGGGGTCAAACCTTCCACCGGCCCGTCTAACACCTGATCATCAGCTGGAGCTTTAGGCAGGATTTTTTCGCATGCGATGCCTGCAATAAGGCAAAGCATTAATCCGATAACAGTAAATTTTCTTTTCATAGAACTGAGGCTATTAGAGATACAAAAAAGTAAATTTAGACAAATCTAAATTAATATTTTGGTTAACTATCGCTATTTTGCAGAAAATCATCCATAGTGCATTCATTTACCGAGGAAAACTATCTTAAGGCCATTTTTAAATTGCAACACAATAATGATAACACAGTATCAAATTCAGATCTTTCCAAGCAATTGGAGATTCAATCAGCATCGGTTACCGATATGCTGAAAAAGATGGCTAAAAAGAAGCTTATTCATTATGAAAAATCAAAAGGTGTTAAGCTCACAGAGAAAGGGAAGGAAGTAGCAATTAGTATAGTAAGAAAACACAGAATCTGGGAATTGTTTTTGGTACAAAAATTACAATTCGGATGGGAAGAAGTACACGAGATTGCTGAACAGCTTGAACACATTCACAGTGAAGAATTGATTAACCGTCTCGATTCATACCTCGGTCATCCAAAGGCTGATCCGCATGGTGATCCGATTCCCTCCGTAAATGGAGAGTTAAGCCAGGTGCAAAGAACCACTTTATCAGAAGTAGATGACAGGAAAAGTTGTCAGGTTGTGGGTGTAAAGGATAGTTCTACCCTCTTCCTTCAATACCTTCAACAAGTGAACATTGGAATAGGAACAAAAATAAAGGTCATCGAAAGATTTGCGTTTGATGGTTCTATAATAATAAAGCTAAAAAAGGGCGAACAAATATCAGTATCTAAGAAGTTTGCGGATAATGTGCTTGTAACATCTTAGATCTTTGACTAATATTCTACACATCCATTTTTTGTATTCGTACCGCATTTAAAATTGCCAGAAGTGCAACCCCTACGTCTGCTATAACGGCCTCCCATAAAACAGTAACAACGGCGGCATTCATCTTCCTTCATAGAAATCACTGCTTCCCCAAATAGATTTATATTCTCCAATTTTAATAATTGGAAAAATTTTGGTCAGATAAAATATAGTTATATATTTGTCTACAAAATTGGTGGACTAATAGGTTTCATTATAACCCTGCCGCCAATGACCATACTCGTGTAAAATCACTCAAAGATGATTAAGATTTCGTTCCTCTTTTGCGGATATGCTCCATGTAGCACCACCTGTTGTTGTGCCTAATGCAAATGGTATAATCTATTTTCAAATTCCACTAACTGACATACATTAAAATAGAAATGAAACTTTTTACACGCCTAGAGAAACAGGCAATGAAATTTATACCCTGCGGTTTAATGCAGCGAGAAGCAAAAAGGATAGTATTGGGTTTAGTGATCATTCTATCATTTCACGTTTCGTTTAGCCAGCAAGTCGCACTAATTGAGATCTCGGGGCAAGTTATCGAACAGGAGACTAAGCACCCCCTGGCTGGTGTGAGTGTCAGCGTTAAGGGTACTGTGGCGGGGACAGTGTCGAACAACTCAGGGGTTTTCGTACTAAGAACGAAATCTAAAATACCGTTCACTGTTGTTTTTTCATCCATCGGGTTTAAGCAGCAAGAGTTTGAAGTAAATAGCCTGGGATCTAAACTTCAAGTTGAATTAGCTACTCAAACGGTATTGGGCAATGAAGTAGTGGTGACTGCTTCGCGTGTAGCTGAAAGCATGCTAAAATCTCCAGTCGCTATAGAAAAGTTGGACATCCGGGCAATAAAAGAGATTGCCGCACCTAGTTTTTATGATGCGCTTGAAAATGTTAAGGGGGTGCAAATGATTACCTCGAGCATTACGTTTAAAGTTCCTAATACCCGTGGATTCAATGTGCCAAATAATTTCCGTTTTTTACAACTTATAGACGGTGTAGATATGCAGGCCGCCACTTTAGGAGTACCCCTTGGTAATGCGATTGGTGCAACGGAATTGGATATTGAAGCGGTCGAAATAACCCCTGGTGCGGCTTCAGCTCTATATGGAATGAATGCCATTAATGGTATTGCTAATCTGCAAACCAAAAGTCCGTTCAAATACCAGGGTTTAAGCATTTACCAGAAAATTGGTGTTAACCATGTAGACGGTATTGACAGAGATCCAAGCGTACTTACAGAAACGGCTGTTCGTTATGCAAAAACCTTCAACAACAGATTTGCATTTAAAATTAATTTCAGCGCATTGAAAGGTACTGACTGGGTGGCAAACGGATTGGTTGATCAAAATCCTCAACAACTAGCGTCAGCCAATCCCCGCTTTCCTGAGCTGTCCGGAGAGAATAATCCAGCCGCAGACCAGTGGAGTCGTTACGGCGACGATCGTCAGGCACGGCAGACAATAGCTATTCAGTACTTAGGCAAAACAGAGAGCTTTAACGTTGCAAGGACCGGTTATCTGGAAAAAGATATGACTTACCCCACAGTTAAGAATTTAAAGTTTGACGCTGGATTGTTTTATAAATTAACTGAGAAGTTAGAGCTTTCGTACAGCTACAGGTATGGTATTATGGATGGAATCTTTCAACGTGGTAACCGTATTCAGCTAAAAGATGTAACCGTACAAAATCACAAATTAGAACTTCGCGGAAATGATTTGTTACTGCGAGCTTACGTGTTAAAAGAGAATACCGGAAATTCATACAATCTTAACCCCCTTGCATATAACCTCGATCTCACAAACGCAACCAATGCAGTGTGGGGAACCCGTTTCAAAAATGAATTGCAGGCACAGGTCGACAATGGAACAGATTTGGCAACTGCTATGAAAATGGCAAGAGGTGTTGCTGATCAAGGTCGGTATGAGCCCGGAACGGCCCGATTCAATGACCTTAAGAACACAATAGTTAACTCGAATAATTGGGATATCGCATCAGTAGTACCGGGTGGTGCCCCTAACGGAGGAGCCGCGCTTTGGCAGTATAGCAATACATATCATTTGGACTTCCAGTATAATTTCAGCAAAATTAAATGGGCTAATATTTTAGTCGGCCTGGATGCTCGTTTGTTCGAAGTGATTCCCGATGGGAATACTTTTGTGGATTTTTCAAGACCTTTAGCTGAAAGAACAGTAGCTGATAAGGATGGTTCATTTGGAAAAAACCAATACTATTCCAAATATGGTGCGTTTGGTCAGGTTACCAAGTTATTTTTTGATGAGAAATTGAAACTCTCCGCTTCAGCCAGGGTTGATAATAATCCTGAGTTTAGTCCTAAATTCAACCCACGCATTGCAGTTGTCTACACGGCTGCCGAAAAACATAACTTTAGGGCTTCGTTTCAGAACGGATATCGCTTTCCTGCCTTGTTTGAAGCCCTTTCATTTCTCAATAATGCAAGTGTTCGCAGGGTTGGTGGACTGGCCCGCGTAAACGAAGGTATCGGCTTTTTGGAAAATTCTTACACATTAGCTTCATTCGATGTTTTTACAGCTGCAGTCAACGTAGATGTAGCTGCCGGTATGAATCGCAATGATGCAGCTTTGAAAAACGGGGATGTGCTTAAGGTCGCTAACCTGGCGGTTTCTCAGCCTGAAAGCATCAATTCATTTGAGATCGGATATAAAAGTGTACTGTTTGATAATAAACTCGTGATTGACTTTGATGCTTATCATAATTCCTATAAAGGTTTCCTAGGACAAGTAGAAGTATCGGTTCCTACTTCGGGAAAAGTTGGCTCAGACGCTGCTGTTCTCGATATGCTAACACGTTCGAAACAAAATCGATACCGGGTTTACACAAATGCCAAGAATGTATATAATAGTTTCGGTACCTCGCTAGGCCTCACGTATATGTTTTTTAAGAAATTTAAGATTTCAGGTAACGCAAATTATAATGAGCTTTCTAAAAATCCAGAACCAGACGTTTTCTTGACGGGTTTCAACACTCCGAAATGGGTTACGAATGTTTCACTCAGTAATCGTGAAATAATAAAAAACGTTGGATTTAATATAGTATGGAGATGGCAGGAAAAGGTCTTCTGGGAAAGTACATTGGCAAACGGTGAAGTGCCTGCTTACTCAACGATCGATGCCCAAGTGAATGTACGGGCACCTAAATTGAAATCAACAATTAAGGTAGGAGGTAGTAATATTTTTAATAAAAGATACTATCAATTCGCAGCGGGACCGACTATCGGAGGTCTATATTATGTTGCAATTACTGTGGACGGATTGTTGAACAAATAATAAACCTATTACTGAATTTAACCGATACATAACAATAAAGTAAAGACGGGCAGCTTCTTATTCATTGTGCTGCCCGTTTTCTTTGGTTTAATCTGGTGCGAACACATGAACCGACGAAGGAACAGGGACGCTTTTATATATGGCATCTGAGCGCAACTTTTTGCGATTTTCTTCTGCTTCTTGGATAAGACTTCATCGAGGGAATTTCATTGTGAACGAACAATAAGTCCCGCGATATCAATGCCTAATTCAATTGTTTCACTCTGATATTTCCGAACTGCACGATACCCAAAGAGTGATAGTATGATTTCAAGTATCTTGCATATGAATAAAAGGCATGGCATTTATTGCCGTGCCTTTTCAACTTAATATTATGGAAATACTGACTATTATTTTTCTGA
>Ga0126304_10000894_pt1 | contig 13175 bp, 8 predicted proteins | sample Plot25_FD_92538 | JGI IMG/M metagenome (GOLD analysis project Ga0126304, IMG submission 92538) | Serpentine soil microbial communities from UC McLaughlin Reserve, CA, USA - Plot25 | ecosystem: Environmental > Terrestrial > Soil > Grasslands | place: USA: UC McLaughlin Reserve, Lake County... | reverse complement strand
TCGCCGTCGACCACCATCAGCCTGCTCGAGGCCGTAGACGCGCGCAATCGGCATCTGAGGCCAGATTGTCGGGCAGGACTTTCAGTGCATCATCGCGCTTCAGCGCCGAGTGGCGAGCGCGCCAGACCTTGCCCATGCCACCCTCGCCGAGAAGGCCGGTCACCTCGTAGGGACCGATGCGCGCGCCTGGGCCGATCGGCATGCATGCGCGATTCTACGCGATTGTTACCGGCACACTGGATCACGAGCTGCTGCGATCCTTACCCGGCGGCGGCATCGTCGTCGGTGGCTCTTCTTCAACCTCCCACTCATGGAGGCAGGACTGACACGCGAGAAGGACACGCAATCGGTTTGACGGGCCGATCACCGCCCGCCTCGCGAGTCCCATGCCCACCGCACAGACGGGGCATTTGCGGTTGACCCTCATGCGGACCTGACACGGCAAGCCGCGTACCGGCGGCCCAGTTTCGTGCCTCCGGGCGAAAGCGGATCGTCGGCTTCTCACTTTGCGAATCGATGTGTCGAGAGTGGTTCACACGAGCGCAACCGTAGTGGCAGCGCTTCAGAGTATGGACCACACCGCGAGGGCGACGAGCGCGCCAAGTACGGTATCGACGACGTAGTGATAGCGCCCGACTACAGTGGCGATTGAGATGCTGAGCGCGAGAAAGAGAAATGCAGTTCCCCCAGCCGTTGTGATCGACAGCACCGCAAGCGCGGTGGCGAACGCGCCAGCCGCATGTCCGCTCGGTATGGTGTTCACCTGAATGCTGGCCTGATTCACCAGGCCAAGATTCAGACGCCGCACGCCGACGATCGCCGTGCCGTCGCCTGGTTCGAGCACGCGCGGCGGCCGCGTCTGCAGCCACGGCAACATGCCGTAGCACGCGAACTCCGCGAGGAGGACGACCGTCCAGAACCGATCCACGAATTGGGGATGCCCCAACCCGATCACAATCGATGCGCCCGCGGGCACCGCGACGTAGACCAACAGATAACAGAGCTCGAAAAAGTCCTGTACAGCACGCGGCGAGCGTCTAAACCGTTCGAGTACTCCCGACCGTATGAGCACTCGGTCGTCCACGGCGGATAACCAGCGCTCCAGGCGTACATCGGGATGAACGAACAGCAATCCCGATAGCCAATAGCCGGCGAGCAGCGCGATGGACGGAACGATGACGGACAGGACGGGAGAAAGAGTGTGGTCTTTCAGAAGCACGAACGCTGCCCAAGCCACGGCAGCGGCGATGAGAAGCGGCGGTCTGGCGCGCGCGAAGTCGCGGCGAGTCAGCGACACCACGGCCAGGTACGAGACGTAGCTCAATGCGACTACTTGCCAATTCCCGACTGCCAACTGCCAACTCCCAATCACTCGCAACAGCCAACTCCCAACTACCACCAACCACCAACCACCAAGGTGCCAACGACACGAACAACGGCTCACGGAGGATAATTCACCAGTCGTGAGTCTCCGTACTCGCATACTTCTCGCGTTTGCTGCTGTGGTGTTGATCCCGATCGCGTTGTTGGCGCTCGGCATCCGACAGGACATCACGCGTCGTCTGTCGAAGGAATATCAGGTTCGCGTGGACTCGGTCGTGGAGGTGATTGGCGAGGACCTCAGCCGCGAAAGCGCCGGCATCGGTGAGCGGCTCCGTTCGCTCAAAAACGCGCTGCTGAACGACCAGAGATTTCGTCTGGCTGTCGCAGGTCTCGAAACCGAGCGGGCGTATCTCGCCAATTACGCGGCGAACGCGATGCGACTGACCGGCCTTTCGGTCGTGCATATCCAGGACAGCGAGGGGCGGATCATCAGCTCCGGATCCGATCGTGATCTCCTCGCGTTGGGACGGCGCGACTCGTTCATGGTTGGCGATCAGACGTTTACCTTGATTGGCGGTATTGCGGTCGATCGGGCCTTCCTAACACGGCTGGCGCGCGATCGCGCGATCGTTGTCTCGCTGCGCTATCCACACGGAGAGATGTCATCGGGCACGCCCGACATCACCGCCGATGCCGCGGTTGGCGAACTGGACGTGCCCTTGATTCAGAGTCGCGCGGGTCAATCTCTCGATGACGTCTATGCGCGGCTGCGCGTGACGCAGTCGATGGCGCCGCTTCATGCGCTGTTGCGTAGCGCCGACTCGTGGTTTCTCGCGACCGCTGCCGGGACCGGCATCACTGCGCTGGTGCTCGCGGTGTGGGTGTCGTCGCGGATCAGTCGGCCCCTCGCTGATCTGGCCGAGAAGACCGCCGTGCTCGATCTCGATCGGCTCGACGTGCAGTTCGATGAGGACGCGGGCGCGGCCGGCGACGAAGTCGGACGGTTGTCGCGGCTGCTCGGCGAGCTGACCTCTCGGCTGCGCAGCAGCACGGCTCGCGTTCGCGAAGCGGAACGCCGCGCGACGGTCGGCGACCTGGCCAGACAGGTCAATCACGACATCAAGAACGGCCTCATCCCGCTGCGGAATGTCATGCGGCACTTGTCGGACGTGCAGCGCGAGCATCCCGCAGCGCTGGCTGCGGTCTATGCCGAGCGGCGTCAGACGCTCGATTCCAGCATCGCGTATCTCGAGACGCTGGCCACGAGCTACGCACGGTTGTCACCACCGGCGAATCGGCGTCCGTGCGATCTCAATACGCTGATTGTCGACGTGGCCACTGCCGCCCAGGCGCGCGAGCGGGTGGAGGTCGAGACCGATCTCGCCGGCAATCTTCCGGCGGTGATCGGCGATCCGATTGCCTTCCGTCGTATCCTCGAAAATCTGGTAGCCAATGCCGTGGACAGCCTCGAGTCGAAGCCGGGACGCATCACGATCTCGACGGCGTCGATACCGCGTGACGGCGAGCCCACGGTGCGCATGACGGTCGCCGACTCCGGACGCGGCATGACGAACCTGGAAGCGGGCAAGATCTTCACTGACTTCTACACGACGAAAGAAGGCGGCACCGGGCTGGGCCTCTCGATCGTGCGGCGGTTGGTGATGGACGTGCAGGGCACGATCAACGTGGAAAGCGGGCCGGCACGAGGGACTCGCATCGTCATCGAGATTCCCGCCGGCAGTTCCAGGCCACGGTCCGGCTGAAGACACAAATGACGACACAGGTCCTGGTAGTCGATGACGTTCCGGCGATGGCTGAGCAGTACGCATACGATCTGCGCCGCGTCGGCAAGTACGACGCGGTCGTTGCCGGCGGCGGCGACGAGGCGCTCGATCTGCTCGGTCGTGAGCCGATCGATTGCGTCGTCCTCGATCTCGAAATGCCGGGGACTGACGGGTTCGAGGTGCTGCGGCGTTTGCGCCAGCGTGGCCTCGACGTGCCGGTGATCGTCTATACCGGCACCGGCAGCTACGACCGCTGCGTGCAGGCCGTGCGCCTCGGCGCTTATGGGTTCATCGACAAGACCGAGCCGATCGAGCGGCTGGTCCAGGAGATCGAGAACGCCGTCTCGCGCGGACGGATGGTGACCGAACTGCGCACCCTGCGATCACGGTTCGATAGCGACACGCCGCTGATCGGCGACAGCGCAGCGATGCGGGCGCTGCGCGACGGCATTGCTCGCGTCGCGCCGATTCCGAGCAGCGTGTTGATCATCGGCGAGAGCGGGACGGGCAAAGAGCTCGTCGCACGCGAGCTGCATCGACTGGGTCCTGGCGAAAAGAATCCATTGATCGCCGTAAACAGCGCCGCGCTTCCCGAGCAACTCGTGGAGAGTGAATTGTTCGGGCATGAACGCGGGGCGTTCACCGGCGCCGACCGTCTGCGCCGTGGGGCATTCGAGAACGCCGGCACCGGCACATTGTTTCTCGATGAAGTCGGCGAGCTGCCGTTGCCGTCGCAGGCCAAGCTGCTGCGGGTGCTGGAGGACCGCAAGGTGATGCGCGTCGGCGGCGATCGCGCGATCGCGATTGCCGCGCGAGTCATTGCGGCCACCAATCGCGAGCTCGAGCGCGAGGTCGAGGCCGGCCGCTTCCGGCAGGATCTGTTCTATCGCCTCAACGTGCACACGCTTCGCGTGCCACCGCTTCGCGATCGGCTGTCGGACGTCCCGGCGATCGTAGACCAACTGCTCCAGAGCATCGCGTCGCATCTCCGCATGCGGCCGAAGACGATCGCGCCGGATGCCGTTGCCGTGTTGAACGGGTACGACTGGCGGAAGAACAACGTCCGCGAACTGCGGAACGTCCTCGAGCGGATGATGATTGCCTCGGATGGTGCGGTCATGACGGCCGCCGAAGTGCCGCCAGAGATCCGCGGCGAGGAACGCGACGACGCTGCCGATCCGTCGGCGGCGCCGGGCACCTTGAAGGCGATGAAGGCTCAGGCCGAACGGCAGATCGTCATCGCGGCGCTCGAGAAACATGGCTGGCATGTGACGAAGACCGCGGAAGCACTTGGTCTTGCCGACCACTCGAGCCTCTTAAAAATCATGCGGCGCCACGGCCTTCGTAGCGGCGGGTCTTAAGACCCGCCGGACACGTGCGTGTCCGGCGAAACACGCGCCGTGAGCCACATCCCTGCAGCGATTTGCACCAGAGATTGTGACAACTCGAGGGTTTCCTTCGAGTTAGCGCACTACACGTTTCGGCACTCCGCGCTGGCGACCCGCTTGCCCATATCGCCTCCGAGACCGGCCGCACAAACGGCCGCATGGAGGAGAAGGCATATGAGACCCAATGGAAAAGTCGCCGCGGCCGTCGTGCTCGCGTGCGCAGTTGTCGGCTGCAACAAACGTGACTCACAGAAGACGAAAGCTGCGGAGCAGGCGCAGCCCAAGACCGGATACGCATGGAGCCCGTCGCCCACGGTCATCGATGGCGAAGGATTCGTCGGCACGCCGTCGCCGACGGTGAAAGGCTCGGTGTCGTTTGCCGACGGCGAAGCCGCATTCCAATCGAAAAACTACGGCGAGGCGACACAGCTGTTCGAGCAGTACATCCACCGTCGTCCGGACAACAAGTGGGGCCACTACATGCTCGGACTATCGGCGTGGAAGAGCGGCGATCTCGTGAAGAGCGAGGAGTCGTTCGAGACCGCGCTGCGGATCGACCCGACGCACATGAAGAGCCTCGTGAATCTGAGCCGCGTGCTCATCGAGCAGAAGCGTTATGACGACGCAATCGGCAAGCTGACGACCGCGGCCGACGTTGATCCGGAGTCGGCCACCGTGCCGCGTCTCATAGCTCGCGCGCACAGCGCGAAGGGCGAGTTCGAGCCGGCGGTCGATGCGTATCGCCGTGCGATCGCGCTCGACGGAAGTGACGCGTGGTCGATGAACAATCTCGGCCTGCTGTATCTCGAGCATGGATTCGTCGAGGACGCGCTTGCGTATCTGGCGAAGGCCGTGCAGATGAACGAGAACGTCGCGTCGTTCCACAACAATCTTGGCATGGCGCTCGAGCACCAGGGACGTTTCATTGCAGCGGCCACTGCCTACAAGGGTGCGTTGACCGCAGACCCCGGCTACAAAAAAGCGAAGCAGAACCTCGTGCGCGTCGAAGCGGTGAAGGCTGGACCTGAAGAGCCTTTCGATCTCGCGGCCGCGGCACGCGGCACTGACGAGGACCGGAAGGTTGCCAGCGATGAGACGCGCGCGTCGAAGTAGCGCCGGTCTTCGGGTTCGAGTAGGGCCGGTCGCTTTCGGACGGCCACCAACACCCCGGTGCCGTGCATTAGGCATAAGATGCGTGGCATCGGGGGTTCGGTATGGTGCGATCGAGGCTGCTCGACAAGTCGGCTGTCTTCCTCGTCACGACTCTGGCGACGAGTGTCATCGCGTGGACGCTGACCGGCGTCGCGCAGGACAAGCCGTTTGTGCCGGTCGGTGACCGGCCCTTCGTGCCGGTCACGGACGAAATGCTGTGGAAGCCCAATCCCGCCGACTGGCTCACCTGGCGGCGCACGCTGGACAGTTGGGGATTCAGCCCGCTCAATCAGATCAACCGCAGCAACGTCGCGCAGATGAAGATGACGTGGACGCGCGGGATGGGGCCCGGCAATGTCCAGGAAGCGACGCCGCTGATCTACAACGGCGTGATGTACCTGCCGAACCCGAACGACCTCGTGCAGGCGATCGACGCCATGACCGGCGACCTGCTCTGGCAATATCAGCGCAAGCTGCCCGCCGATCTCGGCACGTTCATGCCGGTCTTTGCTATCAATCGCAACCTCGCGATTTACGGCGACAAGATCATCGACACGAGCGCCGACGATTACCTGTTCGCGCTCGACGCAAAAACCGGTGCGCTGGCGTGGGAAACTAAAATCCTCGACTACCAGAAAGGCGCACAGCAGACGTCCGGCCCGATCATCGCCAACGGCAAGATCATCTCCGGCCGCGGTTGCGAGCCCGAAGGCGGGCCCGATGCCTGCGTCATCACGGCGCATGATGCCGTGACCGGCAAGGAAGTCTGGCGCACGCGCACGATTCCCAAACCCGGCGAGCCGGGATACGAGACGTGGGGTGATGTTCCGGAGGAGAAGCGCATCCACGTCGGCACGTGGATGGTCCCGAGCTACGACCCGCAGTTGAACATGATCTACATCGGAACGTCAGTCACTTCACCGGCACCGAAGTACATGCTTGGCGGCAACGACAAGCGCTACCTGTATCACAACTCCACGCTCGCGCTGAATGCGGACACGGGGAAGATCGAGTGGTACTACCAACACCTGGTCGATCACTGGGATCTTGATCATCCCTTCGAGCGGCTCCTGCTGGAAACCGCCGTGGCACCTGATTCGCGTCAGGTCGCGTGGATCAATCCACGGATCAAACCTGGCGAGCGGCGGCGGGTGATCACCGGTATTCCCGGCAAGACCGGCATCGTCTACACACTCGATCGGCAGACCGGCGAGTTCTTGTGGGCGCGGCCGACGGTCCAGCAGAACGTGATCAGCAAGATCGACGGCGGCACTGGCGCGGTCATCGGCAACCCTGACGTGCTCTTTACCGCCAAGGGACAAGAAAAGCTCGTTTGCCCGAGCGTCAATGGTGGCAAGAACTGGCCGGCTGGCGCGTACAGTCCACAGACCAATGCGATGTATTACCCGCTCCAGAACATGTGCATGAAGGTGACGACGCAGGAGCCCGATGCGTCGTTGTACGCGGTCAGCATGCAGCCCGAACTGGCAGCGGGCACTGACAAGGTCGGCGCCGTGTTTGCCATCTCCGCCGAAACCGGACGCACCCTGTGGAAGTACGAGCAGCGCGCCGGCATTCTCTCGCTCGTCGCCACGGGCGGCGGCCTGATCTTCGTCGGCGATGCGGTCGGCCAGTTCCGCGCGCTCGACGATCAAAGCGGCAAAGTCTTGTTCGCCGTGAATCTCGGATCACCGGTGAGCGGCTATCCCATTACTTTCGCGGTGCACGGGAAACAGTACGTGGCTGTCAGCACCGGGCCGTCACTTGTAGCCGGCGGCGTCGGCAGGCTTACGCCTGAGCTGAAGCCTGGGACTTCGAGCCAGATGTTCGTCTTTGCGCTGCCTTAGTTCGGCCTAAGGAAGACTCTCGATGCTGTGCGGATGCGATTGCGCGAAATGATTGCTGCTGAGATTGACGCGGGTCCGAATCTCCGAATAATTGGTTCCGGAACGCGCTCGCGCCAACTCTCCTGAATCTCAATGCAACTGGTCGATCACGATAACTCTGTACCGCGGCACTCCTTCGATTGGATCGTTGAGCTTGCGCTCAGACTGAACGTTGTCATCGAAGTCGTTGACGTGTATGACACGCCGGTGACTCCCGTGGGGTCAACACGCGATGCCGCCGTCGTTCGTACGCTGCTCACCAACAACGAGTCCTCGCTGCGCGGCGCCATGTCGGCGGCCGTTCGGTCACGCGCGTCTGTACCGGTCGTCGTCGAGGGCATGCAATTCGTCTGCTTCCGGCTCGCCAGCGGCGGTGTGCTTCTGCTTGCCCGCCGGCTGGAGTCGGAGGATCTGACCGACGAGTGCCGCGAAGATCTCGAGTCAATCGGACCGTGGTTGACCGGTGCCATCGACGCCAGCCTGGCGCAGCCCAACACAGTGAGCGCCGAAGGATATCGCCTGGTGTCGTTCCGCCGCATCTTGCGCGAAGCCAGCTCGCGTGGCTCGCTCCGCCAAGTGATTGGCGCATTCATAGAAGCCCTGAGCGTCTGGGACGACGTCCGGGTTCGTGCCTACGTTGGCGGCGCATCTGGCGGATTCTTCGAATATGCCTCGTCGATGACGGGACAGTCTTCCTCGTCGGAACCGCTCGACGAAACGGTCCTGCCGCGACTCGGTCACATCGTCCGGCTGGCGCGGGCCGATGTCGACCGCGCCGGGTTGGTTATCGACCCCGGCGATACCGTCGTGACGCGTATGGCAATCGGCTCTGGCACGGCCTGGGCTCTGGTGTTTTCCGGAATGATCAACGACGCCGTGCAGGTGCGCCTGCGCGTATATACCGACATTCTGCGCGAGTCGTTGAACGACGTCTTGACGACGAGTACCAGCCGGATCGTCGCGGAGCTCTCACGGCGGCATGCGCCCGTGAACGAGCCCATTGGAACGGCGGCGCTGGCCGCGCTTGAACGACTGTCCACGGCGGTCGCCGCGCGTCAGGCGGGACTCCTCGTCACGACGACGACAGGGCGGCAGGCATTGGCCGTGGGAAATGGGGATCTGCTGTCGTCGATCGATCGGCCGCGGGCTACCCGGCTGCTGGTGCGTTCGTCGGATGTCGGCGGTGTGATGACCGTGGTCTTTGATCGCGATCACACGGCGTTTGCGGCATTCGAACGTGAGATCGCTCAAGCCGGTGTCGCCGCCATGCAGCCGTGGATCGAGGCAGCGCTGCCGCGCGCCAGCGATGTCGAGAGGCGCGGGAGTGCCCGGCCGGTCGAAACGGTGTTCGATCAGCTTGCCACCGACGCTGTGGCGGCGGGACAACATGCGTCAATGATTGTCATGACAATCGATGCCGCGATGGCGGCGCCGGGTCTGCTGCCCTCATGGGTGGCCCGCATCCGAGCGCGGCTCCGCGCCGGGGATCGGGCCGGAATGTTGAACGATCGCGAAATTGCGGTGCTGTTGTGTGGCGCATCCGCGGATCAAGCCGAGATGGTCAGTTCGCGGCTGGAGACGCTCCTCGAATCGCGCGGCGCTACGTCGGGATTCATTCCTCCGGTCATCGGCGTGACGACACGAGTGCCCGATTTGCCGTTCGAAGGATCGCTGGTCGCCGCGGCGCGCGCGTCCGCGCCGATCCGTCCCTGATCGCCTTCCCAACTTTTTTCTCTCCAGACGATCGAGGCCCCTTCTCCCCGTCGATCGATTCGTGCACAATGGGTCATCCATTGAGGATGCTGATGCCATGACCCAGGCGCAAGATCTGCTCCTCGATCAATTCCCCCCCGAACCTGGCAACGACAAGCGCCTGACCACCTGGTACGCGCAAGGACAATCCGACGGCTTCGGCGATCGGTTGTTGATGTTCGACAACACGAACGCTCCGTCCTGGGAGATCCTCCGCTTCAAGGCAACCCTGGCGCGCGAGCCGCGTTTCGACGCGTCGCTGCGCGAGCGAGTCGAGCAGCTGACCGCCTTTCAGCACGATGCGTTTCCCCTGGTCCGGCCGATCAAACGTCTGGGAAGCGACGATGGTCTGGCGGTGGTGTCCACTTATAGCGGCGGCGCGTCCCTGTCGGAGGCATTGAAGAAGCCCCGCAGCGCGGAATTCGCGCTACGGCTCATTCGCCAGTTGGTCCCCGCACTTGCCGCGTTGCAGCGCGTCGGCGCCGGTGTGGCGCACGGTGCGGTGACGGTCGATCGGATCATCCTCAGCGCCGACGGTCGGCTGATGATCCGCGAGCACATGGTGGGCCAGGCCCTCGACAGCCTCGATTGGCCGCCGGCGCGACTCTGGACGGAGTTTGGCATTCTCGTGCCGCGATCCGCCGTCCGCATCGACGAACGGACGGATATCACGCAACTGGGGCTGGTCGTCTTGTCGCTGTTGGCCGGGCGTCGCATCGGACCTGAGGAATACCCAGACAAAACCGGCGCACTGCTCGACGAGCTGACGCTGAAAAATCACCTGCAGAACCCATCGAATCCGACGAAGTTTCAGGCATTGCGCCATTGGCTCGAGCGCGCGCTGCAAATGAGCGGACAGTCGTTCACCTCGGCGTCCGACGCGGAAGCGGCGCTGGTGGATCTGCAGGAGCCGGGCGAGTCGAAAGGCACGCAGCCCGAACGGGCATTTCGCGCCCCACCAACACCAGCGATCACGGAGGAGCAGGCCGCTCCAATGTGGTCCGCGGCACGTGGTCTCCCCGCGCCGGCCGCATTGACGCCTGGGCCGGCAATGTTGACGCCCGCTCTACCTCCGCATTCGCCGAAACCCGCGCCCATCGCCACTCGCGTCGCACAAGCCATTCGGGCCCGAGTCACCATCGTACGAGAACGCCTCCCCCAGGCCTGGCGCAATGTGCCTGGGCCCGTGATACGCGTCGCGAGTGTGGTGCTTGCGACACTCGCGATCGCTGAGGCGATCTTCATCGGCCGGCTGCTCTCGACGCGATCCGCCGCGTCAGCGGCGGCACCGGCTGGCGCCGTTGCGTCATCCGCCTCCGCTAAAGCTACGGCGGACAGGTCCGCTTCCATCGACTCTACGGTGAACAGATCTTCCGCGGCTCGTAACGAGACCAAGCCGGTCGAGCAGCCCGTCGCCGTCGGGTCGCTGCCGCTGGTTGTGGCAACGGCGACGGTCGATCCGAAGCTGCCCGCGATCCGGACGCTCCCGCCGCCGTCCCCTGCGGTGCGAACCGGGGGTGTTCGACTGTCAACGCCAATCGATCTGACGGTGCTCGACGGTGATCGCGTGATCGGCTCCAGCGTCGAAGGGCCGATTTTCGCTGCGGCCGGACGTCACGAGTTTGAGTTCGTGAACCCTGCAATCGGGTACCGGACCCGTCAGGTGGTCGAGATCAAGGCCGGCGAGATCGTTCCGTTCAGCGTGCCAGTACCCAATGGAACGCTGAACATCAACGCCCAACCCTGGGCGGCGGTGTGGATTAACGGCAATGCGGTCGGCGAAACGCCGATTGGGAACATGCCAGTGGTTCCCGGTGAGTATGAGGTCGTCTTCCGTCACCCGCAGCTTGGCGAACGGCGCGAGAAGGCGCTCGTGCGATCCGGCGCGGAAACGCGCGTCGGCGTCAATCTCCAGAAGTAGCGTCAATCTCGAGCTTGACGCGTCAGGGAGCCTGCGGGGGAAAGCGCGTCAGCAGCATCTGTCCCGTCGGCGTCCGGCCGCCGCCGGCTGGCTCGATGGTGATGGCAGCGCCCATCACCGGACCGGGAACCTTTGGCGGTGGATCGACGACCAGCGTGGCACGGCCGGTCGGATCGGGCGCGAAGACGCCTGCACTCACCGACGGTCCATTCGTTACCAGCCACAGTTGATACGTCTTCTCCGGACCCGGCCCGGGCAAACGCGATCCACTCAGGACGACTCCGCGGCTTCGGCTCCACAGGACCTGTGCGGACGAACCATCGGATAGCGTGCTGGTCAGGTTGAAGCGGATCAAATCCGGCGCGGTCAGCACGGCGCTCACGGTCTCGGCGCGTTGCGCCAGTTCACGGGCCTCCGTGATCTGTCGATTCGCATCGTCGCGGGCGGCGCGGACTTCTTCGCTCGCGAGGCGCGTTGTCGCTGCGACGTGTTGCTCGGCCGATGCGACCCGGCCGGCGGCATCATTCAATCGGCCGGTCACCCACAGCATCACCCCGATGATCACGACCAGCGCCAGGACGACGGCCGCACCGGTGGTGATGGATCGGCGGCGCTGGGCTTGGTCGTCACCGACGGTCGCGTTGATCGCTTCGATGAACGAGCGCTGTCGGCGGCCGTTCACCGCAGCCTCCTCGTCGGCGCCGTTCCCGGCTGTCAACGCAGGAGGCTGATCGATCGCGTTTCCGTTGCGTCGCAGCTCGTCGTGCAGATGGACGACACGTTCGAGTGGCCAGGCGGCGGCTTTCGGCGACGCTGGAGCAGGCACGCCGCTGCGCGCTTGCAACTCGGCGAGCACCGTCTGAACGTTGACGCACAACTCCTGCAGACGCGCGGCGTGCGCGTGCAACTGCTTCAGCGGTTCCTCATGCATCAATCGCAACGCATGAGCTTCGCGATTGAGCGTCTCTTCGAGTGCGCGGATGCGGTGATCGATGTCAGTACCAGACGGCGCGTGCTCGTGCGTCTGCCACTGATGAAGCGCGAGGCTGAATCGATCCAATTGAGCTTCGAAGCGCGACAACCGTTGTTCGAGGCCAGGATCGTCTTGGTACATCGTGGGACGAGAATGATGATACACAAGAATCAGCGGTCTGTGTCCAGGTGTATGCTGTGCCGCCGGTCGTATGGAGGGCCACGTTCAAGCAGCCCCTTTTAAGGAGAGCTCATGTCACGTCAGGTAGTGATCGCGGTCGCGATCGTCGTGTGGGCGACGACGTTGACGAACGCGCAAGGCGCGCGAACCGTTCGCGACGGCGTTTATACCGACGCGCAGGCGGCGCGTGGACAGGCGATTTATCAGAAGCAGTGCGCGTCGTGCCATGGAGCAAAGCTCGAAGGCCTGCAGGGACCACCCCTTCTCGCTGACGTTTTCCTCACTCACTGGAATACGCAGCCGCTATCGGATCTCGCCGGCAAGATCCGCAATACGATGCCGGCCGGAGCGGCCGGGACGCTTTCGCCGCAACAGTCGGTCGATCTCGTCTCGTTCATCCTGAAGTCGGGCGGCTTCCCCGCGGGCAAGACCGATCTCGCTGCTGACGAGGCGACGCTGGCGAAGATCACCTGGCCGGCCGGACTCGTTGCGGCAGCGGCACCGGCCAGCGGGCAGGCCCGCGTCTATCCGCCGCTCGGCAACATGGCGCAGTTGATGCGCGGTATCTTTTTTCCGAACTCGAATCTGATTTTCACGGTGCAGACCCGCGAACCTGGCGCGGTCGCCAAGCCAACCGCCGACAACCCGAATGCGGGGTTCTCATTCGTCGATTGGGGCGCTGGCATCTACGGCGGATGGGAGCTCGTGGACAACGCCGCACTCGCGTTGGCCGATGCGTCACCGCTGATGCTCACGCCGAACATTCGCTGCGAGAACGGACGCCTGGCGCCGGTCACCGACCCGGAGTGGATCACG
>Ga0126304_10000893_pt1 | contig 13178 bp, 10 predicted proteins | sample Plot25_FD_92538 | JGI IMG/M metagenome (GOLD analysis project Ga0126304, IMG submission 92538) | Serpentine soil microbial communities from UC McLaughlin Reserve, CA, USA - Plot25 | ecosystem: Environmental > Terrestrial > Soil > Grasslands | place: USA: UC McLaughlin Reserve, Lake County... | reverse complement strand
CGGCAGCCTCAATGCGGCAATCGTGGTGCTCGCCGGCTTCGCGCTCGTGACGCTCGCCTGCGCGCTGTTCTTCCCGGACCGGCCGGAGGAGCTCAGGCCCGAGCTGTGGAGCGCCGTGCCGGCGCCGGGGGAGTAGCGCCAGGGCAACCACTCTTCACGTTCGCGAAACGCGCTTTCAAGTGCGCCGGAAATGCGGCACTCTCCCCTGCCGCCGCCATTTTTTCCTGACGGCGTCTCAATGCGTCGCGTGTCGAGTTTCGCATCAATAGAATCGGGGAAACGCCATGTCACAGCACAAGGTCCGCGATGCCGAGTCCGCGACGCTGTCGCGCCGCACCGTCATCGGAGCGCTCGGAGCCGGGATTGCCGTTGCGGGCTCCGGCGCCTCCCTGGCGCAGCCGGCTGCGCCGCCGACCACGATCACGAACCCGCCGCGCGACTTCAGCCGCCGCGGCGCACCGACGACCTATTTCACCGACCCCGACATCCTCACGGTCGATCCGGTGTTCGACGGCATCGCGCAACCGAACAGCGCCATCCAGCGCTTGTGGACCGGAGCGCTGTGGTCGGAAGGGCCCGCCTGGAGTTCCGTCGGCCGCTACCTCGTCTGGAGCGATATCCCGAACAATCGCCAGCTGCGCTGGCTCGAGGATGACGGCCGCGTCTCGGTGTTCCGCCTACCGTCCAACAATTCGAACGGCAACACCTTCGACTTCCAGGGCCGCCAGCTGTCCTGCGAGCATCTGATGCGTCGGGTCGTCCGCTACGAGCTCGACGGCTCGGTCACGATTCTCGCCGACAGCTTCCAGGGCAAGCGCCTCAACTCGCCAAACGACGTCGTTCCCCATCCGGACGGCAGCTATTGGTTCACCGACCCGCCCTACGGCAGCCTGATCTACGAGGGCGCTCCGGACGCCGCCGGCGGCCCGACCAATCCGAGCGGCCGTCTCAAGCCCCATGTCGGCCAGCCGGCGGGGCTCGGCGACCGCCGGCGCGAGCTGCCGACGAACGTCTACCGCCTCGACCCCAGCGGACGGCTCGATATGGTGATCACCGAAAGCCAGGTGCCGGACCCGAACGGCCTGTGCTTCTCGCCCGACTACAAGAAGCTTTACGTCGCCTCGACCGGAAAGGGACCGGGCGACCAGGGCGCGGGCGGCAAGGGTGACCTGCATGTCTTTGACGTCGGCGCCGACAACAAGCTCTCCAATGGCAAGGTGTTCTCGGACTGCATGGTCGACGGCGTGAAATGCGGGCCCGATGGCCTGCGCTGCGACGTCGACGGCAATGTCTGGTCGTCGAGCAATGCCGGCCGCGCCGTCGGCTACAGCGGCGTCCTCGTGTTCAACCCCGACGCCAAGCTCATCGGCCGCATCCGCCTGCCCGAGATCTGCGGCAACGTCTGCTTCGGCGGGCCGAAGCGCAACCGCCTGTTCATGGCTGCGAGCCAGTCGCTCTACGCCGTCTATGTCAATACGCAGGGCGCCGCGCCGGGGTAGGCCCAACCTCTCCCGAGAGGGCTACCGGATTCACACATGTCGGCTTCTCGCTCCTCCCTCCCCCCGCTCGGCGAAGCCGAGTGGTGGGGAGGGGTAGGGGTGGGGGGTGGTTGGGCGAGGCGAGAGGGCGACGAAGATGATGCGGCGGTTGGGCCAGGGCACTCCATCGACACCGGCGCCCTATCGTCGACGAAACGCCTCGGGGAAGCACCCCCCACCCCGCTCGGGCTTCGCCCGAGTCGGCCCTCCCCGCCGCTCGCTTCGCGAGCGGAGGGAGGGAGGCGGTGCGCCCCGCCGACCTTCAATGTGTGAATACCGTAGCCCGAGAGGGAGAGGTTGAGTCGCGCGGAGCGCGACCGGGTGAGGGATCGACCGCAGGGGCGGAGCCGGCGCGGATGGCGCCACCGCGCCTTCTGCGGTGTGGGCGGGCCCTCACCCCTGCCCCTCTCCCGTTCGGGAGAGGGGTTCCGCCCCTTGCGCCGGAAGGCCGACCCGTCCGAAACTGCGCCCGTGCTTCGCCAGACGCCCGCGCTTGCGGGCGCCGCACGTCAACGACAGGGAGGATACGATGCTACATCGCGCGCCCTTGGGCGCCCTCGCCGCCGGACTGCTGATGCTGTCCGGGACCGCGCTCGCGCAGCAGCCGGCCGCTCCGGCCGCGGGCGGTGCCGCTCCGGCGGCAGGTGCTGCGGCTCCGGCTGCTCCGCCGGCCCCGGGCTCGGCCCTTTACGGGCGCCCCGAGACCGAAGGCGCGGCGAGGCTCGCGCCGATCGCGCCGCCGCCGATCCCCACCGCGGCCGACAAGCTGCCGGTCGCGAAGCTCAAAGCGCCGCCGGGCTTCAAGGTCGAGGTCTTCGCGACCGGCGTCGGCAATGCGCGCTCGCTGCGCATCGGCGACAAGGGCACGGTGTTCGTCGGCTCGCGCCTGCTCGACAAGGTCTATGCCCTGACCGAGAAGGACGGCAAGCGCGAGGTCAAGGTGATCGCGTCGGGCCTGCACCGCCCCAACGGGCTCGCCTACCACAAGGGCGCGCTCTACGTCGCCGAGCTGTCGAAGGTCTGGCGCTACGACGCGATCGAGGACCATCTCGACAGCCCGCCGAAGCCGACGCTCGTCAATGACAGCTTCCCCAAGGACGAGCCGCACGGCTGGAAGTTCATCGCCATCGGGCCGGATGACAAGCTCTACGTCCCGGTCGGCGCGCCGGGCAACATCAACAACCCGGACCCGAAGACCTATGCCCATATCCGTCGCATGAATCTCGACGGCAGCGGCATGGAAGTGGTCGTGCAGGGCGTGCGCAACACCGTCGGTTTCGACTGGCACCCGACGACGAAGGAGCTCTACTTCACCGACAATGGCCGCGACTGGGTCTCGGAGGACATGCCGGAGGACGAGCTCAACCGCGTCACCGCATCGGGCAAGAAGCACTTCGGCTATCCGTTCTGCCACCAGGGCAATTTCGCCGACCCGGAACATGGCTGGGGTCATTCCTGCGACGACTACGAGCCGCCGGTCGCGCTGCTCGGGCCCCATTCCGCCGCCCTCGGCATGCGTTTCTATACAGGCGACATGTTCCCGGCCGAGTACAAGAACGCGATCTTCATCGCCCGGCACGGGTCTTGGAACCGCACCAAGAAGGTCGGCGGCGACGTCATGGTCGCGAAGCTCAACCCGGATGGCAGCGTGAAGTCGGTCGAGCCGTTCCTGACCGGTTTCCTCGAGGACAACAAATACGTCGCGCGCCCGGTCGACGTGCAGATGATGAAGGACGGCTCGCTCCTCGTCTCGGACGACTACAACGGCGCGGTCTACCGCGTGAGCCATGGCGGCTGAGGGAAGCCGGGCGGCGGGCGCCGCGCGCGCCGGCCGCAGACGCTCTGCCCTCCGCCCATTTCTCCTCGCCCTGGCGCTCCTCTCCGGAGCGCCAGGTGCGGCGCGGCCCGAACCGCTTGCGGAGCGGCTCGCGCCCTGCCTCGCCTGCCATGGCGAGACGGGCACGTCGGAGACCCCGGAGGTGCCCTCGCTCGGAGGCGAACCGGCGTCGTTCTTGCTCATCCAGCTCTACGTCTTTCGCGAGAAGCAGCGCATCGCGGAGCCGATGAACGAGCTCACGAAGGACCTCACCGACGATGACCTGCGGGCTCTCTCGGACGAGCTTGCGAAGCTGCCGCCGCCGGTCCCGCCCACCGTCGGTGCCGAACCGGCCCGGATCGAGAAGGGGCGTGAAGTATCGGCGCGCCATCGCTGCGGCTTCTGCCACAATCCCGACCTGTCGGGGCACGACCAGATCCCGCGCATCGGCGCGCAGCGGCAGGATTATCTTGAGAGGACGCTGCGCGAGTACAAATCCGGCGAGCGACGCGGCTACGATCCGGCGATGGCCGAGGTGGTCCAGGAGATGGCCGACGCCGATCTCGCCGCCGTCGCCCACTATCTCGCCTATTGGCGCTGAAAGCGCGACCGGTGCGGGCGCGCCGCCGATCGCAACCGCATGGGGGCTTCACGGCCGGCAAGGGAAGGCCGTAGAAGAGGACGGCGGAGGCGCGACCGACAGCCCCGCACGGGGAGAACCATGATCGCGTTTCGCAAGCTCTTCGCCTTCGCGGCAACCGGCCTTGCCATTGCCTTCACCGCGCCCGCGCTCGCGCAACAGACCGTCAAGGTCGGCTCGACGCCGACCGGCATTCCCTTCACCTTCCTCGATACGCAGTCGAACACGATCCAAGGCGTGATGGTCGACATCATCACCGCGATCGGCAAGGACGCCGGGTTTTCGGTGCAGGTCGAGCCGATGCAGTTCTCGACCCTCATCGGCGCGCTGACCTCGAACCGCATCGACGTCGTCGCCGCGGCGATGTACATCACCGAGCCCCGCAAGCAGGTGATCGACTTCTCGGACCCGATCTACACCTATGGCGACGGGCTCTTCGTTCCGAAGGCCGATACGAAGGAATACAAGACCCTCGAGGACCTGAAGGGCCTGACCGTCGGCGCGCAGGTCGGCACCGCTTACGTCGAGCCGCTGCAGAAGAGCGGCTTCTTTCCCGAGGTGAAGATCTACGACACGCTGCCCGACATCATCCGCGACGTGAACGCCGGGCGGCTCAAGGCCGGCTTCGCCGACTACCCGATCGTCGCCTACAACCTGCAGCAGGGGCGCTTCCCGGACGTCCGGCTGGTCTCGGGCTACAAGCCGATGGTCGTCGGCTCGGTCGGCATCGGCGTGCGCAAGTCGGACCAGGAGCTCCTCAAGAAAATCAACGCCTCGCTCGCCAAGATCAAGGCCGACGGCACGCTCAAGCAGATCCTGGCGAAATGGGGCCTGCAGGACTGAGGCTTTCGGAGCCAGCCAGGATTCCTCCTCCGTCGCGCAGCGACGGGGGAGGGGGACCGCCGAAGGCGGTGGAGGGGGCGCGGTCAAGCATGGCGCCTGCGGTCGCCCCCTCCACCATGCTTCGCATGGTCCCCCTCCCCCGCTTCGCGGGTGAGGAGGCGCGTTAGATGGACAGCTTTCTCAAGCAATCCGCCGAGTTCCTGCCCATCCTGATGCAAGGCCTGCGGCTCACCGTCATCGTGACGGTGGGCTCGCTCGCGCTGTCGATGGCGCTCGGACTTGTCTGGGCGCTGATGCGCGTCTCCGGCGTGCCTCTTCTCGCCGGGACCGCGAAAGCGGTCGTGAATGTGATCCGCGGCATTCCGATCATCGTGCAGCTGTTCTACATCTATTTCGTGCTGCCGGATTTCGGCATCTCGCTCACCGCGCTTCAGGCGGCGATCATCGGCCTCGGCGTCGCCTATTCGGCCTACCAGTCCGAGAACTTCCGCGCCGGCATCGAAGCGATCGAGAAGGGCCAGGTCGAGGCCGCGCAATCGATCGGCATGGGCTGGTGGCTGACGATGCGACGGGTGATCCTGCCGCAGGCGTTCAAGATCGTGCTGCCGCCCTACGGCAACATCATGATCATGATGCTGAAGGATTCATCGCAGGCCTCGACCATTACGGTCGCCGAGCTCGCGCTGCAGGGCAAGCTCATCGCCTCCTCGACGTTCCAGAACACGACCGTGTTCACGCTCGTCGCGGCGCTCTATCTGTGCATGAGCATGCCGCTGATCTTCCTCGTCTCGCGGCTCGAGAAGCGCTTCGGGCAGAAGTGATGGCGATGATCGAGCTCACGGACGTTCACAAGAGCTTCGGAACAAACCACGTCATCCGCGGCTTCTCGACGACTGTCAGCACCGGCGAGGTAGTCTGCATCGTCGGCCCCTCGGGCTCCGGCAAGTCGACCATCCTGCGCTGCATCAACGGCCTCGAGAGCTACGATTCCGGCACGATCACGGTCGAGGGCCTGAAGGTCGAGCGCGCGTCCTCGTCGATCGTCGCCGTGCGCACCCGCGTCTCGATGGTGTTCCAGCGCTTCAACCTCTTCCCGCACCGCACCGCGCTCGAGAACGTCGTCGAGGGCCCGATCTTCGTGAAGCGCGAGCCGCGAGCGCAGGCGCTGGAGCGTGGGCGGGCGCTCCTCGCCCGGGTCGGCCTCGCCGAGAAGGAAACCGCGCATCCGCACGCGCTCTCCGGCGGGCAGCAGCAGAGGGTCGCGATCGCGCGCGCGCTCGCCATGCAGCCGAAGGCGATCCTCTTCGACGAGCCGACCTCGGCGCTCGATCCCGAGCTCGTCGGCGAGGTGCTTAGCGTGATGCGCTCGCTTGCCGACGAGGGCATGACCATGGTGGTCGTGACCCACGAGATGGGCTTTGCCCGCGAGGTCGCCGACCGCGTGCTCTTCCTCGACGGCGGCGTCATCGTCGAACAGGGCAGGGCGCCCGACGTGCTCTCGAATCCGCAGCATCCGCGCACGCAGGACTTCCTGCGCCGCGTGCTGCGCCCGCTCTGACAGTCGATTCGGCGAGTTTCAGGTCTCGCCGAGCGATGATGCCCCTTCATCATGATGATGCAGCACGCCGCACACTCATCATGACGAAGGGTTCGGTCATCATGAAGACGACGGCCTGAGCGAGTTGCCGAACGAATGGAGTTGGCACAGAGAGCGAGGGCCGCAGGGGTGAGTCCAAGGCCCCGGGCTGCGGCCGATCCAGAAGGATTCTTCCGCTATGGCCGAACCGTTCCCGCTCGAACCCTCGCTCTGGGCCGCGACTGCGCCGGCGCCCGCGCCGACGCCGCCGCTCGACGAGTCGACCGCCGCCGACGTGTGCGTGATCGGCGCCGGCTATGCCGGCCTCTCGACCGCGCTCCATCTCGCCGAGCGCGGCGTCAAGACGGTGGTGCTCGAGGCCTATGAGCCGGGCTGGGGCGGCTCCGGCCGCAACGGCGGCCAGGTCATCCCCGGGCTGAAATACGATCCGGACGAGCTCGTCGAGAAGTTCCCCGAGCGCGGTGAGGAGCTCGTCGCCTTCGCGGGCGGCACCGCGGACGCGGTGTTCGACCTTATCGCCAGGCACAAGATGGACGTGCCGCATGTGCGGGCGGGCTGGATCCAGGGCGCGCATACGCCCGACGCGATCGAGGCCGTACGCCGCCGCGCCGAGCAATGGGCGAAGCGCGGCGCGGCGGCCGAGTTCCTCGACAAGGCGGCGACCGAGCGCCATCTCGGCACGGCCCAGTACGACGCCGGCTGGCTCGACCGCCGCGGCGGCGCGATCCAGCCGCTCGCCTATGCGCGCGGCCTCGCCAGGGCGGCGCTCGAGGCCGGCGCCGCGATCCACGGCCAGAGCCGCGTCACGGCGCTCGCCCGCAACGGCGGGCGCTTCACGGTCACGACGGAGCGCGGGGCGGCGGTGACGGCGGAGAAGGTCGTCGTCTGCACCAACGGCTACACCGGCGACCTCGTGCCGAAGCTGCGCCAGACCGTGATCGCGCCGAACTCGTTCCAGATCGCGACGCGCCCGCTCTCCGACAACATCCGCAAATCGATCCTGCCCGAAGGCCAGGTCTCGTCCGACATACGCAAGCTGCTGCTCTACTTTCGCCTCGACCACGCCGGCCGCTTCATCATGGGCGGGCGCGGCCCGTTCCGCGAGCCGGAAAGCGCCGCCGACTGGGCCCATCTCGAGCGCGTCGTCGGCAAGATGTTCCCGCAGCTCAAAGGCGAGCCGATCGAGCACCGCTGGTGCGGCCGGGTCGCGCTGACGCGCGATTTCCTACCGCACCTCCACGAGCCCGAGCCCGGGCTCCTCGTCGACATCGGCTGCATGGGCCGCGGCGTCGGCCTCCAGACCGCGATGGGGCAACGCATGGCCGACTACGTCGCGACCGGCGACAAGCGCGCGCTGCCGTTCCCGCTCGTCCCGATCCGGCCGCTGCCGTTCCACCCCCTGCACAAGGCCTACGTCTCGGCGATCGTCGCGTGGCATCGGATGACGGATGGGGGCGTGAAGGCGGCGGCTTGATCCTGCCTCGCTGGGACCATCGGGGGGTATCCAGTTCGAACCGATCCCGCTAGAGTTTAGCTGCAAACAGAAGCCGTTCCTATTCTTTGACATTGGCGGCGGATTCCGAGGCGCTGGTAGGGTCTACTTGTCATGGGCTGGCTGGCGACATTGACCGACCGGAGCACCCTCGAGATTGCTGTCGGTATCGCGACTATCCTTGCAACGGTCTTGGCACTGCCTCCCGCGTGGCAATTTATCAGGGACAGACTTGATAGCTCGCGGAAAGTACGTCAGCAAGTTCTCAACGCATTGCCTAATCCAAAACAGAAAGCAATTCAGTCTGCGTCGACATCGTATCAAGCCAGAGTGAACTACATTCTGGCAAATGGGCTTACTGGATCTGACTTGGAAAGCATGCTCACCTTGCCCGCAAAAGAAATCCGCAAGGCCCTTCATGCCCTAATATCCGAAGGAAAGGTGCAAGCTTTGTAATGAAAGGCACTCTGGACGATCCGGCGGGTACCCCATTTAAGATGCCGATTTTCTTTAAGGGCGGCATGGACCCATCATTGCGCGCTCCGATCACCGAGGCATTGCAACTCGTAGACGTGTTTTGGGATAAATGAGCGGCGCCAACACGAGAACCCATCCACCTCGCCCGATACCCTACCAGGCCCGCGAATGCCGTCAGCCCACCGGATTGTTCGACGCCTGGGAGCGGCGCCCAGCGGCGAAGGGCATGCCGGTCACCGCGTTCGGCGGCAAGCGCGCGCGTAGAACTCGCGCGGGCCCACATCGAGCAGTAGGTTGAACGGCCAGCGTCAGCGCGGCTGAAACGTCCGCAGTCGGAGGTGACCGAGTTTGCCAATCTGCTGTTTGGCAACCTGTCCAAGGACGATCTGCAGACACTCCACCGGATACTTCACGACGTAGGCATGAAGCTGTCGGAACAGGCGAAGGACAGAACCCATGCGGCAGCGCTACCGGATGAGGACGGCGGTGTGAAAGGCGCCGCGTAGCCCTAAGCCTTCGGCGTCACCCCGCTCATGTCCATGAGCCAGCCGGCCGCGGTGACCGGCACCTTGGCGAGGCTGTTGCGGGCGGCGACCTGGTAGATCGGCTGGAACAGGATGAAGTGGTTCGCCTGGTCGACCATGCGCTTCTGGTACTCGACCCAGAGCTCGGCCTGCTTCTTCTGGTCGCTCTCGCCCGCCGCCTGGTGGACGAGCTTCACGAGGTCCTCGGGCGGCGTCCAGTGCACGCGGCGCGCGACGCGCTCGACGGTCGCGAGCGCCCAGAGCGAATTCTCGATTGCCGGCGGGTTCCAGAAGGTCAGGACGCCGCCCGGCGACTTGCCGGTGGTGAACTGGGTGCGCAGGTTGACCTGGTCGACGGGCGCGAGCCGCGCCTTGATGCCGACGCGGCCGACATCGGCCTGGATCTTCTGCGCCAGGAGCTGGTACGACACGCCGGCGATGGCGGCGTTGGCGTAGTTGATCTCGAACTCGAAGCCGTCGGCGAGGCCGGCCTTGGCGAGGAGCTCCTTCGCCTTCCCAAGATCCTCGCGGAAGCCGACCTGCCTGGCGATCTCCTCGGTCGAGCCGTTGATGCCGATCGGCAGGAAGTGCGCCGGCCGCAAGGCCGCGCCGCCGATGAGCGAATTCTTGATGCCGTCGTAGTCGATCGAATAGCCGATCGCCTGACGCGCCTCCTTGACGGCGAGCGCCTTGTTGAACTCCGGGTTCTGCGTCAGCGCCATGTAGACGAAATCGAGGCTCGCGAGCTGCTCGAGGCGCACGTTGGCGTCGCCCTTGAGCGTCGCGACCTGCTCCGGGATGAGGTTGAAGGCGATGTCGATGTCGCCGCGGCGGATGGCGAGGAGCTGCGCCGCGCTGTCGCCCATGTGGCGGATGACGACGCGCTCGAAGGCCGGCTTGCCGCGCCAGTAATGCTCGTTGCGCACGAGCTGGATCTGCTGGTTGCGCTCCCAGCGCGCGAGCCGGTAGGCGCCGGCGCCGGCCGAGTTCTCGTTCAGCCAAACGGTCGCCTTGTCCTTCTCCTTCGCGTCCTTCGAGGCGTCGCCGCCGTGCTGCTCGAGGAGCTTGCGATCGAGCACGACGAAGCCCGGCGCCGCGAGCGCGTTGAGCACCGGGCCGTTCGGGTCCTTCAGGATAACGTCGACGGTCTTGCCGTCGACGAGCTCGACCCGGTCGATGTTCGCGACGTACTGCGCCGGCTGGTCCTTGATGTTGAGAACGCGGTCGAGCGACCACTTCACGTCCTCGGCCGACATCGGGTTGCCGCTCGCGAACTTGACGTTCTCGCGGATCGTGAAGCGCCAGCCCTTGCCGTCCGGCGTGCGCTCCCACTTCGTCGCCAGCATCGGCTTGAGGTTGATGTAGTCGCCGGGCTCCATCGTCACGAGCGCCTCGTAGGCGGCCTGCAGCGTCATCGGCGGCGAGTAGGAGGCCTGGCGGGCCGGATCGAGGGTGATCGTGTCGCTGATGTCGATGCCGATCACGAGCGCGGTCTTCGTCGCCTGCGCCATGACGCGGCTCGGCAGCCCGGCCGCGATCGCCGCGCCGCCGACGCCAAGGAGCTGTGCTACTTCGCGACGGCTGATCCAGCCCTGCTTGTCCATGATCGTCCTCCCGGATGTTGTCGTGTTTTGTCGTTGTGCCGCCTCGGCTGGCGCGAGATTGGTCATACCAGATCACCGCGTCAAGCCGGCACTCTTCAGCCGCGCTCCTTGAACTTCGCCGCGAGCGCCTCGGCGCCGCGCGCGAGGAGGCCGACGTCGGAGCCGACGGCGACGAACAGCGCGCCGAGCGCGAGCCAGCGCCGCGCCGTCTCCTCGCCGTCGGCCAAGATGCCGGCGGCCTTGCCGGTCTTGACGATGCGCGAAATCGCATCGTCGATCCGCGGCATGACCTCGGCATGGGCGCGCTCGCCCGGATACCCGAGCGAGGCGTGGAGGTCGGCCGGCCCGACGAAGACGCCGTCGACGCCCTCGACCGCGGCGATCTCCTCGAGGTTCGACAGGCCCTCGCCGGATTCGATCTGCACCACGACGCAGATCTCGTCCGCCGCCTTCTTGAAGTAGTCCTTCACCCGGCCGAAGCGGGTCGCGCGGGTCGCGCCGGCGACGCCGCGCAGGCCCGCCGGCGGATAGCGCGTGTAGGCGACGGCGTTGCGCGCCTCGTCGGCGCTCGCGACCTGCGGGACGAGCAGCGTCTGCACGCCGATGTCGAGGTAGCGCTTCACCGTCACCATGTCGTTCCACGGGATGCGGACGACCGCGGCGCTGTCGTAGGGCGCCGCCGCCTGCAGCTGGCCGAGCACCGATTCGAGGTCGGTCGGCGAATGCTCGGTGTCGATCATGATCCAGTCGAAGCCGGCGCCGGCGATCACCTCGACGGTGTAGCTCGACGACAGCGTCGACCACAGGCCGATCTGGCGCCGGCCGGCCTTGAGGGCGCGCTTGAAGCGGTTCTCCGGGATGTCCATGACGGTCCTTTGCGATCTGTTATTCGGCCGCGGCCGAGAAGGCATCGAGGAGCGCGAGCCGCGGCGAGCCCGCCCGCGCCGGCCGCGCCGCGAGATCGCGGGAAAGAGTCATCGGCTCGGGCCGGAACAGGCGCGGGTCCATGGTTGTGAGCTTCGTCGCGATCGCCGGGCGGAACCGCATCCGGGCGAGAACGTCGCGCTCGAGGTCGAGGCCCGGCGCGATCTCGACGAGCTCGACGCCGCGCTCGCTCAGCCGGAACACGGCGCGTTCGGTCACGTAGAGCACGCGCTGCCCGCGCTCCTGCGCGTAGCGGCCGCTGAAGGTGATCTGCTCGACCGCCTCGACGAGCTTCGGCCGCTCGCCGTCGCGGCCGGCCGCGAAGGTGCCGCTGAACACCACGGTCTTGGCGTTCTGGCTGATGTTGATGAAGCCGCCCGGGCCGATGATGCGGCCGCCGAAGCGGCTGACGTTGACGTTGCCCTCGCGGTCGATCTCGGCGAAGGACAGGAAAGCGAGGTCGAGCCCGCCGCCGTCGTAGAAATCGAACTGGTAGGGCTGGTCGATCATCGCCGCGTAATTCCGCGACGCTCCGGCCTCGCCACCGGACGCCGGCGCGCCGCCGATCAGGCCCTGCTCGTTCGTCAGGCACACGGCATCGAGCACGCCCTCCTCGGCCGCCACGTTGGCGATGCCGGTCGAGATGCCGGAGCCGAGGTTGCAGATCGCGCCCGTTAAAAGCTCGAGCGCGGCGCGCCGGGCGATCACCTTGCGGGCATCGAGCGGCAGCGCCGGGATGTCCGACAGCGGGACGCGCAGCTCGCCAGCATAGGACGGGCTGTACTCGGTCTCGTAGGTCTGGCGCTGCCCGGGCTCGACGACGACGAGGTCGACGAGAATGCCGGGGATCTTCACCACTTTCGCCGCGAGGGTCTGCCGCTCCGCTATTCGCTTCACCTGCACCACGACGAGGCCGCCGCAGCGCTTCGCGGCTTGCGCCATCGACAGCATCTCGCCGAAGATCGCTTCCTGCTCCATGGTGACGTTGCCGTCCTCGTCCGCCGTTGTGCCGCGCAGGAAACAGACGTCGATCGGGAACGGCTTGTAGAATAGGAGCTCCTCGCCGCGGAAGGTGACGAGCTCGACGAGGTCCTCGGCCGCGCGCCGGCTTTGGCGGCCGCCGCCGTGGCGTGGGTCGACGAAAGTGTGGAGCCCTGTCTTCGTGAGGAGCCCCGGCCGCCCGGCCGCGATCTCGCGGGTCAGCTGCGACAGCGAGCCTTGCGGTAGCGTGTAGCCTTCGATCCTGTCGGCGATCGCAAGGTCCGAAATCTTCGGCGAATTCACGAAGGTGCCGCAGACGATCCGCTTCAAGAGACCTTCATGCGCGAAATGCCCGGCGCCGAGATCGCCGCCATCGCCAAGCCCGACCGGGTGAATCGAGGTGATGCCGCGCGGCTCGCCGCTCGCGAGAAAGCGGCGCTCGACCGCGGCCATCAACGCCTCCGGCACGGCATGGCCACCGCCCGAGCCGCCGACCAGGATCGTGTCGCCGGAGCGGACGAGGCTCGCCGCCGTATCAGCCGTGACGCGCCGCATGTACCCGTCCATTCGTCGGCCGGAACTCGCCCGCGAAATGGCAGGCCGCGAAGTGGCCATCCTCGTGCTCGGCAAGCGGCGGCGGGACGTCGGCGCAAACCGCTTGCGCGATCGGACAGCGCGTGCGGAAGCGGCACCCCGAGGGCGGATCGACGGCGCTCGGCGGCTCGCCTTGGAGCTGGAGGTG
>Ga0126304_10000891_pt1 | contig 13182 bp, 16 predicted proteins | sample Plot25_FD_92538 | JGI IMG/M metagenome (GOLD analysis project Ga0126304, IMG submission 92538) | Serpentine soil microbial communities from UC McLaughlin Reserve, CA, USA - Plot25 | ecosystem: Environmental > Terrestrial > Soil > Grasslands | place: USA: UC McLaughlin Reserve, Lake County... | reverse complement strand
TACAGCCGGCTCACCCGCACGTGCCTGTAGTACTGGATCCCGAAGGTCCTCACACCCTCCTCATCAGCCTCGCCATCCCCGAACCGCTCCAGGAACGGGTGCCTCAGCGCAGGGTGCCCGATCACCTCACGCTTTAGTTTTCCTAGAAACTCCTCCGGGTTCATGGTGTTCTCCGTCCCTCGCGTATCTTCCAGTTTAGCGCAAGCATTTCAGCACGCCGCCTCCCTCCGGTCGGCGGCTTCTCAGCACGCTACGCCCTGACGGGCTTCGCTTTCAGCACGCTTCGGCCTTGCGGCCTCGCTTGTCAGCATTTCAGCTTGTCAGCTAATCGGGAGGAACTGACGTGCCGATTACCTAAGGTGTGAGGGGCTTCAAGGAGCTGAAGGTCTGGCAAAGGAGCCACCAGCTCACCCTGGCGGTCTACAACGCTACCGGCACATTCCCTCGCGAAGAAACGTACGGGTTGACGGCCCAACTCCGCCGTTGCTCCGCTTCCATTCCGGCCAACATCGCAGAGGGGTGCGGAAGGAGCGGGGATGCGGAACTGAGCCGCTTCATGCTCATCGCGATGGGATCAGCGAGCGAACTCGAATACCACCTGCTCCTGGCCCGCGACCTCGGCTACCTTTGCGCCCAGGACTACCAGAAACTCTCGCAGCAAACACAAGAGATCAAACGCATGCTCTCGACCTTCATAACGAGGCTGCGCCACAGCAAGTAGCTGTAATGCTGAAAGCGAGGCCGCAAGGCCGAAGCGTGCTGACAAGCCGCCTGGCGAAGCCAGCGGCGTGCTGAAATGCTGACAAGCTGCCTGGCGAAGCCGGGCAGCGTGCTGACAAGCCGCCGAAGGCGGCGTGCTAACACGCTGAAATGCTAATTTTGCAGGAGATTCCTTATTGTCTCACTGGCTTCAGTGAGGTATAATGTGGGCATGACAGAGACGAATGACATAAGGCAGAATTGGCTCAGCGTCCCGCGGCGGCGGGAGGAGGATCGGCTGGACCCGCACGTCTACAAGCGTGGCATCAACGGCCTGACGGTCGATGAGGGATTAAGGCGGGCCTTTCCGAGGGTGATGGACATTCTGGCGCGCAGCGGCGAGGAGTACTCCGAGTTCGAGCGGGAGCTGGTACGGCAGACAATTCGGGCGTGTTTGATCTCGCAGGTCAGCCGGGCGAACCTCTACCGCATAGCGGGCATCCTGGTAGCCGACCGGCGCGACGAGGGCGCTCATTTGGGGCGCTCGCTCGCGCTCGCCTACGTCGCGGCCCTGCGGGAGGCGTTCCTGTGGGAGCTGGCGGTCGGGGAGAAGATCCAGACGCCTGTGGGCACGGGCGAGGTCCGCTACATATCCGAGGACGGCGACAACGCCGCGGTCAAGCTCGACGGCGGTTCCCGGCGCGAGGTGTGGCTGCCGGTCGAGGTCCTCACGCGCGTCTCCCCCGCTGACGACTACGGTCTGCGCGCCTCCTAGGGTCTTCTAAGAGCCCTCTGGCTGCTATATTCATGCTTGCCTCCGGGTAAACAGAGGAGGCGTGGTAGCGACGAAGGGCTTAGCTCATGGAAGGCTCGAAGACGAGGGCGCGCGTGATCTGCAACCCTGCCTCCGGCGGCGGGTGCGATCCCGGCGCCATCCGCGAGGCGTTGGGGGACGGCCTCGACATCGAGTGGATCGACACGGAGGGGGCTGGTGACGCACTGAAGGCCGCCCGGGAATGGGACGAGGGCCCGCTCATCGTCGTCGGCGGCGACGGTACCGTGAACGAGGTCGTAAACGGCCTGGGAAAGGCCGGTTTCCCCAAAGACGTGACCCTGGCCGTCCTGCCCATGGGCACAGGCAACGACCTGGCCGCCACGCTCGCTATCCCCGACAGGCTCGAGGCGGCCGAGGAAGTCATCCGGGAGAGCCGTATCAGAACCCTCGACGTAGCCAGGGTCCGGTCCGAGGGTGTGGGAGAACGCTTCTTCATCAACGTGGCGACCGGGGGGTTCGGGGCGGAGACCTCCAGCCTAGCCGACGAGGAGCTCAAGGGCCGGTGGGGCAAGCTCTCCTATTTCCGGGCGTCTCTGGAGAAAGCCAGGGACTTCGACGTGCGCGACGTGCGCGTCGTCCTGGACGGCGAGGAGCGTGTCCTGCGCGCGGTCAACGTGGCGGTCGGCAACTGCCGCTACGCCGGCGGAGGCTGGCCCGCGGCCCCGAGGGCCAACCCGGAGGACGGGTTGCTGGATCTCGTGATCGTCGAGGACGTGGGCCTCAAAGAGACCCTCACGCTCGCGCCCGCGGCCCTCGCGAGATCCGACTACCTTGGCAAAGAGGGTGTCTTCTACGCCAGGGCGAAGAAGATACGGGTCGAGACCGAGCCAGGGGGCCTAGCGTTCACCGCCGACGGGGAGCTCATCGGCGACGAGCCTGTCGAGTTCGAGGTCATACCCCACACCCTCAAGGTCGTGGTTGGACCAGACTACGTCTCGGAGCCGACGGGGTAGAGATGGGCGGCATAAAGGTATTGCTCTTCGGGGCGGCCGCGGACCGCGCTGGCACCCGCGAGACGGTGATCTCTGCCGGGGAGATCACGCTCGACGAGTTGTGGCCGTTGCTAGCGGAGCGGCACCCAGGGCTCTCCCCCATGCGCGACACTTTAGCCTTCGCCGTCAACGGCGAGTACGCCCGCGGGGAAGCCCGCGTTGCCCCGGGCGACGAGGTCGCCGTTCTGCCGCCGGTCTCCGGGGGCTAAAGAGTTGTTCGCCGTCATCGAGGGGCCGATAGACGTGGCGGCGCTCATCTCCGCCGCCCAGAGGCCGGACTGCGGCGCGATCTCCACCTTCATCGGGACCACGAGGATAGACGAGTCCGGGGGAGCGTCGGTCGAGTACCTGGAGTACGAGGCGTACCGTCCGATGGCCGACAGGAAGCTGGAGGAGATCGGAGCGGAGATAGAGAAGCGCTGGGACGTGCGGGAGGTCTCCATCGTCCACCGTATCGGGCGGGTGGAGCCCGGCGAGGCAAGCGTGGCGATAGTAGTCGCCTCCCCACGACGCGGTCCGGCGTTCGAGGCGAGCCGGTACGCGATCGAGAGGATCAAGAAGGTAGTGCCGATCTGGAAGCGCGAGGTCTGGTCCGACGGCTACGTCTGGGTCGGCAGCCAGGTCGGCACCAGAGAACGGGCGAACCTGTCCCAGCCCGAATAATTCACGAAGACAGGTATCAGGCTTCAGGTTACAGTTTTTGAGGGTTTTAGAGCTCGGGGGTTCGCTTCCGACCTCGCACAAGCCCTCCCTGAGGGCTGATGCCTGTAACCTTTAACCGCGCATTGCAGAGATATTGATCTCTGCAATGCGCTCTAGTTGCTCTGCAATGCCTTTCTCCTACGGCCACCCGACACCCGGCGCGGGCGCCGGGGCTGTCAGCACCTGCCCGGTTAGGTTGGCGACCACCTCATCCACGTGCTCGATGCCTCGCCATTCGGCGGCCATCATGAACAGTGTTCGTCGGTCCGGACCCCCGAGCATGCACGCGTAGCACGGGCGGTCGAGCTCGATCCTTTGCAGGACCTCTCCGCCCTCGCGAACCCGTGCGCAGGCGTTGCCTAGCACCGGCGTCCAGACGGCGCCGTCGGCGTCGAGGCAGATGCCGTCGCCGTTGCCGGGGCCACCCAGCTCGGCCCACACGCGTCGGTTCGACAGGCTGCCCTCCGCGGCGATGTCGAACGCCGTGAGGCGGCCGGCGAAGGACTCGGCGATGATCAGCGTCGAGTTGTCCGGTGTCACGACCATGCCGTTGGGGAACTCGATGCCGTCGGCGACCTGACGAGCCGTCCGGGGCGACCAGCGCGATGATCCCGGGACGGGGCGCCTCGCCGGCCAGGAAGTCGAAGCCGAAACCGTTGATGTAGATGTTGCCGCGACCGTCGACCACGATCTCGCTCCAGCCATGGTCGGCGACAGCGCTCAGGTCGGCATGCTTGACCATCGACCCATCGGGCTCCCTGCGCGTGAGTTCCTGGCCGCTCACGAGCAGGCGGCCGTCAGGCAGCCACTCGGTGGCCCACCCGAGGCCCGGGGGACCCTGTCCGACGACCTCGCTGTTGCCCTCGAGATCAACGGCAACGATCTCTTGGGTACCCCAGTTGGAGAACCACAGACGCCCCTCGTGCCAACGCGGCGACTCGCCGATCGCTAGCCCGCTAAGCAGGATTTGCGCTTCGGGCACTGAAAACTCCCTTCTTCGGGAAAAAGACTATAACTGACCAAAGGAGGAAGGCCCCTATGAGCGATTGTGCCACGCCGAAGATTCGTTTTGAGACTCCACTGCACTGCCGCTCGAAGCCGCTTTCGACGGTGGAAGACTCACCTCAGACTTCCCGAGGCCCAGGGTAAGCCATCGTCGCGGACCAGCTCGGTTCGCTGTGTGAGGCTGAACCTCCAGGGCCAGCGCCACGGCGTCGCGCTCACGACGTGTAGCGGAGAGCCGTGCGTGTGTTCGGCGGGATCGGGCAGATGTGCGTGGAATGGCAAAACGCCGCGCCGGAAGTCCCAGATGAGCGCCCGGGCGCCGGGTCTGAGCACGCGGCCGATCTCGGCCAGACCTGCCGTCGGGTCGGCCCAGTGGTGCATCGAAAATGTACTGACGACCAGGTCGAACGATCCGTCGGGGAACGGCAGCGAGGCCACGTCGCCGACGAGGAACGATGGACGGCGCTCATCGCCGGGCCCCACACGGTTGGCGTTTGCTCGGGCGCGCTCGATCATGGCTGGATCCAGGTCGAGACCGGTCACGTCGAGGCCGTGCTCGCGAGCAAGCCGGATCGACAGGTGGCCCGGCCCGCAGCCCACCTCGAGAACCCGTGCGCCGTCTGGGGCGGCAGCTGCGACATCGGCAGTGATGGGCCGGAAGAGGGAACCGAGCAAGAGCCGGCTGTGCGCGTCGTAGGCGACGGCATCGCCTATGAGGATCCCGCCCGGCACCCTTCGTCCCGTGGCGGCACGGCGGCCGTGTCGCACGACGGCGGCGGCCGCAGCGGCCGCTCCGAGCAGGATCACGAATGTTCGTGTTCGACCCATCACAACTCCTCCGTATATCCGAAGCCTGGCTTCTTTAGGTGCTGCTTACGCTGCTGCTCGTCCAGCTTACGCTGCCCGTACCGGGTCACGCCCCACGGCTTGTACACCGCTATCGCCGTAGCCGCGAGCAACAGCAACAAGGCGCCACCGGCGCGGATCACGGCTTCGGTCTGCGGCCCGCCGAGATCGACACTGGACAATGTGGTTTTTGCCGCTACGCCCGCAAGATACCTAATGGATGGCAGCCACATCAGCAAGGCGATGGTGGCAAGGACGTTTATCAGGAGTTTCGCCACGACCCAATAGTGCCGGAACAAGCCCCACGTGGTTCCCAGTGACTGGACAAGCCCGGTAAGCAGCGAGGCGAGACTCAACGGAGCGATGACGAACCAGGCAGTCAACTCCATCGCGAGATAGGCGGCTCGCACCGTCTGTGCATCCTGGCTGGTTAGGCTGGCGACGGCGAGAGCTAGGAAGCCAGCGACCGCCCCGAGCCAGCCGACCGAGAAAGCGACATGCGCGGTGAGCGTGAACTTGCGTAGGCGGGGTGCCATGATCATCCGCGGCCACCTTCCGGCGGCACGTGGCATCCAGGGCCTTGCTCACCACCGATGAGCATCATGGCGACGACCAGCAGGATCACGTCGGCCACGATGATCCCGAACACGTCCACCCAGCGTGGTGTGCCGGTGCTCGATGCGCGGGCGAGACCCACGTCAGTGTCGTGCGAGTCAGCTTGTGCATGTGCGCTTCCTCCTCTGGTGCGCGTGGTTGTCAAGGTTCCATGACCATGTCATCAGAGGTAGGCGAGGGCTTCGCGGACAGTGATGCGGGATGCGCGGGTCGCTGCTGCTTCGGTGGCGAGTATCGCGCCGAGGATGACGAGCGCGATCCAGATGCCGACGGCGAGCATGGAGATCTGGAAGGGCAGCGGCGCGTACATGAAGAGGTTGCCGAGCCCAGCGCCCAGGACCGCGGTGAGGGCAAGCGTCGGGAAGACCGCCACCAGGCAGCTGGCGAGGGCCAGGAAGACGCCTTCGGCGACGACGATACGGCGAACAGCCTCAGGGCGTGCTCCGATGGCGTGCATGACACCGAACTCTCGGGTCCGATCGAGGATGTTGGCGCTCATCGTCGAGGCCAGGCCAATGCCGCCGATCACGCCCATGGCGATGGCGATCGCCAGGATGATCGTGACGAGGGGGCCCAGGTGCTCCGCGGAGACGGTATCGCTGCGGCTGACCGAAGCCGCAGACTGCACCTCGATCCCCGCTTCGGTGAGGGTTTTGTTGACGGTGTTGGCGACGGTCTGGCGGGTCTGCTCGTCGTGGTTGTTGGTGGCGATGCGCAGCTGGTTCACCAGCTGTGGCTGGCCCATGGCCTCGGCGAAACCCTCGGCCGTGGTGTACACGCCGCCACCCCCCCTTTCTTCGACGATGCCGACGACGCGCCAGGTAGTGGGTTTTCCACCGACGGACAGTTGCACGGTGTCACCGGCCTGAACGTCGGGAACGGTGTTCTTGCGGGTGATCTGGTTGAGCACGATGGTGCCGGTTTCGCGTGGTTTCAGCCACCGGCCTTCCAGCAGTTTGGGGGGTGTGAGCATGGTGGTGTCCGCTGGAATCGCGGTCACCGAGATGCTGCCATGTCCCTGGTCGGGATAGGTGCGGGTGAGGGGTATCTGTCCTGGCCCGGCGACGCCGCTCTGCGCGACGTTCAAGCCCTCGACCCGGCTGACGTCCGGCACCCGCTCCACCATGGTGGTGACCTCGCCCATCGAAGCCGGGCTGGCCAGTTGTACGTCGACATCCCAGGTTCGCTGCTGCTTCTGCTCTTCGGCTACCGCCTCCACGCCGGAGCTTACGGACATCCCAGCGACGAACACCACGCCCGCGCTGGCCAGCAGGCCCACGGAGAGCAGGAACCGGGCGGGACGCCGGATGGTGTTGCGGAGCGCCATAAGCAGACCACGGTCGAGGCCACGAAGGCGACCCAGCCGTGCCAGCACACCACTCGCTGCGCTCTGCCTGGAGCCAAGGCCCTGGTGGTCGATCGCCTCCCGTACGGTGGTGCGGCTCGCTTTGACCAGCGGAACCAGGGCCATCGACGGTGGGAGGAGGAGGACGACAGCGACGATCACCACGTAGGTCCACCATGCAGGCGCGAGGCTGATGGGTTCGATGCCGAGCATCCCGAGGATCTGGCCGACGAGGACGCGGCCGAGCAGGATGGCGGGGGCCAGCGCGAGCAGGGTGGCCGCCGTGGCCACCGAGAGCGTCATCGCCAGGTAGAGGCGCCCGATGCGGCCGGATCGCGCACCAATCGCCTTCATGATGCCGATCTGCGGGATCTGCTGAGTGAACAGGTTGTTGAGCATGTTCGCGACCAGGATGGTGCCGAGCAGCACGGCGGCAGCCCCGCCGGCGAGCAGCGAGAGGAGCAAGGCGTCGGCTTGCCACTGGTGGGGGTGCGCGTAGGGCTCGGGAACCTGAATCTCGCGGATCGCCACACCGTATTCGCGCTGCAGCCACTCCCCAACGTCTCCGGCAACGGCCACGACCCTATCGCGATCCCGGCTCGGTGTCGCCTGCCCCGGGTCGGCGACCTGGATCTTCAACTGGTCCAGAGGGGCCTGCCCCCCGGGCAGCGACGCCGTAGATAGATAGCTGTGCCCCCGCTGCTCTTGGAATGCAGGCGCGAGGCTGGGATCATATACGGTATCCGCCACCCGCAGCCGCGCGGGTTCGCCGCTCGGTGTCTCGACGGTCACGGTGTCGCCGACAGCCACGTCCAGCAGGGTTAGAGAGTCGCGTCCGAGAAAGATCTCCCCAGGCGACGGTGGCCAACTGCCTTCCTGCTTCACGTCGTACTTCGCCATCCGCATCGGGTCGTCGGGCGTCGCCACGAACACCTGCAGCGGGATTTCCCGAGATTGGCCGTTGACCTGGATGTCGCTGTCGAACTGGGTGCGTCCGGTCGCCTCGATGACACCCGGCCGCTTACGCGCCTCGGCCGAGATCTCCGCCATCTTCTCGGCGTCGATGGGACGGTCCAGCAGGATCGTCGCAGACGCCGGCTCGGTGCTCGTGTACGCGCCACTGGTCTCCCTGCCGGTAGCAGCCCAGGCAAAGAGGACCCCACCGAACACCGTCAGGCTGACCGCGATCGCGATTACCATCAGCACAAACCGGGACCAGCTCGCCCGCAGGTCCCTGCGCAACTTGACCATCATCAGGCTGGTCATGCCGACACCCCCGTCCGCTCGTCCTCGTCGACGACGACCCGTCCGTCCTGCAGGGTCACCTGCCGACCGGCGATCGACCTGATTTCGCGTTCATGGGTGACCACCACGATGGTCCGTCCTTCTGCGTTCAGATCGGCGAACAATTCCAGGACGGCGCCGGCCGTAATGGAGTCGAGGTTGCCGGTCGGCTCGTCGGCCAGCAGGAGCGGTGGATCGTTGGCCAGCGCCCGCGCGATCGCCGCGCGTTGCTGCTGCCCCCCAGACAGCGTGGCGGGCAATTTGTCGGCCTGGTCACCAATACCAACTCGATCCAGCAGGTGCTGCGCCCGATCGCGCCGCTCGCCAACAGGGATCTTCCTGGCGAAGTCCATTGGCAGCATCACGTTCTCGATGACGGTCAGTGTCGGCAATAGCTGGAAGAACTGGAACACCAGCCCGACGTTGCGCCCTCTCCAGGCGGCCAGCCCGGACTCCGATAACGAACCAAGATCCGCACCCGCTGCATGAACCATCCCGGAGGTGGGCCGGTCGATGCCGGCGAGCAGGTTCAGCAGCGTCGTCTTGCCGCTGCCCGACCGCCCTACGACCGCGACGAACTCGCCCTGCGCGATCTCGAGGCTGAGGTGGTCAACGGCGACGACCTCGCCAGCGCTCAATGGATAAGTCTTGACGGCGTCGCTGACCTGTATCGCAAGTTCCACAGTGTAATACCTCCCTGCGGGTTTCATGGTCATGGCTGCGTGTGAGCCGATGTGTGGCCTTGTGGGACGCTGGCGAGCGAAGTGCCAGCGTCACCGAACGGCGCATGACGGCCAGGGCCGTGTGCACCACCGCCAGCGACCATCATGACGACGATAAACAGCAGGACCACAATGGCCAGGATGATCCCGAACACCTTCACCCAGCGCGGTGTTCCAGCATCGGGGGGCAGGTCAGCCATGTGCGTCTCCTCTCGCGCTTGATCTATGATAGCAGTTTATCGATACAATATGTCACTGTCAAGTCATAACGTGTCGATATCGTCAACTCGTATACTCTGGTATAATGGTGTCGTGCCGAAGCTCTGGAACGAGACGATCGAGGCGCACCGACGGGAGGTGCACGACGCGATCCTGGACACCACCTGGGCGCTGATAGCCGAGCATGGGCTGCTGTCGGTTAGGATGTCGCAGATCGCCGAAAAGACCGGCATCGGACGAGCGACGCTATACAAGTACTTCCCGGACGTCGAAGCGATCCTGCTCGCCTGGCACGAACGTCACGTCAGTGACCACCTCGAACATCTTGCCGAGGTCCGGGACCAAGCGGGCGGCGCTGGCGAGCGACTCGAAGCTGTACTGGAGGCCTACGCCCTGATCTCCCACGAGTCCCAGGAGTACCACGGCACCGAACTCGCGGCACTACTGCATCGAGGTGAGCACGTTGCCCGAGTGCAGCAGCAGCTAAGCGACATGATCCAAGCCCTGCTGGCCGAGGGTGCGGAGACCGGCGAAGTCCGGGACGATGTCACGCCTGAGGAGCTTGCGAGCTACTGCCTCCACGCCCTCGCAGGCGCCAGCTGCCTGCCGTCCAAGGCCGCTGTCCGCAGGCTCGTCACGGTCACTCTGGCCGGGTTGCGTCCCCCGCGCTGACTGCCGGAGCCCTCCTCAACGCTTCGCTGCGAGACTGTCAGCCTGTCCTCCGCGGACGGGGAGGTGGCGTTCCAGGAGATGTACCACAACACGCCAGTCGCCGAAGATGTCCGGCTGTCGTACTAGCCTGACCGTGACGAGCGGCCGGAGCGCAAGAGCCCCTCTCCCTGTGGATTTTTCTCCGGCAGGCCAATTACGCGGGGGCGCGCCGCCGGGTAGAGTTCTGATCTCAGGCGCCGCACCATGACGAGCTTTCGAGAGGGGGCGTAACGACCGGAGCACGTGAGCGCCGGGTCGGGCTCGAGCAGGAGTTTTTCCTGGTCGAGGAATCTGGGCTGCCCTCGGACCGGGCGGACGAGTTCCTGCGAGCGTGCGAGGAATCCGCCGGGAAGGAGGGCACTCGGGCGTGCGTCGCCCCGGAGTTCGTGAAGGGCCTGGTGGAGGTGAGCACGCCGCCGGTTTACACCCTCGCGGAGCTGGAATGCGAGTACCTGGACAACCTGCGTCTGGCGCTGCGCGCGGCGCGCTCGCTAGGGATCAGGCTCTACCCGCTGGGGACCTACCCGTTGCCCGTGGCGCCCACCATGCGTGACGAGACGGATTACCAGGTACAGGTTCGCACGGTAGGCTCCGCGAGGTTCGTTCACGCGGGGAGATGCGCCGGCACGCACCTGCACCTCGAGCTGCCGGATGGCACCGTCGACCCGAGCGTCGGGGTAGCTGCGAGCGCGACGGAGGCGGCGCGAGCGGAGGCGCTGAACCTCTACAACCTGGCGACAGCGTTGGACCCGGCCCTGATCTCTCTCACCCGCTCGTGCCCTTTCTACGAAGGCGAGGCGACGGGCCTGGCGCCTCGCATCGTCCGTTACCGCGGCAGCGCCGAGTTTGGTTGGGAGGGCGTATACAGGGACCTGCCGCTGGTGGGCGCGCTGCTGCCCTACGCGGCGGACACCGAGCAACTGGTTCACCAGCAATTCGACCGTTACGGAGCCTGGCTCAAGGCCATGGACGAGGTGGGCGTGGAGCGCCGCCTGTTTCTCGAGGCTGGCGGGGACCTGCTCAGGCCGGCCTGGAACCCGGTCCGGCTGAACCGCCAGGGAACGGTCGAGCTCCGGGGCATGGACAGCAACTACCCCGAGGTCATCCTCGCGGCCGCCGCGCTGGTCATCGGCGCGGCGACCAGGCTCCGGCGAGATGGCCTGACCGTGTTGCCCGACGACGGGGTACGGATCTTCGAGGTCGATGGGGAGAAGCTCCGGGTACCCGGCTTCGGGTATCTGGGGGGCAGGCTACTGCGCGCAGCCGCTACCGGGGGCGTCTACGATCCCACGGTGGCCGCTTACGTGGACTCTATCCTGGCGTTCGTCGGCGAGGACGAGCGGCTCGCCTGGTTGCGCACACACCGGCTCCGCAACGGCGTTTATCCCACCACCGAAGCCGATATCCTGGAGCGTTATCCTCCGGAGGACGGACGCCTCTCCGCGGAAGAGGGGCTCCGCCTCGTCCTGGAGGCCTGCGACAAGCTCGAGGTCCAGGCGTCCGGCATTTCCAGCCGGGAGGATGAACCGGCAGACGCTTCGTAGCGTTCCCCAAAGGTATACTCACCAGGCATGGGCAAGGATCGTACCTCTTCGAGCATGGACTTCGGCATCCGGGTGGCGGCCGTCGTGGCGCGGGATGGCTCGCTGCTCCTGGTGCGCCACCAGAAGCCGGACCGGGACCCGTACTGGGTGTTGCCCGGCGGCAGGCTCGAGCCGGGCGAGACTATCCCGGAGTGCGCCGAACGCGAGATCTCCGAGGAGACCGGGCTCTCGTCCCGCTTCTCCGGCCTGCTTTATGTGAGCGAGTTCCTGAGAGAGGGTCGGCACACCGTGGACATCACCGTGCGTATGGTGCCCGAAGGTGACGAGGAGGCCGTGCTCGGGACCGACCCGGAGGTCGCGGCGGGCTCGGAGCCGACGTTGAGGGAACTGCGCTGGGTTGGCGAGGACGAACTGCGAGGGATCAAGCTGCTCCCAGGCTCTATCAAGGCCCGCCTCCTCGAGGACGCGGCCGGCGGTTGGACCGCGAACAGCATCTACATCGGAGCGAGCAGAGATTAACGCCCCGCAACAGGCGCTCCTCTCGGTGATCCTCCTTGATACAGCGCTCGCCGGGCTGACGGTGGGCCTTTTCTGGGCCGGGGTACTCGTGGCGCGTGCCCTGGGGTTGAAGGCTGGCTACTCGCTGGCTCCTCTGGGGTTCCGGCGGCCGAGAGGAGGAATCCTCTTAGGTATAGGCGTCGGGGTGGCGGTTGGGGTGGGCGCCGTGATCGCCAGCTTTCCTATAAACGCGGCGAGCGCCTTCATTCTCGACCGCCTCGGGTACTCGACCGAGAGCACGGTCCAGGGTCCTTTCATGCGGGCCCTCGTGCGCTGGGTCGAGGGGAGCCCTGGCGTCGCCGTCCCGGCGATCTTCTTCGTGGTCGTGATCTTCGGTCCCGCCGTCGAGGAGCTGGTCTTCCGCGGCGCCGTCTTCAACGGCCTGTACCGGCTGGGCGGCTACCTATCGACCAGCCTGGGCGGCCCCGAAGACTCTCCGCGAGCGGCGAGGAGGATCTCCTTTGCCCTCGCCGCGCTCGCCTCCTCCGTCCTCTTCTCGTTGCTGCACCTCGAACCGGTCCTGCTGCCGGCGCTCTTCATCCTGGCGGTCGTCCTGTGCGCGCTATTCGAGCGGACCGGCAGCCTCCTCCCGCCGTTCGTCGCCCACGCGACGTTCAATTCCTTCGCCACCTCGCTCATCATCCTCGACGGTCTCGGCGTCTTCGAGATACCTGTGTAGCATGTCAGCACGCTGCCTTCGGCAGCTTGTCAGCATTTCAGCACGCTACGCCCTTCGGGCTTCGCTTTCAGCACGTCGCCTTAGGCTTCGCCAGGCGACTTGTCAGCTTGTCAGCAGTGCGGTGCGGTTCGTCGCTCCGCAGCACTCGACAGAGCTCTTATCCAGCCGTCTCGCAAAACGTGACCGGGCATGAGCCGAACGGCCGAAAACTGAAATGCTGACAAGCCGTCTGGCGAAGCCAGGCGGCGTGCTGACAAGGCGCGAAGCGGCGTGCTGAAAGCTGCCGAAGGCAGCGTGCTGAAGTGCTGACTAGCTGACCGGCTTTCCAACGTAGCGAGCCCTGGGACGTATGAGCGAGCCGCTCTCGTACTGCTCTATGGCGTGCCCGATCCAGCCTATCGTCCTCCCCAGCGCGAAGAGCGTGAC
>Ga0126304_10000889_pt1 | contig 13187 bp, 15 predicted proteins | sample Plot25_FD_92538 | JGI IMG/M metagenome (GOLD analysis project Ga0126304, IMG submission 92538) | Serpentine soil microbial communities from UC McLaughlin Reserve, CA, USA - Plot25 | ecosystem: Environmental > Terrestrial > Soil > Grasslands | place: USA: UC McLaughlin Reserve, Lake County... | reverse complement strand
TTCGGTAGAAGAAAGTGGCCACGGGGTTAATTGCCTAATAGATCACCTAGTTGAATTTTATCAAAAAAAGCTAGCAGTGGTTCCATCTAGGAGGAAGTATATTAGAAAAATGCTGTTCATGCTGAATTCGCTACGTTACCCAGTCGATCTTGATGCATTTAAATGATGAAGCCCCTAGGAATAGAAATGTCCTCATCACTTATACTAGAGCTGATGATTGCTTGCCAAAGAATGCTTTGACATTCGGTCGATAAAGATAATAAATAACCACACCATGAATGATAATACTAACAATCGCTCCTACATTTCCTATAGCAATAGAAGCAATAGCCAATATGATGCCTATGACTGATAAGATCAACGTAACAGTCCATGCCCATCTCATTCCTTTCCATAATCCATATGTTATAACAAGATATGCGATTCCTATTATCAAAAATATGATTCCAATGCCTGATGAAAGCCAGCCGAACTCGGATACAAAAGGAGCAGCTACTATTCCGGAGATTCCACTTGCAAGAAACACTATTCCGCCGATTGCTGTTAATATCGCTATAATTGTAACACCCAAAGGTCTATGTTTTTGATTTTCCATATGAAATTCTGTTTCAAGAACTATAGTTTGTAGCTCCAATATATTACGGAACTTTTTTGCAGCATGTGTTCAACAAAATTAACTGTTTTACGCCAAGGTTCCAATTTTCCATTAAACCAGACAGGATATAGCAAAGGCAGGTTAGACGGGTGGAAAAAACTAATTGAATTTCAGTTTGTTGTGCTTGAGACAAACCCTTGTTGTTACCTTCTGTTTTATAAAATAACTTGTTCATCAAGACAAGAGCCGATTTAAGCTCGTGGCAAGCATGGAGGGAATGGAATTTGAACACGAGAGCGCTAGTCAAGGATATGTTAACTATAGGTACCCCTTCTCCATAAGGTGACCCTGCTGCTGTCATTTTCTTTGGGACTTGCATTAAAATTTATACGAGTCCTCGCCAACGCACTTACCGAATTGAAAATGGATTGAGTTAGGTGGAGACTCTTGTACCTGGCGGATTCTCTCCCAGTCTTCCCCTTGCCTTGTCTAAATTAACATACTCACCGGGTGACAAACCCCATTGCCGAAGACGAAAATCCAGGGTCAATTCCCAATGATAATAACAATTTATACTACATGACAGTCTCAATGCCATGTTAAGAAAATATTCAGTATCTATGATTGCGCTCTTAGTAGCAGCATCATTGATTGGAACAAGTGGTGTCTATCAATATCAATACGCGGAAGGGCAGGGGTCACCCGCACCGCAACCATAACAACAAAAACAATCACAACAGCCGGTACAGAAGGCTACTTATGTTATGGGCACGGCAACTCGTGTTGTAAACTATGCTTCTTCTGATGGCAAAGCCTGTATTGCAATGGTACAACTTCCTATCGACAGACCAAATAATCTCAACCTTGAACCCGGTGAATCTATAGTGGTACTAGCTCCGAATGAAAGCTTTTGTACTTTATTTGCTCAATCAAAAATAGGCAAAACACAAATTGTTGTCTTCATAGCCCAAAAAATAACGGCTTCAAGCCTACCTCGTGCTATACAGGCAGATCCCACAGTCGTATGGGAAACCTTCGATATATACAGAATAACTCGAGTGGATATGTAATAAAGGCAAATTCCTTTACTCATATTTTCACATATTGGATATGTAATATTACTTAAGTGTAAGTAACGCTTGTTGCTGCAAACACAAGATATGTAACGAGTTAGTAAAGTTCGAAGATTTGACTTTTTTAAGAGATTTCTACTAAGTTCGCTAACGAAGGGGATTTTAAATCCTTATTTAACTATTTTAGATGACTATTTTAATTGATTAAAACTCTACGATCTTTAAAAGAGAATCATATATCGTTAGTTATTACAGCCGTAGCAATTCTGGCGATGAGCGGGTTCGGACTCATTTTCGCTTGATGGCGCCGGCGGTGCGGCTATGGCTCAATTCGTGCCCGGCAACGAAACCGGTCCAACCGAACCCCCCGATATCTCTGATTTTGGAATACCCCTTCCCAACTGGACTGGTTCTATTCTCATCTCCGACGCACTTCTGGATAATGTGGAAGTTGGATTATTGAATGCTACACAGGCTGCAACTGATAAAGTAGGTGAAGGCTCAATGGCAGTCGAATCATCTCTTAGAACAGAACGCGGCTATTTGGTATGGACTGTTCAGGTCATAGATCCTGAGAAAATACTTCACCAAGTCATCGTAGATCCCTCGACCGGAAACGTCCTTGAGGATGTGGCAATGAACGAAACCCTATTGGATGATGACCTAGTGGCAGAGGACCTAGTGGCAGATGACTTTTTCAGCCCTATCGGCTGATCTGCCAATAACATGACCAGCCAGTCTCTGAGCCACTTTGTAGGTTCCATGTTCGCTTGGTCCCTTCTATTGGGCTATATGGATTGACAAAGGTGACGCTCATCATTGATCAATATCTTTTTCTCAATGAGATGAGAAAATGCTCATGCCTGTCGTATCGGCTCGGTAATAGAAGATAGAAGTATGTGAAAGTCTCCAGGGAGACAAAAGCATGCCACGGAGCGCCGGGTTCATAACGAATTTGCACTTTTGTATAATCTATTCCTGAACTCGTAGTTGTGCAGGGTTGTATAGTGAACTAATAGTGAACTAAACTGAACTTAAGTTATGTGTAATTAAGACTATAATAGTGAACTAAAAGTGAACTATAACGTCATTTTATCGTGCTTAGCCGTTACCTAAGATCTTACTAGATGTGAATTAAAAGGCAATAAAAGCCAAACTCCTCTTCTCGTCTCATCCTTATACGCCAGGGACGTAGATTGAAAATTCATTGGAGTCCGATCGGGTCTCTCACGGTAAAGTTACAAAATAATAGAGGATAGACGTTTTCCTTCCCCTATGAGGAAAGACAAAGCATAGCAGGGATTTCGGATTTATCCTTATATTGATTCCTCTATTACTATTTCTTCTTTGCTCTTACCAGTTCAAATGGAATAGCAGTAGGATTCAAACCCGAATAACCCTTTATAGAACATCACAGATAATAGCACATGTTAAGGAAATCTTTGGTATTTGTGATGCTATTAATGGTAACAGCATCAATAGTTGGACTAAGTGGTTTTGTATATCAATTTGTCGTAGGGCAAGGACAATCTGCAACACCACAGCCACAACCACAGGTCCAAAAAGTAATCAAGGGTGTGACAGGCAGTGTACAATCGGTTCAAGTCTACGCTTCTTCTGACGGCAGAGTGTGCCTCGCAGAGGTAGTGCTTCCTAGCAACAGACCCAATAATCTTGGAGCACGTCCCGGTGGTGTTATAGAATTATTAGCACCGGATGAAAGTATGTGTGTTTTATTTGGCCAATCAAAAATAGGTAAAACACAAATCATGTTTCGTGTCGAGAAGTTAACGTCGTTAGATGCTATACCTCCCACTTTACGAGAGGATTTTCCACCGAACTATCCTTATGTATACAGAGTGCATCAACTGAGAATGTACTGATGGCTAACTGGGCATCTGATCGAAGACTAAAAAAAGCTCCATTTTCCAACACCATCTTAAAGGTGACGTACATAGCCCTATCTTTGCCTACTGATAACCTAGTAAGAACGTCTTTTGATTGCTGGGCAATTGCTATGCAATTGCCGGGAGGAGGTGGTCCTGAAAATGTGTTTGTTGGTGACTTCTGAGCGAAGGATGTTCCGACTAGAGTGCTAGATAATATGGTTCGGCTTAGCATTAGAACCAAAATTACAGATATAAGATAATCTTCAAGTTATCCTTTACCAAACAACCCACATAAACAGCTAAAACATTTAAAGTTAGTTGATGAGAGTCTGGTTTTAGCTATTTCAGTTTCTCTTGTTTGTCGTAATAGATGTCTGTGATTATATTCCACAATTGTTGTAGGCCAATTACACTATTCGGTTGGCAAAAAATATTGCACGTGCTATTATGATCCTATGGTAGCGAGATACAAAGCTACTGTTGCAAAGTATACAATTTTGTTTTTAACTATTTTATGCCGCCCATATGAAGCAGTGGCTCCTTAAAGTTATCAGTTCGAACTAGGGCTCTACTCCCCTGTAAAGGATACCCATCATTAAAGTATCCTTGGCCGTGTCCATTACATGGTAGTAGAGGATTACCGGCAGCCGGCGTCTTAGTACCTATATTTTTGAGAAATGCGTCGACTTGGGTTGGATTAGCTGTTGGATGGAGTGATTTGTATAGTGCAACAGCGCCTGCCACGTGAGGAGCAGCCATACTCGTGCCAGTTGCGTTCCTGTACTGTTTGCCGGGTACATGATTATTATTTGTTGACCATATGTCGGTACCAGGCGCGGCCAAGTCTACTACTGAGCCAAAGTTAGAATATGATAGAAAGAAGTCGTCAGAATTACTTACTTGATTAGGCTGACGGCGCACTCCGTCAACTAGAATAGCCGGTCCTGCACCCCCGCACTTGCCATCGCTGTCCGTAATTGCGGAAACAGTTATTGCAAAAGGAATGTTCGCAGGAGTCCTCCTACTAGCATCAATGTTTTGGTTTCCAGCTGTAACAACAACAACCACGCCCTTCCCGACCAGCCCTCCAATAGCTGCCAGATATGGAAAACTAAAACCAGGACGTCCCATACTTAAATTGACCACCTCGATCTCTCTAGCATGTGCTGCTACAAAATTTAGTCCTTCCAATACGTCACTCTCATCAGAATCGCCATTATCATGAGCCACCTTAATAGCCCATATTCTTGCTCCAGGAGCTGTACCAACTACACCTATATTGTTATCCTTTGCTGCGGCTATTCCAGCGACATGGGTTCCATGGCTATTCCCGTCGTAGCAAAAATTAGGAAGTGAAGTAAATAGGTGGAACGAGATACACCGGTATATGTTTAAGTCAGGATGAGGATAGACTCCACTGTCCAATACTGCTATATCCGCATTAACTTCACCTCGTCCATCTCCTGATCTTGCGGCACTCAAGTCCGCATCAACTCTATCTATTCCTGTCGGGGTCCTTTGTGATGGCGGCAGTTGATCTATAGTCATGATTGCATCATTGAATACTCCTTGCACTCCTGGATGAATTCTTAGTGAGTTTATGAATTGCTCTCGGTTTGCTAGAGGACGCTCGAATACCACATTAAACATACCAAACTGGTCATAAACTGCAACAACTCTACCGCCGACTTCAGCCAGCTGAGGTGTTAACATCCCAACAATCTCTCCAGTTGAACCAGGACTAGGTGGACCTGGACCAGCAGACCTTAATTGAACAATAAATGAGTTAGGAATAGTCGCGCAGAGTGCCCCCCAAGTTAGCGGTCCTGTCTTACCATCTACTGGTAACCTATTAACCTGTTGAAACTTCTTGACTGCATTTTGTGTCGATGTTGTAAATTTTCCGTCAATACCACTCTGTCCTAGCAAAGAACCATAGCCTATTTGTGTCAGCACACGCTGCAGCTCTGTTACTTTTGAACCTGTAGAACCTAGCTGCAGCATAGGTGAGTCTGGATTGCATATAGGAGTAGGTGCAGGTGGTACTTGGGTAGACGGTCGTGGAGCCTGATTCGGCAATGGTGGTGCTTGTGCTTGTGTTTGTACCTGGGAAGCGTAAGAAGTTCCAACTAAAGTGTTAGATAATATACATAACGAAAGAATCGATATCATAGATATCATGATAAACCTTTTCGTGAAATAATCTGCTACCAATGGCTTAGCGGCTTTATACAAGTATTTAAGATTTCTTAAGTGTATGCAAGGGTATACAAGGATAAAGTTAAAGCAACTACGAAATGAATTAACAGAAAAGGTGCTAGTAAAGAATGCCGATAAAGCGATAAGGTCACATCGAATCTATACATTTGCTGCAATGTAAACATCAATAGACTGGTAAGAAAAAAAAGGAAAGAAGAGTTTGGTTGGTGCATTCCAATTATCGCATTGTAATGACCCAGAAGAGAATTCAGGTTTTAACCAGAATAGTCCTTTATAGTGCCGCAGACCTAGAAAGTCATGTTAGAAAAATCTTCAATATTTTTGATGGTGCTCAACAACAAGGCGGGCCTATAGTTCGCTAACTGGAATAACTTCCTTTTTTATTTGTCAGCCACCTGTAATATTGTTATATACTTCAGGTAATACTTGTTATGATGAAGTGGATGGGCCTGAAGCATACGGTGATCAAACTAGCACTGGTCTTCCTAACCAGAGAAATGATAATCCCAATCCGCCAATAATTAATCCACTGGTCGAACCAGTACCAACTTGGTATCAGCTTTACAAGCGTCTTAAATTATTTCCCTGGTGGCTACGCTATAATATTGGTCTTTCTCATGAAGCTGTATTAAAAGACAAAATAATTAATCTTGGAATCTCCATGGGGTTCCAAGATAAGTGGCTTCAGAGAATAATAAGACATGCAGTATCTGAATTCTCAAAGAAAGGATTAGGATCTGACTATTATGGTTATCATAATATAGACCACGAATTGGAGGCGGCTTATTTTGTTTTACTTGCAGTTGATGGACAGAACAATGGTAATGCCAATGACAAAACCCTAGTACATTTGGGGGCCAAAGAATTCAGTCATGAAGATATAAGATATTTATTCGTAGCTGCTCTTTTCCACGACTATGACCCTTTAAAACAATTTGACAAACCCAATGAAGATTCGATTGAATGGTTCATAAGAAATGATGAAAAGATAAAGAAGTTCATAGAAGATATAGGAATTAACATTGACATAGTTATTGCTCTAATACACAGGACAGCTTATCCTTACAAGGGCAAGATTGCAGAGCATGCAGAAAGGAGAATTGAAGAGCTATTATCTTGTGCAGGAATTGCCAAATACGACACCAAAACAAGACAGCATTACAAAGACCTAGGGTGGTTCTTGTCAGTTTCAGAACGCATTGCTGGTTATGCGCTAGGAGACTTTGAGCATGCCATAGTTCTCGCTCGTACTAATGCTCATGCTCTTGGATGGCACCCTTCCCGTATATATGAAGAATCTGTCAAATATTTTAGTGTTCTCAAGGAAGAGAGAAGAATGTTTGAATACGTATTGCAGGGCATTCCACTAAAGTATAAGAAGACTTTCTATGATAATATGGCTACTTTCAAAAATATATGGGCTAAAGAGGTAGACATCAGAGGTTCAATTAGAAAAAATAAGATTACTCTAGTACCTGTTGTTGAAAAAATCTATGATAAGGAAAAAAATGAAAATGAAGAACATCTTAACTCTTCTGCCCAGAACACAATAGAGCCCGTAGTAAGTATATTTAAAGAACTGCATGTTCCAGTTGATATCAATAATGAAGTAAGATTTAGAAAATCTTTCAAATGGACTGATATGATATTGGTCACCTTAAGAGTAAAAGATGCAGATAAGCCATACGAAGAAATTGTAGGTTATGCAAAAGGTGCAGCGTTAGAAAATTATCACCTGAGACATGGCACACATGACGAGAATTTTGGAAAAAGAAATACTGCCTATATGGAATGGATTGGAATCAAAACAGGCTTTTGGGGTGAAAATGGCGGGCATATTCTTAGAATGGAGTTTCTCAAGGAGGCAAAAAGGCTAGGCTATACCTATGTGTCAAGTTATGTGCACAGAGATGTTATAAAGCATAGGGTAAAGAGAGGTGAAAATATTGAAATCATACAAAAATACAATCCAGACAAACTTGATTACTATAGAGCCAATCTAAGTAGCCATATTTATTTGGAGACTTCAATTTCGCCTCAGGTGGTGACGGCTTCAATGGATATCTCAAGAAAAGAGGATATAGATATAGACAAAAAATACCAAATTATTGATTAAGCTTTCGATTGAGAGGAGAACTTTAGCAAATTAAGAGATTATAGCTGCAACCGCGGCCACCATAATAATTGTTGCAGCTATAGACCTTTGTCTCTTTAGACAATATACCATAGCTTGTTTCTTCTCTGTGCTAGACTAATAAGACTCTATACGCTATAGAGGTTCTCATGGCAAGAAAGCTCGCTGCATTTGAATAACATTTGTTAACTTCATTCCGCGCCAAGCAAACCAAACAAATCAAATTCGTCTTCTGTCGGCTTTCTTTTTATTTGAGCTATTGAAATCAAGTGCTCATCGGGATCCTTTATGATTGCATGTTTACCAAATGATTCTTCAGTAGGCTTTTTAAAGAAGCCAACTTTGTTTTTCTTTAGATTTTCAACTACTGCTTCAAAATCATATACAGTAAATCCTAATAACATACCCTTACCGCTATATACTTGTTCTTTGTTATTTGCACGGTGCAAAGCGACAACAGTACCGCTATTAAAGAATTCAGCCCAATCCTTTGATTGGATTTTCAAAGGAAGATTGAGAATTTCATTATAGAATTTTGAAGACTTTTCCATATCAGACACTTGTATAATTACTGCTCCAACCTTTGAAAATAACATCAATCAATACCACTCATTTTCAGGAGCATATAAATTGAATTGAATCGATAGGCATATATCTATATCAGAGGCGAAGGATGTTTATCATCTTGTGGCATTTCGATAGTGGTTATGAGCAACAGTCATTGATATATTTATTAACAAATTATCGACACAATAATAAACTATAGAAAGAATACCTATGAGACTCACTGTGTGGTAAAACGGCCAACGACGAATACATTCCTATACTATGGTCAGATATTATCATAAACTAATATTTGGCAAAATTGATGTTCATATTGTATATGCTCTTCGTTCCAATGCTTTACAAAAGCTTGTTTATTTAGCTCCAGCCTCTTTCGCCAATTTAATGTAAAGTAGTAAAGAAACTTGCAACCGATTCTATCACATTCCTCACAGCTATCGGTGTAGTGCGAGGAGTAACCATATGCTTCTCCTACGACACATTTGGAAGACTTCTGTAATTCATGTCTCCATCGTAACCACGTCAATGACATAAAAGTTGGCATATTTCTATTCTTTAAACGCATAGCCCATTTAGGCGAAATATTATCTAATGTTAGTTCTTGTGGCGGTGATGGGGGGTGACATATGTATGTGTGCTTGCAATTTTTGCTCCCGATGAGATTGCTCGTCAATCATGAGCATACCTTTCATACGATATTATAGTTTGCATGTTATTATAAGATATAGTATTGTTAGTTATAAGGTGAGAACAATGATGTCAGTTATACAAAAAGAATCTTCAAAAGGCAAATGGTAGCCCAGTTTATATAATATTTTGCCAATTATATAGTGGCATTAAATTGGTAGAACAACAAAAAATAGATATAACAGAAGAATCAACAACCTCTGTCCCAACAGCAAAGACGAGCAAAAAGGAAAATACTGATCAAGGCAATATTCTGGAGACAAAAAAAGGAAAAGACCAAGATAATGCATCTGGACAGGAATTAGAGGACTTAAAAGGCGAAGACTTGAAAAATAACGAGACAGTGAGTTAATGTATGGAAATGAAGAGAGGAAAGCCTTGAGAGAAAGGTCGGCAACATGTGATACTGTGGATTAACAGCACATAATCAGTCTGAACTTGATCAATATCAGGCGTCAAAATCCTTAATCTCTTTGATATTCATTTGAATATTTTTTAACAACTGTATTATCAACATTATTATCTCCGCCTTTTTTAGTTCTGAATATATAATTTATCTTTATATGGTAATTCAATTCCAAGGATAAAACTTCCTTCTACCCAAAATCACTATATCAATTTCTTTTAGAAATGCAGAATATCCATAATCTTCTCCAGGTGATTCAACAATAGAAAGAAAGTTCTATGTTATCATTGTCCTTTGCAATACCCATCCGAGCTCATTGCAATATATAGGATTACTTTCCTTGTCATATTATCATCTGCAAGTGTGATAACAGTTAAGATATTTCTCTTTCAATGTTTTCTTGAAGATTAAGAATAGTAAAGCTGACGATTGATTGATATATTCCTTATTATAATGAATTAATTTAGATCTCGACGTTAACTGTTATGGTCTATGAGCAACAATATTTAACCTGACAAAATCCAGAAACCATCGTGTTTTTGATCTGTTACTATGCTTTTTGACTTCATCTAAAAATAATTCCAAGAAGGCTTTCTTTAATTTGTCACCATAATCTGTTGATAGGCGTTCTAGATACGGTTTGGCCACAACTGTTTTAATAAATCTAGAATATACACGGCGATTTGGAAGAATTACACAATCTCTATTAGAGGATACCCTACTATTCACATAGCCTATTTCTTTTAGCAACTTATTTGTGTCTTCGGGTTTCGCAAAATACCATGACTGCTCCCAGTTTGCAAAGTATGTTTTGAACTGATCTAAATGTTTAATTTATTCTAACAATGTGATGATTTGTTGTAGATTTCCATATCCTCCACATTGGATTAACAATTGGCCACTGCCCACACTTCCAGTATTATTATTTTTGACAGTAGTATCTTTATTGTTAGTATTGCTGATACTACTATTCATTGGTTTTAGCATATCCCAAAAAATTTGAAGCACTTTTTTGTGGTCTCGTACCCAATGAAGGGCAGAATTAGAAAAAATGACATCCAACCTTTGTGGAAGTCTTACATCTGTGAAACTAGATTGTATGATTTCAACATTGTCAAACAGTCGAAGATTCTTTCTTGCCTGTCTCACCATATTAGAATCAATATCAACAGCATAGACCTTTCCCCTCGGAACTTTTTTGGCTAATTGTTTTGTGAGCAGGCCTGACCCACACCCTGCATCCATAACAATTTCGTCTCCATGCCATTTTCGCCACTCAAGCACCTTTTGACCCCATTTATACTGAACTAAATATGAAACTTGATCATATGTACGAGCATCCCAGGAGCCATAATTCTTATAACTCATTATCTTGTGTGCTTGCACTTTTTTTCCAGTAGGATATTCTAAAATTCTCTTTGATTCAATATCCATACTTGATATTTCTACTTAGAGTAATAGAGCTCAGATAATACATCATGTATAATCTCTCTCACTTTCTCATCACTTAACGTCTCAGGCTCAGGTGCTGAGACCACGATGTTATCTTCTAAAGATCTCACTTGCATTATCTCTTTTTCCATCTCTGATATTCCGATGGCCCTCAGCAAGTTCAATTGGCTCTCTGCCCTCTTGTAAAATTGCCTTCTAAGTTTAGCATCTCTGGATATATTCTTCGCCGAAACAAGAATCCCTGCAAATAGAAGATATGTTCCTAAGGGCAGAAACGCCATTGTGATAAAACCATAAGGAGGGTACACGTGATATTGCAAAGGTGTGATTTCTATGGATCCAACGAGTATTGCAATACCAATGGCAGACATGAGGAGTGATTTACGAACATGTTCATCATTAATTAATGAATATGCAGTCAAGAAAGCAAAACTGAAGAGCAGAGCTCCGACTTGTTTTGTAGCACTGAAAATCAATACATATGTTATGCTAAATGACGGTGGGACTGACTGTAGCAACGGAAAAAGTGGATCTCCAAAAAAGCTTTGAAAAGGATAGACATAATAAATTAAAGGCAGACCCATAAGTACAAGGAATCTGACCCGACCCAATTTATGTCGATATTGCTTCAAGAGGTTTGCTGTCGCTAGCCATAGAAAAAGGAAGGAAGTCAGGGAAAGGATATCAGATAGATGAGAAAACAATTCTGTTGTAATGCTAGGAGATAAGTTCGTCACGTAGGAGACAATTGGATAGGATGATACATCTGGTTTGGGGGAAACTGAAAAATAAGCATCAAGATAAATTAGCGATACGATAAGATTGATTCCTACAAGTAAAAATGATAATGTGTAGATCGCAACTGTGTAGTTCCTTTTTGAGGCTAGCCATCTTCCAAACATGAATACTAGGAAAGATAGGATGACTGCCACTGAGATATGACTAATGTAAGTTTGAACCCTCAGCGAGGTGATAGAATACTGATTAGTAATGAGTATCTGAAGTATGATTAACGAAATTAATGAGATCGTTAAAATTTGGGCTGCAATCATTATGGAATTAGAATATCTAAGACCTCTTGAAATAGAGGCATAAGAATAACTGTTCAGAATATTTTTCACAGATTTAATTAAGACCGAACTAACAATTGCAAACATTAGAATATCATTCTTGCTGCAATAAAGCTATCGAAAGCAAGAAAAATTGGCTGTCCATGATGCTTTATAAAATATAGACAAATATCCTTGCTCTTCATTTCATTCCACACTGCTGCAGCTATCTCTTCTGCAACTTGAGTAGAATGTCCGAACCTTTTGTTAAGTAGTCTTCTCGCAATCTCATTGAACTGTTCAAATGTATATTCAGGTAAATAGAATTCCATAAATCTACTTCTCAATGGTCTAGACAAGGCATCTACATTATTAGTAGTAGCAAAAACCTTTAGATTCTTCACTTGTTTGCTCGTTGTCTTGGATACCTTTGTTTCTATTAGCATGCCAGTTTCGATGACATTGAGTAGAACATTCTGGTCTTTTTTAGACACTTTCTCCAGCCCATCGAGAAGCAAATACTGAATAGTATTGTTGAATAACTTGTCTACTAGTCCTGCTCCTGTAGTATTAGTACAATCTATGTAACAAGTATTGTCAATTCCTTTCATCATTTCCATAAGAAATACAGTCTTGGAACTAGCAGTGCATAGTATATGTAGTTACTAGCTCCAAATGAAAGTTAGTATTATAATTCTGCAACGTATTATAATATTAATAATAGAGGATAGACGTATGTGATAAGTCTGGCTTAAAGGATCAAGGCAAAAGCATACCGGGGTTAGTACTCCCTGTTTGATTCCTCTATTACTTTTACATCTTATCTTGGTATCTGCTTAATAGATCGGTTTACCATAGAAGATATGGTGTAGTAATATGAACACCGATGACAGGCACTTTACTATCCATTGGACCTCTATTTGGGGTTAACAGACAACCGGATTTGCAATCACTTAAATCATGGAAAACCTACCACGACTATATGAAAAAAGTGTTCCTAGAATCTGTTAGTGTTTTAAGCACAGGAATAGTATTATTGTTACTAAGCACTATAGAGGCGTCTGCTCAACCTCTCGTAAAGGACACTCCAACCGGGACCTTAACAGATGGAGATATTT
>Ga0126304_10000888_pt1 | contig 13192 bp, 11 predicted proteins | sample Plot25_FD_92538 | JGI IMG/M metagenome (GOLD analysis project Ga0126304, IMG submission 92538) | Serpentine soil microbial communities from UC McLaughlin Reserve, CA, USA - Plot25 | ecosystem: Environmental > Terrestrial > Soil > Grasslands | place: USA: UC McLaughlin Reserve, Lake County... | reverse complement strand
CGTCCTCGTCGCCCGCGACGTCGAGCGGTTGACGAGGGTCGCCGCTGATCTGCGCGAGCGAAACGGTGTGACCGCCGAGGTGCTGGCGGCCGACCTGACGACCCCGGCCGGCATCGGCGCCGTCGAGGCAAGGCTTCGCGACCCGGAGCGTCCGGTTGACCTGCTGGTCAACAACGCCGGCTTCGGGTTGCGTAAGCCGTTCCTGGCGAACGATGTGGCCGACGAGGAGCGCATGCTGGACGTCCTCGTGCGGGCTGTGCTGAGGCTGACCCATGCCGCCCTGCCAGGGATGATCGACCGCGGCCGCGGTGCCGTCGTGAACGTCAGCTCGGTGTCGGGCTGGCTGCCACGGGGCACCTACAGCGCGGCCAAAGCCTGGGTGACGATGTTCACCGAAGGACTGGCAGCGTCGTTGTCCGGAACCGGTGTGCGGGCGATGGTCCTCGCGCCGGGCTTCGTCCGCACCGAGTTCCACGATCGGGCCGGTATCAACATGAGCCGCCTGCCGTCGTCGCTGTGGCTCGACGCCGACCAGCTCGTCGCCGCCGCGCTCGACGACCTGAGGCGAGGGAAGACGGTGTCGGTGCCGGCTGTGTTCTACAAGGCGGCCGCGTGGCTGTTGCCGCGGATGCCTCGCCGCATGGCGCTGGGAGTCGGCCGCCGCCATCCGGCCAGTGGCCGACCGCCCGGCTGAACCTGCCGTACCCTCGGGCACCGTGAGCGCACGGGAGGACCTGCGGCGTCAGATCGCCGAGAAGGCCGTCGTCCATGGAAAGGTCGTGCTCTCCTCGGGGCGCGAAGCAGACCACTACGTCGACCTGCGGCGGATCACCCTGGACGGTGCCACCGCGCCGCTGGTCGGTGAGGTCATGCTCGAGCTGACCGCCGATCTCGGCTACGAGGCGGTGGGTGGTCTGACACTCGGCGCGGATCCGGTCGCGGCGGCGATGCTCCACGCGGCGGCGGCACGCGGCCACCGGCTCGACGCATTCGTCGTCCGCAAGAGCGAGAAGGCGCACGGTCTGCAACGCCGCATCGAGGGCCCTGACGTCGCCGGACGGCCGGTACTCGCCGTCGAGGACACCTCGACGACGGGCGCCAGCGTTCTCACAGCCGTCGACGCACTGCGCCGCGCCGGCGCTGAGGTTGTCGCGGTCGCCGTCATCGTCGACCGGGCGACCGGCGCCCGCGAACGCATCGAGCAGGCCGGCGTCACCTACCGTGCCGCCTACGGCCTGACCGACATCGGGCTCCCCTGAGCGGCGAAGGCGCGCAAACCTCGTCGTTCAGTCGCTGCTGGGGTGTAGCCCCGGTTAGGGTGCCTCACTGACGTTGCTTTGGCGAAGGACCCATCATGCATCCATCCCGATTGCGTGCGCTCCGCGCGCTGTGCGTCGCTGCGGCCACCGCCGCCGGCGCTTTGGTCGCGGCTCCGCCGGCTACAGCCGTCGAACCGACCGTCCCGTTCATCTCCGAGTTCCATTACGACAACACCGGGACTGACGCCGGCGAGTTCATCGAGGTTCAGGTGCCAGCCGGAGCCAGCACCTCGGGCTGGTCGATCGTGCTCTACAACGGCACCGGCGGGCCAACCTATGACACCGATCCGCTGCCGGCGGTCAGCCCACCAGGCGGGGGCACGTCCGCTGTTGCGGTGATCGACTATCCGCCCAACGGCATCCAGAACGGGTCGCCCGACGGCATCGCACTGGTCGACGCGAGCAACGTGATGGTGGAGTTCCTGTCGTACGAGGGAGCCTTCATCGGCGTCGGTGGCCCCGCGAACGGTGTGACGAGTGTCGACATCGGCGTGTCCGAGAGTGGCTCCGGGCCAGTGGAAAACAGCCTCTCCAAGCGGCTCAACCCGGTCACCGGAAACTACGAGTGGCAGGGTGAGGCGCCGAACACGAAGGGCGCGCTCAATCCACCACTCGAACCTCCAGTGGAGCAGTGCGACCTGACGCCAAGCCACGAGATAGGGGCGGTTCAGGGCAGCGGATTCAGTACCCCGCTCCTGGGGCAGGACGTGAGCGTCCGAGGTGTCGTGGTCGGCGACGTGCCGGGTATCGGCGGGTTCTATCTGCAGGACGGCGGCGACGGCGACGTAGCGACGTCCGACGGGATCTTCGTGGCGACGTCGACCGCCGTCGGCCTCGGCGACGCGGTGGCTGTGGCGGGCACCGCGAGCGAGAACTTCGGCGAGACGCGGATCGCCGCGGGAGAGGTGGACGTGTGCAGCACGGGGTCCGAGGCGAGCCTGCCGGCGGCAACGCCCCTTGACTTACCGGCCGCGAACACTGCCCGCGAACCTCTCGAGGGGATGCGGGTGGCACCGCTCGACACGCTGACCGTCAGCGAGGTGTTCAACCTGACCAGGTTCGGCGAGCTTATGCTCTCGGAGGGCGGGCTACTGGTGCAGCCCACCGAGCTGGCCGACGCCGGCTCGGTCGAGGCCGCCGCCATCGCGGCAGCGAACGAACAGCGCAGGATCGTGCTGGACGACGGCACCAACGCCAGTCGCAGCGCGACCAACCGGCCCTACCTGAGCGCGGACATGCCGGTCCGGGTCGGGGACGAACTCGGCTTCACGTCCCCGCTCGTGCTCGGGTTCGGCTTCGGCAACTGGCGCTTCCAGCCGGCCGACGGAACCCCGGAAGGTACCTTCACGCCGCAGAACACCAGGCCCGAGGAACCCGACCCGGTCGGCGGCGACGTGCAGATCGGTGCATTCAACGTCCTGAACTACTTCCTCACTTTGGCCGCGGACGGCGGCCGTGGTGCGGAGACGCCGGAGGAGCTCGAGAAGCAGGCCGCCAAGATCGTCACGGCGATCGAGGCTCTCGGTGCCGACGTGGTGACCCTGATGGAGATCGAGGACACCAACTCGACCGGCTACGGAGACGGCACGCCGGATCAAGCCGTCGCCGACCTCGTCGCACGCCTCAACGCCGCGGCCGGGGACGACACATGGGCGTTCGTGCCGCTGCCCGACGAGCTACTCGCCGTCGACCGTGACGTGATCCGCAACGCGATCATCTACCAGAAGGATGTCGTCGCGCCGGTTGGCGACTCAGTGGGCCTGGTCGACGAGTTCGTCTGGTTCAACGCCCGCGAGCCGATCGCGCAGACGTTCGTCAAGGACGGTGATGCGTTCACCGTGATCGCCAACCACTTCAAGTCCAAGAGCGACAGCGTGCCGCCGCAGTCGGGCAACGACAACGAGGACATCGGCGACGGCCAGGGCGCGTTCAACGGTGACCGTATCCGCCAGGCGGCCTCTCTCACGTCGTTCGCCGAGGAGTTGCGCGACTCCAGCGGCGACGACGACGTACTCCTCATGGGTGACCTCAACGCCTACAGCGAGGAGGACCCGATCCAGCTCCTGCGAGGTGCTGGATTCGCCGACCTCGGCGCCGCGCTGGACGAGGGCCGCTACAGCTTCGTGTTCAACGCGCTGTCGGGGTCGCTCGACCACGCGATGTCCAGCGACGCGCTGACCGGCAAGGTCACCGGCCTCGCGCACTGGAACATCAACGCGGTCGAGTCGTTCGCCTACCAGTACGACGGCGACCCGGCGCTCTACGCGGAGAACCCGTTCCGCTCGAGCGACCACGACCCGCTGGTCCTGGGCATCGACCTCGAGGAGCGCTGCGCGGGACTGACCCCGACGATCCGGGGCACCAACGGTACTGACGTCCTCAAGGGCACCGCCAAGCGAGACGTCATCATGGGCCTGGGCGGCGACGACGTGATCCGAGGTGCCAACGCTGAGGACGTGATCTGCGGAGGGGCCGGTGACGACACCCTCCACGGCGAGAACTCCACGGATGTCCTGCTGGGTGGCTTCGGCGACGACGTCCTGTTCGGAGGCAACGGCGATGACGTGCTGATCGGTGGGCCCGGTGAAGACGTGCTCGTCGGCGGTGATGGCGTCAACCAGATCGAACAGGATGGCCCTGAGTCCTGACCCGACGCGCGTCGCGCTGTGCGCGGACGGCGTGAACGGGTTGCGCCAGATGGCGGGAAGACCTCGGGGTTTGGCCCCGGACCAGGTCTGACATGCTCGGCTGCCGTGGATGAGACGTCGCAGCCGGGTCTCGGGCCGTGGTCAGGCCCGCTTCCTGACGATCCCGTCTACGACCCCGAGCTGCTCGCCCGGGGGGATCGGCGCAACGTCGCGGACCGGTACCGCTACTGGCGGCACGACGCGATCGTGGCCGACCTGGACCGCCGGCGCCATCCGTTCCACGTCGCGGTCGAGAACTGGCAGCACGACTTCAACATCGGCTCGGTGGTCCGGACGGCCAACGCATTCCTGGCGGCAGCGGTGCATATCGTCGGCGGGCGCCGGTGGAACCGTCGGGGGGCGATGGTCACCGACCGTTACCAGCGTGTCGTCCACCACCCGACTGTCGATGACCTGATGTCCTGGGCCCGGCAGGAAGGCCTGCCCGTGATCGGTGTCGACAACCTGCCGGGTGCCGTACCGCTGGAGACGTTCGACCTGCCGAAGCGGTGCATCCTGTTGTTCGGGCAGGAAGGCCCAGGCCTTTCCGAGACCGCACGGGATCGTGCCGACGCCGTCTTGTCGATCGCGCAGTTCGGTTCGACCCGGTCGATCAACGCCGGTGCGGCGGCCGCCATCGCCATGCACGCCTGGGTGCACCGTCACGCCGTCATCGAATGAGCGAACGGTCCGGTGACGGTGCTCGTCCCCAGCGCCTAGGCGGCGCCCTTCCCGGCTGCCGGGGATGCCAGCGCGTGCCAGGGTGGCGGCATGGCTGACCGGGTTGTGGTGATCGGCGCCGACGCGGCCGGCATGAGCGCCGCATCGCAGGCATTGCGCATGTCGGCGGCGAAAGGGAGATCGCTGGACGTTGTCGCCCTCGAGCGCGGGCACTGGAGCTCGTACTCGGCGTGCGGCATCCCGTACTGGGTGGCCGGCACGGTGGACGGCGGCCCGGACGCGCTTGTGGCCCGGACGCCCGCCGAACACCGGGAGAAAGGCATCGACCTGCGCATGCGCACGGAAGCGGTGTCGATCGACCTGGACGCGCGGACCGTCGAGTACCGCGACTACGAGAACGGCGACGGCGGCTCGCTCCGATACGACCAGCTGGTCGTCGCGACCGGCGCCGAGCCGGTACGGCCGGAGGTCCCCGGCTCCGACGCCGCGGGGATCCACGGCGTCCAGACCCTGGACGACGGCGCAACCCTGATCGAGCGGCTGGTCCGGCATCGCCCACGTCGCGCTGTCGTGGTGGGCGGCGGATACATCGGGATCGAGATGGCCGAGGCCATGGTCGTGCGCGGTCTCGATGTCACGGTCATCGACACGGCGCCCGAACCGATGTCCACGCTGGACCCCGATCTCGGCCGGCAGGTGCACGAGGCGATGGAGGGCATGGGGATCGAGGTCGAGACTGAGACCACGGTGGAGGCGTTCGAGACCAGGGCGGACGGTTCGGTGCGAGCGGTCTTCGCCGGCGGGCGCAGTTACGAGGCGGACGTAGTCGTACTCGGCATCGGCGTGCGGCCGGCGACTGCGCTGGCGGCGACGGCCGGGCTGACCCTGGGCCGGTACGGGGGCCTACGGGTGGACGATCGGCTGCGCGTCGACGGCCACGACGGCGTTTGGGCAGCGGGCGACTGTGTGGAGTCGTATGACAGGGTCACCAAGGAGTGGGCGTACGTGCCGCTCGGCACGCACGCCAACAAGCAGGGACGAGTTCTGGGCACGAACCTCGGCGGCGGCACGGCGGCCTTCCCCGGAGTCGTCCGCACTGCCATCAGCAAGGTCTGCGACCTCGAGATCGCTCGGACCGGCTTGCGCGAGACCGACGCACAGGACGCCGGACTGCAGTACCTGACGACGACGGTCGACTCCACGACCCGGGCCGGGTACTTCCCGGGAACGAAACCGATGACGATCAAGCTGCTCGTCGAGCGTTCGTCCGGCCGTCTCCTCGGAGCTCAAATCGTCGGTCGTGCGGGATCGGCCAAGCGAATCGACGCATTGGCTGTTGCGCTCTGGAACGAGATGACCGTTGCGGACCTGGCGATGGTCGACCTGTCCTACGCGCCGCCGTTCGCGCCGGTATGGGATCCAGTGCTCATCGCCGCTCGCAAGGCGGCGGAGGCCCTCGACGCAGGATGAAGGGGTTACCTGACAGGCCCACCGCTGCGAGTGCTTGCGCTGCCGGCAAGGAGCAGTTCTCAGTGGGACGACAGCTCGCCCAGGGAGCCGATCACCTGGTTGGCGCCGGCGTCCCGCAGCAGGCGTGAGTCGGTCGTGGTCGTGACCGCGACGACACGGCCAACGCCAGCCGCCACCGCGGCCGTCACGCCCGCGACCGAGTCCTCGACGGCGAGGGCATCAGCCGGCTTCACGTGGAGGGCATGACAAGCGGCCCGGTACGGCGCCGGGTGCGGCTTACCGTGCGTGACGTCCTCCCAGGTGATCAGGGCCGTGAAGCACTCGCGCACGCCGAGCAGCTCCTCGACGGCGTACTCGGCCCACGCCCGCGTGGCCGACGTCACCAGGGTGATCGGCACGCCGCGCGAGTGGTACGAACGCACCAGATCGGCAGCACCAGGCACGGGTAGGGGGGTCGCCGGCGACTCCGCCAAGTGCCCCAAGACCTCCGCGACGAGAGCGTCGGGGTCGTGGCCGGCCCAGGGACCGGGAAGCGTCGCGAACACGTCGGACCCACGCCGACCGACAAAATGCGCGTATGTGCCCGGATCGACCGCCCAGCCGCGGGCTGCGAAGAACGACTCGTAGGCGGACCGGTGGACCGGCTCGCTGTCGAGCAATGTGCCGTCGAGGTCCAGCAGGACGGCAGCTGGACGGCCTCGGCCTAGCGTGCCCACGCGAACAGCGGGTCCCCCGCGGCCAGCTCACCGGAGTCGCGCAGGTCGGCCAGGGCGTCGGCGGAGGCGTCGAGCGCCACGACCGGGCAGATGGGGGACCGGCCTCCTGCCTCGATGGCGGCGGGGTTCCAGGCCACGATCTCGTCGCCGGCTCCGATCTCGGCACCCTCGGTCGCGAGCAGCTCGAACCCCTCGCCGGCGAGCTGGACCGTGTCGATGCCCAGGTGGACGAGAACGCCTGCCCCGTCGGCAGTCTGCACGACGTAGGCGTGAGGATGCAGCTTGACGATCTTGCCAGATACCGGGGAGACGGCGACGACTTGCCCGGGATGTCCCGGGTCGATGGCCACGCCAGGCCCGACCATCGCCGCCGAGAAGACGGGGTCCGGCACGTCGGCGAGAGGAAGCGCTCTCCCGGACACCGGAGCCAGCACCGTGAGCTGGCCGGTGGGCTCCTCGGCCGCGTCCGGCAGCTCGGGACCGGTCACGCTCGACCTCTCACATCAGGTCTTCGATGTCGGACGCGATCGTGTCCGCTTCTGGGCCGACGACAACCTGCACGGCCTTGCCGGAGCGGATCACGCCATGAGCGCCCGCGGCCTTGAGGCCCGGCTCGTCGACCAGACCTGGGTCCTCCACCTCCGCGCGCAGCCGGGTGATGCACGGCTCGATCTCGACGATGTTGTCGGCCCCGCCGAGGGCGGCGAGGATCTTCTCGGCGTTGCTCATGCGCTTCCTCCGGGTGTGTCGTCGTCGGCGGGGTCTGTCTGGGTCACCTTGGACAGGCCGCGCGGCGCATCAGGGTCAAGGCCGAGCTTACGTGCCAGCGCCTCGACCACGAGCTGGGCCGGAACCACGAGGGCCAGCGGTGCGACCAGCTCGGGCAGATCGGGTCCGGCGACGGTCACGTCACACGACTGTGCGAAGCGGCGATCGCCACCGATTCCCACGGTTGCGGCCGCGCCACGCCTGTGCAGGTCGCCGGCCAGCTCGGTCATGCCCTCGACCATCGGACCGTCGGCAGCGCAGACCAGTACGGCCACGTGGTCGGCGTCGACGACGGCGATCGGGCCGTGCCGCAGGTCGGCGTACGAGAGCCCACGGACCGGCCGCAGGCAGGTCTCCTCGATCTTCAGCGCCGTCTCCAACGCGGTGCCGAACACGATGCCGCGCCCGCTGACCAGTGTCTCGACGCTCGCCGCGATCCGCTCGACGGCCTCGTCCACACCGTTTCTCTGCACGATCAGCCGTTCGACCTCGCCGGGCACCCGGTCCAGATCCGGGTCGAGGGCCGTCGGCTCTACCGCCAGAGCGCCTGCCAGGACGGCCATCGCGGCGAGCTGGGTGGTGTAGGACTTGGTGGCCGGCACGGCCTTCTCCGGGCCCGCCCGAGTGACCAGCGCGACGTCAGCGGCTGCCGCGAGCGCGCTGTCGGCCCCGTTGGTGACGGCGACCGTTCGGGCACCACACTCCCTGGCCCAGTCCTGGGTCTCGACTATCTCCTGTGTCTCGCCCGACTGCGACACGGAGATCACCACGGCGTCGGAGAGGTCGAGTTTCGCGCCGTAGTGCGTGGCCACGCTCGGCGCCGCCAATCCGGCCGGGTGGCCCGCGTGCACTTCGAGCAGGTAGCGCCCGTAGATCGCGGCGTTGTCGGACGAGCCGCGCGCGACGAAGAGCACGGCCCGACGACCGCTCGCGATCGCCGTCAGGTCGCGTCGCATCGGCCGGAGGGCGTCGAGCGTCCGGGCCAGCGCATCGGGCTGCTCGGCCACCTCGCGGGCCATCGTCGTCGTCACGCGGTACTCCTGTTCGTGACCTCGGGCGTCGGGCCCCAAGGCTAGGGCTCGCTCACGGCGTCGGGGGCGCTGGCTTGCGATGGCGGGGGACAACGGGACGGTTGGGTCGGGCCAGCGGGACCCATAACGTGTAGCGGTCCGACCGGTACACCGACCGCGAGTACTCGACGGACACGTCGGCGTTGAACGCACGCCGGGCGATGCGCAGCACGGACCGGCCGGAGGGGATCCCGAGCAGCCTCGCCTCCTCGGGGTCGGCGTCGCCGGCATCGACGGAGTCCTCACCCCACGTCGGCGGGACGCCTCGGTGCTCGAGCGCGACGTAGAGGCTCGTCGGCGGGCCGTCGTCCAACAGGCCGGGCACGAGTACGGCGGGGAGCCACGTGTGCTCGACGGACATCGGCTCGTCGTCGGCCAGCCGCAGTTGGTGCAGGTGAACGACCGGGTCACCGGTGGACAGCTCCAGCGCTCGGGCGACGCCACTGGAAGCGGGGATCTCCTCCGCGCGCAGGTTGCGCACCGACGGCGTCATGCCCCGGCGGCGCATCTCCTCGCTGAACGAGCTCAGCCGGACCTGGAGGTCGACCTTGGGGCGCGCAACGAATGTCCCACTGCCTTGGACCCGGTGTAGAAGGCCTTCGACGGCCAGCGTGTCGACGGCCTGTCGGACGGTCATCCGGGACACTCCGAACCGGTCGCACAGCTCGCGCTCACTCGGCACGGGGTCACCGGGCTGGAGTTCCTGGGTAGCCATCACGTAGAGGTAATCGCGGACCTCGACGTACTTCAGCGTGGCTCGTCGCCGTACCAGTTTCGCCACAATGACCTTTCGAAAAATTCGGCGCGCGCGGCTCTTGACACCGCGGACGCACGCCCCGAGGGTAAGCCCCGCACGACAACTCATCTAGACCAGTCCTGACCAGTGGAGCGGTGACTTGTCTGTGGTGGACGGGCCGGTTCCGAAGCACCGGCAGCTGCGCGAGATCCTGCTCGCGCTGGTCGACGTAGAGCTCCCGCCCGACTCGGCGATCCCGTCCGAACGTCAGCTGGTCTCACGGTTTCGGGTGAGCCGGGCCACGGTCCGGGAGGCGGTCGGACGCCTGGTGAGTGAGGGCCGGCTCTACCGGGTGCGCGGGAAGGGGACGTTTGTCGCGGCGCCCCGTGTCGAGTCGCAGCTGCACCTGGCGTCGTTCACCGAGGACATGCGCCGCCGGGGACACAAACCGTCGACCGTGGTGCTGGGCGCGGACGAGTCGGTACCGCCTCCACCCGCTCGCACGGCTCTGGGTCTCGACGTCACCGACCGCGCCTACCGGATCGAGCGGCTGCGGTCGGCCGACGGCGCACCGATGGCCCACGAGGTGTCCTGGCTACCCGCGCGGCTGCTGCCCGGGATGCTCGACCACGACCTGTCCGGGTCGGTCTACACGCTCCTCACGCGAGAGTACGGCCGCACGCTCGACTCGGCCGCCCAGACCGTGTGGGCCGAGGGCGCCGACCCGCTGCGAGCCCGGCTCCTGCGGGTGCCGCCCGCCGCGCCCCTGCTGGTGTTCCGACGGACGTCGTACGCCGGGGGCCGCCCGATGGAACACGTGACGTCCTGGTACCGGGCCGACCGGTACCAGGTGCACATGACGCTCGACCGCCCATCCCCTGCGGAGTCGGCGACCGCCGGCCCCCGTCAGTAAAGGAGCGCTATGAGTACCGCAAGTGCCACAGCGCCAGCCGCGGGAGAACGGCGAGGCTTCCCAGGCCTCGCCGGCCTCCAACGGCTCGGCCGCAGCCTCATGCTGCCCATTGCCGTTCTGCCGGCGGCGGCCCTGCTGCTGCGCCTCGGCCAGAACGACATGTTGGGCGGCGAGCCGGGCACGGTCCCCGAAGGACTGCCGTCCGGCCTGGCCCAGTACGACGGCCTGCATTGGCTCCAGCCGGTAGCCGAGGTCATAGGTGCGGCCGGCAACGCCATCTTCGCCAACCTGCCGGTCATCTTCGCAGTGGGCATCGCGATCGGCATGGCCCGGCGGGCGGACGGCTCGACCGCACTGGCCGGGCTGATCGGTTACCTGGTGTTCAAGGGCGTCACCGACGCCATGTCCCCGCACGTCATCGGCCGGCCGGACCTGGCTACCGCGCGCGGCCTGGTGGAGGAAGGCGCGGAGCCGGCCGACATTGTCGCGGCCATGGAGCAGTCACTGATCAACTTCGGCGTGCTCGGCGGCATCGTCATGGGCATCACGGCAGCCCTGCTCTGGCAGCGGTTCTACCGGATCAAGCTTCCGCCGTACCTGGCGTTCTTCGGCGGGCGCCGGTTCGTGCCGATCATCACGGCGTTCGTGGCGATCATCATCGGCGTCCTGATGAGCTTCCTCTACAAGCCGTTCGACACCGCGCTGACGAACTTCGGCGAGTGGGTGACGGAGAATGACGTGGTCGGCGGCGGCCTGTACGGCTTCGCCAACCGGTTGCTGATCCCGCTCGGCCTGCACCACATCCTCAACTCGTTCCCATGGTTCCAGGTCGGCGAGTTCGAGGCGGCTGACGGAACCGTCTACATGGGCGACATCAACCGCTTCCTGCACGGCGACCCGACGGCCGGAACGTTCCTGACCGGCTTCTTCCCGATCATGATGTTCGCCCTCCCGGCGGCCGCCCTCGCGATCTGGCACACGGCCAGGCCGGCGCAGAAGAAGGTAGTCGGCGGCATCATGCTCGCGGCCGCTCTGACGTCGTTCGTCACCGGTGTGACCGAGCCGATCGAGTTCTCGTTCCTGTTCGTGGCGTACCCGCTGTACTTCATCCACGCATTGCTGACGGGAACGTCGCTGGCGCTCACCAACGCGTTGGATATCAGGGACGGCTTCGGCTTCTCGGCCGGCGCCATCGACTACCTGCTGAACTTCAGGATCGCCGAAAAGCCGCTGTTCTTGATACTGATCGGACTCGGCTATGCGGTGATCTACTACTTCCTGTTCCGGTGGGTGATCACCAGGTGGAACATGCGGACACCGGGTCGGGAGGAGACGACCGAGGATACCCAGGCATCGCTGGGCGAAGAGGCCGTCGAACTGGAAGAGGCCCGGGTCGGCGCTCCGGCTGCCGCGGCACCGGCTGCACCGGATCTCACGACGCCCGGAGCCTCCACCAGGGACACCGGGTTCGCCGACGTTCCGCCACCGGACACGACCGCGCCGGAAGAGAGACGCGACGTGACCGACCGTCCGGACCGGGACGACCGGCCGCCGGGAAGCGCCGTCTAGCTCATGACGACTGGAGGGTTTCCCACCTCACCTGACGCGTCATGAGGTAGGAACCCTCCAGTCGCAGGGACGCCGCTCGCCGGGCGGCGTGGCGCCGAGGGCGGAGGTCGTTCGCCGGGCGTTGAAGACCGGATTGGCACGCTCGATCGTTCCACATATCCGGCGTATCGCTCGGGCGATCCGCAGTTCGGCGTGCCATTCACGAGGATTCGCCGTGCCAGTCACCGGTGCCGCCGCCGCGGTGATCGATCCGGTTCGCGTAGCACGTTGGGCTGCTCCACAAAAGGCGCATAACACTCGCAGAAGCAACGGTCCAGCGTGCGACGGACGACGGACGACCTGCTAGGCGGCTCCACAAGGGACGGTGATGCGGCAGCATCTGTAGGCAGACCACTCGCTCGCCGGGCGACCCTGCAGGAGGATCCGTGCCCGAGATCACCGGAGTCGGCGTCAGTCCCGGCCGCGCCGTCGCCCCGCTCGTCCGCATGCCCGATCCGGTGGCGGAGCCTTCGCCGGACTCACGCCTCGCCGCGGACGCCGATCCGGCGGCCGAGGTCGAGCGGATCGCCACGGCAGCTTCCCGGGTGCGAGACGACCTCGACGCTCGCGCGCTGCGTGCACAGGGCGAAGGCAAGTCGGTGCTCGAGGCAACCGCACTGATGGCCGCCGACCCTACCCTGGTCGGGGCCGCCCAGCAGAAGGTCGCGGCAGGTCAGGGCGCAGCCCGAGCCGTCTGGGAGGCCGCCGACGAGGTCATCACGACACTGACCGCTCTCGGTGGCTACATGGCGGAGCGAGCTCGCGACGTCGCCGACGTTCGGGACCGGATCATCGCGGAGCTGTCCGGATTACCTGCGCCGGGCGTACCCGACCGCGCGGAGCCGTACGTCCTCGCGGCTCACGACCTCGCGCCGGCCGACACTGCGACCCTCGATCCGGCCACGTGCGTGGCGCTCGTCACAACCGAGGGAGGGCCGACCTCGCACACGGCGATCCTGGCCCGGGCGCTTGGGTTGCCGGCCGTCGTGGCGGCAAGGGGGGTTCTCGAGATCGTCGCCGGAACGGTGGTGCTGGTCGACGGCGCCGCGGGCGTCGTCCGGACCGATCCGACGCAGGACGAGATCGACCAGGTCCGCAAGGTGGCCGCCCGCGACCGTAGCTTCGACGGAGAGGGCCGGACAGCGGACGGTCGGCGCGTGCTTCTGCTTGCGAACGTCGGCGACCCGAAGGGCGTCTCGGCGGCCGTCGAGGCCAACGCCGAGG
>Ga0126304_10000887_pt1 | contig 13193 bp, 10 predicted proteins | sample Plot25_FD_92538 | JGI IMG/M metagenome (GOLD analysis project Ga0126304, IMG submission 92538) | Serpentine soil microbial communities from UC McLaughlin Reserve, CA, USA - Plot25 | ecosystem: Environmental > Terrestrial > Soil > Grasslands | place: USA: UC McLaughlin Reserve, Lake County... | reverse complement strand
GGCATCCTCGCGGGCTCGATGACGAAGAGCAACACGATCGGCAGCGTCTACGCGTTCCCGTTCCCGGCGCTGACGCGCCAGCCGGAGGCGTTCGAGCTCGGCGCGCGCTGCGTCAACCCGCAGATCAAGGCGCTGCAGCGGCGCTCCGACAGCTTCACCGACGCGGCGGCCGCGCGGGCGGCGGCCTCGACCGTGATAGACCAGGGCGCCGACTTCGTGCTGTCCGCCGTCGACCAGGCGGTCCAGGGAGTCATCCAGGCGACGGCGCAGGCGGGCGGCGGAGGCGAGGGGCCGTTCGCGATCGCGTCGTACTTCGACTCAAACGACCTCAACCCCGAAGCCGTGATCACGAGCGCGCTCTACGGGCTTGACAAGATCGCGTACGACGTTATCGATCGCGGCGCGAAGGGCGAGCTCGGCGACCACTTCGCGCAGTCCTACACGCTCGACACGCCTCAGGGCGGCTCGCTCGCGCCGTTCTACGAGCAGGAGGAGCTGGTCGGCCAGGAGAACATCGACCGCCTGGACAAGGTCCGGTCGATGATCGAGGACGGGACCATCACGATCCCGGACGAGATCGTCAGCGATCCGGACGTCGCCGGCGGGGCTACGATCGGCAAGCCCGGCGCCGCTGCGAAGATCGATGTGGCGGACATCGGCTGCGACGATCAGTTCAAGTCGGAGCTGGGATTGTGAGGACAGCGACCGGCTGAGAGGAGACGGGTCATGGCAGGGCGTACTGAGATGAGGGAGCGGATGAACGCGCGGCTGCGCATCGATCCCGCGACCACGGCCGTGCTGGCGATCGACACGCACCGCGGCCACCTGGACCCGGAGATCGCGACGATGCCGGTGGCCGCCGAGGTCGCGGCGGACGTGGTTGAGAGCTCTCGGCGCCTGCTCGCCGCGACCCGAGCGGCCGGTATCGCGACCGCGTTCCTGGTCATGCACAACCGCATGATCGACGGGCAGAGCGAATACCTCCGCAACCCCTGGTGGCGCGCCATCGAGGAGGACCGGCAGAGCCTGACGCCGGACCTCCCATCCACGGTGAAGGGCCACAACCTGGTCGGCTCGCCGCAGACCGAGGTGATGCCGGAGCTGGCGCCGGCCCAGGACGACGCGGTGATCACCTCGAAGCACCGGCTGAGCTCGTTCATCGACACCGACCTCGAGAGCTGGCTCCGGGCGCGCCGCATCGAGACCGTCCTCCTGATCGGCATCAACACGAACACGTGCGTGCAGTGCGCGGCCTTCGAGGCCTTCAATCGCGACTACGCGGTCGTGCTCGTGAGTGACTGCGTGCACAGCATGTACGGGGACGACCTGCACGAGTTCGGGCTGGACAACGTGGCCCGCTGCATCGGCTGGGTCCTCACCGTCGACCAGGTTGTCGAGAAGCTCGAGCAGGGCGCGAGCGAGAGGCCCGCCGAGAGCGAGGCCGTCGGCGCCCGCTAGTTGAGCGGATGATGTAGAGACCGTCGCTGACAGGAGTTGGAGGAGCCATGAAGACCGAGATGTACTGCTACCTCGAGAACCGGAACCGCAAGGTCCTTCCGGAGACGCCTGCGTTCGAGAAGTGGCTCGACCCGGCGCACACGGCGGTCATCTGCATCGACATGCATCGCGGGCACGTCGGCCCGGACGATGAGCTCACCCTCGACACGCCTCGCGCCCGTGCGCGTATCCCCCATCACGACGCGTTCCACGCGGCCTGCCGCGAGATCGGCATCCCGGTCGTCATGGTGCAGCACTGGCAGCGACACGGCGGAGTGGACGACCTCAACGCCGTGGACCTTGACGGCGGCGCCAACTGGCGCCACCTCTACCAGCTGTACTGGCCGCCGACCCCGCTCATGGACGAGCACAGCTGGGAGGGCACGAAGTGGCTCGACCTCCTCGTCGAGCACGATCCCGAGCGCGACTACTACATCAGGACGAAGAAGCGGCTCTCGTCCTTCTATCCCACGGATCTGGAGTTCCTCCTGCGGCGCCTGGAGATCCGTAACGTCGTGATCACGGGGACCATGACCGACGCCTGCGATCTGTCCACGGCGTTCGACGCGGCCAATCTCGACTTCCGGGTCATCATGCCGCGCGACATCGTCGCCGGGTACTCCGAGGAGGCCGAGCACGGCGCCCTGATGATCGTCTCCCTGCACCTCGGCCTGGTCGTCGACGCCCCGGCGCTCGTCAGGGAGTGGTACGCGCGCGAGGGCCGTGAGGTGCCTGAGGGGCTGCGCGAGGCGCAGACCATAAACGACGTCGTTGGCGATCGCCTGGCGGCCTCGGGCACGTAGCGACCCTCCACACCGCAAGAGACGCCGGATCGATCCGCCGCGACGGGCGGGCGGTGGTCGCCGGCTGCGCCGTCAGCATCGGGGGCGCCTGGAACATGACAAACGTCGGGGCGGTCGCCGACGAGCTCGCGGGCGCCTATGCCACCTCGCTGCTGGGCATCGGGGCGTTCACCGCGGCGCTGTTCCTGGGCCACTCCGCCTGTCAGATCCCCGCCGGCCACCTGATCGACCGCGTGGGCCCGCGCACGCCGGCGCTCGTTGCCGTCGCGCTCAGCGTGGCGGCGGGCCTTGCGGCGCTGATCGCCCCCGTCGCGGCGCTCGCGATCGCGGCACGCGTCGTCGCGGGCGTGGGGACCGGACTGTCGTTCGTCTCCGGGTCGGAGTTCGTACGCCGGTTCGGAGGAACGACGGTCGACCAGGGGATGTTCGGCGCCGTGGGACTGGGAACGGGCGGGATCGCGCTGATCGTGATCCCGCCGCTCTACCACGCCGTCGGGTGGCGCGCGCCCTTTCTCGGCGCCGCCGTCGTGGGTCTCTGCGTGCTGCCGTTCGTCCTGGCCGGTCCGCGCACCTCGCGCGCGGAGCGGCCGGGGCGCGAAGAGAGTGCCCAGCGCGTCCCACGCGATCCGCTGCTCCTGCGGTTCGCGCTGATGCACGCATCCAGCCTCGGCTTCGCCGTGGTCGTGGCGAACTGGGTCGTGCCGCTGCTGACAGGCGAGGGCCTCGCATCGCTGTGGGTCGCCGGCGCGATCGGCAGCCTCGTCCTGACGATCGGCGCCATCGGCCGCGCTCTCGGAGGGTGGCTGGCGCGCCGCGCGCCGGAGCGGACTCAGACGCTGCTGGCGGCGGCGATGGTGGTCGCAGGCGCGGCGACCGTGCTCCTCGCGCTCGGCCCGCCGCTTCCGGTGCTGGTCTGCCTCGCCGCGATCATCGGCGTGGCCGGGGGCATCCCGTTCGGGCCGGCCCTGTACGGGGCCGGGCGGAGCTTCCCGCACTTCGGGGGCGCCGCCGTCGGCGTGGTCAACACGTTCTCGGGGGTGGTGATCGCGGTCGCGACCGCGATCGTGGCGCTCACGTTCTCGCTGCCGGAAGGCGGCCGGATCGGCTTCGTGCTGGTCGGCCTGGCATGGATGGCGGTTGCGCTGCGCGTGCCGGCCTCGGCGGCGTTCCGCATCCCTGCCCGTTCTGTTCGTCGCGGCGACCAATTAGAGGATGGCGCGGTTTCGCGATCTTAGGCTCGCGCGGGACGGGACACGACCGGCCGCGGGAGAGCATGAGCATGAGCACGACTCCGAGCACTGTGAAGCCACTCAAGAGCGAGGTGGCCGACGGCATGCGCATCGACTGGGATGTGCCGATCGAGATGGACGACGGACTCGTCCTTCGCGCGGACGTGTACCGCCCGGTCGAGGAGGGCCGCCGGCCCGTGATCCTGACCTACGGCCCGTACGGCAAGAACCTCAGCTTTCAGATGGGCTACCCGGACCAGTGGAAGCGCATGTGCGACGAGCATCCCGATGTGCCGGCGGGCTCGACGAACAAGTACCAGTCGTGGGAGGTCGTGGATCCGGAGAAGTGGGTGCCCGAGGGGTATGCGTGTGTCCGGGTCGACTCGCGCGGGGCCGGGCGCTCGCCCGGGCGGATCGACTGCTTCTCGCCGCGCGAAACCCGGGACCTCTACGAGTGCATCGAGTGGGCGGGCGTCCAGCCGTGGTCGAACCGCAGGGTCGGCCTCAACGGCATCTCGTACTACGGGATGAACCAGTGGCACGTGGCCACGCTCCAGCCGCCGCACCTCGCCGCGATGTGCGTGTGGGAGGGAGCCGCGGACTGGTATCGCGACGCCACGCACCACGGCGGCATCCTCAACACGTTCTGGGACCGGTGGTACCCGCACCAGGTCATGAACGTGCAGCACGGGCTGGGCGAGCGCGGGCCGCGCAACGAGTTCTACGGCATGCTCGCGACCGGCGACGAGACGCTCAGCGACGAGGAGCTCGCGCAGCGCCGCGGCGAGCTGGGCGAGGAGATCCTCGCCCACCCGCTCGACGACCGGTACCACCGGGAGCGCTCACCCGACTGGAAGCGGGTCGTCACGCCGCTCCTGACCGCGGCCAGCCTCGCGGGGCAGGGGCTGCACCCGCGCGGCAACTACGAGGGCTGGCTGTGGGCGGCGTGCGAGGACAAGTACCTCGAGATCCACGGCCTCGAGCATTGGACGCACTTCTACACCGACTACGGCCGCGAGCTCCAGCTGCGCTTCTTCGACTGGTACCTGAAGGGTGAGGGCGACTGGAAGGAGACGCAGCCGCCGGTCCAGCGCCAGTCACGCCGCCCCGGCGAGCGCTTCGAGGTCGTGGGCGACCCGGATTGGCCACACCCGCAGACACGCTGGACGAAGCTCCATCTCGACGCCGCGCGAGGAACGCTCACGCCGGAGCCCGTGACCGAGTCCGCCACGATCCGCTATGACCCCTACGGGGACGGCATCGAGTTCTGGACGGAGCCGTTCGCGGAGGAGATCGAGTGGTCGGGGCCGTTCGCCGCGAAGCTGTTCGTCTCGTCGGCCACCGAGGACGCGGACCTGTTCCTGACGGTCCGCATGTTCGACCCGGAGGGCGAGGAGATCGTCTTCAAGGGGACGGTCGACCCGCACACGCCGATCGCGCAGGGCTGGCTGCGGGCGTCGCACCGCAAACTCGACCCGGAGCGCTCGGAAGAATGGCGGCCGTACCACCCGCACGACGAGCGAGAGCCGCTCACGCCCGGCGAGGTCTACGAGCTCGACATCGAGATCTGGCCAACCGGCATCGTCATCCCGCGGGGATACCGGGTGCAACTTCAGATCCGGGGGCGTGACTACGAGTACCCGCCGGCGCTCGAGAGCAACACGCAGATCGGCTGGTTCCCGCTGACCGGCTGCGGTGCGTTCCTCCACACGGACGAGCGCGACCGACCGCCCGAGGTCTTCGGCGGCGAGGTCACCATCCACACAGGTGGGGAGCATGGCTCCTACCTGCTCGTGCCGGTCATCCCTCCGGCTTGACCAGGCCGGCGTCGGCCATCGCGGCGAAGACGCGCGCGGGGGTGATCGGCGTGGCCGTCACGCGGCCCGGCGCGATCGCGTCCGCGACGGCGTTCGCGATGGCCGCCGGTGCCCCGACCGCCCCGCCCTCGCCACCGCCCTTGATCCCGTCCGGGTTGAGCGGCGTCGGGATCGCCATGTGCTCGACCGTGATGTCCGGGACGTTATCGTCGCCGGGGAGCAGGTAGTCCATGAAGTTGGGGTTCCGCGGCTGTGCGTCGTCGTCGTAGACGACCTCCTCGAGCAGCGCGCCGCCGATCCCGAAGGCCACTCCACCCTGGACCTGGCCCTCGAGCACCAGTGGGTTGATAACGGTTCCCGAGTCGTTGACGACGTGGTGCTCCAGCAGCGTCACGATGCCGGTCTCGGGGTCGACCTCGACCTTCGAGACGTGCACGCCGTACGCGAACGTGTTCGTCTCCGGGTGGAAGACGTCCGTGGCCTCGACCCCGTAGGAGTCGACCCCCTCGGGGAGGCTCTGGCCCGGCGCGACCGCGGCGGCGACGTCGCCGAGGCTGACGCTCGGGCCGGCCGGCGAGCCGACGATCCCGATCCGCCCCGAAGTGAGCTGAAGGTCCGAGCCGGCGGCCTCGAGCATCGTGGAGGCGATCCTGAGCGCCTGCTCGCGGACCACGACCGCGGCGTTCCGGACGGCCGTTCCTCCGATCGCGGCCGTGCGGCTCGCGTAGGTTCCGACACCCCAGCGGACGAGGTCGGTATCGCCGTAGCGCACGTCGACGTCGTCGGGATCGACCCCGAGCGTGTCGGCCGCGATCTGCGCGAGCGTCGTGAGATGTCCCTGGCCGCTCGTGCAGGCGCCGGTGTGGACGACGATCTGCCCGGAGGGCTCGAGCCTGATCGAGCCCATCTCGTAGGGGCCGAGCCCGGTCTCCTCGACGAAAGCGCCGATGCCGATCCCGACGAGCCGGCCGCGGCGGCGCTGCTCCTCCTGCCCGGCCCGGAACTCGTCGTAGCGGGACAGCGCGAGGGCGCGCCGCAGGCATTCGGCGTAGTCGCCCGAGTCGTAGACGATCTCGCCCGCGAGCACGTTGCCGAGCCCGCGCGCCCGCGGCAGGTCCTCCGCCGCGATCACGTTGCGCATCCGCACGTCCGCCGGGTCGAGCCCGAGCTCGCGCGCGATCGTGTCGATGATCCGCTCCATCGTGAACGCGGCTTGGACGTGGCCGACACCGCGGAATGGGTTCATCGGCGCCTTGTTCGTCATCACCACGTGCGCGGTGGCCTGGAAATCGGTGATGTCGTAGGGGCCGGTGAGCATCGACACGCCGATGAACGGCTCCACCAGCGTCAGCCGCTGCAGGTACGCGCCGGTGTTCGTGACGCAGCGGTCGCGAATCGCGCGCACGCGGCCGTCGGGGTCGTAGGCGACCTCGACGTCGTGGAACTGCTCGCGCCCGTGGGTGCTCGCGACGATGTGCTCCCACCGGTCCTCCACCCACTTGACCGGGCGCCCGAGCCTGCGCGCCAGGAGGCAGAGCAGGATCTCCTCGGGATACGTCTGGATCTTCACGCCGAAGGCACCGCCGACGTCCGGGACGAGGACCCTCACGCGGCTCTCCCGCAGCTTCAGGCTCTCGCAGATGTCGCGCTTGACGGAGTTCGGCACCTGCGTCGAGCTGGTCAGGGTGATCGTCTCGGTGCGGGGGTCCCAGTCCGCGATCGCGCCGCGCGTCTCCATCGGCATCCCTGCGTAGCGCTGGGTCGTGAAGCGCTCGGTCAGGACGTGCGGGGCGGACTCGAAGGCGGCGTCCGGGTCGCCGATCCTGTACTCGAGGGTGTCGCAGACGTTGGTCTCCTCGTGGAGGATCGTCGCGCCGGGCTCCATCGCCCGCTCCGCGTCGGCGACCGCAGGAAGCGGCTCGTAGTCGACGACGACGAGCTCCGCCAGGTCCTCCGCCACGTAGCGGTCGGCGGCGACCACCACCGCCACCGGCTCGCCGACGTAGCGGACCTTGTCGGATGCCAGTACCCGCTGGTTGAAGGGGCGCGTCGTCTCCTCGGCGTCGATGCACGGGAGCGGGGGCAGCTCCGGAAGGTCCGCCGCGGTCAGCACGGCTAGCGTCCTCTGGTCTTCGCGCGCCGCGGAGGCGTCGACCGACCTGATCCACGCGTGCGGATGGGGGCTCCGGACGACCACCGCCGCCAGCATGCCGTGCGCCTTGAGGTCGGCCAGGTAGCGGCCGTCGCCGCGAAGCAGGCGCGGGTCCTCCTTGCGCTTGAGCGGCGCGCCGACGACGCCGGTCATGACGCCTCCCGCATCAGCCGCACAGCCTCCTCCGCGGCCTCTCGGATCTTGACGTAGCCGGTGCAGCGGCAGAGATGCCCGCCCAGCACCTCCCGGATGGCTCCTTCGGAGAGGTCCGGCTCGCGCTCCAGCAGCTCGACCAGGCTCATCACGATGCCCGGCGTGCAGAAGCCGCACTGCATCCCGTGCTTCTCCCAGAACGCCTGCTGCACCGGGTGCAGCTCCTCGCCGTCCGCGGCGACGCCCTCCAGCGTCAGGATCTGCGCGCCGTCAGCCTGCACCGCGAGGGTGGTGCACGAGCGCACGGCGTCCCCGTCCACGATCACGGTGCAGGCGCCGCAGACGCCGTGCTCGCAGCCGAGGTGTGTCGCGGTGAGATCGAGCCGCTCGCGCAGCAGGTCGGCAAGCGTCAACCGCGCCTCGACATCCTCGCTGCGTGCGACCCCGTTGACCGTGACCGTGATCGTGTGCGAGCTCACGCGGCCGCCTCCAGAGCCTGGGCGATCGCCCGCCGTGCCGAGACGACGGCGACCTGGCGGCGGTAGCCGGCGGGGAGCTGGGGATCGTCGCGGAACGGGATCTCGTCGGCCACCTTCGTGGCCGCGACGGCCGCTGCCGCGCGCACGGGGGTCTCGCGTAGCTCGGCCTCGGCCACCGCGGCGCGCACCGGCCTGTCGGCAACGCCGAACAGCGCCAGCCGGGCGTCGGCCACGAGGCCGTCGGCGGTCGACACCTGGGCGACTGCGCCGCAGAGCGCGTAGTCGCCCTGTCGCCGCGCGACCTCCACGCAGGCTGCGCCCGCGCCGTCGTCCGCGAGCGGGAACTCGACCGCACAGACGATCTCCGCGTCGCCGAGCGAGGTCGTGAACGTTCCCGTGTAGAGGTCCGCCGCCGCCACGAGGCGCTCGCCGCCGGGCCCGCGCACGCGCGCTCTCGCGTCGAGCGCGACCGCCACCGCGGGCAACTCGCCAGCCGGGTCCGCATGGGCGATGCTGCCGCCGACCGTTCCGCGCGCGCGGATCTGCGGATGCGCCACCTGGCGCAGCGCCTCCACGACCAGCGGGCAGCGGGTGGCCACCGTGTCGCTCGTCTCGGCGTGGAGCTGGCGCACCATGGCGCCGATCGCGAGCCGGCCGTCGGACTCGGAGATCATGTCGAGGCCCGCGATGCGGCGCAGGTCCACGAGCAGGTCGGGGTAGGCGAGCCGCATGCTCAGCAGCGGGACGAGGCTCTGCCCGCCGGCCAGCACCTTCGCGTCGAGCTCGCCGGCGAGCAGCCCGATGGCCTCGTCGAGGCGCTCCGGCGCCGCGTAGTCGAATGGGGGCGGCTTCACCGGCCCGCTCCCAGCCGGTCGGCGAGCCAGTCCGCCATTCGCGGGCGGACGATGTGCCCCATGTTGTGGCAGCAGTGATCGCCGTCCTCCTCGACCTGGATCTCGAGCTCCGCGCCCGTCAGCCCGTCGCGGAACTTGTCCACCTGCCCCGGGCCGAAGATCACGTCGTGGCGGCCGTGAACGACGAGCGTGGGGCAGGAGACCCTCGCCGCGACCGGCGCAAGGTCGATCGAGGCGAGGAGGTGCTCCCTGGCGCGCTCGGGATCGTCGATTCCGGTCGCGTAGTGGAAGCCCGCCTGAGTCCGGGGCGGCATCGAGTCCAGATCAGAGAGGTCGAAGCAGGCGCCCCAGGCGCAGCAGGCCGCAAAGCGGTCGTCGCAGGCGGCCGCCTTCGGCGCGTAGTGGCCCCCGAGGCTGCGCCCGAGGACCCCGATCCGCGCGGCGTCCAGCTCGGGCCGCCGCTCGAGCTCGTCCAGCACCGCCGACGAGTAGCGCTCGAAGTCGGGCCCGAGCTTGACCTCGAAGAATATCTCTCCCTGGCCCGGGCCGTCGAAGGCGAAGGTCGCGAGGCCGCGCTCGAGGCACAGGTTCTCGAAGCGGTGGCTCTCCTCCTTCGTGCTCTCGAGCCCGCCGATCAGCACGCAGCAGGGGAAGGGCGCGTCGTCGACGGCCTCCGGCAGGCGCAGGAAGCCGGGAATCGTCACGCCCTCGAAGCCGATCTCGACCCGCTCGGCCGCCGGCTTCAGGTGAGGGGCGGCGCGGTCGAAGAGCTCCACCTTGCGCTGCTGGCCGGCCTCGCGCCGGGCGCGGTCGTGGAACCACATGTACTGGGCGTAGTGGGCGGCGAGGGAGGCGAGCCACAGCAGCTCTCCGGCGGAGATCCGGTGCGAATCGGCTAGCGCGCGCTCGCCGAGCTCGGCGTACGCGTCGGTTCTGGCCATCCAGAAGTCGAACCAGTCGACCTCGGGGTCGGTGTTCGCCGCCGCGCGTGCCTGCTCGACGTCCGCCCAGGGGATGCCGTCCGAGAGCATACGGCCCCGGTTGAGGAAGGCCTCGATCTCGGCTGTCGGCGCGCCGGTCACGCTCGTGCCTCGATCAGGTCTCGAACGGCCTCCGGGGTGAGCGGCAGACGCGTGACCGCGGACGGCGAGCCCATGGCGTCGGAGACAGCACCGGCGATCGCGGCTCCCACGGCCATGATTCCCGACTCGCCCGCGCCCTTGGCGCCTAGCGGGTTGGTCGGGGTCGGAGCGTCCTCGCAGATGAGGCAGTCGAACTCCCGCGGCGTCTCAGGGGCCCCGGGCAGGAGGTAGTCCATGAACGAGGTCGCCCGCGGCTGGCCCGCCGCGTCGTAGGCGAGCTCCTCGAACAGGGCGCCGCCGATTCCCTGGACGGCTCCGCCGACGATCTGGCCGCGCAGCAGCGCGGGGTTCACCGCACGCCCCGCCTCGTAGGCCACGAAATAGCGCCCGATCTCCACCGCACCTGTGCTCGGGTCGAGCTCAAGCTGGCAGAGCGCCACGCCGTACGGGTAGTTCATCATCGGGTCCACATAGATCTCGCGCGCGCCGAGGCCCGGCTCGTCACCGCGATCGCGGCTGCTGACGGCGTCGCACGCGGCCGCGATCTCGCCGAGCTCGACGCCGGTGCGAGCGGACCCCCTGACGTGGACGCGGGCATCGGCCAGGACCAGATCATCGGCCGACGCCTCGAGCAGCTCCGCGGCGACCCGCAGGGCTTTGTCGCGCGTCGCCTCCGCGGCGCGCAGCACCGCGCTTCCGCCGATGACCGTCGAACGGCTCGACCAGGATCCGACGCCATCGGGAATCAGGTCCGTGTCGCCGTGCACGACGTCGATTCGCTCGATCGGCAGCGTGAGCACGTCGCCCGCGATCTGCGCCATCACCGTCTCGATGCCCTGACCCGAGGAGGCGCCTCCGATCAGGAGCCGCGCGCCGCCGTCCTCGCCGATCTCTACCCCCGCTGTCTCGTAGACGCCGAGACCGCTCTTGTCCATGAAGTAGGCGATCCCGGTGCCCACGAGCCGACCGTCCGTCCGCAGCCGCTCCGACTCGCGGCGCCAGCCGGCGAAGCCCGACCGTTCGTGGGCCGTGTCGAGCAGCCCCCGGAAGTCGCCGCTGTTGAGCACGAACTGCTCGCCGCCCATCGACAGGTCCGGGCTATGAGGCAGGTCTCGTTTGGTGAGGAGGTTGGCGCGCCGCAGCTCGACGACGTCGACCCCGAGCTCCTCGGCCGCGATGTTGAGCAACTGCTCGCGGGCGAAGGTGTTCTCGAACCGCCCCGGGGCCCTGTACGGGCCCAGCGGCGTCTTGTTGGTGGTGACGACGTGGATGATGCCCTCGTAGGCGGGCACCCGGTACGGCCACGGGATCATCCCGATCGAGATCTCGGAGACGACGACGCCCGTCGGGCGGATGTAAGCGCCCTTGTTGTGCCAGACCTCGTCTCGGAGGCCGAGCAGCCGCGCGCGCTTGTCGAAGGCGGCCTCGACGCGGTGGACCTGCTCGCGGGCGTGGTTGATCGCGACCAGGTGCTCGCTGCGGTCCTCCGTCCACTTCACGGGGCGCCCGAGCCGTCGCGCCAGCCACGGGACCAGGAAGTCCTCGGGGAAGAAGTCGCCGCGAACACCGAAGTTGCCGCCCGCGTCGGTACCGCGCATGTGGATGCGGCCGCGCGGAATGCCGAGGAGACTCGACAGCACCCGGCGGTGGTAGTGCGTGACGAGGGCGGCGCCCCAGACGGTCAGCTCCCCGCGGCCGGGATCCCAGTCGGCGAGGAGGCCGCGGGTCTCTAGCGGCACCCCGCTGTGGCGGCCGGTTCGCAGCTCCGCCGAGACCACGTGCGCGGCGTTCGCGAAGGCCGCCTCGACGTCGCCGAAGGACTTGCGGAGCTCCGCGACCTCGTTGCCGTGTCCGTCCCAGAGCGAGCACGCATCCGGGTTGGTCGCCTCGAGCGGATCGAGGACCACGCCGAGCGGCTCGTACACGACCTCGACCAGGCGGACAGCGTCCTCGGCCGCGTACGGGTCGTCCGCGACGACGGCCGCGACGGGCTCGCCGACGTAGCGAACCCGGTCCGTCGCGAGGACAGGCTGGAGAAACGCGTCGAGCTCCACCCCGAAGTCGAGCCGAAGCGGGATCGACGGCGGCGTACGGAGCGCGGGCGCGGCGATCGCGAGCCGGACACCGGGCGCGCGGCGGGCGGCGTCGAGCTCGACATCGCGCACGCGCGCATGCGCGACCTCGGAGCGGACGACGTGCATGTGGAGCTGGCCCGGAACGTCGACGTCGTCGACGAACCTTCCGAAGCCCCGGAGCAGCCGGGAATCCTCGAGTCGCGTGACGCTCTTGCCTACCAGCAACGGGGTGCCGCCTGGACGGAAACCCGTCCACCGTAATACAACACACCAATGTCGCGAGCGATAAGGGGCATGGGCCGTGACCCAAACCCTTGTCGGCCACGGCTGGCCTGAAATACGTTCGCGCCGTGAGCGAACGCACCGTGACAATCGAGGTCAATCAGCAGCAGGAGCAGATGCTCGACCGCCTCGTGGCGGAGGGCAGGCACGGCGAGACGCACGGCGAGGTGGTCCGCTACGGCTTCATCGCCTTCTGCGAGGCACACCCCGAGCTGCGCGAGGGCGAAGAGGACGCACGCGATGAGTGAGCGCGAGTCCGTGCTCGAGCACGTGATGGAGCCCGGCACCGGGAAGGCCCTGCCGGTCGTGCGCGGGCAGATCCTGCGCATCGAGCAGGTCGGCAACGGCCAGTGCGCCGACTTCAACGCCTTCAACCTGCACGACTACAAGGAGTACTTCCACACCGGCCGCACGCGCCACCTTCACGGGCTGTTCCCGGCCGAGGGGGACATGCTGTGGTCGGCGCCTCCGCGCGAGCGGCCGATGTTCACGATCATCCGCGACACCGTCGGCACGAACGACATCCAGTACCCGCGCTGCACCGGCTTCCTCTACGAGTACCAGTACGGGTTCGAGCAGCACACGAACTGCCACGACATCCTGGCCGAGTCGATCCGCGAGTACGGGCTCACGCCGGACGACGTGCACGACTCGTTCAACTTCTGGATGCACACCGGGGTCGACGACCAGGGCCGGCTCTACATCAAGCGGATGCTCGCGAAGCCGGGCGACTACGTCGAGCTGATCGCGCACTTCGACGTGCTCGCCGT
>Ga0126304_10000886_pt1 | contig 13199 bp, 9 predicted proteins | sample Plot25_FD_92538 | JGI IMG/M metagenome (GOLD analysis project Ga0126304, IMG submission 92538) | Serpentine soil microbial communities from UC McLaughlin Reserve, CA, USA - Plot25 | ecosystem: Environmental > Terrestrial > Soil > Grasslands | place: USA: UC McLaughlin Reserve, Lake County... | reverse complement strand
TCCCCGGCACGGAGGAGGACCGCAAGAAAGAGCCGCGTCTCGCGATCGGGATGCTGCCGCTGGCGCGCCGCGACGTCGAACGCCTGCGGCAAATCCTCGCCTTGCAACAGCGATTGATGGACATGAATCTGTCACCGCGCGCCAAACGGGCGTTGATGCACCGCGGACCATTCCGCGAAGCGATGACATGGCTGGAGATTCATGGTGGAGCGCCGGAAGTCATCGAGCACTGGCGCGGATTCATCGAGGCGGCCGGCGCCTACGAAGGCGACGCCCAGGGTACGGAGCGTCCACCCCGTCGGAGACGCCGCCGACGCCGGCGCCGAATGCGGTCAACGCCGTCCTCTTAATCACCAAAACACAATGCGGAATGCTCAATGCCCAACCACGCCTGACGTTGAGCATTAGGCATTGGGCCTTGGGCATGTTGAGGCATGGGCCTTGGGCATTTTCAACCCTTGGTGCGCTCGAACTCCCGCATGAACTGCACGAGCGCATCCACACCTTCCTGCGGAAACGCGTTGTAGATCGAGGCACGCATGCCGCCGACCAGCCGATGTCCTTTCAGGCCATCGAGCCCCGCATTGGTAGCCGCCTTCTCGAACTCCTTCTCGAGCGCCTCGCTCGGCAGACGGAACGTCACGTTCATCAGCGAGCGGCTGTCCTTCTCCGCGGTGCCGCGATAAAAGCCGGTCCGATCCACTTCCGCGTACAGCGTTGCGGCCTTACGCTCGTTCACGTGTGCGATCGCCGCCAGGCCACCGAGCGATTTCAGCCACTTCATCGTGAGGCCGAGGATGTAGACGCCGAATGTATTGGGCGTGTTGTAGAGCGAGTTGTTATCCGACTGCACCCTGTAACTCAACATCGTCGGCAGATCGGCGTGTGAGCGTGAGAGCAGATCCTCGCGGACGATCACGAGCGTGACGCCCGACGGACCGAGGTTCTTTTGCGCGCCGGCGTAAATCAGGCCGAATCGTCCGATGTCGGTCGGGCGACTGAAGATGTCGGACGAAGCGTCGGCGACGAGCGGCGCATGACCGATCTCCGGCAGCGCGTGCCACTGCGTCCCCTCGATCGTATTGTTGGAGGTGATGTGCACGTACGCGGCATCAGCCGTCAGCGTCAGCTCGCGCGTGGCGGGAATCCGATTATAGTTGCTGTCCTTCGTGGAGCCGGTCACGTTTACGCGCCCAACGCGCCTGGCCTCTTTGATCGCCTTGTCAGCCCATGTCCCAGTGTCGATGTAGTCAGCTGTCGCACCGGGTGACAACAGGTTCATCGGCACCATCGAAAACTGCAGGCTGGCGCCGCCCTGCAGCATCAGCAGCCGGTAATTCGCGGGCACGTTGGCCAGCTCACGGATGTCGGCGATCGCGCCGTTGAGGAGATCCTCGAATGTCTTCGAGCGATGGCTGATTTCCATGACCGACATGCCAACGCCGGGCAGCGAGACGAGCTCGCGCTGCGCCTGCTCGAGCACGGGCAGCGGCATGATGGCGGGGCCGGCTGAGAAATTGAACAGTCGTGACGACATGTGGCTAGCGTACACCGGCCGGTCCGACAGGACCGGTCCTACGAATTGTCATCCTGACACGTCGGGCACGTTCGGTGTGTCCAGCTTCAGCCGGACCTCAAATCACATGCGACAGCAGGCCGTCGCGAAGCTTCGGCTCAAACCACGTCGACTTCGGCGGCATGATGCCGCCGGCGTCGGCAATCGTCATGAGATCGTGCACGCTCACCGGGTGCATTGAGAACGCGACCGCCGCTCGTCCCGACTGCACCGCGTGCTCGAGCTCTCCGGTCCCACGCAATCCGCCGACGAAATCGATGCGCTTGCTCGATCGGGGATCGCCGATGCCAAGCAACGGATTCAAAATCAAGTCCTGCAGCCGGCTGACGTCGAGACGATCGGTCGCCGCACCCGCACTGGCGTGACCGAGCGAGATCGTGTGCCATTTGCCGCTCAGAAACATCGAGACATCGCCACCGCGCACCGGCGCCGCGGGGCCATCGTGCACCGTGAATCGCTGTCGTACCGCTTCCAGAAACCCGGCTGGCGTCCTGTCCCGGAGGTCGGTTACGAGCCGGTTGTACGGAAGTATCCGCACGTGCTGTGCGGGGAACGCCACCGCGAGAAACGTGTCCCATTCGCCTGCGCGTGCACCACCGTCGCGCAACTGCTGGCGCGCCCGCGCAGCGCTCGCCGCACGATGATGTCCATCGGCGATGTATAACGCCGGGACCGCGGAAAACGCATCGATCAGCGGGCGCTCGTGTGGAGCGTCCACGCGCCACACGGTGTGTCTCACCTGGTCTGGTGCAGTGAAATCATAGAGCGGACGTTGCGAGGTGACGACCTGATCGACCACCCGATCGATCGCCTGCTCCGTGCGGTGTATCAGAAAGACGGGACCGGTCTGCGCACGCAACGCAAGCAGGTGTCTGGTACGATCGTCTTCTTTGTCCTGCCGCGTGCGTTCGTGCTTCTTGATCACGTCGTGGTCGTACTCGTCGAGCGAGAAACACGCGGCGACACCAGTTTGCGTCACGTCACCCATCTGCAATCGATAGGCGTACAGGCTGGCCGCCTCCTCGACGACGAGCGGCGCCTCCTTCTTGAGGCGCTCGAAATTCTCTATCGCCTTGGCGTAAATCGCGTCACTGTAGGGATCTGCATCGCGTGGACAGTCGATCTCTGCCCGGGACACGTGGAGAAAGCTCAGAGGATTTCCCGCCGCCAGCGCGCGAGCTTCGTCAGCGTTGACGACGTCGTAAGGTACGGCCGCGACGGGCGCCGCCGCGGACGGAGCAGGACGAAGCGCGCGAAAAGGCGCGAGAGCCGCCATGCGACATTTTAACGGCTGGCGACAGGCGTTGAGTGTGCCGGCCCGAGTGCCGCGAGCGCCTGGTCGCGCTCCGCGGTAAAGGCCGCCATCGCCGAGGCAGGAACGGGATCGCCGGGCGGAAGATTGCGATGTTCTCGCAGTGGATTCACGAACACGCCGTTCTTCTTCAAGCCGTAATGCAGATGCGGCCCGGTCGCCAATCCCGTCGCACCGACCCGGCCAACGGTCTGCCCCTGGCTGATCGACGCGCCCGCTTTGATGCCGGGGGCGAACGCCGACAAGTGCAGATAGTACGACTCGTATGCCGATGCATGGCGTACCCGCACCATTCGTCCGTTCGCGTTGTCGAACGTCGCGGACACAATTCGGCCGGCAGCGATCGAGACGACCGGTGCACCCGATGGCGCCGCGTAATCAACACCGCGATGCGCCCGCGCCGTATGCAGCACCGGGTGCATGCGTCGCGCCGAGAAGCCTGATGTCACCTGCGGCACGAATTTGAGGGGCGATCTCAGGAAGAATCGTCTGAGCGAACGGCCGTTCTCGTCGTAGTAGTCGGGTTTGCTGCCTGGCGTCGTGAAGCGAAATGCATGAAGCACGCGGCCGTCGTTCTCGAATCGCGCCGCCGTGATGACGCCGTACGAATTAGGCCGGCCGTCGCGGCGGAAGCGCTCAAAGGTCACGCTGTACCGGTCGCCTGGCTGCAGATCGGTGTTGAAGTCGATCTCACCTGCGAAGACCTCCGCCATCGCAATGGCAAGATCGATGCCTTCGCCAGCCGCCTCGATCGATTGGAACAGCGATGGTGTCGCCTCGCCAATCTCACCAAACGCCGTCACAGACTCGCGTGTTTTCGGGATGGGCAACAGTTCAGCGCGCAACCCGCTGGTGGCGTCTGGCGCCTTTGTGATTCGCAGGAACGAATCGTTGTCGATTTCGTACTCGAACAGCCGAAGTGCGCCATCAACGGTGCGCTCGAGCAGGAACGGCTGCAGCGATCGCAGTCGCCGCGGATCGAACACCGCCCGGGCCGCGGCAATAACCTCCTCGACAGCAGACGCACCCAGTCCGTTCGTGCGCAGCATCGAGTCCATGGTGCTGCGCTGCGGGACGATGCCGCGAACAACAGTTGTATCGGGTATCAGGTAAACGTCCGGGCCGGATACGCGCGTCGGCGGTGCATCCTGGTCAGCGCAACCAGTGAGGACGACGAGCGAGAAGACAATGAATGTGGCCCGGACCATGGCTCATTCGCGCGGCACTCGCGCCGCCACGCGCCGCATGGTATCAACTCGCGCGCTGGTGAGGAAGGATGTCGTGAGGATTGGCTGAGGTCGGGGATTCGCCACACAGCTGACAAATGGCGTTCTGCAGTGCAAGGGCTCCGAGCGTGCGCTCAGCAGCGACCGGCAGCACGTCATCGAGCGCGCGCGCCGCATCAATCGCCGATGAGAACGTCACGCGCCCATGCAACTGCAGGGCGTCCTGGAGCCAGGTCCGCAGCTTGGAGTCAGTCACCGGGTTGCCGGTCACGCTTACCGACATCGCCATGTCCCGCGTACCCTTCGGGTACTCGTCTCGACGCAGGCTGCGGCGCTGCATGATCGCCAGGACGACCGCACCGAGCTGAGTCACATCGCCACGCTGATCGAATCGGGACGCGGTCGCGGATGTCGGAAGGGCGATGCCGAAGTCGCGCCAGAGATGTTCGCGGCTCCGCTGCAACGCCTGCAAAGCGTCAACAAACACCGCGCCGGTCAGTACGATTGTGCCATCACGCTGTAGCACGATGTGCGCGGGCGTTAAGGCGCCGTGCGCGATCGTCGGCATCCGTTCGTGCATCGTCGCGACGGCTGTGACGATCGACGAGGCGAGCTCGAGGAGCGCTTCGCCCGACAGCGAAATCGTCTTGAATTCAAGGCCGGCCAGCAGCTCCGACAGTGACACACCATCGGGTGCCTCGCTGAAAATCGAGAGCGCTTCGCCGTTCCGCAGGATTCGAAGGACGCGGCCGAGCGGGTTGTCTTCGAGGCTGTTGTGATGGGCGGCGCGGGCACGAATCGCCTGTTCCGACGCGGGCGAGGCGAGGGCCGGCGTCAGGTCGATCCGCTCGATGCGTCCGTGCTGCGCATCGATAGCCAGTGAACGGGCACCGAACCCGTCCTGTCTCACCGACGGTGTTTGATCGGTTTCCCCGGCCATCCACGGCCTTCATGCAACGGTTGCGCCGACGGCACAGCTGGCGAAACGACGAAAGATTGCGCGGCCATGGTATCGGCGGCGCGAATGTGGCCTGCACCGATCACGTATCGGTTATCGATTTGACTGATTTCGTAAGTCGATCACAATGGGTCTATCGATGGAGATCTTTATCCCGATCCTCGCGGCCGCCGTGGCCGCCGGCATCGTCGTCATCGTGATGCGGAGTGCAACCGCGCGCCAGCTGGCGGAGGCCCGCGCTGCGGCCGCCGCGGAGCTCGCCGCAGCGCAGCAGGCGCTGCTCGATAAGGCCGACCAGCGGATGCGCGAGATGTTTCAGTCGCTGGCCTCGCAGGCGCTCAATGACAATCGCCAGTCCTTCTTCGATCTCGCCAAGACTTCGTTCGAAGCCTATCGACAACCGATCGCCGACACGCTGAAGCGGGTGGACCAGCGCCTCGGCGATGTCGAGCGCGAGCGCATCGACTCCTACGCACGCCTCTCCGAGCAGATCGTCGCGCTCGGATCGTCAGCGACAACGCTGGCGAATGCGCTGCGGACACCGGCGGTCCGAGGTCGCTGGGGTGAGCTGCAGCTCCGGCGCGTGGTCGAAATGGCGGGAATGCTGCAGCGATGCGATTTCGACGAGCAACCCGGTCCCTTTTCCGAGACTGGGCGGCTGCGACCGGATCTGATCGTGCACTTGCCCGGCGGCAAACAGATTGTGGTGGACGCGAAAGCGCCGCTCGAGCAATTCCTCGAAGCGCAGAACGCGACCGACGAGCCGTCCCGTACCACGCGCCTGCAGGGTCACGCGCGACAAGTGCGCGATCATATGGACCGACTCGCTGCCAAGGCGTACTGGGATCAATTGGGGAACTCGCCGGAGATGGTGGTGATGTTTCTTCCGGGCGAGTCGCTGTTCAGCGCGGCCTTGCAGCACGACCTGACACTGATCGAGCACGGGTTACAGCAACGCGTGCTGCTCGCCAGTCCACTCACACTGATCGCACTGCTGACCACGGTCGCCCATTCGTGGCGCCAAGAGGCATTGACCGAGAACTATCGGGAAGTGGCCCGGCTGGGGAAGGAATTCTACGAGCGACTGGCGACATTCGCCGACCGATTCGACGAGATCAGGAAACGTCTCGACGGCGCTGTGCAGGCCTACAACGAAGCCGCGGGCTCGTTCGAGTCCCGCATCCTTGTCAGCGCCCGTCGTCTGCGCGAGCTCGAAGTGACGACGGCTGATGAACTGCGGCCGGCGGATCCGATCGAACGGGTGCCTCGGGTGCTGAAACAGGTTGGACTGATGGGGCTACCCGACGAGGCGTTGACTGACGCGGAGTCGGACGAGGTCGAGAAGGTTCCCTAGCGCTCCCGATTCAGAAGGGGAACCGTTCCAAGTACAATTTATGTTTCCCTGATGTCCGATACGATGCCTACACTCGAGTCGGCACGGCCACTCGACTTCATTCGTGAGATTGTCGCCGACGATTTGAAGGCTGGCCGGCACGGCCGCGCACACACGCGCTTTCCGCCTGAACCGAACGGGTATCTGCACATCGGGCACGCCAAGTCGATCTGTCTCAACTTCGGCGTCGCTGGAGAATTCGCCGGCATCTGCAATCTCCGATTCGACGACACGAACCCAGCGAAGGAAGACACCGAGTACGTCGAGTCCATCCAGGAGGACGTGCGCTGGCTCGGCTTCGATTGGGAGGAGCGGCTGTACTACGCGTCCGATTACTTCGAGCAGATGTACGCGTTCGCCGAGCAGTTGATCCACGGTGGCCATGCCTATGTGGACAGTCTCACGGCCGACGAGATTCGGGATTATCGGGGAACATTGACCGAGGCGGGTCGCAACAGTCCGTATCGCACCAGGCCCGCTGCGGAAAACCTCGATCTGTTTCGTCGCATGCGTGCCGGCGAGTTTGCCGACGGCGCGCACGTGCTGCGCGCGCTGATCGACATGGCGTCGCCGAACATCAATATGCGTGATCCGACGCTCTATCGGATCCGGCACGCGGCGCATCACCGGACCGGCGACGCCTGGTGCATCTATCCGACGTACGACTACGCGCACCCGATCTCCGACGCTATCGAAGGCATCACGCATTCGCTCTGCACACTGGAGTTCGAAGATCATCGGCCGCTGTACGACTGGGTCGTCGATAACATCCGTCAGGAGACCGCTTTCAGGTCGCGGCCTCGTCAGATCGAATTTGCACGGCTGAACCTCAATTACACCGTGATGAGCAAGCGCAAACTGCTGGCGCTCGTCGAACAGAAACTGGTCTCGGGCTGGGACGACCCGCGGATGCCGACCCTTGCCGGAATCCGGCGGCGCGGCTATACGCCTGAGGCCGTTCGGGATTTCTGTTCGCGCATCGGGGTTGCGAAGAAAGAGAACGTGATCGACGTCGCACTGCTCGAGCACACGGTTCGCGAGGATCTGAACCGACGCGCCCGCCGCGCCATGGCCGTGCTGCGTCCACTGAAGGTCGTCATCGAGAACTATCCGCAAGGACAGGTCGAAGACGTCGAGGCAGTGAACAACCCTGAAGATCCTGAGGCGGGCACCCGGCCGGTCCCGTTTTCGCGAGAGATCTACATCGAGCGCGACGACTTCATGGAAGCACCGCCGAAGAAGTTCTTCCGTCTGTCGCCAGGCGTCGAGGTGCGGCTGCGCTACGGCTACATCCTCAAGTGCGAGTCGGTGGTGAAGAATGCCGCCGGTGAGATCGTCGAACTGCGTGCGACGATTGACACAGAGTCATTGCGCGGAACAATGGCCGGGCGTCGGGTGAAGGGCACCATTCATTGGGTGTCGGCCGCACACGCGACCGATGCGGACGTGCGCCTATACGACCGGCTGTTTCAGTCGGCCGATCCGGGAGAGGGCGGACGCGATCCGATATCTGATCTGAACCCTCACTCGCTCGAGATTCTGCGGGATGTCAAAGTCGAGCCGGCGCTGGCGTCAGCCGCTCACGGTTCACGCTTCCAATTCGAGCGGCAGGGCTACTTCTGTGTCGATCCCGATTCGACGCCAGGCAAGCCGGTCTTCAACCGAACCGTCACCCTGAAGGACACCTGGGCGAAGATCAGCGGCAAAGAGAAGTAGTCGCGGGATCTTCAGACCCTCGCGATTCGCGACAACTAGCGGCCGTGGCGTTGGGCGCAGTCACGCAACTGCTGCGCGATGCCGAGCGCCTCTGGCTGGGCGAGCAAACGATCGCTCGGCCACGGCAGCTTCCACGTCCAGTTCTGATCGCCCACTGTTGCCGGTTGATTGATGCGAGCGCGCCAGCCGAAGACATCCTGAATCGGAAGAATCAGGAGGTTTGATCTCGACGCGCACAGCGCTTCGAGGAGCGTGGACCGCACCGCGTCCGTCAATGACGGTTCACTGATCGCTCGCATGCGATCGTCCGCGGTCATCAGGTGGCGAATCGATGGAATGTCCAGCGCCGCGCGACGTTCCTCGGGTTCGGCGCTCTCCCACCAGATCACGAGGGGCTCCGTATCGTGTGTGCCCGAGGTGGCCACTGATGCGGGCGGATATTCGGATGGGTCTCGATAGGGCTGGCCTGGTTGCTGCCAATGGCGCTCCCATCGAAACACCCGGTAGCCGGGGATACCGAGCCGCGCCAGCGACTGGCGCACGAAATCAGGAATGACACCCAGGTCCTCGGCAATAATCTCGGAACCGGCGTCTCCGAAGATGCGCAGGATGCGCTCACCGAGCGCGGTCTGCTCGGCCTGCACGGCCGGCATGAACACGCCGTCGCCTCGACCGAGCGGGCGCACGAACATTCGATAGAAGCCCACAAGATGATCGACTCGATAGCCGTCGAACAGTTGCGCATTGCGCCGTGCCCGCTGCACGAGCCAATCGAAATCTCGCTCGGCAAGCACGTCCCACCTATAGGCGGGAAGCCCCCAGTCCTGACCGGTTGCGCTGAATGCGTCCGGCGGGACACCCACTGATAACGCCGGATTGAATTCGTCCTGTCTCGCCCACACATCCGCGCTGTCACCGCTGACGGCGAACGGCAGGTCGCCAAACAAGGCCACGCCGCTCGTTCGGGCGCGTGCTGCGTTCCACTGTTCTCCGGCGACCCACTGCACGTACTTGCGGTAGCGCACCTCTTCGTCGAGCTCGCCTCTGGCGTCGGCGAGCGCCTCCGGTAACCGGTCGCGAACTGGCTGCGGCCATTCGGTCCACGCGCGCTCGCCATGCTGCGCATGCAGCGCGCGAAACAGCGCGTAATCGTCGAGCCACCAGGCCTGCTCGTCCGCGTACGCTCGGAACCGCGTCGCGCGTGGCGTCTCGCGTTTCCACTCGTGATCCTGAAAATGCGCGAACGCGCGGTGCAGCGCCATCGACTTGAGCGCCCGTACCGATGCATAGTCCACCGCCGGCGCCGCGCGTACGGCTGCCAGACGCTCGCGCCATTCGGGCTCGAGCGCGCCTTCACCACCAATCGCGGCAAAGTCCTCCACATCAGCCAGCGTGATGAACTGCGGATCGATGGCCATCGCGCTCAGCGCCGAGTAGGGCGACGATTCGGTGACCGGCATCTCGTTGATCGGCAGCATGAGCAGCACGCGCTGTCCGGCCCGCGCCAGCCAACCGCACATCGGTTCGAGATCACCGATCTCGCCAATTCCCCAACTGCGTGTGGACGGAATCGAGAACAGCGGAACGAGAAGCCCAGCGCGCCGCGTCTGCGATGGCAGTGTCATACGCTGGTGTACCGAAGCACGCGTTCGAACGCATCGTCGAAGACGTTCTCCGGCGGCAGCAGACTCAACACCAGAAACGCTTCGTGGGCAAAGTCGAAGAAGAAGCCGGGATGCACCAGGACACGCTCGCGCTGCAGGAGACCGAGCGCGAGCGCCTCCTCGGGGCGCGTGGCCGGGACCCGCAACACGACCGACCAGCCCCCTTCGGTACGGAGCACCTCACACCCAGGATAGTGGCGGACGCGTTCACGGGCGGCAGCCAGATTCCGCGAGACACGCCGTTGAATCGCCTCACGGACGATCGCGCCACGTTGGAAAAGATCAGACGCAGCCAGCTGCACCGGAGTGTTCACCGACAGAAACGTGTCGGCGATGAACTCGAGCCCTGACAGGGCGTCGATTCGCTCTTTCACCGGACCATCAACAATCGTCCACGCGAGCTTCATCTGCGGAAGCCCCAGCGCTTTGGATGCGCCGCCAAGCGTGAAGGACAACACCTTGGCGCGTCGCGCAATCTCGGTGGCCGGCGACTGCGCATCGAGGGTGTACTCCGCAAAGACCTCGTCGGACACGATCGCCCACTGTCGCTCGCGACAGATCGCGGCGAGCGTGTCGGCTTCATGCGAGGTGACATACGACCCGGTCGGGTTGTTCGGCGATACCAGCAGCACGGCGCGAACGTCATCTTTCGCGGCGGCGATCGACTCGAAATCGATTTCCCACCGGCCGTGGTACTCGAGCCGGTACGGGATTGCCCGCACCGACTCGAGACGCGTCAGGTGCTCGAAAAGCGGATAGCTCGGTTGCGGTATCAAGACCGACTCGCCGGGATTGCAGAGCAGCTTGAATAACCAGCTGTAGGCCTCGCTCGTGCTCGCCGACAAGACGATGCATTCAGGGTCGACCGCCACTCCGCGACGCGCGTAGTCCGCAGACACGGCCTCACGCGCTGTACGCAGCCCGAATGATTGCGGGTCATAACAGCGCGCGCGGTCGGATGTGACGGCGCGTAACAAATCGGCGGGATACGGCAATCCGACACGGGTCGGGTTGGATTCCGTCAGATCGACGAACGCCGTGCCGGCGGCCGTGAGGCTGGCGACCGCCTGGCTCAGCGCGTTGACCTCAGCGTGCCCGGGCAGGCGGTTCGAAAACATCGCGGTCTAACGCGTGTGCAGCGGCCTGCCGTGTAATCAGTCGAAGAGCGTCTTCGCCCCGGGACAACCCCGAATACTCGAGCATCTGAGTCTCGAGGTCGCACGGATACGAAATCGCAACGTCTACGATGTCACCGCGGCCGTCGCGTCTGGCCTCGAGCTTCGGCATGACGAAGCCGGTGTACGACGGGAGCTTGAGTCGATCGACGCGCGCAACGACTTCGTCGCGGAGCGCTGCGTCAAAGTGGACGCCGTACTCCTCAAACAGGCGGCGCGCCGCGGCATAGTCGCCCTCGCTTTTGATGCGCTGGACTTCTGCGAGCAGCCGGCCGACGCCTTCTCGAAACGCCGCCGCGTCCGTCATCACGAAAAACGTCTTGTCGTCACGGTGCCGCACATCGATGGCACTGGTGTGCGCGCGCAGCCACTGCACGACCATCTGTCGATTGCGCATGTGGTCCTCCTCGAGCTGCGTGCCGAGCCGTACTCGACGGAGCTGCACGAGCGCGGTGCGCGTGTAGTACTCGTACTCGGCCTGCACGATCTCGTCGTGGTCCTCAACCGCGACGAGGCCGAGTGCGACGATCTCGGGGTCTGGGAGGAAATACAGCGCCACCAAATCGGCTCGCGCCTCTTCGATGGCCGAATACTGCTCGGCCAGCAGTCGATGCGGCGGCAGCGTCATTTCCTCAGCCATCCGGCCGGAGCCGTGGCCGATCACTTCGTGCATATCGGTCGTCAGCTCCTGTGCGATGGCGCCCCACCGTTTCGCACGCGCCGCTTCGGCGTCGTCCCAGGAGAATTCCACCCGCATGCCCTCAGGCGTGGACCGTTCGTACGCCTCGGCGACATTGGCGAGCGACACGGACTTGCTGCCGTACTGTTCGCGAATCGCTTGATCGTTCGGGAGGTTGATGCCGACGGGCGTGACCGGGCCCGAGTCGCCGGTCTCGATCACTACTTCGATCGCCCGCGCGGTGACGCCGGTCACCTCCGCTTTGCGAAACCGTGGATCGCACGGCATGTGATCCTCGAACCACTGCGCATGCCCCGCCAGCGCGCGAATGCGCCGCGTCTTCTCCGGGTTCACATAGCAGACCATCCCCTCCCATGCGCCTTTCACGCCACGTGGATCCAGATAGACCTCAATAAACCCGTTGATCGTGTCGACCGGCGACTCCTGATCGCGGACCCAGGCGACGTCGTACGCGACGCGATCGATGTCTTCGCCCGTTTGGTAGAAGCGAATCAACGCGGCCAACGCCTCCGCCATCGCCGGCGGAGCGTACGGCAGGGCATCGGTGAGATGTCCGATGATGCGGCGAATCTCGCGGTCGTAGCGACCGCCGACGCGATAGACGTCCTCGACGAGCTGGCCATTCTCGGCAACGAGTCGCGAATTCAACGCATAACGCTCCTCGAACATTTCCAGCGCGCGCATCGTGACGCCCGCGTAGAGATTGTTCGAGCTCGCCTCGAGGATGTCCCGCCCCTCTCCAGGACTCTTATTGGTCAGAATCGGATCGAAGGCCGCATCGAAGAAGAGCGGAGCCATTCGGTCGACCAGGCCGGCCAGCGACTCGCCGGAACGGGCGGCAATGTCCGCACCGCCGCGGCGCGCAGCCGTCAACGCGTCGAGCAGCTCGTCGCGCGTCAGATGCAGGACGAACTTTCTCGCCGTCAGGTTGTTGTACGGGCCAGTGTTAATCCAGAACAGCTTCGTGTAGCGCCGGATCTCGCCCATCACGCGCGGATTCACGGAGTCGCCGTGCGTCAGGATCGCTTCGAGCAGCGCGCGCATCTCGAGGTTGTGGGCGTAGCGCTGATCGTAATAGATGTCACGGCCGGCGATCGCGGCGAGACAGAGGTGCCAAACGAGAACCTTGTTGCGGAGATCCAGTGCGCTGAAGCCGTCCGCGTACAGCTGCACAACCGCAGCTTCGTCCACAGTTTCGAGAAGATACCGACGCGTGTCGTTCATGGATTAGAGCGAAAGCCGCTGAAGATGTTGCGGGGTCTCGGCGTTCCAGCCGAGGCGTTGATGCATAAGCGTCTTGAGGGCGTCCATCGGTTCGGGCTCGCCGTGCACGAGACATACACGACTCGGCCGGGCTGGAAACGTGCCGAGCCAGCGCATGATCTCACCGCGGTCGGCGTGCGCCGACATCGAATCGATCTTCGCAATCCGCGCGTTCACCGAAATCGATTGTCCGTGAATCCTGACGTCGCGCGCACC